>Ga0208242_100057_pt1 | contig 163135 bp, 146 predicted proteins | sample SubbioAug_CSW13A_FD_184825 | JGI IMG/M metagenome (GOLD analysis project Ga0208242, IMG submission 184825) | Serpentinite rock and fluid subsurface biosphere microbial communities from McLaughlin Reserve, California, USA - CR12Aug_CSW13A (SPAdes) | ecosystem: Environmental > Terrestrial > Deep... | reverse complement strand
CTGCACGCCCGACTGCCCAATGGGGTGGAGATCGACCTCAGCGATGCGGACCCGGGCGAGTTGTTGCCCGTCCTTGAACTTCTAGGGCGCCTGCCATGTTCCGACTCGACGACACGCTGACGGTGTACCTGCACCGCCCGGCCATCGACTTCCGAACGGGCATCAACGGTCTGGCCATCCTGGTGGAGCAAGCCCTGGGCATGAACCCGTTCGCGGCGGCGGTGTACGTGTTCAGCAACCGCCAGCGCAACCGGGTGAAGATCCTGGTCTGGGAGCGCAACGGCTTCTGGTTGTTGATGAAGCGCCTGGAGCAAGACCGCTTCATCTGGCCGGACGAGGCGGTGGTGCCGACGCTGACGGTGGAGCAACTGCACTGGTTGCTTGATGGCATTGATCTGGCGGTCACACAGCGACATCCACAGCGGTTCTACGAGCGCGTTGCGTGAGGCTGGTGCTGCCGAAATGAGCAAGGCCACTGCTGAGAATATTTGCCGCAAAATCCCCAGCACAAGGAACCGCCTGAGCGACAAGCAGATCGAAGCAGGCGATGGTTCACATGCCCACCGCCGAAGAATTTGCAGCCTTGCAAAAGGCGCTGGCCCAAGCCACCCAGACCAGCGAATCGCTCGCTGGTGAGCTGCGCATCACGCGCGCCGAGCGCGACCTGCTCAAGGAGCAGCTCAACAAGTTCAAGCGCCAGTTGTTCGCCGCCAAGAGCGAGGCCAGCGCCGGCCACCAGAAGGACATGTTCTTCAACGAGGCCGAGGCGCTTGGATCGGCAACCCAGCCGGCCCAGGAAGAAACCGAGGCCGACGACAACACTGTCGAGGTCCCCGCTCACAAACGGACCAAGCGCGGGCGCAAGCCGCTGGACCCGGCGCTGCCGCGCGAGGTGGTGCGCCACGAACTGCCCGAGTCCGAGCGTGTCTGTCCTCACGACGGTGCCGTGCTGCGGGAGATTGGCGTGGAGGCCAGCGAGCAGCTCGACATCATTCCGCAACAAGTGCGCGTGATCCGCCACGAGCGGGTCAAGTACGCCTGTCCGTGCTGCGACGGCACGCTGCGTCTGGCGGCCAAGCCCGAGCAAGTCATCCCCAAGGGGCTGTTCAGCGAAGGCTTGCTGGCCTGGGTGATCACCTCCAAGTACGTGGACGGCCTGCCGCTGTACCGCCAGGCGGCCTTGCTGGGGCGCTTTGGCGGCAGCGACCTCTCACGCAACACCATGGCCGCCAGCGTGGTGCGGGTGGGCCAGGCGGTGCAGCCCGTCATCAACCTGCTGCGCGACCGGGTGCTGGACGCCCCGCTGATCTTCGGTGACGAAACCGAGATCCAGGTGCTCAAGGAGGCTGGGCGCAGCGCCCAGTCCAAGAGCTACATGTGGGCGCAGATGACCGATGGCTCTGGCGCCAGCGGCACGGGTCCGCCCATACGCTTGTTCGCCTACTCACCCTCACGCAGCACCGAAGCGGCGCAGCGTCTGTACGTCGGCGTGCGCGAGGGCGGCGTGCTGATGAGCGACGGCTACGAGGTCTACAACAAAATCGCCTTGGCCAACAAGCTCGTGCACATCGGGTGTTGGGCGCATTGCCGACGTTACTTCAATGACGCGCTGCAGGCGCTGCCCAAAGCGAACCGGGGGCCTGAGCAATTGGCGGCCAGATTCATCGCGCTGATCGGCAAGCTCTACCGCGTGGAGGCACTGGCCAAAGAGCAAGGGCTGGATGTGAATGCGCTGCTGCAAAGCCGCCAGACCCACAGTGTGCCGGTGCTGCAAGAGATCCAGGCCTTGCTTCTGGCCAATGTTCATGCGGTGCTGCCGGGCAGCTTGCTGGGCAAGGCGCTGCACTACCTGTCCTCGCAGTGGGTCAAGCTGGAGCGCTTCGTCACCAGCGGCCACTTGCCGATCGACAACAACGGCTGTGAGAATTCGATCCGTCCGTTTGTCATCGGCAGACGCAACTGGCTCTTCGCCGACACCGTGGCAGGCGCCAACGCGAGCGCCAACCTGTACTCGTTGCTGGAGACCTGCAAGGTCAACGGCGTCGATGGGTACCAGTACCTGAGGGCGCTGCTGGTGGCACTTCCACGGGCCAGGACCGTTGAGGACTACGAGGCCTTGCTGCCCTGGCGACTGGTGCGGTGATCCACCGCCTGACAGTTCGAGGCGCGAGATGGCTCAGTGCAAATCGGCCGCAGCACCACAGCACTTCTTGAACTTCCCCCCGCTCCCACAAGGGCACGGATCATTGCGCCCCACCTTGGGCTGCATCGACTTGGCCACTTCCCGCTGATAGACAGCGAGCCGAAGTGGCAGCCAGTGAGCGTGCATGTCCAGAACAGCCGGCGGGATTTGTTGAGCCAGCTCCGATCGCATGGCCGGTGTTCGGGTGAGTTCGTCCTGATCCACGGAATAGTCGTCTTCGCCCAGCAGGGCAATGGGTCTGAACCAAGCTTGCCCTTGGGGAGTGGACAGCAACGGTTGCCAGTCCTTCCAGCAAAGCCTCATCCCCTGGACAAAGCCGTACGCCCACGATTCTGCGTCGTCGTACTCACGCTCGTCACCGTCGTAGGCCATCGTTGACCAGCACGGGCTGATCTCCCGGGGGTCATCCCCCAGGCCGGCAATGATGGTGTTGAAGTGGCGCATGACCAAGCCCAGCATGTGGTTCAGCTCTTCGACGGAACCCATCGGAGGCATCATCTCCTTGGTACCCCAGATCTTGGGCAGCCATTGCTTGGGATGCACGGTCGTCGGCCCGACCGCAATGGCGTGCAAGAACCCATCGACCATGTCCATGGTCATGCCTTCTTCCGTGTCAACGCCGAACAGCAGAAAGTGGTCGAGTTCTTCGAACTCTTCCTCGGACAAGGGAGCAAATGGGTCTGTCATCAACTGAATGTGAAATGCGGCGCTGACCCAGATTCTCGCGCGTCGCAGACCGCACCACGCCGAGAGAACATTCATTGCTGCAACGGGCATCCGAGTGCAAGGGCGTGGTCAATAGAGCGCTTACCGTCCATCGCCCTTCCCAGGTGCCTCGCGGCCATGCCAGGCGTTGCCTTGCTGGCGCCCGGCGCGCAGGCGCAAGCACCGGCTTGAGCAATCGCCTTACAAAAAACTCCAGGCCTTGTTCGACATTGGCCCGGGCAACCCAGCCAAGATGGGTGCGGCCTTGTAGGGGATACGCTCGTTCATGAACTCGCCGACCGAGACACCTACAGCCTGTTCAACGACGACATGAGCGTGAGCATGGCGAACAAGAACGAGCACACCTACGAAACCGTGGTGCAGCGGATGCGCCACACCACCGACCAGGGCGTGAGGTTCAAGGTCTGCGGTCTGGCCTTGCACGGCTTTGGTGCTACGCTGGCCGACATGCGGCCCTTCCTTGATGTGACCCCTTCGGCCATGACCGAGTTGGTGCACTGACAAAACCAGGGTCAAGGCCAGATCAAGCCGGTGGGGACCGACAAGCGTTTCGCCATTGACGACATCCGGTGCGCGCATGAAAGCGCGCCTTCAGGTCGCGTTTTACCACTCCAAACGACCAGCCGGTTTGCTCATCAGCGCTGGCTCAGGGTGCGGCTCAGCAGTATCACCGGCACCAGACCCACCAGCACCAGGGTGAGTGCTGGCAGTGCGGCTTCGCCCAGGCGCTCGTCGCGCGCCAGCTGGTAGGTCACCACGGCCAGCGTGTCGCTGTTGAACGGCCGCAGCACCAAGGTGGCTGGGAGCTCTTTCATCACATCAACAAACACCAGCAGTGCGGCAGCGGCGGTGGAGCGCTTGAGCAACGGCCAGTGCACGCGCGCCGCCAGGCCAAAGCCCGTTGTGCCCAGCATGCGTGCCGAGTCATCCAGGCTGGCCGGTATGCGCGCATACCCGCTTTGCACCGACTGCAACGCCACCGCCGTGAAGCGCACCAGATAGGCCCACACAATGCCCAGCGCCGTGGCGGTGATCCAGTAACCCACACTGGACTCTGGGCGAACGACCTGAACCCAGCCCACCGGCAGCAAGATGCCCACCACAATCACCGCACCGGGCACCGCGTAGCCCAGGCTGGCCAGCTGCGCCACGCCACGGGTGACCGCGCTGGGGCGGGCGCGCACGGCAAACGCCAGCGCCAGCGCCAGCGCGGTGGCCAGCGCCGCGCTGAGTCCGGCCAGCCACACACTGTTGCGCGACCACTGCACAAAGGCCGTCCAGGGCAGATCCTCCCAGCCGCCAATGAGCGGGCGCAGCATGAAGAGCACCGGCAACACAAAGCCAAACAAAATAGGCAGCACACACACCAGCACCGCCAGAGCCGAACGCCAGCCGCGCAGGCGAACCGGTTGGGCTTCGCTGCTGCCCGCACGCTGACCACGCAGGGTGGAAAAACGCATGCGCTTTTGGGCCCGGTGTTCCAGCCACAGCAGCAGCGCCACGGTGGCCAGCAGCATGGTGGCCAGCTGGGCGGCGGCAGACCGGTTGTCCATGGCCAGCCAGGCTTTGTAGATGCCGGCTGTGAAGGTCTGGATACCGAAATAACTGGCCACACCAAAATCGGCCAGGGTTTCCATGAGCGCCAGCGCCACGCCCGCCGCCACGGCTGGGCGCGCCAGCGGCAGGGCCACCTCGCGTATGCGGCGCGCCAGCGGGGCGCCGAGCAGGCGCGCTGCTTCCATCAACTGGGCCGCGCGCTCGGTCAGAGCGGTGCGGGCCAGCAGGTACACATAGGGATACAGCGAAAAGGTGAACACCCAGACCGCGCCGGGCGTGTTGCGAATTTCAGGGAACACGCGCCCGCGCCAGCCAAATGCATCGCGCAAGCCCACCTGCATCGGTCCGCTGAACTGCAAAAAATCGGTGTAGGCGTAAGCAACCACATAGGCGGGCATGGCCAGCGGCAGCAGCAGGGCCCATTCAAAAATGCGCCGCCCGGGGAAGTCAAACAGCGTGACCGCGCTGGCTGTGCCCATGCCCACCAGCGCCACGCCCACGGCCACACTCACGCACAGCAACACGGTGGTGAGCACGTAGTCGGGCAGCACCGTCTGCGCCATCTGGCTCAGCACATCGCGGGCGGCAGCGTCAAACTGCAGCCACGACCCGCCCAGCGACAGCACCGGCAGCGTGAGCACCAGCGCAAACAGCATCAAAAAAGCGAGGGCCAACCAGCGCAGCATGGGGGAAACCGAGTGAGGGAGAAGAAAGCTGTTGCGGACAGGCCGCCAGCCAACGCGACGCTGGCGGGCGGTTGACCCACATCAACACAAATGAGAATTGTAGTTATCTACAATCAGACCCATGTTCCTGAACGTCTCCCACCTCAGCGTGCAATACCCCGGCCAGCCGCAAGCGGCTGTGGACGGCGTGTCACTGGGCCTGCGCGCAGGCGACATCGGTGTGCTCATTGGCCCCTCGGGCTGCGGCAAAACCACCCTGCTGCGAGCCGTGGCCGGGCTGGAGCGGGCCAACAGCGGCAGCATCACCCTGCAAGGTGAAACCGTCAGTGACGGGCAGCACCACATGCCTGCTGAGGAGCGGCGCATTGGCATGGTGTTCCAGGACTACGCGCTGTTTCCCCACCTCGACGTTGGCCGTAACGTGGCCTTTGGCATCCACCGCCTGCCCCGCGCCGAGCGAGACCACCGGGTGGCCGACGTGCTCAAGCTGGTGGGGCTGGACGGCATGCAAAACCGCTTTCCTCATGAGCTGTCGGGCGGACAACAGCAGCGCGTGGCCCTGGCCCGCGCACTGGCGCCCAACCCGCGCCTGCTGTTGCTCGACGAACCGTTTTCCAATTTGGACGTGGACCTGCGTGAGCGTCTGGCCCACGAAGTGCGCGCCATTTTGAAGGCCGCCGGCGCCACGGCCCTGTTTGTCACCCATGACCAGTTGGAGGCGTTTGCCATAGGCGACGTGATTGGCGTCATGCACGAAGGCCACCTGCACCAGTGGGATGACGCCTACGCGCTCTACCACCGCCCGGCCACCCGGTTCGTCGCCGAATTCATCGGACATGGCGTGTTTGCACCGGCTCAGATACGGCTGGTGGACAACGAGGTGTCGGTGCAAACCCCGCTGGGCGCCCTCCAAGATGTGGATGAATGCCCCCTGCCCAACGCTTACGAGGCTGGCCTGTGCGATGTGCTGTTGCGGGCCGACGATATCGTGCACGACGACCACGCACCGGTGAAGGCGCAGATCATTCGCAAGGCGTTTCGCGGTTCGGAATTTCTCTACACGCTGCGCCTGAACAGCGGTGAAACGCTGATGACACACGTGCCTTCGCACCACAACCACGCCGTGGGCGAATGGATCGGCATCCGTGCCGAAGTGGACCATGTGGTCACGTTTGCGCGCGGCGCGGGCGCCACCTCGGCGCCCGCGCCAGGCGTGGTTCGCCATCCGGTCGACCTCAAGGGACACTGACGGTTCCAAGGGCGCCAACAGTGGCCCAGGGCATGTGTGCACATGACAAAACGGCGCTCCGTCGGGCCGTCGATTCCACGTGAGCACGGCAACCCAGCATCTCGGCAAACCACAACACGCCTGGCACCATAAAACGCAGGTTCACGTTGCAACCTCGAGCGGCACAGCGTTGCCGGCTCAGGCGCTGGCGAAGCGGCCTGGCGCTGCGGCTGACCAGTCGCGCACCGTGCGCACGGGTCCGCTTTTTCGGCTTCGCGGAGGCAGCAGTTGTGCCAAACCGCGGCAGACGGTTTCGGTCTTGGCGTCCACCAGCAGGGCCACTTCACGCAGCGCGGGCAGTGCCCGGCGGATCGCGTCCGCATCGTCTATGCGGGGGCGTCCAAAGGGTGGCACATCCAGCCCCATGAGTGCCAGCAGGTGGGCCAGCCGCTGCAACACGCTGCCGGTGCGCAACTGCGCCATGTCCTGGCTGCGGTTCATGTGCTGCAGCAAGGCCTGCTGCAGCAAGGGCTGTGGTGCCGTGTCTGCGACAGACGGCACGGCCTCCAGCCGACATGGGGTGAACGCACTGGCGCTGAGTTGGTAGGGCTGACCGCACAGGGCCTCGATACCGATCAGATCACCGGGCAACGCCAGTTGAACCGGCTGACAGACGGGGCCGCTGTGACGATCCAGACGCACAATGCCCCGGACCACGCGCCACACCGAGCCCGACTCGCCCGCCAAAAAAACCGATTGCTGGCTGGCACAAACCAGCTCGACAGAAGAAAACGCTGACGTCATGAAATACTCCTGAGACCGGCCCGGCATGTGCGCCGGGCCAATGAACCAGCGAACCCAAACGGGTTCGCACCGAAGGTTCAGCTCAGCAGCGGCGGGCCACGAGCGCCGGGGCTGGGCGCATCCAGCACATACGGCGTGATCGTGAGGTACGCCGGAGGTGCCCAAAAAACACTCCCCACAGGCAAGGCGGGCAAGCTGGGCAGCAGCGGCGCAAAGCACTCTGCCGACAAAGCGCAATGGCTGCAAGGGTCCAGCGCGTGACGCAGATCACCCGCGTGGTTCGGCTCAGTGGCCAGCGCCTGCGCGCCCAGTTGCATCCACTGCATGCCTTCGGTGGTGCAGACCTCGACCCAGGCACCGACCACCCGCGTGCTGGCCCGTGCTCTCGAAATCCCAGGCGCGAGCACAGCGAGCAGCATCGCGACCAGCAGGCCGCGCGTCAGGGTGCGCATCAATGGGGCGGACATGCGTGCGTCAGCAGATCAGGACCAACGACAGACGATCAGCGCAGACCACCCAGACACAGCGCGCTCAACTGCGCAAACTGCTCTGCGCCCCACTTGAGATCGGGCTCGCAGCGCAAGGTGAGCGGCATCGACTCCACCCCCGGAAGGGCAGCATCGCCAGACACGTCTGCTTGCCAGCGAGAGGCCGCTGGCACCGGTCAGCGCCACCGGGATGGTGCCGGGGCGCATGGTATTGAAGATGTTGCTCATCGGCCGCGTCCAGAGGTCAACAAAGACAAGGGGCGTGCGCTCAATGTTTGTGGCTGCCGTGACCCATGCCGTGCTTCATGGGCGCCGGACCATTGCCGCCACCCAGCGCGGTCACCGGCACCTTGATCTCTTGCGTGAAACGTTTCTTGGCCTCGTCTTCAAACACCAGCGTGAGGGACACGCTGTCGCCCCCCTTCACCTGTTGTTTCAAGTCCATCAGCATGACGTGGTAGCCGCCCGGCTTGAGCTCCAGGGTGCGGCCTGCGGCCAGGTCCAGGCCCGGAACCTGCCGCATTTTCATGATGTCGTTGTCCATGGCCATCTCATGGATCTCCACCACCCCCGCCACGGGCGACTGGACCGCAACCAGGCGGGTGTTGGCGGACGGGGTCAGGCGCATGAAGGCGCCGGTGGCTTTCTGGGTGGACACGGTGCCGCGCACCCAGGCGTCTTCCACCTTCACGGTGGTCTGGGCCCAAGCGCTGGCCGTCACGGCGAGCAAGGTGGTGATGAGCAGTTTTTTCATGGTGGCTCCTGATGAGACGAAAAAGGGACGTAAAAGGGACTGCTCCAGGGGTCATTCCAGCAAGCAAGGCCTTCAGGTCGACAGCACAGTCGTCTGCGGTCTGTTCGCGGCGCAGGGCCGGTAGCCTGGCCTCTGGCGGACATCCACACCGGTCAGAGGTGTGTGTTCCATGGAGTGGCCGCTGCCGTTGGGCACCGTCAACACCATGAGGCTTGGGGCCTCCTGAAAATCGTGAAACACACACAGCAGCCGCAGGGTGTGCGACCGTGGTGATTTCAGGCCACGACAGGGGGCGCGCGAGCTTGGGCGGCGGCCCAGACACCCGCCAGCGCCGCAGCGCAGAAAAAGGCGGGCAGGCGCTCTGCCTGGCGCGGCTGCGGCTCACTCACACCAACCGATGGCGGCAAACCTGCCGCCCCGCCGTGCACGCTGCACCAGACACACGCCATGGCAGCGTTGGCCAGCAGCGCGCTGTGTCCGCCGCTCTGCGGGTCTTCGGCATCAACACCCGCGTCGGCCTTGACCCACACCATGCCGCTGGCACTGCACACTTCAACCCACTGAGCGCCACCCGATGAGGCCACCACCGCCTGCGCCAGCGTAGGCGCCAGCGCGCTCAACACCATGGCAAGCATGGCCAGCCAAGCGGTGAATCGGCGGTGAGCACGGGTTATGGACATGGGTTCAGTGTATCAGCGTGCGCCTTTTGACCAGCCCTGCCGGCCCTGTTGCCTGCGCGACGGCTGCCCCAGCCAGGCCAGCACTACCATCACACCAGCGACCGATCCAAGTGTTCAACCAACGGAGACAACCCCATGCTCACCCTTTGCGGATTTGCGGCCAGCAACTACTACAACAAGGTCAAACTCGCCCTGCTCGAAAAAGGCGTGCCATTTGAAGAAGAGCTGGCCTGGGTCGGCCAGACCGATACCGCTGCCAGCCCGCTGGGCAAGGTGCCCTACCTGAAAACCGACGAGGGTACGCTGTGCGAATCCACGGTGATGCTGGAATACATTGAGGCCAAATACCCACAGCATCCGCTGCTGCCAGCCGACCCCTTTGCGGCCGCCAAAGTGCGCGAGTTGCTGCGCTACCTGGAATTGCACCTCGAACTGGTGGCGCGCAACCTGTACCCCGAGGCGTTTTTTGGCGGCAAGGTGAGCGACAGCACCAAGGAAAAGTCGGGACAGCAACTGGAAAAGAACGTGGCGGCCTTTGCCAAACTGACCCGGTTTTCACCCTTCATCGCGGGTGACACCTTCACCCTGGCCGACTGCGCGGCGCTGGTGCACCTGCCCCTGGTGGGCAGCGCGACCAAAATCATCTTCGGTCGAGATTTCCTGGCCGATTTGCCTGTGCGGGACTATTTGAAACGCCTGGGCGAGCGCGCCACGGTGCAGAAGGTCGGCGCTGACCGCAAGGCCAACACCGAACTGATGCTGCAGCGCATGAAAGCCTGAAACCTTGCCCCTCAGCGCGCGCTTGAGGTTGACTCAAGCAGGCGCTCCACCTCGGAGCGCAAGTCTTGCGCCCAGGTCCGGCGGTCCCGGCCATCGTGGGTCTGTGGTTCGCCGTAGGCCACCACGGCTTGCAAGCTGCTGGCGCGCAGCGTGGTCCAGATGGACGCGATCAGCGTGGTGTCACCAATGAACACCGGGGCGTCACTGGGCAGGCCGCTGGCGCGGTCGACAAACCGCAAGGCCACGGGCACCACCGGCGCATGGGCCACAATGGCCGCCTGAAACAGATTGGCATGAAAAGGCAGCAGCCTGCGGCCGTCACCCGTGGTGCCCTCGGGGAACACAGCCAGCGTGTCCTGTGCCTGCAGCCGCTCGGCCATGTGGGTCACCACGCGCATGGCGTCGCGCCGGCTGTCACGCTCAATGTAGAGCGTGCCGGCACCGGTGATCAGCGCGCCCAGCACGGGCCAGTGCTTCACGTCGGACTTGGACACAAAGCGGGCCGGGTGTGCTGCGTTCATCACCAGGATGTCGAGCCACGAGACATGGTTGGCCACCAGCAGCGCCGGGCCATTGCCGGGCGGTGTATCGCGCACCAGCAACTCCACCCCCATGATGCACAACATCTGGCGCGACCATTCGCGCACGTGCAACTGGCTTTGAGCGGGCGTGAGTTGGGAAAACTCGCTGCGGATGATCCACAGCCCGCGCACCACGTGGCCCAGCGCACGCAGCGCCCGTCCGGTGGCGCGCAAGCGGCTCACGCTGCAAGAGCCTGATCGGTGCCCGCAGCCTGGTGGGCCAGCTGCCCACCCACCAGCGTGGCACGCACCGACACCGGCAACTCATGGCCTTCGAAGGGCGTGTGCTTGCCCTGGCTGCGCAACGCACCGCGCTGCACCGTCCAGCCCTGGCTGGGATCGAAGACGCACAGGTCGGCCACACCACCCACCACCAGCCGGCCCACGCTGGCCTGCAGCGTACCCAGGCTGGCACCCAGCACCGCCTGCGGGCCACTGGTGAGCACGGCCAGCGCTTGCATGAGGCTGTGGCCGTCTTGCTGCGCCCATTTGCAGGCCAGGCCCAGCAGCAGTTCCACGCCCGTGGCGCCGGGCTCGGCCTCGGCAAACGGCAGCGTCTTGGCGTCGCTGTCCACCGGGTTGTGGTCGGACACCAGGGCGTCGACGGTGCCGTCGGCCAGGCCCGCGCGCAGCGCGTCGCGGTCGCGCTGCTGACGCACCGGCGGCTGCAGGCGCAGGCGGCTGTCGTAAAAGCCAATGTCCACGTCGATCAGGTGCAGGTTGTGCGCGCTCACATCGCAAGTCACGGGCAGTCCCTCGGCCTTGGCCTGGCGCACCAGGGCCAAGCCGGCCGCGCTGCTGATGCGGCACAGGTGCAACCGCGCACCCGGGCTGCCCGCTGGCTTGCCCTGCACCGCGCGCATGAGTTCAAACAAGGTGTGCAGCGCAATGGTTTCGGCCGCTGCCGGAATGCCCGACAAACCCAGCCGTGTGGCCAGCGGGCCGCTGGCGGCCACGCCCTTGCCGAGCCAGAAGTCTTGCGGACGCAGCCACACGGTGTAGCCAAAAGTGGCGGCGTACTGCAGCGCACGCTGCAGTACCTGCACGTTGACGATAGGCACCTCGGCCTGGCCAAAGCCAATGCAGCCGGACTCGGTGAGCTCGGCCATTTCGGTCAGCACCTCGCCCTTGAGCCCGCGCGTGAGCGCACCCAGCGGAAACACGCGCGCCAAGTGCAGTTTTTCAGCACGAAACTTGAGCATGTCCACCAGGCCCGGCTCGTCGAGTACGGGGTCGGTGTCGGGCGGACACACCAGCGACGTGACGCCACCGGCCACGGCTGCGGCCATTTCGCTCTCGAGCATGCCGGCGTGTTCCTGGCCGGGCTCGCGCAAACGCACCGACAGGTCCACCAGGCCAGGCGCCACCACGCAACGGCTGGCATCGATGGTACGGTTGGGCTGGAAGTCGGGCGTGACCTGGCCTATGGCGATGATGCGCCCGGCGGCAATCGCCACGTCGGCCGGTTCGTCGCGTCCGGTGGCCGGGTCCATGACGCGACCATTCTGGATCAGGATTTTCATAGGTTGGACTCTCTTTCTGAAAGCCTGCGGCCGCAGCGCAGGGCCGACCCAAGCCAGGCCAGCCCCCTCGGGGGGCAACGACCCGCGCAGCGGTGGAGTGTGGGGGTCATGCGGCCGCAGCGCAGGGCCGACCCAAGCCAGGCCAGCCCCCTCGGGGGGCAACGACCCGCGCAGCGGTGGAGTGTGGGGGTCATGCTCATGCGTCGTGGCTGGCCACGATGCCCATCACCGCCATGCGCACGGCGATGCCGAACGTGACCTGCGGCAAGATCACACTCTGTGGGCCATCGACCACGGCCGAGTCGATCTCCACGCCCCGGTTGATCGGGCCGGGGTGCATCACGATCGCGTCGTGCTTGGCCCATCGCAGGCGCGCAGGCGTGAGGCCAAAGCTTTTGAAATACTCTTGGCTGGACGGCAGCAGTGCGCCGCTCATGCGTTCGTTTTGCAGGCGCAGGGTGATCACCACATCGCAGTCTTTGATGCCCTCTTCCAGCGTGTGGCACACACGCACCCCCATGTGCGACATGTCGCTGGGCACCAGGGTGCGGGGGCCAACCACGCGCACATCCGGGCAACCCAGGGTGGTCAGCGCGTGGATGTCTGAGCGCGCCACGCGCGAGTGCAGCACGTCGCCCACGATGGCCACCGACAGCTGGGTGAAGTCTTTTTTGTAGTGCCGGATGGTGTACATGTCCAGCAGACCCTGCGTGGGGTGCGCGTGGCGGCCGTCGCCCGCGTTGACCACGTGCACGTGCGGGGCCACGTGCTGGGCAATCAGATAGGGCGCACCCGACTCGCTGTGGCGCACCACAAAGATGTCGGCCGCCATGGCGCTCAGGTTGGCAATGGTGTCCAGCAGGCTCTCACCTTTGGAGGCAGACGACCGGGCAATGTCGAGATTGATCACGTCGGCGCTCAGGCGCGTGGCGGCGATCTCGAACGTGGTGCGGGTTCGGGTGCTGTTTTCAAAGAACAGGTTGAACACGCTCTTGCCGCGCAACAACGGCACCTTTTTCACCTCGCGGCTGCTCACGCTCACAAAGTTGCCCGCGGTGTCCAGGATGTTGGTGAGGATGTCACGCGACAAACCCTCGGTGGACAGCAAGTGAATGAGCTCGCCGTTTTTGTTGAGCTGGGGATTGCTTGGCACGGTCAGGCGCCCTTTCTTTCCAGCACGAAACTCAGCCGCCCGCTCTCGTCGCGGGCGAGTTCGAGTGACTGGTCTTCGGGCAAATTCAGTGTGGCGGCGCACACATTGGCCTCAATGGGCAGTTCGCGCCCGCCACGGTCCACCAGCACGGCCAGCTTCACGCTGGCGGGACGGCCATAGTCAAACAGCTCGTTGATGACGGCCCGCAAGGTGCGCCCGGTGTAAAGCACATCGTCCACCAGCAGCACATGGACGCCATTCACGTCAAACGGCAGCACGGTCTGCGCACTGAGCGCCAGGCCGCGCTTGGCATAGTCGTCACGGTGCATGCTCGATGAAATCACGCCGGCGTCGCCCTCGAGGCCCAGGTCTTTTTGCAGGCGCATGGCCAGCCAGGCACCACCCGAGGTGATGCCCGCCAGATACAGCGGTTGCGGTGTGACCGCCATGAGCTTTTTCACGCCACGCAAGAGCTCGGTGTAGAGCGCTTCGGCGTCCAGCTGGATCGATTGGGTCAAGACAGACTCCTCAAAAACTGTTCCAGAATGATGCAGGCCGACGCGGCGTCGGCGTCTTTGGCGCCCAGTGCATGGGCTTCGGTGGTGCTGTAGCGCTCATCCACCTCAAACACCGGCAGACCTGAGCGGCCCCGCAACTGCCGGGCAAACTTGAGGGCGCGAGCGGTGTTTTCGTGCGCGGCGCCGTCCGGGTGGTAGGGCACACCCACCACCAAGGCATCGGGCTGCCATTCCTGGATGCGCGCGACAATCTGAACCAGGCGGGCGTCGCCCTCGGCCTTGATCGTGGCCTGCGGGGTTGCCGTGCCGGTCAGGCGGTTACCGCTGGCCACGCCAGTGCGCTTGAGACCGTAGTCAAAGGCCAAAAAACGTTGGCACCGTGCGGGCACCTGGGGCGAAGCTGGCATGGGGGCAGCCAGGCTCATGCGTGACCCGCGTCGGGGGACAGCATCCAGGGCTGCAAGCCCAGCAGGGCCATGGCCCGCTCGTAGCGCTCGGCCACCGGCGCATCAAAAATCAGGCTCGGGTCGGCTTCCACGGTGAGCCAGCTGTTTTCGGTGATCTCCGATTCCAGCTGCCCCTGCCCCCAAGAGGCATAACCCAGCGTCACGAACACCTTGCGCGGACCCGCGCCCGACGACATGGCTTCGAGCACGTCTTTGGAGGTGGTCATTTCCAGCCCGCCGGGAATGGACAGCGTGGAGGCGTATACCGACCCGCCCTCCCCCCCTTCAATCGCTTCGTGCAGCACGAAGCCGCGCTCGGTTTGCACCGGACCACCTTGAAACACCGGCTGCAGGGCGAGGTCGTCGCGGCCCAGGGGCAGATCCACTTTCTCGAACAGCCGGGGCAACAAAATGTCGCTGGGTTTGTTGATCACCAGGCCAAGTGCGCCACGCTCGCTGTGTTCGCACATGAACACCACGCTGCGGCCAAATAGCTCGTCGCTGAGACCGGGCATCGCAATCAGAAAGTGATTGGTCAGATTCATGGGGGCAAAATCAGCAGACATGCGGTCATTTTAAGCCGCCTACCCCGCCACGCACGGTCGTGCCGACATTCGATTGCCTCCCATGAACACCTACACCAAAGGGCTGATGTGGTTCCGCCGTGATCTGCGCGCTGAAGACAACGCCGCGCTGTACCACGCGCTCAAGGTCTGCCGCCAGGTGTGGTGCGTGTTCGTGTTCGACACCGACATTCTGAACCCGCTGCCCCGCGCCGACCGGCGGGTGGAGTTCATCCGCGAGTCGCTGGTGGAGCTGGACGCCAACCTGCGCGCACTGGGTCGCGCGAACGGCTCAGAGGGCGTGGGCCTGGTCGTGCTCCACGATCAGGCGATGAAGGCCATTCCAGCGCTGGCTCAACAACTGCAGGTGCAGGCGGTGTTTGCCAACCACGACGACGAGCCCGCTGCGCTGGCACGCGACGCCCACATTTTTGGCGCTCTGGCCCACGCGGGTATCTTGCTGCACAGCCACAAAGACCATGTGATCTTTGAACGCCGCGAGGTGCTGACACAGGCCGGACACGCCTTTGGTGTGTTCACACCGTACAAGAATGCCTGGTTCAAACACCTCACGCCCCACCACCTGAAGCCTTACCCGGTGGCGCGCTACGCCAAAGCGCTGGCGGCCGCGCCCGCTCAGTGGGCTGTGCCCGTGCCCCAGCTTAGCGACATCGGGTTTGAGAAGACCAACCTGAGCCAGCTGCCCATGCCCACCGGCGAAAGCGGCGCCCATCAGCTGTTTGAAGACTTCGTGCACCGCATCGACCGCTACGACGAAGCCCGCAACTTCCCCGCCGTCAAAGGCCCCAGTTACCTCAGCGTGCACCTGCGTTTTGGCACCATCTCCGTGCGGCAGATTACTTCGGTGGCCTACCAGATGCACCTGCAAGGCATGGCCGGCGCCAGCACCTGGCTGTCCGAGCTGATCTGGCGCGACTTTTACCACCAGGTGCTGGCCAACTTTCCGCATGTGGCGGAAAAGGCCTTCAAGCCGGAATACGACCACATCAAATTTGAACACGGCAAGCAGGGCAAGGCGCTGTTTGCCGCGTGGTGCGAGGGGCGCACCGGCTACCCGCTGGTGGACGCCGCCATGGCCCAGATCAACCAGACTGGCTACATGCACAACCGCTTGCGCATGGTGGTGGCCAGTTTTCTGGTGAAAGACCTGGGTATCGACTGGCGCTGGGGCGAGCGTTATTTCGCCGAACATTTGATCGACTTTGACCAGGCCGCCAACAACGGCGGCTGGCAGTGGGCCAGCTCCAGCGGCTGCGACGCCCAGCCCTATTTCCGCATCTTCAACCCGGTCACGCAGAGCGAAAAGTTTGATCCGAACGGCAAATTCATTCGGCGCTACCTGCCGCAACTGGCCGCGTTGCCCGACGCCGCCATTCACGCCCCCTGGAAAGCCAACGAAATAGAAATGGCCGAAGCCGGCGTGGTGCTGGGCACCCACTACCCTGCACCGGTGGTGGACCACGCCGCAGCGCGCGAACGTACGCTGTTGCGCTACGCAGTGGTCAAAAAACCGGGCGCAACCCCGAAATGAAAAAACCCCCGGTCACTGGGCCGGGGGTTTTCTTGTGGGACGCACGCCAATCAGGGAGGGCTTGCCGGTGAGAGCGCTCAGGCCTCGGCGGCGATCTTGGCGTAATGCGCGATCAGCGCCAGCAACTCGTCTTCCGAATACGGCTTGCCCAGGTAGTGGTCGACACCGAGTTCGCGCGCATGCTCGCGGTGCTTCTCGGCAATGCGCGAGGTGATCATGATCACCGGCAAGGCCGACAGGCGCGGATCGCTGCGGATATTGCGCACCAGGTCAAAGCCGTCCATGCGCGGCATTTCAATGTCGGACAGCACCACCGTGGGCCGCTCTTGCTGCAAGCGCTCCAGCGCCTGCAGACCGTCAGCGGCGAGTGACACGCGGTAGCCTTCGCGCTGCAGCAGACGCTGTGTGACGCGACGCACGGTGATCGAATCGTCCACCACCAGCACCAGCGGCACCGCGTTGACCGCCAGTTCCACAGCGGTCTGTGTATCGCCCGGCACAAGCGGCGCTTGCTGATGCTGGGTGGCCACCCAGTCGCGCACCTGGGCGCCGTACACCGTGGCCAGCGCCACCGGGTTGTAGATCAGGGCCACCGCACCCGAAGCGAGCACCGACATACCCGCCAGGCCCGGCAAGCGCGACAGTTGCGGTCCAAGGTTCTTCACCACCACTTCCTGGTTGCCCAGCACCTCGTCCACATGCATGGCCACGCGCTGGGCCGCGCTCCGGAAAATCACCACCGGCAAGGTGCGACCCTGGACTTCCAACGACTGCGCAGACGACTGCAGCAAAGCACCCGCCCAGTAAAAAGGCACCTCTTCGCCACCCACCGAGAGGCGGCCCTTGGCGTAGGCCTGAGAGAGCTCGTCGCTGCTGACACGGCGCACCAGTTCCACCAGATTCGACGGCACACCCAGCGTGAGCGAGCCCGAGCGCACCATCACCACCTGGGTGACGGCGGTGGTCAGCGGCAGCACCAGTTTGAAGCTGGTGCCCTGGCCTGGCTGGGTGCTGGTTTCAATGCGGCCGCCCAACGCCACCACGTCGGTACGCACCACGTCCATGCCAATGCCTCGCCCGGCCAGTTCGGACACCTCGCGCGCCGTGCTGAGCCCGGCGGCAAACACCAACTGTGCCGCAGCATCGTCGGTCAACGGGGCGCCGGGCAACACAAAGCCCTGGGCTTCGGCTTTTTCGCGCAGACGCGGCAGATCCAGCCCGGCACCGTCGTCGTGGAACACCACCGACACATCGTTGAGTTCCTGCGCCAACCGGATGTCAATGCGGCCTTCAGCCGCCTTGCCTGCTGCCAGGCGGGTTTCAGGCGACTCAATGCCGTGCACCACGCTGTTGCGCAGCAGGTGTTCAAAGGCAGCGGTCATGCGGTCCAGCACGCCGCGGTCCATTTCAATGTGACCGCCGGTGATGTCCAGCCGTACCTGTTTACCGGTTTCCTTGGATGCCTGGCGCACCACACGGTAGAGGCGTTCGGAAATGCCCTCGAATTCAACCATGCGCGTGCGCAGCAGGTCGCGCTGCAGTTCGCGGGTCTGGCGCGCTTGCGCTACCAAGCCGTCTTCGGTGGATTCCACGGCACGCTGCAGGTTGCGCTGCACGGTGGCCACGTCGTTCACCGATTCGGCCATCATGCGGGTGAGCTCTTGCACCCGGGTGAAACGGTCAAATTCGAGCGGATCAAACGACTGGTCGGCATCGCGCGCCTGGGCCAGCCGCGACTGCATCTGTGTTTCGGCTTGCAGTTCAATATCACGCAGTTGCTGACGCAAACGGTCCAGGTTGCCGGTCAGGTCTTTGAGCGAGCCGCGCAGGGTCACCAACTCGGATTCCATGCGCGAGCGGGTGATCATGACCTCGCCGGTCTGGTTCACCAGCCGGTCCAGCAACTCGGGGCGCACACGCACCGCCGCACCCGCGCGCAGCCGAACCGGAACGGGCAGCCTGGGCAGCGACAAGCCGGTCAGGCCGGCACCGGGCACAAAACTTGTGTCGGCAGGCGCAACCATGGCGGTCGTCGGCGTCTCCAACGGCACGGGCAGCAAGGGAACGAAGCCCGAGGGGGCCTGCTCGGGTGCCCGCTGGATCACACTGGGAGAATCAGGATCGGTGTGGCGAAGCAACTCAAAGCGTGCGTTGATCGCGTCAAAAGCCGCCTGCAACGGCTCCAGGTCGGCACTGCGCAGCACCTCAGAACCCAAGCGCTCGGCGGTGGTTTCCATGCGGTGCGCCATCTCACCCAGACGCAAGGCACCCGCCAGGCGCGCACTGCCCTTCAGCGTGTGCAGGTTGCGCAGCACTTCCGAGCGGGCGCTGCCGTTGTCCGGGCGGGCGACCCACTGACGAAGTGCCCCCCCCAACTGGGGCAGCAATTCCAGCGCTTCCTCGACAAAAATCGGGAACAGATCCACATCGATGATGTCGAGCGCGTCGATGTCATCGTCAATATCCTGCACCGGCCCCGCGACGGTGCGGTGCATCTCGGCCACTCCGGCGGGTTCGAGGGCGGGCTCACCCGTTACCGCGCCTGCAAACGCAGGTGACGGCACCGGCTCCGAACCGGAGGTGCTCTCTGCCTGCTCTTCCTGTGCATTCAAGGCATCAGCACCCCACGGGGTGTGGGGCTCACTGATCAAATCAGGCACTGGCGCCTGGTGCAGAGCCTCGTCGGCTTCCTGAGGCTCATTTTCCGGCAAAGGCTCATGCACGACGCGGTACAACGCGCCCAGCAAATCGGCGTTGGGTTCTTTCAGGAAACCGGCAGCGAACTGGTGCAACAGGCGCCGGATGTCTTCGGAAGCCGCGACAAACAACTCGGCCTGTTTCGCCGTAGCCCCCCAGCCGACTTGCTGATGCGAGGCCACCGTTTCCAGGGCGTGCTCCAACGCGCGCGCAATCTCGGACAACGACTGAAAGCCGACCGTGGCCGAGCTTCCGGCGAGTGAGTGTGCCAATGCTTCGGCCGGTGCAGGTACAGGCTCGTGTCGCTCCAGCGCCCATTCAGCCAATTCGGTGCTCAAACGACGGGACCATTCGTCGGCCTCGTTGAGGTAGACGTTGTACAGCTTGATGCCGATCCGCAGATTCCCAATGACCCGGGTCTGCTCGTCGGGCATGTCGTCGTGCCCAGTTCCAACCGCTTCCAGCGGCTCAGTAACTTCCACCTCGGCAGAAGTGGCTGCTGGCGCGAGCACGTCGTCGTCTGCGGCGCTCGCAGTCTCGGAATCTGGCGCTGGCGCCTCCGGTTCGCCGATAGCGTCGAACGCAGGCGCAGCGTCCATTGAAGTGTCGACCGGAAAAGCCAAGGCATCGGCACCCACATCAACAGTCACATCGACGGACTCGACCTCGGCCGGCGCTTCAGCAGGCGTTGGCTGACCATCGTCCAGATCCAGCGAGAGACCATCCAGCACCGAGGACAGGGCACTCACCGGCTCTGCGCCGACGGCCATCGGCTCGTCATCATCGGTCCTGGCGTCTGCCTGGTTGTCTGCAACAGGCTCATCGGACACCGCCGCAGGCTCCCCAACCGGCTGTGCGATCGAGGACAAAGCCGCCAGACTTCCGAAGTCGATCGCTTCGAACAGCGGCACCTCGTGCGCTTCACCCGCAACGTCCAAAGGCCCGGCCTCTGCGCCGTGTTCGGTGCTGGAAAGGACGAGCGAGGGATCAACAAACTCCACCAAACCTGGGCTGTGATCAGCGTCTTTGGCATCCTGCGGCAACGCTTCTTCCGGCAAAAGATCCCATGTGATGTCCGGCAACCCAGACACCGCTTCAGCCGGCTCGGGCGCTGCCAGCATGTCGGATTCACCCTCCGTCAAGGCTGGCATCTTGAACTCGGCCTCGGCATCCAGCGGAACCTCGGCCTGCGCCGGGTTCGGCATGATCGACGGGACCACGAGGGGCAGGTAAGGAGCATGCTCACGCAAGGCTTCGGCACTGACCCGAAAGGGGCGAGCGCTCCAGAGGTGATCCCTGCCTGCGGCAATATCGTCCACCCAGCGCGACAACGCGTCCAGTGCCTCCCCTGCCAGACGGAGCGTGTCCGACGGTGCCGGGCCTTGCTCGGCCAACACGGCATTGAACAGCTGCTCCATGGCCCACGCGGCCTCGCCGAATTCGTCCAGACCCACCATGCGGGAACTGCCCTTGAGGGTGTGAAAAGCGCGGCGCAGTGTGGTCAGGTGCTCAAGATCGTCAGGCTGCACGTGCAGCAGACCCACCGCCTCCACGCCATGGCCCACCACCTCGCGCGCTTCTTCCAGGAAGATATCCAGCAGGTCGTCTTCGTCGTTATCTTCGCTGGCCAGGCTCTCGAGCGCCGGCTCGCTCGCCAGAGGGGCGGCCTGGGAGAGATCGACCAATGCCTGGGCGCCTGCGGCCGCATCGTCACCCACCACGGCCTGAGCCGCATCACGGGCAGCACGGGCCACCGCCGGCTGCTCGGCCAGCGAAGCCTGGGTCGCCAGACTGTCGAGCTGCTCGCTGAGATCGGCCAGGTTCACCCCCTCTTGCACACCGTCCACCACGCGCTGAACACGCACGCTGATCGCCTGGGCATCCTGACGTGCGGATGGCGGGGCGTTATCTGGGTGCAGGGTACGGCCCATGAGCGGTAAGAGCTCACCTTTTGCCTCATCAAAGACAAACAGTTTTTTGGCGAGCGCGGGCTGGTAGTTGAGCATGTCCACCAGGAAACTCAGGGCGCTGAGGTTGTTGCCCAGCTGCTGAAAGATACCGTGGTCACGGCCCTGAATCTCATCCACCTCGCCGCTCAGGATCTGATCCACCAAGGCACGCATGCAGGTCACCGCCTGCACCGCCGGCTCCATTCCCAGCACCGACAGCACGCCACGCATTTGGGCCAACTGCGACACCGCCACATGCAGACCGGCTTTTTCGTTCGGCGCACGGAAGAACTGATCCAGCGACTTTTCAGCCTCGCCCAATGAAACCTTGAGTTCGCCAACAACGCTGCCCATGGTCTGGCGATCGCTCACACGGCGGTAGAGCTGCTCCATCCAGGGGTCCAGCGGCTGCGCAGGCGCGCCAGCCAGCACCCGCTCGAGTCGTGCAGCCAAGGCCTGGGTCCGCTCCGTCATGTCGGTGTCGCTGGGATCAAAGTCCTCGAACGCCGCTTCCAGATACAGGGTGGTGGTTGCCACCTCCATGGCAAGCTCTGCCGGCACATCGACCGCGTCCCGAGCCACCCGATCCGTGGCCTTCACCAAGGCCTGCGCCAACACGGTGCTGGCAGGGTGCAGCTTGAGCAGCGAGTCACCGATCAGGCCAAACTGTTCGATCACCTGACGTGCACGGCTGGCGTCGCCACCCGAAAACAGAGACCACGCCTCCTTGGCTGCGCCGATCCGTTTGCGCGCCTGCGAGAGGTTGGCCGGGTCGTAGCGACCCAGGGTGACCCGTTGGTAATCCACAGGCTGTACAGATTCCAGACGGAATGCCTCTCGCACCGCAAACAGGTGTGGTGCCTGCTCTGACGTGGCGCTACTGGCCTGAGAGCAGAAAAACAGCAGGTCGTGCAGCAGTGTTTCCGATACCTGGGTCTGGCCTTGGGCAAATGAGGCGAACTGCAACAGTGTGCGAGAGGCCGCCCGCTTGACGTACACATCCACAGGCAGCAGGTGCTGCGACACGGCTTCAAAGTAGCCAGCAGCCACACGCCAAAAAGTCTGCGCGCGCTGCTCGGTTGCACCAGCGGAGAGGCCCGCACTGAGCTTGGCCAACTGCTGCGCAGCAGCCGGACTTTGTGTTTTGACCACCAGCAAGACGAGCCGGTCGAACAGCAAGCGCAAAGGCGCATCGCAGCGCATGGGCGCAAGGTCGGCCGGCGCAGCGACGTCGACACCACGATGTTCAAAAATCCACAAGTCGGCTGGATGCACCCGTTCGGCCGCAGCCAATTCCTGCACTTCGCGGTACTGGGGGAACAGGGCCACGGGCTCAACGGGCTTGTTGTTGAGCACCGTTTCAAGGTATTCAAGGAGCGCAAAGCTGGCACGCTCCAGCTTGCCTGCCGCTTCGTCGTTGCACACCATGGGGCGCTGCACAAATCGCTGCACCGCTGCCTCCATGGCACGCAACACCTGGGCCGGCGCCCCAAGACCCACCATTTCCAAGGCGCCCACCGCCTGATGCAGCTGCTGACGAGCCACTCGCAGCGAGGCGGGATCTGCAGCCTCCAGGTCGTTGTTGCGGGATTGCTCGGTCTCACGGACGAAGCGCTTGATCGCCTTGTTGGCGGCCTCAAGTGACTTGCGCAACTCGTCAAATACCCAAGCCAGCGGACCGAGGTCGGCGAGCGGGACATCCGTCTGCGAACTGTCGGATCGGGTGGTGTCGAGCATGGTGTTGTGAAGTTGAGACTCGAGCAGGGTTTATGCGATCTTGAAGCGCGCCACCGACTGGCGCAATTCTTCGGCCATGACGGAAAGTTCACGCACCTGCTGTGCGGTGGAGCGCGTACCTTCACCGGTCTGCTCGGTCACTGCAAAGATGTGCTGAATGTTTCCGGCCACCTCGTTGGCCGAATCGGCTTCGCGGGACGTGGCACTGGAAATTTGTTCAATAAGCTCGGCCAGGCGACGCGACACACGGTCGATCTCGGACAGGGCGGTACCAGCGTTGTCCGACAGTTTGGCCCCCTCGACCACACCCTGCGTGGAACGCTCCATAGCGCCCACGGCATCTTGCGTGTCGGTCTGAATCGCTTTCACCAGCGCCGCAATCTGGCGCGTGGCGTCGGCGGAACGTTCGGCCAGTCGTTGCACCTCCTCAGCCACCACCGAGAAGCCGCGACCAGCTTCACCGGCCGATGCGGCCTGAATGGCAGCGTTCAGGGCCAGCACGTTGGTCTGCTCGGTGATGTCAGAAATCAGCTCCGTAATTTCACCGATCTCCTGCGACGATTCACCCAGCCGCTTGATGCGCTTGGACGTTTCCTGAATCTGGTCGCGGATGGCATTCATACCGCCAATGGCATCCTGCACAGCCTGCAAACCCGACTCGGCGGCCTTCAGCGAAACCCGCGCCACAGCGGCTGACTCCTGCGCCTGGCCCGACACCTGGTTGATACGCTGGGCCATGTCCACCACCGATTGACCGGTTTCCCGAATTTCGCGCAATTGCTGATTGGACGCGGCCAGCAATTCGGTGGACGTGCTTTCCACCATTGAGGTGGTTTGCGCCACGCGGGTCGCCGTGGCCTGCACGTTCCCCACCAGCGAGCGCAACTCCTCTACGGTGTAGTTCACCGAGTCCGCAATGGCCCCGGTGATGTCCTCCGTCACCGTGGCTTCCTGGGTCAGGTCGCCTTCGGCCACCGTCTGCAGTTCGTTCATGAGCCGCAAAATGGCGGCTTGGTTGGCGTCGTTGACGCGCTTGGCATCCTGCTCCAGCGACACGGCTGCCACCCGCTGAGATTCGGCGAGGGTTTGTCGCTGACGGCTGTCAAGCAACTGCACATAGGCCAGACCGGCCCCGCAGACCAAAGCAAACACGGCGGACAACAGCAGGGCAATCACCTCACCACCGCCGAGGCCGGAACGGGAAGACAGATCGCCTTGCAAAGTCTGCAGACTCAGCCGCAAGGGCTCACTGTCGGCAATGATGGCGACCTGCGCTTCACGGGCTGACACCAGACCCTGCAGGTTGCCCAGAATGGCGCCGGCTTCGGTTCGGGTTTTCTCATAGAGCGCCAGCAGCGCTTCCAGGCGCTCACGTGTCTGCTCATCGCTGGCTGCCGACAGACGCAACTCGTCGCTGCCCTTGAGCAAGCCCTCCGTGATTTCCTTGAACGTGTTCAGGTCTTTGCCCAGCAGAAACACCGCTTCGGGACTCACGCCCTCCATGGTCAGGAATTCGTTGGCCGATTTACCGATGCGCTGCGTCAGCATCACCAACTGGCCCGAAGCAGAAATTTCGGTGGCGGGGGCGTTCTGCTGCAACTTGAGAGATGAAATGGTCTCGGCGATTTCCAGCAGGTCCGACGACTGGCGGTTGATGCTGCGCAGCGCAGTGCCCACCTGGGTCAGGATCGTTTGCTGGCTCAGCACCGCAGCAGCGTTGCGCTCGGCCTGCTCCACTTTGGGCAGCAAGGCATCCAGCTGTTCGCTGTATTGCGCGCCCAGCGGGTCGATGGACAGAGCGTCATCGCCCTGCTTCAACCCCCGCAGGTTGCGTGCCAGCACATCAGAGCTTTCACGCACTTCGGGAAACGCAGAAGGACTGCCGATCAGTGCCTGCGAGACACTCTTGGCCAAACGCTGTGACTGCATCAAGGCTTGGCCGCTGGCCGCCACCTGCTGGCCGATTTTTTCGGTCTGGCTGAGAACGAAAAACGTCACCGCGCCCAACACGACCAGACCCGCCACCAGCAGCATCACCAAGGTTCGCTGGTGCTGCTCGGCCGGCTTGCTGCCCAGCAAGGGCAACGTCACCAAACCAGCTTTCAGCTGACCTCTCTCGTCATCAGCCGCCAGGCTGCCTTCATCGAAATCGCCCGCAGAGAGATCGGGCGCCAATCGTGCTGCAGCAAGCTCGGCAAGACCCTGATCGTTGGCGCCGCTCAGCTCGGGCTCATCCCCGGATTTTTTCTTGAACAGTCCCTGGAATCGATCAAGCATGGTCATGAAAAAACCTTCCAACAGAAAACAAAGTACGTATTACCGATATCAGCCTGAAGGACATCAACCGTCAGGCAGCAATGACCATAAATTCGGGTTCGGCCACCAGGCTCTGCAGATCGAGCTCTTGCCAGGACAGGCCCTGATGGTCAATCAGGCACCGGGAGAAATAAGCGGGTGAGCCTGCAGGAACGTCAGCGAGCGCCTTGAACATGGCGGGATTGCGCAGCCCCAGCAGCCGATCAATCCAAAGCACCGCATTCACGCCCAGCCCGCTGTGCAGACTCACAAGTCGCGACTCGGACGTGATTCGGTCGGCAGCTTGCGCCAACGGGTACAACCGATCAACCAACCGCCCCAGATCGACCACGCCATACAGGCCGCCGCGCAGACTGGCCACACCGGCATACCACGGCTTGGTGTAGGGAACGGCCTGGATCGGACACCAGGGAAAAATCTCGCCCGACTGGACCAAGGGAAACAGATAACGCTGCCCCCGGACTTCCACGGCAAGCCAAGAGGCAGTAGTGGCTTCAGATTTGGCGGCGGTCAGGCGCTGGGCCAGCCGTTCCTGTAGATCCCTGAGTGACTGTCGGTTGGCCATGCTGGGTGTTTATCGGGGCGCGTACAACGGCGTGGCGGCGCGGCTCAACCGAGTGCCCGGATCTTGGACAGCAACTCTTCGGCGTTCACCGGTTTCGTGACGTAGTCGCGCGCGCCTTGGCGCATGCCCCAGACACGATCGGTTTCCTGATTTTTACTGGTGCACATGATGATGGGGATGCCCGAATACTGAGGGTCTCGGGAAATTGCTCGGGTCAACTGAAACCCATTCTGACCGGGCATCACCACATCCATCAAAATCAGTTCCGGCTTTTCCTCTCCGAGCCGACGAAAGGCCTCTTCCGAATTCTCGGCGGTGCGCACGCTGTAGCCACTTTTACCCAACAGATCCGACAAAACCATCAGCTCGGTTTTGGAATCGTCCACGATAAGCACTTTCTGGATGGGCATCAAACGGCTCCGGTAAGGTTGGCGCCAAACCGTTGCACCGCGTGCAACAGTTGGTCTTTGGTGAAGGGTTTTGTAAGGTATTCCTGCGAGCCAACCATGCGGCCACGCGCCTTGTCGAACACACCGTCCTTGGACGAGAGCATCACCACAGGGATGCTGGCAAAGCGGGCGTTGCGCTTGATGATGGCGCAGGTCTGGTAGCCGTCCAGCCGAGGCATGAGGATGTCGCAGAACACCAGATCAGGCTGGTAATCGTTGATCTTGGACAAGGCATCAAAGCCATCTTCGGCCAGCAAGACCTCGTACCCACCCTGCTTGAGAAAAATCTCGGCGCTGCGGCGTATGGTGTTGCTGTCGTCAACCACCAGAACTTTCAGTGCGGGTGTCGTGCTCATGGTGGAATTGCTCCAGAAAACAGGTCGGGGCAGGGGATGCGCTCAGGGCAGAATCACGCGAAACCACAACCGCAAAGAATCACGGCGTCACAGCGAGCTTGCGTCAATCAGATCTGCACCATTTCAAAATCTTCCTTGCGGGCCCCGCACTCAGGGCAGGTCCAGTTCATGGGAACCTGAGTCCAAGGTGTTCCGGGCGCCAGGCCATGCTCTGGATCGCCGCTGGCTTCGTCGTAAATCCAGCCGCAGATCAGGCACATCCAAGTCTTGGTTTCGGTCATGGCTATAGGGGGCATTGTCATAGAATGACAGCCATTGTATCGACCCCCATGAGCCGCCTTCCGTCCGCTTGCGGCTCATTCGTGACCGGTCGTCCGTTGGTTTTTATTTGTATGCAGGCCGGCTGCCACCCAAACGCGCAACGGCCCTGCCCTTCACACCGCCACATGTCCGATACCCCTGAATCCTTGACGCCTTCTTCGGTCGGTGCGCCCAGCGAAACCAGCCTGCCTTGCGTGATGGTGTTCAACGCCAACGACACCAGTGGCGCAGGTGGTCTCAGCGCCGACATCACCGCCATGTCCAGCGCATCGGCCCACGTACTCTCGGTGGTGACCGGGGCCTATATCCGCGACACCACGGAGATCCACGACCACGTGACATTTGACGAAGAGGCCGTGGGTGACCAGGCGCGCTGCGCGCTCGAAGACATGCCGGTGCAAGCCTTCAAAGTCGGGTTTGTCGGCAGCCCTGAAAACCTCAGCGTCATCGCCGAAATCACCTCCGACTACGCCGACGTACCCGTGGTGACCTACATGCCCGATCTGTCGTGGTGGGACGAACTGGCGATTGAAACCTATCTTGATGCCTGCGCCGAGTTGTTGCTGCCGCAGACCACCGTGCTGGTGGGCAACCACAGCACCCTGTGTCGCTGGCTGCTGCCCGACTGGGACAGCGACCGGGCACCCGGCCCACGGGAAATTGCGCGTGCCGCCGCAACCCACGGTGTGCCTTACACCCTGGTGACAGGCTTCAATGCTGCCGACCAGTACCTGGAAAGCCATCTGGCTTCGCCGGAAACGGTACTGGCCACGGCCCGTTACGAGCGCTTTGACGCCACGTTCGCCGGTGCCGGCGATACGCTGTCTGCAGCGCTTTGCGCGCTCATCGCAGGGGGCACCGACTTGCAATCGGCCTGTGCTGAGGCCCTGACGTATCTGGATCAATGCCTGGACGCCGGATTTCAGCCCGGCATGGGCAACGCCGTCCCCGATCGCCTGTTCTGGGCCCATGAAGACGACGAAACGGGCGACACCGAGCCCCCACCGGAAACCGCACTGGATGCGGAGGCTTTTCCGCTGGACACCACCAGACACTGAGCCGCTTGGGAACAGCCTCGCGCCCCATCCCGATGACTTCACGAGCACCGACCATGACCGACCGCAACCAAGAACTGTTTGAACGCGCCAAAGCCCTGATACCAGGGGGCGTGAACTCCCCCGTGCGGGCCTTCAAGGCGGTGGGCGGCACGCCGCGCTTTGTCCAGCGCGCCCAGGGTGCCTATTTTTGGGACGCCAACGGCCAGAAGTACATCGACTACATCGGTTCCTGGGGTCCGATGATCCTGGGCCATGGCCACCCGGCGGTGGTGGACGCGGTGCAAAAGGCCGTGCTGGAAGGTTTTTCGTATGGCGCGCCAACCGAGCGCGAAGTGGATCTGGCCGAAGAAATCATCAAGCTGGTCCCCAGCATCGACATGGTGCGCCTGGTGAGTTCGGGCACCGAGGCCGGCATGAGCACGATCCGCCTGGCACGGGGCGCCACCGGGCGCAAGAAAATCATCAAGTTCGAAGGCTGCTACCACGGCCATGCCGACGCGCTGCTGGTGAAAGCCGGCTCGGGCCTGGCCACCTTCGGCAACCCGACCAGCGCGGGTGTGCCGCCCGAGGTGGTGCAGCACACCCTCGTGCTCGAATACAACAACATCGAACAGCTCGAAGCGGCGTTCATGGAGCACGGCTCCGAAGTGGCCTGCCTGATGATCGAACCGATCGCCGGCAACATGAACTTCGTGCGCGCCAGCGTGCCGTTCATGAAGCGTTGCCGCGAGCTGTGCACGCAGCACGGCGCGCTGCTGGCGTTTGACGAGGTGATGACGGGCTTCCGTGTCGCGCTCGGCGGCGCGCAGAGCGTGTATGCCCAGCTGATTCCTGGTTTCGAGCCCGACATGACGGTCATGGGCAAGGTGATCGGCGGCGGCATGCCGCTGGCGGCCTTTGGCGCCAAGCGCGCGGTGATGGAGCAACTGGCTCCGCTGGGCGGCGTGTACCAAGCTGGCACGCTGAGCGGCAACCCGGTGGCCACCGCCTGTGGCTTGGCCACGCTGAAAGAAATCCAGAAGCCTGGTTTTTATGAAGCGCTGTCGGCCACCACGCAGTCGCTGGTGAGCGGCCTGACCGCCGCCGCCACCGCAGAGGGCGTGACGATGTGCGGTGATAGCCAGGGCGGCATGTTCGGCTTCTTCCTGTTCGATGAACTGCCGCAAAACTACGCCAAGGTGATGACCACCGACGGCCCGCGATTCAACAAACTCTTCCACGGTCTGCTGGACCGCGGCGTGTACATCGCGCCGGCGCTGTATGAGGCTGGGTTTGTGAGCGCAGCGCACACGGCGCAGGACATTGCCGACACCGTGGCTGCGGCGAGGGACGTGTTCAAGCTGCTGGGCAAGTAAGCGGTTTTCGCTTGCTTGAGGGTTCAGGCGGCCGGTTGTTCCGGCCGTTTGCTTTTGTATCGTTCGTCGTGATGCACTCCGCCACCTCGCGCCAGGTGGATAGGCACATCACCCCAAGCCACCCCAACGGACCAAGGTATTTTCTGGTCGAGCACCCACCCGTCAGCGGGACAGGGGGTTGGGGCAGTCCGGTCGAAGGCTCCATTCGCGGGTGCCACAGACAGTGAGCGCCCAAGCCGTGTTCACGAGGAAACGGCAGCGGACCCGAACAGCGGCCCGCGAGGTGAGCCGGAGAGCGGATGCCCCGACCCCCTGCCCAACCACCAGGTTGGCGAGGAACAGCATCCGAGAGAAACCGCCGCAGAAAGAGAAAAGGGCCCCGAAGAGCCCTCACCCCAACCCGCTCCCAGAGGGAGAGGGAGAGGGGGCAAGACACTTCTCGCGAAGCGTCCGCTGGTTCAGTGCCTGAAGTGGCGCACGCCGCTGTACACCATCACCACACCACGTTCGTCGGCCGCGTCGATCACTTCCTGGTCGCGCATCGAGCCACCGGGTTGGATGACGCAGGTTGCGCCGGCATCCACCACCACATCCAGACCATCGCGAAACGGGAAGAAGGCGTCGCTCGCCACCGCGGTGCCTTGCAGCGTCAGGTTGGCGTGGCCGGCCTTGATGCTGGCGATGCGGGCCGAATCGAGGCGGCTCATCTGGCCGGCGCCCACGCCCCTGGTCATGCCGTCTTTGCAGAACACGATGGCGTTGGACTTGACGTATTTCGCCACGTTCCAGGCAAACATCAGGTCGTCCAGCTGCTGCTCGGTGGGTTGCAGCTTCGTGACCACCTTCAGGTCGGCGCGCTGCAGCACATGGTTGTCGGCGCTCTGGATCAACAGACCCGAACCAATGCGCTTGATGTCCTGGCTGTTGCGGCCAGCCGCGCCAGCGGGCAGTTCGATCTGCAGCACGCGCACATTGGCCTTGGCCTTGAAGATGGCCAGCGCCTCGGGTGTGTAGGCCGGGGCCATGAGCACCTCGACAAACTGCTTGCTCACAGCCTCGGCCGCGGCCTGGTCCACCGGGCGGTTGAAGGCGATGATGCCGCCAAAGGCGCTGGTGGGATCGGTCTGGAAGGCCTTGCTGTAGCACTCCAGCGCGTCCCTGCCCACCGCCACGCCGCAGGGGTTGGCGTGCTTGACGATCACGCACGCGGGCGCCTCGAAGCTCTTCACGCATTCCCAGGCGGCGTCGGCATCGGCAATGTTGTTGTAGCTCAGCTCCTTGCCCTGCAGCTGCTGCGCCGTCACCAGCGAGCCGGCGGCGGGGTGCAGGTCGCGGTAGAAAGCCGCCGTCTGGTGCGGGTTCTCGCCGTAGCGCAGGTCTTGGAGCTTGACGAAATGGCTGTTGCTCTGACCGGGGTATTCGCTGCGCTGGGGCACGCCTTCGGGCTTGTCGAACCGGATGCTTGAGAGGTAGTTGCTGATGGCCCCGTCGTACTGGCTGATGCGGTTGAACGCCGCCACCGACAGGGCAAAGCGCGTCGGGTCGCTCAGCTTGCCGCTGGCTTTCAGCTCGCCGATCACGGCCGGGTACTGGGTGGCGTCGGTCAGCACCGCCACGTCTTTCCAGTTCTTCGCCGCGCTGCGCACCATCGCCGGGCCGCCGATGTCGATGTTCTCGATCGCGTCTTCCAGCGTGCAGCCAGGCTTGGCCACGGTGGCCTCAAACGGGTAGAGGTTGACGATCAGCAGGTCGATGGTGTCGATGCCGTGCGCCTGCAGGGCGGCCATGTGCTCGGGCACATCGCGGCGCGCCAGCAGACCACCGTGCACCTTGGGATGCAGGGTCTTGACGCGGCCGTCCAGCATTTCGGGAAATGCCGTCACCTCGGCCACTTCCGTGACCGGCAGGCCCTGCTCGGCCAGCAGCTTGGCGGTGCCGCCAGTGGATATGAGGGCCACGCCCAAGCCGTGCAGGGTCTGGGCCAGTTCAACGATGCCGGTTTTGTCGGAGACGGAAATGAGTGCGCGCATGGGAAGGTTCAGCGTTAAGAAAAAAGGGTAGCGCCAGAGGAAGGCCGGAGCAAGGTGCGGGCCTTCACAACAGGTTGTGTTCGAGCAATTTTTTGCGCAGCGTGTTGCGGTTCAGACCCAGCCACTGCGCCGCGCGCGACTGGTTGTTTTGCGCCTGTTCCATCACCACTTCGAGCAGCGGCTTTTCGACCGCTTTGACGAGCATGTCGTGCAGGCCCGCCGGGTCGGTGCCGTTGAGGTCGTGGAAAAAATCTTCCATGCTGGCACGAACACAGTCGTGCAGGTTGTGCTTGCTCATGCGGCCAGTTTCCAGTTGTCTTCTCGGGTCATGTTGTGCTCTGGTGTAGAAGCCCAGGTGTCGAAATGCTCGCGCACGCAGTCCAGTTGGGCCTGCGCGGTGGTGAGTGTGTTGATCTGGCGGCGAAACACCGCCGCTGCGCCACCAGGCAGGGGCAGTGCCTGCGCGTACCAGCCCAGGTGCTTGCGCGCGCTGCGCACGCCGGTAAATTCGCCGTAGAGGCTGTAGTGGTCTTCCAGGTGGTCGAGCAACCAGGCTTTCACGTCCAGCAGGTCGGGCGGCGGCAGCTGTTCGCCGGTGGCGAGAAAGTGAGCGATCTCGCGGAAGATCCAGGGACGGCCTTGGGCAGCGCGGCCGATCATGAGGGCGTCGGCGCCGGTGCGGGCCAGCACCGCGCGGGCTTTTTCGGGGCTGTCGATGTCGCCGTTGGCCACCACCGGAATCTTCACCAGGCTCTTGATGTGGGCTACGGTGTCGTGTTCAGCCCACCCTTTGTAGCCTTGTTCGCGGGTGCGGCCATGCACGGTCAGCATCTGCACGCCCGCAGCCTCGGCGGCGAGCGCGATGGTCGGCGCATTCTTGCCTTCGGCACACCAACCGGTGCGCATTTTCAGCGTCACGGGAACGCCCTGCGGCGCACAGGCGTTCACCACGGCTTGCACGATGTCCATCGCCAGCGCTTCGTCCTGCATCAGGGCAGAGCCGGCCCATTTGTTGCACACCTTCTTGGCGGGGCAGCCCATGTTGATGTCGATGATTTGCGCGCCACGGTCGATGTTGTAGCGGGCGGCATCGGCCATCATCTGCGCGTCGGTGCCGGCAATCTGCACCGCAATCGGGCCAGGCTCACCGCTGTGGTCGGCCCGGCGCGACGTCTTCAGACTGTCCTGCAAGTCGGGGCGAGAGGTCACCATTTCGCTCACCGCGTAGCCCGCACCCAGCCGCTTGCAGAGCTTGCGGAACGGCCGATCCGTCACGCCCGCCATGGGCGCGACAAACAAAGCGTTGGGCAGGGTGTACGGACCCAGTTGCATGGCGATGGGAGAATGGGTGGTGGTGCGCAGCCGCGCAGAGCCCGGAAAAACCTGGGCGGGGAGGATGGGCATTGTATCTGCCTGTTTTTTCAGCAGGCGATATGTTGCACCGCGCCTTTGTTTGGACCCCTTGCCGCCCATGCTCGACTGGATCGCTTCCCTGCTGCAACTGCTCGCCCTGCCCGAAGTCGGTCTAAGCACCGTGTTTGTGGTGGCTTTCATTTCAGCCACGCTGCTGCCCATGGGCTCCGAGCCGGCGGTGTTTGCCCTCATCAAACTCAGCCCCGAGCTGTTCTGGCCGGTGATCTTTGTGGCCACCGCCGGCAACACGCTGGGCGGTGCCGTGAGCTGGGCCATGGGCTTGGGCGCCCACACCTTGGTGGACAAAGCCCGCCACACCCACACCCCGCACCCACGGGCGCTGCGCTGGCTGGAGCGCTTTGGGCCCAAGGCGTGCCTGCTGTCGTGGCTGCCCGTGGTGGGCGACCCGCTGTGCGCCGTGGCCGGCTGGCTCAAGTTTCCATTCTGGCCCTGCGTGGCTTATATGGCGGTGGGCAAGTTGGCACGCTACCTCACCATGACGGGTGCCCTGCTCTGGGTGTTCCCGGGGGGACTCCCGTTCTGATGTCTGCGGTACTTCGGGGCGATACTTGAATGCTCTCGTCACGCGCCCGCCCACATGACCCATCCCCCACGCGACGCCGCCCTGCCGCGCGCCCTCTGGGCGCTGATGATGGGCAATTTCGTCATCGGCACCGGTGTGATGGTGGTGCCGGGCACGCTCAACGACATCAGCCAATCGCTGGGCGTGTCCATCCCACAGGCTGGCCAGCTCATCACGGCGGGCGCGATTTTGATGGGACTGGGTGCGCCCGCCTTTGCCACCCTGGTGGCCGGCTGGGACCGGCGCCGCCTGCTCACACTCTCGTTGCTCTGGTACGCACTCCTCATGGGCATTTGTGCGCTGGCGCCCAGCTACACAGCCCTGCTGCCGCTGCGGGTGCTGGCGGTTATTTCGCCGGCCATCTTCACGCCGCAGGCTGCCGCCTGCGTGGGCTTGCTGGTGCCCGCCTCACAGCGGGGGCGGGCCATCACCTTTGTGTTTCTGGGCTGGTCGGTGGCGTCGGTCATGGGCATGCCGCTGGCGGCCTGGATCGGCGGCACGCTGGGCTGGCGCTGGGCCTTTGGCCTGGTGGCGCTGATGTCGCTGGCCAGCGCAGCCTGGGTGTGGCGCGACATGCCCAACGGCATCCGCCCGGCCGCGCTATCGCGCCAGGCCTGGGGCCAGACACTCGGCTCGCCGGCACTCATGCTCGCGGTGGGCGTCACGCTGCTCTCCGCATTTGCACAGTTCACCCTGTTTTCTTACTTTGCGCCCTATCTGGTGCAAACGCTGGGTATCGGCGGCGGCACCTTGTCGCTGCTGTTTTTGTGGTTTGGCGCCTTTGGTCTGGCGGGCAACGTGGCGCTGTCGCGCTGGATCGACCGCATTGGCGCCTCGCGCGGCGCCCTGCTGATGATGGGCGGCATGGCGCTGAGCCTGCTGCTGTGGCCGCTGGGCCGGGCCGGGCTGTGGCAGCAGGCGCTGGTGCTGGTGCCGTGGGCCATTGGTTGCTTTGCCGCCAACTCGGCGCAGCAGGCCCGGCTGGTGCACCTGTCGCCAGCGCTGGCGCCGGCCACGGTGGCACTGAACACGTCAGCCATGTACGCCGGCCAGGGCATGGGGGCCGCGCTCGGCGGCGTGATGATTGCGCAGGGCCAGATGCTGCGCCTGCATGAAGTGGGGCTGGTGGTGATGCTGGCGGCCATGGCGCTGAGCGTCTGGGCCACCCGCGTTCAAAAACGCTCGTAAGGCATCAGGTAACGCCACTCGCCCACCGGCAGGCCAGCCAGGCCAATGCGGCCCAGCCGCAGTCGGCGCACGGCGGTGATCTTCAGTCCTGCGCGTTCGCACAGGTGTTCCACCTGGCCCGGCAGGTTGCCTTTGATGGCCAGGCGCAGGCGCAGTTCGCTCTGCCAGCTGGCACGCGCCGTGGGCACGGTCCAGCCGTCGAAAAACAGCGCTTTCGACAGGGACTTGAGCACCGCATCGCGCCGGGCGTCGTCTTCCAGCGCCGGGTCTTCGGCCACTTCCACCAGCCACTCGTGTTCGATCTGGGCCGACGCGTCGGTGATCTTGCGCGCCACGCTCGGGTTCTGGGTGAACACCATCAACCCGCTCATGGCGGTGGACAGCGCCGCCACCGGGAGCAGCTTGTGGCGGTGCGCTTTGAGCGGGCGCACGCCCGAGCGGTCGCCTTTGAAACGGTTGGTGTTGGTAAACCACTTGGCGGCCAGCGCGTCGGGCAGGAACGGCTCGTTGGGCAGCACGCGGTTGTGCGGCTTGTGCCAGATCAGCGTCACCGACTCCAGCGGCTCCATCTTGGCCTTGGGGTCCAGCACCACCGCCTGCTCGTCGCGCACGCGCTCCATGGGTTCTTCCACCACCACGCCGTCCACCCGCACCCAGCCCCCGGCGATGTAGTTTTCGGCGTCGCTGCGCGAGCAGGGCAGCTGGGCCGCCAGGCGCTTGGACAGGCGCTGGGCCTCGGGCCGCTGGGCGTTGCTCATGCTCAGCTGCTGAACAAAAAGTTCAGCACATCACCGTCTTTGACCACGTAGTCTTTGCCCTCGGCGCGCATCTTGCCGGCGTCTTTCGCCCCCTGCTCGCCTTTGTAGGTGATGTAGTCGTCAAACGCGATGGTCTGGGCGCGGATGTAGCCCTTCTCAAAATCGGTGTGGATCACGCCGGCCGCCTGCGGGCCGGTGTCGCCCACGTGGATGGTCCAGGCGCGCACCTCTTTCACGCCCGCGGTGAAATAGGTTTGCAGGCCCAGCAGCTTGTAGGCGGCGCGAATCAGGCGGTTCAGGCCCGGCTCGCTCTGGCCCAGCTCCTCCAGAAACATCTGGCGGTCCTCGTCGCTCATCTCGCTCATTTCGGCTTCGAGCTTGGCGCAAATGGCCACCACCGGCGCATTTTGCGCGTCGGCAAAAGCTTTCAGGCGGTCCAGCAAGGGGTTGTTTTCAAACCCGTCTTCGGCCACGTTGGCCACAAACATGGCGGGCTTGGCCGTGATCAGGAAAAACTGCTTCAACAGCGGCAGCTCTTCCTTGCTGAAATCAATGGTGCGCACGGGCTTCACGTCGTTCAGCGCGGCCTGGCACTTTTCCAGAATCGCCACCAGCTTGATCGACTCCTTGTCGCCCGAACGCGCCGTTTTCTGCACGCGGTGCAGGGCTTTTTCCACCGCCGCCAGGTCGGCCAGGCACAGCTCGGTCTGAATGACCTCGATGTCGGCGATCGGGTCGATCTTGTTGGCCACGTGGATCACGTTGTCGTCTTCGAAGCAGCGCACCACGTTGACGATGGCGTCGGTCTCGCGGATGTGCGCCAGAAACTTGTTGCCCAGGCCCTCGCCCGTGCTGGCACCGGCCACCAGGCCCGCAATGTCCACAAACTCCACGATGGCCGGCACGATGCGCTCGGGCGAAATGATCTCGGCCAGCTGCTGCAGGCGTGGATCGGGCACCTCGACGACGCCCGTGTTGGGCTCGATGGTGCAAAAGGGGTAGTTTTCAGCTGCGATGCCGGCTTTGGTCAGCGCGTTGAAAAGGGTGGACTTGCCGACGTTGGGCAGGCCCACGATGCCGCATTGGAGACTCATGGATTACCTCGAAAAACAACCATAAAGTGTATGCGATGGACCACCTTGCGGTACCCTTTGCGCAGGCTGGCACCCATTCAGACCGGCCAGGAGACCGCTGATGGAGACACAGGCCGCGATCAACTCGCCCCTTTATCTGTTCGAGAAGTTCGAGGTGGGCGTGATCCACCTGGATGCCCAGCGCACCGTGCTGGCCATGAACGACTTTGCCCGCAAGGTGCTGCCGGTGGGTGAAATGCAGCCTTTTGACAAGCTGGTGTCGTCGTTCCACCCTGAGCGATCCAAACCCAAGGTCAACTTTCTGCTGGACCAGGCGTCCAGCGGCTGCCCGATGGTGAGCGCCGTGCCCATGACGATGATCATCAACATCCCGGAACAGGTGCTGCTGATCAAGGTGACCCGGCTGGGCGACTTTGAGGGCAAGACCACCGGCTTCGTCCTGGTCTTTTACGACGTGACACAGGTGGTGAGCCATGAAGCCCCGGCGGCCGAACCGCCAGCGCCCGGCCTGCGGCTCAACCGCATCCCCATGGTGGCCAACCACAAGGTGGCGTTTGTGGACACCAAAGACGTGTTGTGCCTGGAGTCGCAAGCCCACTACACGCGGGTGCTGGCCCACGACGGTTTTCATTTCTGCAACCTGAGCATTGGCGACCTGCAAGCCCGCCTGGACCCGGCGCAGTTCATGCGGGTACACCGCTGCTTCATCGTCAACCTGCACGCGGTGGCCGAACTCGGGCGCGAAGGCAGCAAAACGCAGGTGGTGCTCAAAGGCAAGCACCGCGAACCCATTCCGGTCTCGCGGGCCGAGGTCGGCAAACTCAGGGAAGCCCTCGGGCTGCTGGCGCGTCATTGATTTTTTCCAACTGTGGGCCTAAGGACATTCCCGGGTTGTCAAAAGCCACGCGCCTGATCTCAGCATTTCGTGCAATCCAGCGTGCATTTCGTGCGGAAAATGCAGCATTTGATGCCTTCAAACGCTTAATCCCCGCCGTTCGTGTCGGGTTTGGGGACTCCATACACTGGTTCTGTCTTGGACAAAAACCATTAGGAGACAACCATGATTCCACCGCGATTCGAATACCACGCCCCCAAGTCGGTCCGTGAGGCCGTGGCCTTGCTGGGCCAACTCGGGTCCGATGCCAAGCTGCTGGCCGGCGGCCACAGCCTGCTGCCGATGATGAAGCTGCGTTTTGCCGAGCCCGCGCACCTGATCGACATCAACCGCATTCCCGAGTTGCGCGGCATCCGCAAGGAAGGCGCCACGGTGGTGATTGGCGCCATGACAGTGGAGAACGACCTGATCACCTCGCCCATCTTGCAGGCCGAGGTGCCGCTGCTGTGCGAGGCCGCGCAGCTGATTGCCGACCCGCAGGTGCGCAACCGGGGCACCATCGGCGGCGACATTGCCCATGGCGACCCCGGCAACGACCACCCGGCGCTGTCCATCGCGATCGAGGCGCACTTTGTGCTGGAAGGCCCGAACGGCCGGCGCACCGTGCCCGCCGACGGCTTCTTTCTCGGCACCTACATGACGCTGCTGGAAGAAAACGAGGTGATGTGCGAGATCCATGTGCCGGCGTTTGCCCCCGGCACCGGCTACGCCTACGAAAAGCTCAAGCGCAAGACCGGCGACTGGGCCACCGCCGGTTGCGCGGTGGTGATGCGCAAAACCGGCGACACCATCAGCCATGTGCGCGTGGCACTGACCAACGTGGCGCCCACCGCGCTGCGCGTGGAAGCTGCCGAAGCCGCCCTGCTGGGCCAGCCGCTGAACGCGGCCACGCTGCAGGCCGCGGCCGATGCCGCCACCGCCGCCTGCGACCCCGCCGAAGACCTGCGCGGCGACATTGAATACAAAACCGCCATGGCCGGGCAAATGGTCAAGCGCGCCCTGTCCAAAGCCTGGTCCCGTTGTTCCTGAACCGCCGCCGGAGAAACACCCATGTCGAAAAAGCTCATTTCCGTCAACGTCAATGGCCGCACCGAAGAGAAGGCGGTCGAACCCCGCACACTGCTGATCCATTTTTTGCGTGAAGAACTCAACCTCACCGGCGCCCACATTGGCTGCGAAACCAGCCACTGCGGCGCCTGCACGGTGGACATCGACGGCCGTTCGGTGAAGGCCTGCACCCACCTGGCGGTGCAGTGCGATGGCGCCGAGGTGCTGACCGTGGAAGGACTGGCCAACAAGGGCGTGCTGCACGCGGTGCAGGAAGGTTTTTACAAAGAACACGGCCTGCAGTGCGGCTTTTGCACCCCCGGCATGCTGATGCGCGCCTACCGCTTTTTGCAGGAAAACCCGAACCCCAGCGAAGAAGAGATTCGCCACGGCATGGCCGGCAACCTGTGCCGCTGCACCGGCTACCAGAACATCGTCAAGGCGGTGCAGTACGCAGCCAAAAAGCTGCAAGAGCCCGTTGCTGCCTGAAGCCCCCCAAAAACTGGAGACCACGACATGAACGCACCGGTACAAACCGCCGAAGCCCGTGAAATTGCGCTGGCCGGCATGGGCGTTTCGCGCCTGCGCAAGGAAGACGCCCGCTTCATTCAAGGCAAGGGCAACTACGTCGACGACATCAAGATGCCCGGCATGCTGCACATGGACATCGTGCGCAGCCCCATCGCCCACGGCCGCATCGTCAAGATCAACAAAGAAGCCGCGCTCGCCATGCCCGGCGTGCACGCCGTGCTCACCGCCGACGACCTGAAGCCGCTCAAGCTGCACTGGATGCCCACGCTGGCCGGTGACGTGGCCGCCGTACTGGCCGACGGCAAGGTGCACTTCCAGATGCAAGAGGTGGCCATCGTGATCGCCGACGACCGCTACATTGCGGCCGACGCGGCCGAGGCCGTGGAGGTGGAGTACGAAGAGCTGCCCGTGGTGCTGGACCCCTACGCCGCCCTGCAACCCGGCGCCCCCGTGATCCGCGAAGACCTGGCCGGCAAAACCGAAGGCGCCCACGGCAAGCGCGAGCACCACAACCACATCTTCACCTGGGACGCGGGTGACAAAACCGCGGCCGACGCAGCGTTTGACCACGCGGCCGTAACGGTGAGCCAGCACATGTATTACCCGCGCGTGCACCCCTGCCCGCTGGAAACCTGCGGCTGCGTGGCCAGCTTCGACCCGATCAAGGGCGACCTCACCACCTTCATCACCAGTCAGGCCCCGCACGTGGTGCGCACCGTGGTGTCCATGCTCTCGGGCATTCCAGAAAGCAAGGTGCGCATCGTCAGCCCCGACATCGGTGGCGGCTTCGGCAACAAGGTCGGCATTTATCCCGGCTATGTGTGCGCCATCGTGGCCTCCATCGTGCTCGGCCGCCCGGTGAAGTGGGTTGAAGACCGCATTGAAAACATCTCGTCCACCGCCTTTGCCCGTGACTACCACATGGACGGCGAAATTGCCGCCACCGCCGACGGCAAGATCACCGGCCTGCGCGTGAACGTGGTGGCCGACCACGGCGCGTTCGACGCCTGCGCCGACCCGACCAAGTTCCCGGCGGGCCTGTTCCACATCTGCTCCGGCAGCTACGACATTCCCGCCGCCTACGCCAGCGTGAAAGGCGTCTACACCAACAAGGCGCCCGGTGGCGTGGCCTACCGCTGCAGCTTCCGCGTGACCGAGGCGGTGTACCTGATCGAGCGCATGGTGGACGTGCTGGCGCAGAAGCTGAACATGGACAAGGCCGAAATTCGTGCCAAGAACTTCATCCAGAAGGAACAGTTCCCCTACCGCAGCGCCTTTGGTTTTGACTACGACTCGGGCGACTACCAGACTGCGCTGGACAAGGTGCTGGACGCCGTGGACTACAAAGGCCTGCGCGCCGAGCAGGCCGCCAAGCGCGCCGACCCCGACTGCCCCACGCTGATGGGCATTGGCCTCGTCACCTTCACCGAGGTGGTGGGCGCCGGCCCCAGCAAAATCTGCGACATCCTGGGTGTGGGCATGTTCGACTCGTGCGAAATCCGCATCCACCCCACCGGCAGTGCCATTGCACGCATGGGCACGATCACGCAGGGCCAGGGCCACCAGACCACCTACGCGCAGATCATTGCCACCGAGCTGGGTATTCCGAGCGAGGTGATTCAGGTGGAAGAAGGCGACACCAGCACCGCGCCCTACGGCCTGGGCACCTACGGCAGCCGCTCCACCCCGGTGGCCGGTGCTGCCATTGCCATGGCGGCCCGCAAGATACACGCCAAGGCCAAGAAGATCGTGGCCCACATGCTGGAAGTGAACGAAAACGACCTGGACTGGGAAGTGGACCGCTTCAAGGTCAAGGGCGACGACAGCAAGTACAAAACCATGACCGACATCGCCTGGCAGGCCTACCACCAGCCGCCCGAAGGGCTGGAGCCGGGCCTGGAAGCGGTGCATTACTACGACCCGCCGAACTTCACCTTCCCGTTTGGTATTTACCTGTGCGTGGTTGACATCGACCGCACCACCGGCGAAACCAAGATCCGCCGCTTCTATGCGCTGGACGACTGCGGCACCCGCATCAACCCGATGATCATCGAAGGCCAGATCCACGGCGGCCTGACCGAAGGTTTTGCGGTGGCCATGGGCCAGCAGATGCCGTTTGACGCGCAGGGCAACCTGCTGGGCAACACGCTGATGGACTATTTCTTGCCCACCTTTGTGGAAACGCCCCACTGGGAGACCGACCACACCGTGACGCCCTCGCCGCACCACCCGCTGGGTGCCAAGGGCGTGGCCGAATCGCCGCACGTGGGCTCCATTCCCACCTTCACCTCGGCCATCGTGGACGCGTTTTCGCACCAGGGCATGACGCACATGGACATGCCGCACAACGCGTTCCGGGTGTGGAAAGAACTGAAGGCGCGAGGCTTGAATTTGTAACCCCCCCGCCGCGCTGCGCGCGCCCCCCCAGGGGGGGGGCGGCACTGGCCGTCCGGCAAAGCCGGCCCGGCGGTGCCCTGGTTTGGCGGCTCTTCATGCCAGCCCATCGCGCTCCGGCAACTCTTGAATTTCAGCTTCAAACAAGGTATCCCATGGAAGTCAAACTCGACAAACGCTACCCCCTCGACGTGGACCCGGCCCGCGCCTGGGCCATCCTTGCCGACCTCAAGGCGGTGGCGGGCTGCATGCCCGGCGCCGAACTCAGCGAACAGCTGTCCGACACCTCGTACAAAGGCGGCGTGAAGGTGAAGGTGGGCCCGGCCGTGGCCCAGTTCGGCGGCACGGTGGACGTGCTCGAAAAAAGCGAGGCCGAGCGCAAGATGGTGTTGCGCGGCAAAGGGGCCGACAAGGGCGGCTCGTCCGCCTCGATGGACCTGACCGCCGTCATTGAAGCCGACCCGGCCAACCCGGCGCATTCGGTGTTGCATGGCGACGCGGCGGTGATCGTCAACGGCAAGTTCGCGCAGTTTGGCGGCCGCATGATGGTGCAGGTGTCTGAAATGATCCTGGTGCAGTTCGTCGAAAATTTCCGCCAGGCTGCGCTGGCCTTGCCGGCGCCAGCTTCGGTGGCCATGGCCGAAGACGCTGCGGTCGCGTTCGGTGGCGCACCAGAAGCTGCACAGGCCGCGCCAGTCGCGGCTGCCGCACCGCGCACCGCACCGCCGGTGGCGCAAGAAATCAACGGCCTGGCCATCGTCTGGGCGCTGATCAAGAACTGGTGGCTGGGTCTGTTTGGCAGGAATACTTGACCCCCCGCGCCGCTTCGCGTCACCCCCCGGGGGGCGGCACCAGCCGTCTGGCAAAGCCAGCCCGGCGGTGCCTCTGAATTGGCTCTGTGGTGTGCGACGCGGTGATGCGCTTTACAAAGTAATTTGACATGAACACCAGGACAGCCGACCTCGACAACGAACGCGCCTTGCGTGAGCAACTGCAGCGCGTGGGCTACCTGGCCGATGCCGACCTGGCCACCACCACCTGGCTGGCCGGGCGGCTGCAGCGCCCGCTCCTGGTGGAGGGCGACGCTGGCGTGGGCAAAACCGCACTGGCCACTGCGCTGGCCCAGGCGCAGGGTGCCGAGCTGGTGCGGCTGCAATGTTTTGAAGGTCTGGATTTGTCGCAGGCATCCTACGAATGGAACTACGGCCGCCAGCTGATGGCCATTCGCCTGACCGAAGCGCGCAGCGCCACCGCCAAAGAGTCGGATGTGTTTGCGCGCGACTATTTGCTGGAACGCCCGCTGCTCAAAGCCATCAGCCAAAGCGGCCCCTGCGTGCTGCTGATCGACGAAATTGACCGCGCCGACGAAGCCTTTGAAGCCTATTTGCTGGAGGTGCTGGCCGACTACCAGATCACCGTGCCCGAACTGGGCACGCTGCGCGCCCAGCACATTCCGCAGGTCATCTTGACCAGCAACGGCACCCGCGAACTCTCGGACGCGCTGCGCCGGCGCTGCCTGTATCACTACCTGGACTACCCAACCCTGGCGCGCGAGATCGCCATCGTCAAGTCGGCCGTGCCCGAGGCCGACACCCGGCTGGTGGAAGACTGCGTGCAGTTTGTGCAGCGCCTGCGCACCGAAGACTTGGCAAAAACCCCCGGTGTGGCCGAAACGCTGGACTGGGTGCGCGCCCTGCACCAGCTCAGCCAGCACACCCTGCCCGAAGACACCGCCGTGTTGCTGAGCACGCTGGGCTGCCTGCTGAAAACCCGCGAAGACCGCTTCATGCTGACCGGCGAGCGCGTCCGCCAGTTGGTGGAAGGCCGGCGCAGCGTGGGCGTGGCCGAAAAGACCGACGCGGTGATGGCCACCACATGAACACCCAGGCCAGCGCCCCCAGCCAGAGCCTGGCCGGCTTTGCCGCCATGCTGCGCGACCACGGCCTGAAAGTGGGCGTGAGCGAGCAGCAAGCCATGCTGCAGGCTGCTCTGGCGCTGGGGCCGCTGCAAGGCCAGCGCCTGTGCGCCGCTTGGCGCGCCATGGCCTGCCACAGCGCACGCGACTGGCGCCAGTGGCCCGAGCTGTTTGAACGCTATTGGTATCCGCAGCGGCTCAAAGGCCAGGTGCGGGTGAGCGGGCAAATGCGCCCCTCGCGCGACCTGCGCCAGGCGGTGCAAGAGCTGCACAAAAACATGGAAGCGCCCGCCGCAAGCGCACCCGGCAAGGCCGCGCCCCACACCGCGAGCGATGCACCCGGCAGCAGCCCGCACCACGAAGACGCCGGCAGCCCCCGCGCCATGGGCGGCGCCAGCCGCCACGAGGTGCAGGTGGAAGCCCTGCACCAGCGCGACGGCCAACTGTGGCTGCCGCAAGAGTTGGGCGCGCTGCAGCAACTGGCCAAACACATCACCGCGCGCCTGCGCCCCCGGCCCACACGGCGCTGGCACACCGCCCAGCCCGGGCGCCGGCTCGACCTGCGCCAGACCCTGCGCCGCAGCGTGGCCTGGGGCGGCGAGCCGCTGCGCCCGGCCTGGATGGTGCAGCGCCGCGAGCCGCCGCGCCTGTTTATCCTGGCCGACGTGAGCCGCTCCATGGAATCGCACGCACCGCTGTTTTTGCGGGTGGCCCGCGCGTTTGCGGTGGCCGCCCAGGCGCGGGTGTTTGTGTTTCACACCCGGCTCGCCGAAATCACCCCGCTGATGCAGCGCGACTCGGCGGCCATTCAGGAAAAGATCAACGCCGTGACCGCCGGCTTTGGTGCCGGCACCCGCATTGCCAGCAGCCTGCGCGACTTCGTGCGGGTGCACGCCAAAGCCCAGCTCAACCGGGGCGCCCGGGTCTGGATTTTTTCAGACGGCTTTGACACCGATGCGCCCGACGCCCTGCCCGCCGCGCTGCAAGCGGTGCGCGCGCGCGGGGCCCGCATCACCTGGTTCCACCCCACGCGGGCGGTGCCCGCCGCCGCCGCGCTGCAGCGCTCACGCGCGTGTATCGACCGCTTTTACCCCCTCGCCAGCCTGAACGACCTGGCTGCTGCCAGCCGCTCGCTGAACTGAACCCCAGGAGAACGCCATGAACACCGAATGGATCACCGCTGCCGCCCGGCTGCAAGCGCAGCAACAGCCCTTTGCCCTGGTGTCGGTGCTGCGGGTGCAGCCGCCCGCATCGGCCAAAGCGGGCGACAAAGCCCTGGTCACCGCCGACGGCGCCATCCACGGCTGGATTGGCGGCGGCTGCGCCCAGCCCGCCGTCATCAAGACCGTGCGCGCTGCGCTGGCCGACGGACAACCGCGCAGCATCCGCATCACGCCCACCGAAGAAACCGCTGAGCGCACGCTGGGGGATGTGCTGGAATTTGGCATGGCCTGCCACTCGGGCGGCACGCTGGAACTGTTCATTGACCCGGTGCTGCCCGCCGCCCACCTGACCGTGCTGGGCGACTCGCCGGTGGCCCGCGCGCTGAGCGTGCTGGCGCCGCGCGTGGGCTTCACCGTGGCGGTGGTGGCCGAAGGCGCCACCGCGCCCGACTTTCCCGACGCGCAGACCGTGCTGCCCAGCGACGACGCCGCCAGCGTGTGCGCTGCGCTGCCAGCGGCCGGATTTGTGGTGGTGGCCACCCAGGGCCGGCGCGACCTGCCCGCGCTGAAAGCCGCGCTGGCGCTGCAACCGCGCACCCTGTGGTTTGTGGCCAGCGCCCGCAAGGCCGGCGTACTGAAAGAGAGCCTGATCGCCAGCGGCGAAGATGCGGCCCGCGTGGCCGCCATCGTGGCACCAGCGGGCGAGCCCATTGGTGCGCAAACCGCCGAAGAAATTGCGCTCACCGTGCTGGTGGCGGTGGTGGCCGCGCGGCGTGCGCCGCTGGCGGCGAACACTGCGGTGGCGCGCACGGCGGAAGCGGCGTTGGCACCCACACCGGAACCCACAGCGGCCAAGTCGTGTTGTGGTGGTGCGGCGAAAAAAGCTGCAGCACCCGCTGAAGCGGAGGCGCCCGTTGAACCGGCCGTCACCGCCGTACCTAAAAAATCCTGCTGCGGAGGCTAAAACACCATGGGCTGCATTCTCAAAGGTGGCGGTGGCCTCTACAGCCGCATTGCGGTGGGCAGCATTTTGCTGGCTGCCGGCTCGGGTTCGCGCATGGGCAACCGACCCAAAAGCCTGCTGGAGCTGGGCGGCATTGCGCTGATCCGGCGCCAGATCATTGCACTCTCGGGCGCGGGGGTGGACGAGCTGGTGGTGGTGCTTGGCCACCACGCCGAGCGCATTGCGCTGGCGGTGCAAGAGTTTCCCGTGACGGTGGTGCACAACCCGGACCCCGACGCGGGCCAGGTGTCTTCGCTGCGGATCGGGCTGCAAGCGCTGTCGCCCAAGATCGACACCGTGCTGGTGGCGCTGGCCGACCAGCCGCTCATCAACTCGCAAGACATCAACGACCTGATCGGCGCCTACAAAAAGCGGCCGGCGGGAACGCTGGTGGTGCAACCCGAGGTGGACGGCCAGCCCGGCAACCCGGTGATGTTCAGCGGCGAGGTGCGCGAGCAGATTTTGGCCGGCGAAGCCCGGCTGGGCTGCAAGCAGTGGCAAGCCGCGCACCCCGAGCAGGTGCACCGCTGGGCCACCACCAACCAGCGCTACCGCACCGACGTGGACACGCCCGAAGACATCGAGGCGCTGGCCACCAGGACAGGCCATCGCCTGCGCTGGCCCACGGACTTGCTGAGCGAAGCCTGAGCCACCGCTGACCATGGCACCCGATCCGCTGATGTCGCTCTGGTCCACGCCGCTGGGCGTGCACCGCTGTGCACAGGCTGACGACGTCAACCCGCTGCTGGTGCGGGTGTTCCGTGCCATGCGTGCGGGCGATACAAGCGCCGATCCGGCGGCGGCCTTTTACGCCAGCCGCGACGACCTGCTGCAACGCATCCGACTGCCCGAGTGGGAGACTCTGGTGCGCTTCATCGTGGACAGCGTGCGCCAGACCGTGGTGCTGGCCAACCAGGGCGCCTGGCCCGAAACCACGCCGGGCCTGCAGATTGCGCTGCGCGGTCTGTGGTTTCAAATCAGCAACCAGGGCAGCCACCACGACGTGCACACCCACGGCAACTGCTCGTGGTCGGGCGTGTACTGCGTGCAGGTGGACGCCGACGCCCAGCGCAGCGCCCACCCGGTGCTGGGCGAGCGCAACGGCATCACCCGCTTTTACGGCCCCCACTTCAACCACCTGGGCGGCGCCCACATGGACTTTGGCAACGCCTACCTGCAGTCGGCCCACCTGGACGTTGCACCCCTGCCAGGTCAGCTGGTGGTGTTTCCGTCGTGGCTGCCCCACCAGGCCATGCCCTACACAGGCGAGGCGGACCGCATCATCGTGTCGTTCAACGCCAGCGTGCACGCCGCCAGCGGCAACGACCAGCTGCACGGCTATGTGGGAACGTGATATGCCCCCCGCAGCGCTTCGCGCTACCCCCCGAGGGGCGGCACTGGCCGTCTGGCAAAGCCAGCCCGGCGGTGCCCTGGGTGGCGCTGCCTCATGCGTTGCGTGGTGCGCTCCGGCGTGTTGGAACACAGGAGATGACATACCTCAGCTGCACTTCGCCTCAACCCCGAGGGGGCGGCACTGGCCGTCTGGCAAAGCCAGCCCGGCGGTGCCCTGGGTGGCGCTGCCTCATGCGTTGCGTGGTGCGCTCCGGCGCCATGGAAAGCTGACGTGAAAAAGTGGAGCGCACCACATCCTTCAGCCCACGCGCTGGTGCACTGGGCCACGCTGCTCACGGGCTGGGTGTGGCTGGGCCAGCAGGGGCAGCGGCTGGGCTGGTCTGTGGCCAGTGGCGTGCTGGCGGTGGCGCTGTGGTGGGCTTTGCGGGTGCTGTTCGGTCACAGCGGCTTCGTGAAGCAGTTGCCGCGACAGGCTTCGGTGTGGCTGGGTGCGGTCACGGTGAGCGGCGCCCTGGGCGTGGCCAGTCTGGCCGCCAGCCCTTTGGCGCACGCGCTGCTGCTGGTGCTGGCTGGGGTGTGGGCTTTGTGGTCTGCCTTGCTGGAAGCGGGTTCGCCCAGTCCCATCGCCAAGCCAAACGGTGCTGTGGCCTCCCTGCCGCAAACCGCCATGGGGCTCATGATGGGCTCGCTCTGGCTGACCAGCAGCTGGTGCGCCACGGCGGGCTTGCCCCCAGCCACGGTGGTGGGCTTTCATGTGTTGCTCATGGCGGTGCTGCCGGCGCTTGCTTCCTTGTTTCGCCTGCCGCCGCAACGGCCGCCTTGGGCCGCGCAAGCATGGCCGCTGGCGCTGGTGCTGGGCGGGTCGCTTGTGTTGCAGCTGGGCAATGGCTGGGCCCACGGCGCAACCGGCATGGCGCTGCTGGCCCTGGCCTGGGCACTGCAAGGCCCACGACAAAATGCATGCAACGCCGCGCGCCGCTGGTGCGCTCTGGCTGGCCCGGCGCTGCTGCTGGCCGTGGGCTGGTACAGCCCCACGCTTGGCCCGCAGGTGCTGCAAGCTGCATATGGCTTGCTGGGCGCCGGCGCCCTTCTGGCCTTGCTGGGCCTGGGGCTGCAAGCCGCCACCCGTTTTGTGCACCACCGAACACCCGGAGAAACCTTTCATGAACAGCATTGACATCGACGTGATTCGCACCGCCCTGGACTGGCAAGGCCGTGGCCACCGCGTGGTGCTGGGCACGGTGGTGCGCACCTGGGGCTCGGCACCGCGTCCGCCGGGCTCGCTCATGGTCATCCGCGACGACGGCCAGGTGGCCGGCTCCGTGTCGGGCGGCTGCATTGAAGACGACCTGATTGGCCGCGTGGGCCGGGGTGAGCTGGCGCTGCGCAAACCCGAAGTCACCACCTACGGCGAAACCGCCGAAGAGGTGCGCCGCTTTGGCCTGCCCTGCGGCGGCACGGTGCAGATCGTGCTGGAGCCGCTGGGCCCGCAGTCGCAACTGCGCGAACTGCTGGTGGCCATCGAGGCACACCAGCGCGTGCAGCGCCGGCTCGACATGCAAACCGGCCTGGTGCGGCTGGTGCCCGCCACCGAAGGCGACCGCGTGACCTTTGACGGCGCCACCCTGGGCACCGTGCACGGCCCGCGCCTGCGCCTGCTCATCATTGGCGGTGGCCAGCTTTCGCGCTACCTGGCCAGCATGGCCGTGATGCTGGACTACCTGGTGACCGTGTGCGAGCCGCGCACCGAATACCACGAAGGCTGGGACGCCATGGCCGGCGTGACGCTGTCCACCGTGATGCCCGACGACCTGGTGCTGGCCATGAACCTGGACCACAACAGCGCCGTGGTGGCCGTCACCCACGACCCCAAACTGGACGACCTGGCGCTGATGGAAGCGCTGCGCACCCCCGCGTTTTACGTGGGCGCGCTGGGTTCCCAGCACAACAACGCCAAGCGCCGCGAGCGCCTGCTGGAATTTGACGTGAGCCCCGAAGAAGCCGCCCGCCTGCACGGCCCGGTGGGCCTGAACCTGGGCGCCCTCACCCCACCCGAAATCGCCCTGAGCATCGTGGCCGAAATGACCGCCCTGCGCCGCGGCACAGACCTGAGCGGACCGCTGAGCAACTGGGAAGGCTCGAAGACGGTTTGCAAGACCTGCTGACCAATTTGGAAATGGCGCGATCCAAATCGAAAACTCAGTTACGCTGAAAAGACGAAGGGCCGCATGTAGCGGCCCTTCCATTTGGTGCATCTTTCAGCTTGTTAGCGTCCAGAGCTCATATCCCAATCGTTGATGAGAAGTGATGGTAGCACGACGTGTTACAAAACGGTATCTTGATTCATGGGAGGCAAAAAATGCCACAAAAGATGCGCTATCGGCTTGCGCTGGACCTGGGAAGTACTTCTCTCGGATGGGCCATTCTCCGGCTCAATAACGACACACCGCCAGCCCCCATAGCGGTCATCAAAGCCGGGAGTCGCATTTTCAGCGATGGACGTAATCCCAAGGACGGCTCTTCACTTGCCGTGACCCGGCGCGAGGCCCGTGCCATGCGCCGCCGCCGCGACCGACTGCTCAAACGCAAGGCGCGCATGATGCGCACGCTGATTGACCACGGGTTCTTTCCCAAGGACGATGCAGCTCGCAAAGCACTGGAAACCATCAGCCCCTACGGCCTGCGTGCCAAGGGGCTGAACGAAGCGCTGAAGCCCGAAGAGTTCGCTCGCGCCGTCTTCCACATCAACCAGCGGAGAGGTTTCAAAAGCAACCGCAAGACAGACAAGAAAGACAACGACAGCGGCGCGTTGAAAACTGCCATCAAGCAGCTTCACGCCGCACTCGACTCGTCTGGCGCGGAAGGGAAACCCCGCACCGTGGGTGAATACCTCCACCGTCGTGAACAGGCCGGTCAAACCGTTCGCGCACGGTACCGACAGCAGCGCGTCGAAAAGGAGGACGGCAAGACACGCATCGACAAGAGCTACGACCTCTACATCGACCGCGCCATGATCGAGGCTGAGTTTGATGCGCTGTGGGCCAAGCAATCGGAACTGAACCCCCAACTTTTCAACGAGACGGCGCGTGCAGAACTCAAGGACTGCCTGTTGCACCAGCGCCCCCTCAAACCCGTCAAGCCCGGTCGCTGCACGCTGATGCCCGAGGAAGTGCGCGCACCACTTGCCTTGCCCAGTCAGCAGCGCTTTCGCATCTACCAGGAAGTCAATCACCTGTACGTGCTGCGCGAAGGGCTGAAAGAAGAGGCACTGACGCTGGAGCAGCGGGACCGGCTGGTGGCGGCACTGGAGGAGGGCGGAAAATCTTTCAAGACAGCCATTCCGAAGTTGCTGGGTTTGCCAGGAACGGTGAAGTTCAACCTGGCCGACGCAAAGCGGACCGAATTGAAAGGCAACGCCACAAGCATGGAACTGAGCAAGAAGCAGTTCTTCGGCTCTGCATGGCACGAATGGTCACTACGACAACAAGACGCAATCGTCAGACAACTGATCAACCAAGAATCTCTGGGTAAGCTCGTGAAGCGCCTGCAGAAATACTGCGGCATTGACGAAGCGTCAGCGGAGCACATTGCGGAGAAATCCAATCTCGTTCTCGGCTATGGCTCTCTGAGCAGAAGGGCTTTGATCAAGATTTTGTCGGCATTGCGCGCCGAGGTCATCACTTACGACAAAGCAGTTTTGGCTGCGGGTTTCGAGCACCACAGCCGACTCACCAACTTCGGCGAAATACCCAATCGAACGTTCGACACCGGCATCGAGCGCATCGACCCCAAAACTGGTGAGGTCCAAAACCTCCATGCGTTCAATGAGTTGCCTTACTACGGTGAATTCCTGCAGCGTCATGTCGCGTTCGCCAAAGACAAGCCACGGAACGACGAAGAGCGCTTCGGCAAGATCGCCAACCCCACCGTCCACATCGGCCTGAACCAGGTCCGGGTTGTAGTCAACGCGCTCATCAAACGCTACGGGCATCCGTCTGAAGTGATCGTGGAAGTGGCGCGGGACCTAAAGCAAAGCCAGGATCAACGCAAGGAAGACAACGAGCGCCAGGCCAAAAACCAGCGACGCAATGAACGCTTGCGGGCCGACGCGGCAACCATCTTGCAAACCGTGCCGGAGCGGGTGCGCCATGCCGACATTCAAAAGCTGATCCTGTGGGAAGAGCTGAGCTTTGACCCGGCCGATCGGCGCTGCCCTTACAGCGGCGCGCAGATCAGCGCGCAGATGGTGTTGAGCGATCAAGTGGAGATTGAGCACATCCTGCCCTTCTCACAAACCCTGGACGACAGCCTGAACAACAAGACTGTCGCCATGCGGCAGGCCAACCGCATCAAGGGCAACCGCACGCCATGGGACGCTCGTGCAGACTTTGAAGCGCTGAGCTGGCCGACGGCTGCCATGCTGGACCGTGCCGAGCAGATGCCGAAGAACAAGCGCTACAGGTTCGGTGAAGAGGGCTACCAACGCTGGCTACGGGAAGACAAAGATTTCTTGGCTCGTGCGCTGAACGACACCCGATACCTCAGCCGTGTCGCACGCGAGTATCTGAGCCTGATTTGTCCGCACGCCACGCGCGTGATCCCCGGTCAAATGACAGCGATGCTGCGCGCCAAGTTCGGGCTGAACGACATCCTGGGGCTAAACGGCGAGAAGAACCGCAACGACCACCGACACCACGCGGTGGACGCTTGCGTGATCGCCGTGACCGACCAAGGCATGCTGCAACGCTTCGCGCAAGCCAGCGCCAGCGCACGCGAGCGGCAACTGAACCGGCTGGTCGAAGGAATGCCGCTCCCTTGGGGCACAGAAGAGGACAAGAGGTTTCAGCGCTCCGTCAAGCGAGCGATTGATGCGATTTGGGTCAGCCACAAGCCAGACCATGACTATCAGAGCGAAATTTTCGATCAGACGATCTACAACGCTCAGGGTTTCAGTCGCAGCGCAGCAAAAGTCCGCTCGGTGATTCCTTTTCAAGCACGTAAAAACAGCCCTGGGGAGCGGCGACACGGTGAAAGCAACGGCGTACCAATCGCATATAAAGGCTTACTCTCGAACAGTAACTACTGTGTCGAGATCGTTCGCTCGAACACAGGCTCTTGGAATGGCGACGTGCTCGCCACTCATCAGGCTTACGAGCTTGCAAGGGCACTCCGGAAAAATGCGCCAACTTGCTCGGCAGCAGACGTCCTTGCCTCGTTGCGCAACGAGGCAACCGGTCGATCTGGCGAATCGCTTGTCATGCGGTTGACCAAAGGGGACCCGATTCGCGCGGAGGTGAGTGGCGTGTTGGAGACCTTGCAAGTCCTGAAGATCAACAGCAGCGGCTCAATCACATTTGTCCGCACGAACGAAACCAATATCTCAGGCCGCTACATTGCCAAGCTGAATGCACGCAAGCTTGCGGCAGAAGGGAAAGTGCATGACGCTATTGCGTTGAACGACACTTTCTTCCAGATGGCGTTTTCTGCCGATAGCCTCCGCAACATGAAGGCTCGTCCCATCACAATCTCGCCCATTGGAGAGATTCGCGACCCTGGCTTCAAGGAGTAACCGAGATGATCGGCCGCATCGTCGAGGTGGCCGATGACCGGCGCCACCTGTTCATGCACCGCGGGTTCATGGTGGTGCAAGACACAGAGGGAGAACGCAAGGAACTGGGGCAGGTGCCGCTGGACGACATAGCCGCCGTCATCGCCAATGCACACGGTCTGAGCTACACCAACAACCTGCTGGTGGCGCTCGCCGAGCGCGGCGCGCCGTTTGTTCTTTGCGCCGCGAACCACAACGCGGTGGGCATGTTGCTGCCCATCGAAGGCAACTTCGAGCAATCGCACCGGATCGAGGCGCAGATCGCCGCCAGCCAGCCGACCCACAAACGTTTGTGGGCCGCTGTGGTCAGGTCCAAGCTCGAACAACAAGCCGCAGCACTTGAAGCCGCAGGAGCTCCTACTGCGCCGCTCACCGCCCTCGCGGCCAAGGTCAAAAGTGGCGACCCGGAAAACCTGGAAGCCCAAGGCGCAAGGCGCTACTGGACGCTGTTGTTCGGCCCCGAATTCCGCCGCGACCAGAATGCCCCCGGCACCAATGCCATGCTGAACTACGGCTACACCGTGTTGCGCGCGGCCACCGCCCGCGCTGTGATTGCGGCGGGCCTGCATCCCAGCATCGGCCTGCACCACAGCCACGACAACAACGCCATGCGACTGGTGGACGATGTGATGGAGCCGTTCCGGCCCGTCATCGACCTCAAGGTCTGGCAACTGAAACGCAACAACGAAGATCACGTCACCCCAGACACCAAACGGGCGTTGGTGCGCACCCTGTACGACGACATGCAAAGCGACGCAGGTGCGACGCCTGTCATGGTCTGTTTGCAAAAGCTCGCCACGTCGCTGGCTCTGGTCTATGTCGGGCAACGGGACAAGCTGGACCTGCCGCTGCCCGGACTGCCGTTGGCGCTGGCCTCGGCGCTGCGCGACGAATGACGACATGGAACAGCCATCATGCTCACGGGATACCGACTGATGTGGATGGTGGTGATGTTCGACCTGCCCGTGGTGGAAAAAGCCGAGCGCAAAGCCGCGACGGACTTCCGAAACACCCTGCTGGACATGGGTTTCGAGATGAGCCAGTTCAGCGTCTACATGCGCTTTTGCACCAGCCCCGTCCAGGTGGACACCTACTGCAAAAAGGTCGAGTCGGCACTACCGGAAGGCGGTAAAGTGAACATCCTGCAGTTCACCGACAAACAGTACGAACGCATCGTCAGCTTCCACGGGCAAGCAAAACAGCCCGCAAAAAAAACGCCCGATCAGTTCGACCTTTTCTGACCTTTGCGATGCTTTTCGAGCCCCAGAAATCGAAAAACCCCTTGATAAATCAAGGGGTTATCGAAGCTCTAGTCTAGACGATTGGGATATGAGCTCTGGCCGGAACAAAGACTCCCAACGATGATTTGCGGAACGGAGTCTAGACGATTGGGATATGAGCTCTGGCCGGAACCTGTGCGCGTCGCCACTGGCGTTATGCGACAGTCTAGACGATTGGGATATGAGCTCTGGCCGGAACAGCGCCACGGCCTGCGCCTTGCTGCAGGGGAGTCTAGACGATTGGGATATGAGCTCTGGCCGGAACACAACGGAAGCGCGGGCGGGGCCGATGCAAGTCTAGACGATTGGGATATGAGCTCTGGCCGGAACCAAATCCACCAACCGGCGCGCGTTTTGTCGAGTCTAGACGATTGGGATATGAGCTCTGGCCGGAACTGGATCGGCTGGCAGAAGCTGTTGGCCAGCAGTCTAGACGATTGGGATATGAGCTCTGGCCGGAACCCCGCTGCCGCCACCATTGCCGCAGCCTCTAGTCTAGACGATTGGGATATGAGCTCTGGCCGGAACTTGGTTGCCGGGATGCCGACCACCTGGCCCAGTCTAGACGATTGGGATATGAGCTCTGGCCGGAACTCCAGCGTGGTGGGCATGCCCAGCAACCACAGTCTAGACGATTGGGATATGAGCTCTGGCCGGAACTACAGCAGCCACGGCCTCTGCAGCGTCCAAGTCTAGACGATTGGGATATGAGCTCTGGCCGGAACATCAGGACCATTTGGGTGAGGATGCTCATGAGTCTAGACGATTGGGATATGAGCTCTGGCCGGAACTCCAGGCGCTCCCACACGCTGCCGGGGGTGAGTCTAGACGATTGGGATATGAGCTCTGGCCGGAACGCGGTGCACCAGTGCGCGAACATTGCGCGAAGTCTAGACGATTGGGATATGAGCTCTGGCCGGAACTAGGGCTGCTGTCTCACGGCTGGCGGGCGTAGTCTAGACGATTGGGATATGAGCTCTGGCCGGAACCGAATTGCCACAAATACGCCCTCACGCAAAAGTCTAGACGATTGGGATATGAGCTCTGGCCGGAACATGGCGCTGATGATGGCGTCGGCGGTGCTGAGTCTAGACGATTGGGATATGAGCTCTGGCCGGAACTTTCCGGAGTCCGTCAGACCGCCAACGCCAAGTCTAGACGATTGGGATATGAGCTCTGGCCGGAACGCCGCCCTTATGGGCTGTTGGGCGCTCGGTAGTCTAGACGATTGGGATATGAGCTCTGGCCGGAACATTGAACACCACGGCCTGCGCGTTGATCTGAGTCTAGACGATTGGGATATGAGCTCTGGCCGGAACCGCACCGGTGCACACGTGTGGACTCATGCGAGTCTAGACGATTGGGATATGAGCTCTGGCCGGAACCGCACCGGTGCACACGTGTGGACTCATGCGAGTCTAGACGATTGGGATATGAGCTCTGGCCGGAACTACAGCAAAGTACGACTCACGCCGTCCCACAGTCTAGACGATTGGGATATGAGCTCTGGCCGGAACTAGTTGCCGACGGCGCCCATGCCGGATTCGAGTCTAGACGATTGGGATATGAGCTCTGGCCGGAACCCAAACAACTCCAGCGTTTCAGGAGAAATGAGTCTAGACGATTGGGATATGAGCTCTGGCCGGAACTGGATCGGCTGGCAGAAGCTGTTGGCCAGCAGTCTAGACGATTGGGATATGAGCTCTGGCCGGAACCACCTTGCGCTCGGCCATCAGTTGCTCAAAAGTCTAGACGATTGGGATATGAGCTCTGGCCGGAACGCCGCGCTGGCGTGTAGTGCGAACGACACGAGTCTATGAGCTCTGGCCGGAACTCAGCGATCAGGCGGTGCTCCTTCTGAGTGAGTCTAGACGATTGGGATATGAGCTCTGGCCGGAACGCTCGCGCTCCTCACTGCCAGCCGCGTACTAGTCTAGACGATTGGGATATGAGCTCTGGCCGGAACTGTACGTCGCTCACAGTGTCACCCCACCTTAGTCTAGACGATTGGGATATGAGCTCTGGCCGGAACCAGACACGTCCACCGACGACCGCGCCGCTGGAGTCTAGACGATTGGGATATGAGCTCTGGCCGGAACGGGGCTGACCGCCAGGGCGGGCGCAATGCCAGCGAAGCGATGCATTGCGCCCGCCCTGGCGGTCAGCCCCGCGCGCGCCGCGCGTCTGTTTGTCAAGATCGAATGGATAGCGATTGGCGCAGCCAATTGATTGCATCGATATTGAAAGCGATGACGAACTCTTCAATACGCTCAAACAGTGCGGAATCAAAACGCCCAATCCGCCCGCACCGCCTGCCCCACCCGCAGCACCAGCCCGTCGCCTTGCAGCACGATGGCGTTCATGCCGAAGGTCACTGCGCCGTTCAGGCGGGCGTCTTGCCGGTAGCCTTGCAGGGTGTCGCCCACTTCGGGTGACGATGCCGCGGTGGCCGGGTCGATGTTGGGCATGGGGCAGCGCGCGCAGGGTTTCACCGCTTCAATCACGGCCTCGCCTTCTGCGGTGGCGATGTGCATCGGCCCCACGCGGTCTTCGTCGTGAGCCTCCACGCCGGCCAGCACGATGTTGGGGCGAAAGCGCTGCAGGCTCACCGGCGCATGGCCGGCGGTGGCCAGGCGCGCGTTCAACTCGGCCAACGACGCGGTGCTGGCCACGAGCAAGCCAAAACCGTCGGCAAACTGGGTGGTGGCTTCGCGCCCGCCGGTCCATTGGGGGCTGCACAGGCGGCGCACAGCGGGGTCAAAGCGGGCCAGGCGCAGGTGCTTCAGGTCGGCGGGGGCGTCGGGCCCCAGAAAGTCGCTGAACCACTGCGCGGCCACGTCGCCCATGTCGTAGGCGGCCACTTCGTCGTCCCACACGCGCACGCGCAGCGGCGCCTCGGCCGCGTCCAGCGCCAGGTGCAGCGCCAGCATGCCGGGGGCGCGCAGCACCAGTTGCCCCATTTTGAAGGCGGGCTGGATCAGCGCCATGCGCGGCAGCTCGCGCTGGGTGACAAACTCGCCGGCGCTGTCCACCACCATCCAGGTGCGGTCATAGGCCAGGCCGGTGTCGGTCAGTTCCGCTTCGGGCAGGGCAATGCCCGCACATGACTTGACCGGGTACACCCAAAGCTGGTCGATGGTGGCTTGCACGTCTTGGGGGTCTGGGGTTGGGCTCATGGGTACTCCGGGCAAGCGGTCAAGGGGCGGTAAGGGCGGCGCAGCGGTTGCCGTGGGGTCGTCAAAATGGGCAAATGCCCAAATTGTGCCCTGCTCCTAAAATCAGCCCATGTCTTCAACTCCCTCCGGTTCTTCTGCCCGCCGCCGATTCGACGTCACCATCCGCGGCGGTGGCGTGGTGGGCCAGACCCTGGCTCTGCTGTTGGCGCGCGAGCGCCTGCGTGTGGCGCTGGTCAGCCCGGCGCCCCAGCCCAGCGGCACCGACGTGCGCGCCTACGCGCTGAACGCGGCGTCGCGCGCCCTGTTGCAGTCGGTGCGGGCCTGGCCCGAGGCCGGCACGGCAGCCCCCGCCGCTGAACGGCCCGCCATCACCCCGGTGAGCGCCATGCAGGTCTGGGGCGACGACGGCGGCGAGGTGCAGTTTTCGTCTGCAGGCCTGGGGGCTGACGCGCTGACCTGGATCGTGGATGTGCCCGCGCTGGAGCGCCGCCTGGCCGACGCGGTGGGTTTTCAGAGCGGCATTGAGTGCTTGACCGAAGCCCCGCCCGCCGCGCTCACGGTGGTGTGCGAGGGCAAGCGCAGCCGCACCCGCGACGAGCTGGGGCTGGAATTTGATGTGCGCCCCTACCCGCACAAAGCGCTGGCCGCCCGGCTGACCTGCGCGCAAGCCCACGGCGGCGTGGCGCGGCAGTGGTTTCAAAACGGCGAGATCATGGCTTTGCTGCCGCTGGGTGGCGCGCAAGGGAACTCTGTGGCGCTGGTGTGGTCACTCCCCACGCAGCAAGCTGATGCCTGGCTGGCAGCACCTACCGAAGCCTTGGCGCAGGCGGTGCAAACGCGTTGCGCCTCGGTGCTGGGCGACATGCAACTGGAGAGCCCGGCGCAGGCCTGGCCCCTGGAGCTGTCGCGCGCACGCCGCTGGATCGCCCGCATGCGCCCTGAAATGGGCGGTGGCGGTGTGGCTCTGGCGGGTGACGCAGCCCATGCCATGCACCCGCTGGCCGGGCAGGGACTCAACGTGGGCCTGGCCGACGTGGCCGAACTGGCGCGCGTGCTGCATGCGCGCGAGTACTGGCGCGAGCTGGGCGACCTGAAGCTGCTGCGGCGCTACGAGCGTGCGCGGCAAGCCGACGTGGCCGCCATGGGGTGGTTGACCGATGGGCTGTTTGGCCTGTTCTCCCACGCCGACAGCCGCATCCAGGCCTTGCGCAACTGGGGCATGAAGGGGTTTGAACGCAGTGGTGTGTTCAAGACCTGGATCGCCCGCCAGGCTTCCGGCATCAGCGGCTGACACCGAGGCCCTTTTTTTCACCCAACTGCCCGACTTGGGCCACCCCATGAAACCCATCAAAATCCTCTTGCTCACCCTGCTGGCTGCACTGTCCATGGGGGCTGTGGCACAGGAAGCGGCCATTCGCAAAAACCTGGCCGAACGCCTGCCCAACCTGCCCAAAATCGACGAAGTGAGCAAAACACCGATGCCCGGCCTGTACGAGGTGCGCGTCAACCAGAGCGACATTTTCTACACCGACGAAAAAGGCAACTTCCTGATCCAGGGCTCGCTGATCGACACCCAGGCCCGGGTGGACCTGACCGAGCAGCGGATTGAAAAGCTCACGGCCATTGCCTTCAAAGATCTGCCGCTCAAAGACGCCTTCACCATCGTGCGCGGCAACGGCAAGCGCAAGATGGCGGTCTTCAGCGACCCCAACTGCGGCTTCTGCAAGCGTTTCGAGCGCGATCTGGTGAAGATCGACAACGTGACCGTGCACCTCTTTCTGTACCCGGTGCTGGGCGCTGATTCGGTCGAAAAGTCGCGCAACGTGTGGTGCGCGAAGGACAAGGCCAAGGCCTATCTGGACTGGATGGTGCGCGACGTGACGCCCCCCGCCGCCAGCTGCGACTCCGCCGCCGTGGCCCGAAACGTGGAGTTTGGCAAAAAGGCCCGCATCACCGGCACGCCCACCATCATCTTTGCCGACGGTTCGCGCGTGCCCGGCGCCATCGACATGGCCCGCATTGAAAAATTCCTGACCGACGCCAAGCCCTGATTCCGCGCCAACGCCCGAGCACCACCCCATGACCGTCGCCACCACCCACCCCGTGCTGCACGACCCCAACGACACCGCCCTGGCCCGCACCCTGGGGCACGCCGGGCTGATCCCCTTTGTGCTGCTGGCCGTCCTGCTCTGGCTTGTCAATGCCGACCTGCGGGACTGGGTGGCCATGGCGTTGGCCGGCTACGCGGCACTGATCGCCTCGTTCATGGGGGGCGTGCACTGGGGCATTGCCTGGCTGGGCGCCCGCCATGCTGCCGCTCACGGCGAAGCATCCCACCATGCCCAGCGCAACCACCTGCTCTGGGGCGTGGTGCCCCCGCTGCTGGCCTGGCCGGGGCTGCTCATGCCGCCGTTTGCCGGCCTGGCCTGGCTGGGCTTTGTGCTGGTGTTGTGCTATCTGGCCGACCGCACGCTGTATGTGCGCGCCGGCCTGCAGTCCTGGCTCACGCTGCGCTTTCGCTTGTCCACCGTGGCCGCACTGAGCTGCTTTGTGGGTGCAGGCGCCCTATGAGCGCGGCCCGCACCGCCAGCACCAAGGCAGCCGCCCTTCGCACCAGGCGCAGCACCGCAGCGCCTGCCGGGCTGCACTACACGGTGTCGGTGCTCAGCGCGCAGGCGCACCTGTTTGCCGTCACGCTGCGCATTGACCAGCCCGCCAAAAACCAGCGCGTCGGCCTGCCGGTGTGGATTCCGGGCAGCTACCTGGTGCGCGAGTTTTCCCAACACCTGCAAGGCCTGAACGCCACCCAGGGCGGGCAGCCGGTGGCGCTCAAGCAGCTCGACAAACACCGCTGGCAAGCCGCTGCGGTGCCCGGCCAGCCGCTGGAGTTGCAGTACGCGGTGTACGCACTCGACGCCTCGGTGCGCACCGCTTTTCTGGACACCACACGCGGCTTCTTCAACCCCACCAGCCTGTGCCTGCAGGTGCAGGGCCAGGAAGACCAGCCGCACGCGCTGGAACTCGTGTCCGGCCCGGCCACCGCCGGCTGGCAAGTGGCCACCGGCCTGGCGCCCCACAGTGTGGACAGCGACGGCTTTGGCCACTACCGCGCCCCGCACTACGACGAGCTGGCCGACTGCCCGGTGGAAATGGGCCGCTTCTGGAGCGGCCACTTCACCGCGGGCGGTGTGCCGCACCGCTTTGTGGTGAGCGGCGCGGGCGCATGGCTCGACGGCGAGCGCCTGCTCGACGACACCCGCCGCATTTGCGAAGAACAGATCGTCTTCTGGCACGGCGATGCTGCACCACCTTTTGAACGCTATGTGTTCATGATGCACGCCAGCGCCGACGGCTATGGCGGGCTGGAGCACCGCAACTCGACGGCACTGATTTGCCAGCGCGCCGACCTGCCTCGCCTGCAAGCAGCGCCCCCACGCGCCGTCGCTGCGCGGGTCGCTGCCCCCCAAGGGGGCGGTTTCGCCTTGGGGCGGCCCGGCGGCGAAACATCCACTGGCGCATCCAAACCCGCCGCGCTCAAAGCCACCGACGGCTACACCACCCTGCTCGGGCTCATCAGCCACGAGTATTTTCACACCTGGAACGTGAAGCGCTTGCGCCCGACCGAGTTCGCGCGCTACGACTACGGCCAAGAAAACTACACCGAGCTGCTGTGGTTTTTTGAGGGCTTCACCAGCTACTACGACGACCTGTTTCTGCGCCGCGCCGGCCTGATTGACGACGCCGCCTACCTGCAGCTGCTGGCCAAGACCATCAACCAGGTGCTGCAGACGCCCGGGCGCCACTTGCAAAGCGTGGCGCAGGCGAGTTTTGACGCCTGGGTGAAGTACTACCGCATCAACGAAAACACGCCCAACGCCACGGTGAGCTACTACACCAAGGGCTCGCTGGTGGCCCTGTGCCTGGACCTGACGCTGCGCGCCGAGGGCCACACCACGCTGGACGCGGTGATGCGCGAACTCTGGCAGCGCTGCAAGGGTGGCCCCATGCGCGAAGCCGACCTGCTGCGCGCCCTCAACAAGCTGGGCAAGCGCCCGTTTGACGCCGATCTGGCCCAGTGGGTGCACAGCACGAACGACCTGCCCACCAGCGACCTGCTGCAAGGCCAGGGCGTCAAGCTGCACCACGACAAAGCACCGCTGGCCCAGCAACTGGGGTTGCGCGTGAGCGAGTCGGGCAGCCTCACCATCAAGACCGTGCTGCGCGGCGGTGCCGCAGAAGCGGCGGGCCTGGCAGCGGGCGACGAATGGCTGGGGGTGGAAATGCCCGCGGCCAAACGCGGCGTACCCGCTGAGGCCTGGCGCATCCACAAGCTCGAAGAATTGCTGATGCTGCGCGGGCAACGCACCCGGCTGGTGGCGCTGGTGGCGCGCGACAAGCGCCTGCTGCGCTGCACGCTGGACTGGCCCACCGAAAACCAGACCGTGCGCCTGACCGTGGCCGATGCGCCACGGCTGGGCACCTGGCTGGCGCCCGCCACACACGACTGAACCTAGAAACGGCAGTTGGACAAGCCCGAGTGGGCTGTCAGGCAGTGTGCTGGCAAAGCGCGACGACGCCGCTGGCTGCTGCCAGCAAGGAGGAGCAACGCTGCCAGCGCACTGCCTGGCAGCTCAATCGGGTCTGTAGCGCCTTCACCCAGAAGGTGAGCGCCGCCGTGGTCAACATCGTCCATGTTCATGGGCCTTTTCAGCGAAAAGAGCGCGGTCAACTGCCGTTTCTAGGTTAAACGCACCCGCCTGAGCGCTAAGCTTTCAGCGCGGGCGCAAGTCCACCACGCGCTTGGCCTTGCCCTGACTGCGCTCCACACCGCCCTCAGGCTTCAGGGTCACGGCCACGCTGCTGCCCACAAACACCTTCACCTCGTGTTGCAGCAACTTGGCTGCGGCCCGCGCTTCAATGCTCTCGGGCGACAAGCCGGGGCGCGTTTCCACCACCACCGTGAGGTTGTCCATGGGGCCTTCGCGGCTCAGCACGCACTGGTAGTGCGCGCTCAGCTCGGGCCGCTTCAAAATGAGTTCCTCAATCTGCGTCGGGAACACGTTCACACCGCGCACGATCATCATGTCGTCGCTGCGGCCGGTGATCTTTTCCATGCGGCGCATGGTGCGCGCCGTGCCGGGCAGCAGGCGGGTCAGGTCGCGCGTGCGGTAGCGGATGATGGGCAGCGCTTCTTTGGTGAGGCTGGTGAACACCAGTTCGCCCATCTCGCCGTCGGCCACCGGCTCGCCAGTTTCGGGGTTGATGATCTCGGGATAAAAGTGGTCTTCCCAGATGGTGGGGCCGTCTTTGGTTTCCACACATTCGCTGGCCACGCCGGGGCCCATCACTTCCGACAAGCCGTAAATGTCCACCGCGTCCATGCCCATGCGCGCTTCGATGGCGGTGCGCATGTCGTTGGTCCAGGGCTCGGCGCCAAAAATGCCGATGCGCAGGCTGCTCTCGCGCGGATCCAGGCCCAGGCGCTCAAACTCATCGGCAATGGCCAGCATGTAGCTGGGTGTCACCATGATGATGGTGGGCTTGAAGTCCTGCATCAGCTGCACCTGGCGCTCGGTTTGGCCACCGCCAAACGGCACCACGGTGAGGCCCAGTTTTTCAGCACCATAGTGCGCGCCCAGGCCGCCAGTGAACAGACCGTAGCCGTAGCTCACATGCACCATGTCACCCGGCCGGGCTCCGCCCGCGCGGATGGAGCGCGCCACCACGGTGGCCCAGGTGTCGATGTCTTTGAGTGTGTAGCCCACCACGGTGGGCTTGCCGGTGGTGCCGCTGCTGGCATGGATGCGGGCGCACTTTTCACGCGGCACGGCAAACATGCCGAACGGGTAGCTGTCGCGCAGGTCGTGTTTGGTGGTGAACGGAAATTTGCCCAGATCGGCCAGGCTGCGGCAGTCGTCCGGGTGCACACCGGCCGCGTCAAACTTGGCGCGGTACACCGGCGAGTTTTGGTAGGCATGGCGCAGCGTGGCTTGCAGCCGCTTGAGCTGCAGGCCGCGCAACTCGTCGATGCTGGCCTTTTCAATGGGTTCGAGCGGCAAGTGGCTCATGCGGGCACCTCTTCAGGAAAAACTTGGCCGGGGATCACCGCGCTTTTGCCACGGAACATCGCAATCACTTCGCCCCTCTGGTTGCTGACCTTCATATCGTAAATGCCGTGACGGCCCTGCAACACCTGCTCCACCCCCTCGCAGGTGAGCACGTCGCCGTCCTGCCCGGGTTTCAAAAACTCGATGCTGCAGCCCGCCGCCACCGCGTTTTTGTTGTAGCTGTTGCAGGCATAGGCAAAAGTGGTGTCGGCCAGGGTGAAGATGAAGCCACCGTGGCAGATTTTGTGGCCATTCAGGTGCAGCGGTTTCACCGCCATGCGCAACACGGCGCGGCCCGGCGCCACGCTCACAATTTCAATGCCCATGGTTTCGCGGGCCGCCACATCGGCGGCAAACATCGATTCGCCTACCTTCAGCGCGCGTTCTTCTGGAGTCATCATTCCCCCTTGAACTGCGCCGGGCGCTTCTGCCGAAACGCCATCACGCCTTCGATGTAGTCGTGGGTGCGGCCCAGCACCGACTGCGTGTCCCGCTCCACGTCCAGTTGCTCGTTGAGCGTGCGGGTGCCGGCGTCGCGCAGCAAAGCGCGCGTGGCCACCAGCGCCTGGGTGGGCATGGTGGCCAGCTTCTCGGCCATGGCCAGTGCAGCCGCCAGCGGATCGTCTTGCACATCCCAGATCAGGCCCCACTCTTTGGCTTGGGCAGCGGGTAGCTTGTCGCCCGTCATCGCCAGCGCCATGGCGCGGGCCAGGCCCAGCCGCTCCACCAGAAACCAGCTGCCGCCCGCATCGGGAATGAGGCCAATCTTGCTGAACGCCTGGATGAAACTGGCGCCCGGAGCGGCAATGGCGATGTCGCACGTCATGGCCAGCGAGGCACCGGCGCCAGCGGCCACGCCGTTCACGGCCGCCACCACCGGCATGCGCAGCGCCTGGATGCGCCGCGCCGTGGGGTTGAACGCCTGGTCGATCACCGGGCCGGGGTCGGCGCGTTGCACCAGGTCGGGGCCGGGCTCGAAGTCAAATTCAGCCAGGTCGGCCCCGGCGCAAAAGCCGCGACCCGCGCCGGTGAGCACCAGGGCGCGAGTGGTTTTGTCGGCCTCGGCGCGGTCCAGCGCAGCCCACAGGTCGCGGTGCATCTGGCGCGTGAAGCTGTTCAGAGCTTCGGGGCGGTTCAGGGTGAGCAGGGCCACGGCCCCGCGCGTTTCATACAGCACGTTGCTGTGGACAGATGGTGATTGCATGCGGCGTGGTCTCCTCGCACCGGTCGCGGCCGGCGCCTGTCGTGGTAACCGGTTTGTGGGAAAAACCGGCAAGATCCCCGCAATCTACCATTAACCAACCGATCGGTCGGTTAATGTTTTCCCTTGGTTTTGCCAGAATTCTGCGTGTCAGACACTGCCGATATAGTACGCAGCAGCGACCCCAACACACCCGAGGAAACACCCATGACCGACCATACCCCACCCGAACTGATCACCGTGCGCACGGAAGGCCGCGTCGGCATCGTCACGCTGAACCGGCCCAAGCAGCTCAACGCGCTGAACGACCAGCTCATGAACGAACTGGGCGCGGCGCTGAAGGCGTTTGACCTCGACGACGGCATCGGCTGCATGATCGTCACCGGCAGTGAAAAGGCGTTTGCCGCCGGCGCCGACATTGGCGCCATGGCCACCTACACCTTTGCCGATGTGTACAAGGGCGACTACATCACCCGCAACTGGGAAACCATTCGCAGCATCCGCAAACCGGTGATTGCGGCCGTGAGCGGCTTTGCTCTGGGCGGCGGCTGCGAGCTGGCCATGATGTGCGACTTCATCATTGCCGCCGACAACGCCAAGTTTGGCCAGCCCGAGATCAAGCTCGGCATCATCCCCGGCGCCGGTGGCACGCAGCGCCTGCCCCGCGCGGTGGGCAAGTCCAAGGCCATGGACATGGCGCTGACCGGCCGCATGATGGACGCCACCGAGGCCGAACGCGCCGGGCTGGTGAGCCGCGTGGTGCCACTGGACAAACTGATGGACGAAGCCCTGGGCGCCGCGCTCATGATTTGTGAGTTCTCGCTGCCCAGCGTGATGGCGGCCAAGGAATGCGTGAACCGCGCGTTTGAAGGCGGCCTGGCCGACGGCGTGATGTTTGAGCGCCGCCTGTTCCACGGCCTGTTTGCCACCGATGACCAAAAAGAAGGCATGGACGCCTTTGTGAACAAGCGCAAGCCGGTGTTCAAGCACGCCTGAACCCAGTAACCAGGCCAGACGCTGCGCACAGGGCTGCCCGCAAAAGCGGGTAAAAATGTCGCTATAATCTTGCCTGCTTCGGCGATATAGCTCAGTTGGTTAGAGCGCAGCATTCATAATGCTGATGTCGGTGGTTCAAGTCCACCTATCGCCACCAAAATTAAAAAGCGGACTCTGGCAACGGGGTCCGCTTTTTTGCTTTTTGCTTTCGTTTTCGCCTCTCGCTTTTCAACCCGCCGCATGGCCATCAAATCCACCATCTTCAAGGCGAATCTGCAGATCGCAGACATCGACCACGGCTACTACGCCGACCACGCGCTGACCTTGGCCCGCCACCCGAGCGAGAACGACGAACGCATGATGGTGCGGCTGGTGGCGCTGGCGTTGCATGCCCACGAACTGCAAGACACCTGCCGTGGCGACGGCACGCTGGCGTTTGGCGCCGGGCTGTCTGACCCGGACGATCCGGACGTGTCGCTGACCGACTACACCGGGCGCAAGCGCCTGTGGATTGAGGTGGGCCAGCCCGAAGACAAACCCCTGGCCAAGGCCTGCAGCAAGGCCGACGCCGTGGTGCTTTACGCTTTCGGCTCGGCGGCCGACGTGTGGTGGCGCGGTATTGAGACCAAGCTGACCCGCCTGGACCGGCTGCAGGTGTGGCGCCTGCCCACCGAGGTGGCGCCCGCCCTGGCCAGCATGGCCGAGCGCAGCATGCAGTTGCAGGCCACGGTGCAAGAAGGTGCGCTCACGCTGTCCAGCACGCAAGGCAGCGTGCACATTGAGCCGATTCGCTGGAAATAAGACGCTGCTGGAAGCTGCGCGCGCCTGAGGCGCAGGTGGTTTTCGGTCGCACTGGGGCCGAAAAGACGCTCCGACCCGTTGAATCTTCAAAACAACGAAGCCTGGCCTGGATCCACGGCAGGGCCGGGCCTACCACGCGCTGGCGTGCGGCGTTGACGCGACCCATGTTTCTCCACAATAGCGGCTTTGGCGGCCCTCACCTCAGGCTGTGCGCGTCGCGCATGCAGCAGCGCCTTGGCTTCGCGGGTGGCGGTCTCCAGATCCACCAGCGGCATGGCAATGTCCACCCCCACCCGCACCCCGCAGCGTGACTGCACGTCGGGTGGCATGCGCCAGGGCTCAAACAGCCAGGCGTCGGGCACGCGGCGCATGGCGGGCAGCCAGTGGCGCACAAAGTGGCCCTGCGGGTCGTGGTCGCGCGCCTGTTTGAGCGGGTTGTAAACCCGGGTGGTGTTGATGCCGGTGGTGCCGCTTTGCATCTGCAGCTGGCTCCAGTGGATGCCAGGCTCGTAGTCCAGAAACTGGCGCGCCAGCCACAGCCCCACCGGGCGCCAGTGCAGCCACAGCGGGTAAGCCGCTACCGACACCAGCATTGCGCGCATGCGAAAGTTGAGCCAGCCGGTTTCGCGCAACATGGTCACGCAGGCGTCCACCATGGGCCAGCCGGTGCGGCCTTGCATCAGGGCGTTCAGGCGCGCCGGGTAGCCCGCTTCGTCGCGCAGGCCGTCGTAGCCCCGGTGCAGGTTGCGCCACTCCAGCTCGGGCTCGTCTTCCAGCTTCTGAATGAAATGGCAATGCCACACCAGCCGGCTCATGAACGCGGTCAGTCCCTGTCGCTGGCGTGTGGCCTCGGGCGGCAGTTGCGCCAGGTGCGTGCGGGTGGCTTGCACCACTTCGCGCAGGCTCAGGCAGCCCAGCGCTAGGTAAGGCGACAACCGTGAACAAGCGCTGGGCGCCCGCAGGGGCGATGAAATGCCACCCCGGTACCGGGCGCTGCGTGCGTGCAAAAACGCATTCAAGACGGCCAGGCCTTGGACCCGCCCGCCGCGCTGGCGCAGAGGTGGGTCGGGGTCCAACAAGCCCAGTTGGGCCGCGCCGGGCATGGCGGGCTCGCGCCACGGCAGCGGCACGGGGCTGAGCGCGGCCGGCCCCAGCGTGCAAGGTGCGCCGGTGTGCGCGGCCCACTGGCTCTGCCAACGCTGTCGGCTGGGCAAGCGGCGCACCACGCCAAACTGGGGCGTCTCTTGCCAGTCCACGCCATGGGCCCGGCACCAGCGGCCCACCGCCAGGTCGCGCCGGTAGGTGGCGGCGTTGCCGGTTTCCTCGTGGGCGTACAGCGCGCCAAAAGGCGCCAGCGCCATCAGGCGCGAGAGCACATCGGTCACCTCGCCGGTGACCACATGCAGGCGGGCGCCCAGCGCTTTCAGCTCAGTGTGCAAGTCCAGCAGGCTTTCGCGCAAAAAATGCAGGTGCTGTGTGGCCGCATCCGGCTCGGCCCACAAACTGGGCTCCAGCACATACAAGCACAGCACCGGCCCGCGCGCAGCGGCCTGCTGCAGTGCGGCGTGGTCGTGCACGCGCAGATCGCGTTTGAACCAGACCACGCTGTAGCTCATGGCGGTGCGCGATCAGCCGCCGGTGCCGCCCTGGTTCACCCAGATCAGCGCCCGGGTGTCCACACCGGCGCGCGCGGCTTGCTCCACCAGCCGGGTTCGCACTTCGGCGGGCAGCGTTTTGTCGCGCGCCAAGATCCACAAATAACCGGTGTCCGGCCCGATCACCATCGCCCAGCGGTAGTCCGGGTCGAGCGCGATCACGTGGTAACCCCCGTAAAACGGCCCGAAGAATGACACCTTGAGCGAGCCGGTGTTGCTGTCACCGGTGAAAACGGCACGGCCCACCGCCTCGCTCCACGCGCCTTTGGCCGCGTTGTAACCCCGGTTGGTCACCGACACGCTGCCATCGGGCTGCAAAGCGTAGGTGGCACTGACCTGGCTCAGGCCACGCTCAAAACGGTGGTCCAGCCGGGCGATCTCAAACCACACCCCCATGTATCGCTTGACATCAAACGGGGAGACCACGGCCACGCCGGCCGGTGGTGCGGTGGAACAGGCGCTCAGTCCCAGCAACAAACCGAGCGACAGCGCCACCAGACCCCAACGGCGAGAAAAACGGAACAACTGGAAAAGGGACATGTCAAAACTCCTGAAAACCAGCGCGCAGACAGCGCGCGAAAAATGTATTTTGTCCTGGACAAAACAGATTGTGCGCCCTATATTGAAATCATGTTGTGAACAACCACGGCTCTGCTTCATCCAACCGCCTGACATGAACCTTTTCAACATCTGGCCCGGCTTTCAGAAAACCCCCGCAGGCCTTGAGCGCGTGGTGCTGCGCAAACTGCCCAAAGCCTTGTGGCTGGGTAGTGCGCTGCCCGCGTTGGTGGCACTGCTGGCGCGCGGCTACCCCTGGAGTGGCAGCGAGATGGACGTGGCCACCCGCATCCAGACCATCGACATCCTGGCCATTAGCGTGGTGGTGTTCTATTGGACGATGGTGCTCACCGTGGCCATTGGCGCATTCATTGTGATGGTGATGAAAGGCCCGGCCTATGTGGCCGACGCGTACCCGCTGGAGCACGCCGACCACCCCGCGCCAGACCCACGACCCGAAGCCGGCACGCGCTGAGCCGGGGGTCGTGAGACAATGCGGGCCGCTGCCCGGGCCTGCCCGGCGGCAGACCGAATGCCTTTCACAGCCTCTGGATGGACACCATGAACCGCTGCTTTCCCCCTCAAGCCACCGGTCGCCGCTGCGCCGCGCTGGCGTTGTGCCTGCTGACCCTGGGCCTGTGGCCGGCCGCTCAAGCACAGACCCCATCACGCCAGTTTCCCGCCGCAGCCCTGCGCGGCACCCTGATGGTGGTGCAACCCCCTGTCATCAACCTGGACGGCAAGCCTGCGCGGCTGTCGCCCGGCGCACGCATTCGCAACACCACCAACATGCTGGTGATGTCGGGCGCACTGGTGAACCAGGAACTGACGGTGAACTACCTGCTGGAGCCCAACGGCATGGTGCACGAAGCCTGGATCCTCACGCCCGCCGAGGCTGCTGAAAAGCGCCCGCGCGCCCAACCCTGACCTTTCCCAACCACACAGGCCCCATTCAGCTCACGCCGTGGAGCCGGCTTCGCCGGGCCACAGGCGTGGTCCCCCTTCCAGGGGGAAGCCGCGCAGCGGCGCAGGGGGCAACCCATATGCCCAAAAAAGTCTTTATCAAAACCTTTGGCTGCCAGATGAACGAGTACGACTCGGACAAGATGGCCGACGTGCTGGGCGCAGCCCAGGGCTACACCCAGACGCAGGACGTGGAAGAAGCCGACCTGATTTTGTTCAACACCTGCTCGGTGCGCGAGAAGGCGCAGGAAAAGGTGTTTTCTGACCTCGGCCGCGTGAAGCACCTGAAGGAAAAGGGCGTGCTCATTGGCGTGGGCGGCTGCGTGGCCAGTCAGGAAGGCGCCGAAATCATCAAGCGTGCGCCCTATGTGGACGTGGTGTTTGGCCCGCAGACGCTGCACCGCCTGCCCGAGATGCTGAACCAGCGGGCGCGCCAGGCGCTGCCGCAGGTGGACATCAGCTTTCCCGAAATCGAAAAATTTGACCACCTGCCACCGGCCCGGGTGGAAGGGTCGTCGGCCTTCGTGAGCATCATGGAAGGCTGCTCCAAATACTGCAGCTACTGCGTGGTGCCCTACACCCGGGGTGAAGAGGTGAGCCGGCCGTTTGAAGACGTGCTGGTGGAAGTGGCCGGGCTGGCCGACCAGGGCGTGCGCGAGGTGACGCTGCTGGGCCAGAACGTCAACGCTTACCGCGGCAAGATGGGCGAGACGGCGGACATCGCCGACTTCGCGCTGTTGCTGGAATATGTGGCCGACATTCCCGGCATCGAGCGCATCCGCTACACCACCAGCCACCCCAACGAGTTCACGCCGCGCCTGATCGAGGCCTACGCCAAAATTCCGAAGCTGGTGAGCCACCTGCATCTGCCCGTGCAGCACGGCTCGGATCGCATCCTGATGGCCATGAAGCGCGGCTACACCGCGATGGAATACAAGAGCACGGTGCGCAAGCTGCGCGCCATTCGGCCGGACCTGGCCATGAGCAGCGACTTCATTGTGGGCTTCCCCGGCGAGACCGAAGAGGACTTCCAGAAAATGATGAAGCTCATCGACGATGTGGGCTACGACATCAGCTTCAGCTTCATCTTCAGCCCGCGCCCGGGCACACCGGCAGCCAACCTGCCCGACGACACGCCACACGCGGTGAAGCTCCAGCGCCTGCAACACCTGCAGGCCGTCCTGGAGGCCAACGTGGCACGCATCAGCGCCAGCCGTGTGGGCACCGTGCAGCGCATTTTGGTGGAAGGGCCGTCGCGCAAGTCGAGCGCGGCCGTGCCCGAGTTGATGGGCCGCACCGAATGCAACCGCGTGGTGAACTTCCCGGCCGGCCCGAATGCCACGCGCCTGGTGGGCCAAATGGTGGACCTGACCATCACCGACACCAACGGCTACACGCTGCGCGGCGAGGTGCTGGTGCGCGAAACGGCTTGATGTAAAGCGCTGCACCAGCGAACCGCGCACAACGAGGCCCCGGTCCGCACCGCCTGAGGAGCGGGAAACAAAAGGGCGTTACCTCAAATAGCGTTCATCTGACCAGGTAGCCAGCCACTGCGGCGCAAATGCCACGCAGATGGCGGCGAACATGCCGGTCAAGAATGCATCGCCCCAGGCCATGAGCCAGCGGGCCACCAGGGCTTGCTCCAGCGCCGGGGCACCGGCCAGGCGGTGCAGCAGTTCCATCAGCACGCCCGACACAAAAACCGCCACGGCTGTGCCCAGGAAGCCGCGACCCAGGGTGTAAATGAACGGATTGGGCGGCAACCAGCGCCGCAACAGCACGCCGATGCCCAGGGCCAGCGTGGCGGGCACCAGCCCGATCCAGACCCACTGCGACAGCACAGACCAGGCATCGGCAGGGCCGATACCCCACACAGCCAGCGCCACCAGCGACAAAGCCAGCACGGCCAGCGGCCAGCCCAGCATGAGCACCAGCAGGCTGGCGCCCGAAAACTGGATCGCCAGGCCTTGCGGCAGTGCTTGCGGCAGCAGCCACAGACCGGGCAGCAACACCACGGAAGCCAGCGCTGGCGTCAGCAGCGCGCCGTGCAACATGCGCCAGGGTCGAAGCCACAAGGCCACGGCCAAGCACACCAGGGCAAACAGGATCTCTAGACCGGCCAACATGGGAGCGCAGTATGGGCTGCCATGCTGGCAAGCCGCTTGACTTCGGTCAACCCATGCCGGGCAGCTTGGGCATGCCCTTCATGCCGCCCATGCGCTTCATCATTTTCATGAGGCCGCCGCCCTTCATCTTTTTCATCATGCCCTGCATCTGCTCAAACTCTTTGAGCAGACGGTTGACCTCTTGCACGTGCACGCCCGCGCCCGCAGCAATGCGGCGTTTGCGCGTGGCTTTGATGATCTCGGGCTTGGTGCGCTCGCGCTGCGTCATACTGCAAATGATGCCTTCCTTGCGCTTGATATCTTTCTCGGCGCGGGTCAGGTCGGCCTCGCTGGCCTTGGCGGCCATGCCGCTGGGCAGCTTGTCCATGAGGCTGGACAACCCCCCCATTTGCTTCATCTGGCGAATCTGGTCCAGAAAATCGTTGAGATCAAAACCTTCGCCGCTTTTGACCTTGGCGGCCAGCTTTTGGGCCGAGGCCATGTCCACGCCCGCCGTGACCTGCTCCACCAGCGCCAGAATGTCACCCATGCCCAGAATGCGGCCGGCGTGGCGCTCGGCGTCAAACACCTCCAGGCCGTCGATTTTTTCGGACACACCCGCAAACTTGATGGGCGCGCCGGTGATCTGCCGCACCGACAACGCTGCGCCACCGCGCGAATCGCCGTCGAGCTTGGTGAGGATGATGCCGGTCAGCGGCAATGCCGCGCTGAAAGCCTTGGCGGTGTTGATCGCGTCCTGGCCCTGCATGGCGTCCACCACAAACAGCGTCTCCACGGGGTTCAACACCGCGTGCAGTTCCTGAATCTCGCGCATCAGCGCTTCGTCGATCGCCAGGCGGCCGGCGGTGTCCACCAGCAACACATCAAAGTAATGGCGCTTGGCGTAATCGATAGCCGCCCGAGCAATGTCCACGGGTTTCTGGTCGGGCGTGCTGGGGAACCACTCGGCACCAGCCTGGGCGGTCACGGTCTTGAGTTGTTCGATCGCAGCCGGGCGGTACACATCGCCCGACACCGTGAGCACCTTCTTCTTGCGCTTCTCGATCAGGTGCTTGGCCAGCTTGGCGGTGGTGGTGGTTTTGCCGGCGCCTTGCAGACCGGCCATCAAGATCACGGCGGGCGGCTGGGCCGCGAGGTTGATGTCGGCCACGCCAGCGCCCATGGTGGCGACCAGCTCGCGGTTGACGATGCCCACCATGGCCTGCCCGGGCGACAGCGAACCCACCACCTCCTGGCCCAGCGCCTTTTCTTTCACCCGGGCAATGAAGTCGCGCACCACCGGCAGGGCCACGTCGGCCTCCAGCAGGGCCATGCGCACCTCGCGCAGCATGTCGGTGACGTTGCTTTCGGTGATGCGGGCCTGCCCACGCATTTCCTTGACGATGCGTGAGAGGCGGTCGGAGAGGGCTGAGGCCATGGGGTTCTCGGGACGGTGAAGGGGCCGCGGCAGCGGCGTCTGCGGTGCGGGCCTGGAGGCCCGCGTGCACCGGTGGGACTGGCCGGGCCCGGACGGGGTCTGTCCGGGCAAGACCGTTAAACTGTGCGAATGATTTTAGCTGTGCATCACGCCGCCTGACTGCGACGTACAACGCGGATCCCATGAACCTGCTGCCCGCCCTCTGGTCGAACCCACCCGCTGCCCTGCTGTCCGCCGTGGCGGCGCTGTCGTATGCCGTGTTGGCCTGGGCGCACCCCCGCATGACGCCAAAGCAAAACCGTGCCCTGCTGGCCACGGCCTGGTTCCTGCACCTGCTGGTGCTGGTCACGGGCTTGCTTGAGCAACCGGCGCGCTTTGGGTTTGCCCCGGCCCTGTCGGTCACGGCCTGGCTGGTACTCACGGTCTACCTGGTGGAAAGTCGCCTGTACCCGCAGTTTCGCGCCCGATGGACCCTGGCGGCGCTGGGTACCGTCACGGTTTTGCTGGCTTTGCTGTTCCCGGGTTCGCCCTACCCGGCCCTGCGCTCTTCATGGCTGCCGTTGCACTGGGCGCTGGGCTTTGCGTCCTACGGCCTGGTTGGCGCGGCGGTGGTGCATGCCTGGCTGATGCAGCGGGCCGAAAAAGCCATGCGCCAGGGCAGCACGCCCGACACGTCCATGCCTCTGCTGATGCTGGAACGGCTGACCTTTCGCTTTCTCGGCGCAGGTTTTGCACTGCTCAGTGCCACCTTGCTGGCGGGTTGGTGGTTTTCTGCAGTCCAGAACTACCACTGGGTCTGGGACCACAAAACCGCATTTTCCGTGCTGTCATGGCTCACCATGGGCGTGCTGCTGTGGGGTCGCTGGCGCCTGGGCTGGCGAGGTCACAGGGCAGCACGCATGCTTTATCTGGGCGCCGGCTTTTTGCTGCTGGGTTACGCGGGTTCCCGCTTTGTGCTTGAAGTGGTGCTGCAACGCGCCTGACCGATCGATTTCATGAAATACCTGCTTGTACTGGCTGTGATCCTGGTGGCTTTTTGGATCTGGCGCAACAACCGGCTGACCGACGATGCTGAGGCATCGCGCGAATCGATCCGCAAAAAACGCGCCCCAAAACGGCCCGCCATCATGGTCGCCTGCCTGCACTGCGGCACCCATCTGCCCGAGAGCGAGGCCGTGCGGGGTCGCCAAGGCGCCTATTGCAGCGCCGAACACCGGCAGTTGAGCGAAAGCTCGGAATCGTGAAGCCCCCTCGCGCTGGAACGATGTCCCGGCCGGACCTGGACTGACATGGCGCTCGACAACCCATCCCAATTCGACCCGTCGTGGTTTGCCGGGCTGGAAAACACCAACCCCCAAGGCCGTGAGCAACGCCTGAGGGCCTTTGTACGCCTGTGGCGCGCCTTCATGCGTGCGCGGGTGGTCATTGCTGCGGTGCTGCTGGCGCTGCAGGTGTTTGTGGTTGCCACCGGCACCGGAGGTCCGCCCTGGCTGGTGCTGGTCTGTGCCCTGCACCTGAGCGCGGCGCTGGCGGTGCTGCTCTGGTCGCGCCCGATCCAGCAGGGCAGGCCGTTTCACCTGCAATGGATCCTGACCCTTGGCGTTGATGTGCTGGTGTTTGCGGTGCTGCAATACGTCCAGCAAGGCGGCATCAACTACACGCCGCTGTTCGCCCTGCCTGTGTTGCTGGCTTCAATCCTGGGACCCCTGATCCTGGCCTTGCTCACCGCCGCCAGTGTGACCCTGTTTTTGCTCGGCGAAGCCTTGCTGAGCACCCAGTTCCTGAGCGATGTTTCCACAGCGCGCCTGCTGCAAACCGGTCTGACCGGAACCGGCTTTTTTCTCGTCGCGGTGCTGGCCAACCAACTCGCACTGCGGCTGGCCCGCGAGGAGGCTGTGGCGCAAAGCAGTCAGACCGCCGCACGCACCCAAGCCCAGGTGAACGAACTGGTGATTGCGAGCCTGAGCGAGGGCGTCTTGGTTGTCGACCCCCATGGCGTGGTGCGCAACGCCAACCCGGCCGCGCGAGCCATGCTGATGGGTGACACCGCCCCGCACGCCTCCAAACTGCTGCTATCTGCCCTGCCCGGTTGGGTCGGCCTGTCCAACCTGGTGCGTGAAACGTTTCTGCTCGGACACCCGCTCGAGTCAGAAATCACCATCGCCCATGACGAACTCACAAAACACCGGCTCTATGCCCGCACCCGGCTGACCACGGCACAAGGCGATCACGGCGCCGGTCTGTGCGTGCTGTTTCTGGAAGACCTTCGCGAGGTGGAAGCACAGGTACGCACCGAAAAACTGGCCTCCATGGGCCGCATGTCCGCCGCAGTAGCGCACGAGATCCGCAATCCACTCTCGGCCATCACCCAGGCCAACGCGCTGCTGGACGAAGAAGTCATGGACGCTGGACAAAAACGACTCATCCGCATGATTGACCAGAACGCCCAGCGCCTGGCCCGGATTGTGGACGACATCCTCAACGTGGCACGCGCGCAGCCGATCCAGAACGAAGCCGCCGCACTGGTGCTGCCGCTGGACCCTGCGATTCGCCAGATCACCATCGAATGGACGCGACAAAACCAGGCCCAAGGCGTGCTGGGCGTGCACCTGCACGCGCCCACAGCACACGTGGCGTTTGACCCGGAACACATCCGACGCCTGCTGGTGAATTTGCTCGACAACGCCAAACGCCACGCCAGCGGCACACCGTCATCCATCCGTGTCATCACGCAACTGGCGGGCCATGGCCGCATTCGCCTGTCTGTCTGGAGCGACGGCGACCCGCTGGAAGCGAGTGTGCGGCGTCACCTCTTCGAACCCTTCTTCTCCTCCGAAAGTCGCTCGAGTGGCCTCGGCCTCTACATCTGTCGTGAACTGTGCGAGCGCTATGGCGCGCAAATTGCCTACGAGCGCGCCAAGCTGGACCAACGCGAAGGCAACGAGTTTTACGTGATCATGCCCGCAGCCGATGGCCGCCGCACGCCCTTCCAGGACAGCCTCTCGTACCCGCCCGGGGACTCCGTACCCGGCACCACACGGCCCGGCCAGCTGCGACCGGGACACACCCGCTGATCATTCGCTGAACGCCCACCAGACCCCCGTTGAGTCTATTGAACATGTCTGCTCCACCCCGCGCTTCCATTCTCGTTGTTGACGACGAACCCGACCTGCGCACGCTGTACGAGCTGACCCTGCTGCGTGAAGGCTACGAGGTCGTTTCAGCGCCCGACCTCGACCAGGCCCGCGAATGGCTCGCACAGCGGCGATTTGACATGCTGATCACCGACATGCGACTGCCCGATGGGCTGGGACTGGAATTACTGCGCGAACTCAATGCCCGGCAGCGCAGCGAAAAATGTATCGTCATCACCGCCTATGGCTCGGCCGAGAACGCAGTGGAGGCGCTCAAAGCGGGCGCCTTCGACTACCTGACCAAACCGGTCGATCTCAAACAGCTGCGTGCGGCGGTGCAGTCGGCGCTGCAAAGCCAGCGCCACCCACCTGCTGCAGGCCAGTACAGCGCAACCCAAAGCAACGCGCGCCTGGTGGCACCGCCACCGCCCGGCGGGGTGATGTCGCTGGCGCGTATCGTCGGTGCATCGCCCTGCGTGGTGCAGATCAAGAGCCGCATTGAAAAGGTCGCAACCAGCATGGCGCCGGTGCTGATCCTGGGCGAATCGGGCACCGGCAAGGAGCTGGTGGCGCGTGCGGTGCACGAGTGCAGCCACCGCGCCAAAGGGCCGTTTGTCGCAGTCAACTGCGGCGCCATCCCTGAAAACCTGATCGAGTCCGAGTTTTTCGGCTCCCGCAAAGGCGCCTTCACCGGCGCCACCCAGGATCGCGAAGGCTACTTCCAGGCAGCCAAGGGCGGCACCCTGTTTCTCGACGAAATTGGTGACCTGCCACTGGCCATGCAGGCCAAGTTGCTGCGGGTCATTCAGGAACGGCGGGTGCGCTCGCTCGGCGGCGTGCAAGAGGAAGCGGTCGACGTGCGGCTGGTCAGCGCCACCCACCGCGACCTGGTCGCGCTGGTGCAAAGCGGCGACTTCCGCCAGGATCTCTTTTACCGCCTGAACGTGATTGAACTGCGCACACCCGCCCTGCGCGAGCGACGTGAAGACCTGCCCGAGCTCACCCATGCGTTGCTGCAGCGCATTTGCAACGAGTCTGGGCTGCCCGTACCAGCGCTCTCCCCGGCAGCACTGGCCTGGCTGCAGTCGCGCGAACTACCCGGCAATGTGCGCGAGCTTGAAAACCTGTTGCAGCGAGCCCTGGCGCTCAGCAACGGCGAGGCATTGGAACCCGGCGATTTTGGGGACGCCAAACAGCGCGCAGCACACGATGCGCCGCCACCCGCCGCCATGACCACGGCCACGGCGGCAGCAGAAAGCAACACTGAGATTCCCCGCGACCTGCAAACCTATCTGGACGAGCAAGAGCGCCAGGTGTTGCTCAAGGCCCTCAAAGAAGCCGACTTCAACCGCACCGCCGCAGCCGCCCGGCTGGGGCTCAATTTGCGGCAAATGCGCTACCGCATCCAGCGCCTGGGCATTGCCATGCCCTCGGACGCAGAGCCAGAAGACAGCGATGCCAGCTGAGCGCATCGAGCCGCCGGTTGCCTCGCAGTGGCAGGATGGCTGGCTCCAGGCTGCCCGGGCCTGCCCTTCCCCCAATTTCGGGTCGCGCCCGGCTGGCGCCATCATCGACCTGGTGGTAATCCACTCCATCAGCCTGCCCCCAGGGCACTACGGCGGGCCCGAGGTGGAACAGTTGTTCACCAACCGGCTCGACTGGACGGCACACCCTTACTTTGAACAGATTCGGGGCATGGAAGTGTCCGCGCATTTTTTCATCAGGCGCGACGGCGAACTGGTGCAGTTTGTCGACGCCGATGCACGGGCTTGGCACGCCGGCCTCTCTTGCTGGCGGGGCCGCAACCAGTGCAACGACGACTCGATTGGCATTGAACTCGAAGGCCTGGAAGGCGAACGCTTCGAGGCCGCGCAATACGCCACCCTGGCACAGCTTTGCGCACGACTGGGCGAACGCTACCCCATCGCGCACATTGCAGGCCACGAACACATCGCACCAGGCCGCAAACAAGACCCAGGTTCAGGATTCGACTGGGCTGAACTGCACACCCGACTCGGCTGGTCGGCAGAGTGTTTCCCCGAAGACACAATTTTTTCACCCCCAACTCAGGGCTGATGCATCGACCCGGAGCCTGTGCATCCCCAGTAGTCGATCGCTTGGTTTGACGAGGGGTTCAGGCGCAAAACCGCCGGAGATCCCCGTCGATATTGACAACACACCAGCCAATCCAGACACCACCAGTGCGCGTGCGGGATGGCGGGATACGGGGCCCACACGCGCCGATCGTGCATTTTTTACCAGTCGAAAAGTGCAGCGTGCTTCACAGCCAAAAATTTTCCAAAACACTACCGGTAGTGGCTTGAAGAGCCTCGACACACCAGATATAGTGTGTCACTGCGCTTTCACAGTGACCGCGCATTGCACACCGACAAGACCTGCTGCGACGCGTTGACACCGCTGCTCGTGCGCCACGCAGCACCGTCCCAACCGTTTGCGACCCCGGTCCCTGCCCCCAGAAGTCCTGCCGCCCGCATGCGCACCATGGCGGGCCGGCCCAACACAACAATCGAAAGAGGAACCATGCAGACTGCCGTATCCCTGTCTTCCGCAACCACCCTGTCTGGCGCGACCACAACCAGTGCCATGCCCCTGACCACCGCCAGCGCGGTGTTCGCCAACTACCAGATCATTCGCCGCAACGGCGCGGTGGTTCCTTTCGAACCGAGCAAGATCGCTGTGGCCTTGATGAAAGCCTTTCTGGCGGTGCACGGCACCCAGGGCGCGGCATCCGCCAGCGTGCGCGAAACGGTGGACGGCCTGACGCAAAACGTGGTGCGTGCGCTGATGCGCTCGCGCCCCGGTGGCGGCACTTTTCACATTGAAGACGTGCAGGACCATGTGGAACTGGGCCTGATGCGCAGTGGCCACCACGAAGTCGCCCGCGCCTATGTGTTGTACCGTGAGCGCCGCACCCAGGAACGGGCCCAAAAGGCTGAAGCAGCGCAACCAGCCGAGGCCCTGCTGCACGTGATGGACGGTGGCCAGCGCGTGCCGCTGGACCTGAGCCGCCTGCAACACCTGATCGAAGACGCCTGCAAGGGCCTGGGCAAAGACGTCAAGGCCGACCCCATCGTCGCCGAGACCAAGCGCAACCTGTACGACGGCGTGCCGATCGAAGAGGTCTACAAGGCCTCCATCCTGGCAGCGCGCACGCTGATTGAAAAGGACCCGGACTACACCTACGCCACGGCGCGCCTGCTGCTGCACACCATCGTCAAGGAAGTGATCGGCGAAGAAGTGCCGTCCAGCGAGATGGGCGCACGCTACGCCGACTACTTCCCGCAATTCATCAAGAAGGGCGTGCAGAACGAGCTGCTCGACGAGAAACTGCAGCAGTTCGACCTGGCCCGACTGGGTGCCGCGCTCAAACCCGAGCGCGACCTGCAGTTTGATTACCTCGGCCTGCAGACGCTGTACGACCGCTACTTCCTGCACGTGCGCAAGACCCGCATTGAACTGCCGCAGGCCTTCTTCATGCGCGTGGCCATGGGCCTGTCGCTGAACGAGATCGACCGCGAAGCGCGCGCCATCGAGTTCTACGAGGTGTTGTCCTCGTTCGACTTCATGTCGTCCACGCCCACGCTGTTCAACGCCGGCACGCTGCGCTCGCAGCTCTCCAGCTGCTACCTGACCACCGTGCCCGATGACCTCGACGGCATCTACGAGTCGATCAAGGAAAACGCACTGCTGTCCAAGTTTGCCGGCGGCCTGGGCAACGACTGGACCCGCGTGCGCGCCCTGGGCAGCCACATCAAGGGCACCAACGGCGAATCGCAGGGCGTGGTGCCGTTCCTGAAGGTGGTGAACGACACCGCCGTGGCGGTGAACCAGGGCGGCAAACGCAAGGGCGCGGTCTGCACCTACCTGGAAACCTGGCACCTCGACATCGAGGAATTCCTGGAGCTGCGCAAGAACACTGGCGACGACCGTCGCCGCACGCACGACATGAACACGGCGAACTGGATTCCCGACCTGTTCATGAAGCGCGTCATGGAAAAAGGTGACTGGACCCTGTTCTCACCCAACAACGTGCCCGACCTGCACGACCTGTTTGGCGCCGATTTCGAGCGCGCTTACGTCGCCTACGAAGCCAAGGCCGAGCGCGGCGAGATCAAGCCCAGCCGCAAAGTGCCCGCATCGGACCTGTGGCGCAAGATGCTGACCATGCTGTTTGAAACCGGCCACCCCTGGATCACGTTCAAGGACGCCTGCAACGTCCGCTCACCGCAGCAGCACGCTGGCGTGGTGCATTCCAGCAACCTGTGCACCGAGATCACGCTCAACACCAGCGACACCGAAACCGCGGTGTGCAACCTGGGATCGATCAACCTGCTGCAGCACCTGAAAGACGGCGGCATCGACCACGACAAGCTGCAGCGCACGATCAAGACCGCCATGCGCATGCTCGACAACGTGATCGACATCAACTACTACGCAGTGAAAAAGGCGCGCGACTCCAACATGCGCCACCGCCCGGTGGGCTTGGGCATCATGGGTTTCCAGGACGCACTGTATGAGTTGCGTGTGCCCTACGCCTCTGGCGACGCCGTTGACTTTGCCGACCGCTCGATGGAGGCGGTCTGCTACTACGCCTACTGGGCCTCCACCGAACTCGCTCGCGAGCGCGGCCGCTACGCCAGCTACAAAGGCTCGTTGTGGGATCAGGGCATTTTGCCGCTCGACACGCTGGACATGCTGGCCACTGCACGGGGCGGCTATGTGGACGTGGACCGCTCCGCCACACTCGACTGGAACGCCCTGCGCCAGAAGATCGCCACCGATGGCATGCGCAACTCCAACTGTGTGGCCATTGCGCCCACGGCCACCATCTCCAACATCATCGGCGTGGACGCGTCCATCGAACCCTGCTTTGGCAACCTGTCGGTCAAGTCCAACCTGTCGGGTGAATTCACCGTCATCAACAGCTACCTGGTGAAAGACCTGAAGCGCCTGGGCCTGTGGGACGACGTGATGGTGATGGACCTCAAACACTTCGACGGTTCGCTGCGCCCCATCGACCGTGTGCCGCAAGAAGTGAAGGCGCTCTACGCCACCGCTTTTGAAGTCGAACCGCTGTGGTTGGTGGAAGCCGCAGCCCGCCGCCAGAAGTGGATCGACCAGGCACAGAGCCTGAACATCTACATGGCCGGCGCCTCGGGCAAGAAGCTCGACGACACCTACAAGCTCGCGTGGCTGCGTGGCCTCAAGACCACCTACTACCTGCGCACCACATCGGCCACACAGGTAGAAAAGTCCACCGGCCGCACGGGTCAGTTGAACGCTGTGGCCATGTCGTCGGGCGACACTGGCATGTCGGTGGCACAGGCTGCACCGACCGCTGTTGAACCCGCCACCGACATCAAGTTTTGCGCCATCGACGACCCAGGTTGCGAAGCCTGTCAGTGACCCTGACGCGCGCTCTCGCGCGTGCTGCGGTGTCGAACTTCGTGTATTCGATGCGACACCGCAACACAAACCACCACCGTCGTGCATGAGCCCTTTGCTTTTGATGCAGACACTTTGATAATTCGCAGAATTGGAACCATTTATGTTGACTTGGGACGATCAAATCACGCCCTCATCGAAGCCAGCGACCAGCCCCGTGGCACCGCCCATGACAGGCTTTCAAGCGCCCCCTTTGGGTGCGCTGAATCCAGCATCTTCGTTTTCAACACCCATCCCCGCAGCCCAAGCGCCCGCGGCCCGACGCGTCAACGCGGCCGACAAGCGCATCATCAACGGCCAGACCGACGTCAACCAGCTGGTGCCTTTCAAATACAAGTGGGCCTGGGAGAAATACCTCGCCACCTGCGCCAACCACTGGATGCCGCAGGAAGTGAACATGAGCCGCGACATCGCACTCTGGAAAGACCCCAACGGCCTGACCGAAGACGAGCGCCGCATCGTCAAGCGCAACCTCGGCTTCTTCGTCACCGCCGACTCACTGGCCGCCAACAACATCGTGCTGGGCACCTACCGCCACATCACGGCGCCCGAATGCCGCCAGTTCCTGTTGCGCCAGGCGTTCGAAGAAGCGATCCACACGCACGCCTACCAGTACATCGTCGAGTCACTGGGTCTGGACGAGTCCGAGATCTTCAACGCCTACAACGAAGTCCAGTCGATCCGCGACAAAGACGCGTTCCTGATCCCGTTTATTGAAGCCATCAGCGATCCGCATTTCCACACCGGCACACACGAAACCGACCAGACGCTGCTGAAGTCTTTGATCGTCTTCGCTTGCCTGATGGAAGGCCTGTTCTTCTACGTCGGCTTCACGCAGATTCTGGCGCTCGGTCGCCAGAACAAGATGACTGGCGCTGCCGAGCAGTACCAGTACATCCTGCGCGACGAGTCCATGCACTGCAACTTTGGCATCGACCTGATCAACGCGCTCAAGCTTGAAAACCCGATGCTGTGGACGCCCGAGTTCAAGGCCGAGATCAAAGCCCTGTTCATGCGGGCAGTCGAGCTGGAATACCGTTACGCCGAAGACACCATGCCGCGCGGCGTGCTGGGCATGAACGCGTCCATGTTCAAGGGCTATTTGCGCTACATCGCCAACCGCCGCGCCACCCAGATTGGCCTGGAGCCCATGTTCCCGAACGAAGAGAACCCGTTCCCCTGGATGAGCGAAATGATCGACCTCAAAAAGGAACGCAATTTCTTTGAAACCCGCGTGATCGAATACCAAACCGGTGGGGCGCTTTCCTGGGACTGATGTCCCTCGGCCAGCCAAGGGCCGCGTTGCCCCATTCAATCTTCACATGCACAACCAATATTCAAAACTCTTCTCCCGCTGCGCTGGCGCCAGGGGCGGGGTTTTGTCACCCGATTCAACGCTCTGGGGTCCACTGTGGATGCATCCGCGAGACCCCATGGCGCTGAATCACTTCACCAGCAAAAAGACTGGATGAAGTGCTCTTTGCAACTTGATCAAGGAGAACACAATGGCAACTGCGAAAAAAGCCCCGGCTAAAAAAGCCGCACCGGCGAAGAAAGTCACTGCACCCGTGAAAGCGGCTGCACCTGCGAAGAAAGCTGCTCCAGCCAAGAAAGCCGCTGCACCCGTGAAAGCGGCAGCTCCGGCCAAGAAGGCCGCTGCACCGGCGAAGAAGGCGGCTCCGGCCAAGAAGGCCGCTGCACCGGCGAAGAAGGCGGCTCCGGCCAAGAAGGCCGCTGCACCGGCGAAGAAGGCAGCTCCGGCCAAGAAGGCCGCTGCACCGGCGAAGAAGGCAGCTCCGGCCAAGAAGGCCGCTGCACCGGCGAAGAAAGCGGCTCCAGCCAAGAAGGCCGCTGCACCGGCGAAGAAGGCGGCTCCAGCCAAGAAGGCCGCTGCACCGGCGAAGAAGGCGGCTCCAGCCAAGAAGGCCGCTGCACCGGTGAAGAAAGCAGCTCCAGCCAAGAAGGCCGCTGCGCCTGCGAAGAAAGCCGCGCCGGCTAAAAAACCGGCAGTACCTGCGGCACCTGCCGCGCAGACGAAACTGAACCCTCAGGCCGCTTGGCCGTTTCCAACCTCCAGCAAGCCCTGAAGTCGTCCTTGAGATGACACAAAGCCCGGCGCTTTTGCACCGGGCTTTTTTTATGCCTGTTCACGCACCGACTTGCCAGAAACGGAGCGGAATGGACGAGCAGCGCAGGCCCGAACGGGCTGCAAAGGCCCCCACGAAAACTCAAGCCGCGAATTGGTAGTTCTGACCACCTCGGCTGGCGATCTTGGTCGCACCGATTTTGTTGCCGAGTTCAGCACAACGCGGCAACGACCACCCTTGGGACAGCCCGTGCAGCAGGGCCGCACGAAACGCGTCGCCACACCCGGTGGGGTCCAGCACTTCAGCGGCCTTGACGCCAGGCACCGAGGTTTTTTGCCCGCCCTCCCAGACTTCACAACCCTGCTCGCCCAGGGTCACGATCAGGCCGTTGACCCGGGCAGCGATGTCCTCGAAGCTGAGGCCAGTACGGTCGCTGAGCATCTTGCCTTCGTAGTCATTGACCGTGACCCAGGACGCGAGCTCGATGAAGCTGGTCAGCTCTTCGCCATTGAACATGGGCAGGCCCTGACCCGGGTCGAAAACAAACGGGATGCCGGCGGTGTGCAGTTGTTGCGCGTGCTGCAGCATGGCGTCACGGCCGTCCGGCGAGATGATGGCCAGCTTGACACCCGCATCGGTAGGCACCGCGTTGGTATGGGCGTCGGACATGGCGCCGGGGTGAAAGGCCGTGATCTGGTTGTTGTCGCGGTCGGTCATGATCATGGCCTGGGCGGTGTAGTTGCCCGCCGTGATACCGATGAACTGTGTGTTCACCCCGAGGGTCTGCAAGCGGCCCAGGTAGTCCTGCGCGTCGTTGCCCACCATGGCCAGAGGCACGGCCGACGAACCGAGTTGGCGCAGCCCATAGGCGATGTTGCCAGCACACCCGCCGTATTCGCGGCGCAAACCGGGCACGAGAAAAGACACGTTGAGAATGTGCAGCTGGCTGGGCAATATCTGCTCGGCGAAACGACCCTCGAACGTCATGATGGTGTCAAAAGCCAGTGAGCCGCAAACGAGGATGGACATAGCAATGAATTTCCAGAATCAAGGGTAAAAAACCAGGGCCCGGTAACCCGCCATGGGCATGGCGTCGCCCACGGCGAGCGACAAGCGCAGGCTGATGGTCACCGAGTCTTGCGCCGGCAGCAGCGCTGGCGCACCGGGCAGTTCTTCGGGCAGAAATACGCGCCGTGCGATCACGGCGTCGCGGGTATCGGTCAGGCTCAGCTCTAGCGCTGGCACCGCCAGCGCCACCGGTGCGGTGTTCTTCATCACGAGGTCAAACGAATAAAAATTGCCCAGACGGCGCACCAGTGCCGAGCTGTCAATCACGATCGCGTCGATACGCCGCACCGGCCTCACTTCGCAACCCAGCGGCGCGCAAACCTGGTTGAGTGCCGGCGCCAGACGCGGTTGCCAGGCCGCCAACGCATCCCGCTCCTGCAAGGCCCACTGCAGCACCAAACCCAGGGCAAGCAGCAGCGCAAATAGCGACAACAGCGCCCGCATGCCTGGCGAGTGCCAGAATGCACGGCGGCGCGCCTGGCGGACAAAACCCGGCTCGGGATCGGTTGGGGCCACATCCTCAGGAGCAGATGGCGGTGCGGGTGGCTCGTTCAGCTTGCCGGTCTTCTCAGCGCTGGTTAGGGCTTGCGTATCCTTGAGCGCAGAGGAGACGACAGCCACGGGGGCGCTGGCGGCAAACCGCTGCAAGTCGGTCTGAAAATCCGAGTCGGGCTCTTGACGTGCACCATCCACAAGTTCTTCCGACCCCGCAACAGGCACAGCACCCGCTTGGACCGTGTCGACTTCGCTGGCGCCTCCATCTGGCGCGTCCCGTATCGCCGGCTCCTCCTCTGCGAGCGGAGCAGGCGCGGTCAGCCAATCACCCTCATCGCCAGGTTCACGGCTCTCGCTGGATATGCCGTCGACACCATGTGCGGTTTCTGCGGCCGCCTCGAAAGGCGGGTTCTGCTCGGGTTCAGGTTCAGGATCGGGCTCCCAAAACGAAACGGGCAGGTCCAACGTACGGCCAGCCTCGGCGGGTGCAGCCACGGTTGGAGGTTCTACGCTTTGGTCTGCAGCTGGCGTTTTGCTGTCGAGCGGCGTAGTGGCCTCAGACACGTCCGGAGAAGGATCTGCCGAGCGGCGCGCCATTGCGTCTGCATCCAGATGGGATGGCGACACCACAGACTCTGGCGCGGCGCCTGGCACCAAAGGCACTGCACCGCCATTGCCCTCGGCTGGGGGTACCACGGTTGCCCAGGTTTCGAGGTACAGCGTGGCGTCAAACACGTCGGCGCAGTGACCACAACGCACCCATCCGTCGGAGATCTTCAGCTGGTCGGGAACGACCCTGAACATCGTGCCGCAAGCGGGACAACGGGTGGTGAAACTCATGCGCAGATTATTGCAGGCGAGCAGCGCGCCACAACGGGGGACGGCAGCGCCGAGTCCGCCCAGACTTGGGCCCACATAACGGCCAGAACAGCATGCGGGAACCCACGGGTAGGACGCTCAGTCCTTGACCGCGGTCATGAGAATCCAGCCATCTGCCTCGTCGCTCACGTCCAACGTCACCCAAGGTGCGTAGGCCTCGCGCAACTCGTCAGCCTGGCGCGCCAGAATACCGGCGAGCACCAGATGACCGCCCGGGCGCACACGGGCGCACAGCAAGGGCGCCAGCACCTTCAGCGGCGTGGCGAGAATGTTGGCGAGCACCAGGTCAAACGTCCCATGGGCCAGTTCAGGCAAGCCAGCGGCCAGCGTCACGTGGTTGGCCGCCGCGTTGAGGCGGGTGGACTCGACGGCGGCGGGGTCGATGTCCACCGCCACAATGTCGCGCGCGCCAAACTTGGCCGCGCCAATGGCCAAAATACCCGAGCCGCAACCGTAGTCCAGCACGCGCTGACCGGACCAGTCGCGCTGCGCGGTCCAGCGCAAGCACATGCGGGTGGTGGGGTGGGTGCCGGTCCCGAATGCCAGGCCGGGGTCGAGCCGGATCACCTGCTCAGCCGCTGCGGGCGGCTCGTGCCAGGTGGGCACGATCCAGAAACTGGGGGTGATTTCCACCGGGGCAAACTGCGACTGCGTCAGCCGCACCCAATCTTGATCGGGTACAGACTGAACACCTTGCACCGCGCAGCCTTCAAAGAAGTCTTGCAGCGCCAGCAAGCCGGCCGCTTCACGGGCTGCCGCCTCTTCAGGGAACAGGGCTACCACACGGGAACGCTGCCAGCCCTCTTTGGGCGGCGGCATGCCCGGCTCGCCAAACAGCGCCGACTCGGCCGCCGTCATGGCGTCGGCGTCTTCCACCGAAACGCTCAAGGCGTCCAGCGCCACCAGCGCATCGCCGACCGCTTCCACAGCCGACTCCGGTGCCAGCAGCACCAGCTCAAACAGGGATGAGGAATGTGCTTGGGTCATGTCTGTTGTTCCAGTCACGGGCGCACGGTCCCGGTGCGTGAAGGGGCACGACCGCCCAAGGCACCACCGGACCGGCTTTGCCAGACGGCCAGTACCGCCCCCCAAGGGGTAGCGCGAAGCGCTCGGGGGGCGCCAATTCAACGCTCACGCTGTGACAGCCATTCTTCGAGGTAATGGATGTTGGTACCGCCAGCGATAAAGCTGGCGTCAACCATCAGTTCGCGGTGCAGCGGAATATTGGTCTTGATGCCTTCAATCACCGTTTCAGCCAGCGCCGTACGCATACGGGCCAGGGCCTGCTCGCGGGTGTCGCCGTGCACAATGATCTTGCCGATCATGGAGTCGTAGTTCGGCGGCACAAAGTAGTTGGTGTAGGCGTGTGAATCCACGCGCACCCCGGGACCACCGGGCGCATGCCAGGTGGTGATGCGCCCGGGCGACGGCGTGAATTTGTAGGCGTCTTCGGCGTTGATCCGGCACTCAATGGAGTGGCCGCGCAACTGCACTTGCCGCTGGGTGAACGGCAGCTTTTCGCCAGCCGCCACCGAAATCTGGGTGCGAACAATGTCCACGCCAGAAATCCATTCGGTCACCGGATGCTCCACCTGCACGCGGGTGTTCATTTCGATGAAATAAAACTCGCCGTTTTCGTACAGAAACTCAAAGGTGCCCGCGCCGCGGTAACTGATTTTTTTGCACGCAGCGGCACAGCGTTCACCGATCTTTTCGATCAGGCGGCGTGGGATCCCCGGCGCTGGCGCCTCTTCAATCACTTTTTGGTGGCGCCGCTGCATGGAGCAGTCGCGCTCGCCCAGGTACACGGCGTTGCGGTGCGTGTCCGCCAGAATCTGGATCTCAATGTGGCGCGGGTTCTGGAGAAACTTCTCCATGTACACCTCGGGGTTGCCAAACGCAGCGCCGGCTTCGGCCTTGGTGGTCTGCACCGCGTGCAGCAAAGCGGCCTCCGTGTGCACCACGCGCATGCCGCGCCCGCCGCCACCGCCTGCGGCCTTGATGATCACCGGGTAACCCACCGCCTTTGCGGTGCGCTTGATGACGATCGGGTCGTCTGGCAGAGCGCCTTCGGAACCGGGCACACAGGGCACACCGGCACGGATCATGGCCTGCTTGGCCGACACCTTGTCACCCATCAAACGGATGGACTCGGGCGTCGGGCCGATGAACGTGAAGCCGCTTTTTTCCACGCGCTCGGCGAAGTCGGCGTTTTCCGACAGGAAACCGTAGCCGGGGTGGATGGCTTCAGCGTCGGTCACCTCGGCAGCCGAAATGATGGCTGGCATGTTGAGGTAACTGTGGGTGCTGGAGGCTGGACCGATGCAGACGGCCTCGTCGGCCAGGCGCACATATTTGGCGTCGCGGTCGGCTTCGGAATACACCATCACCGCTTTGATGCCCATTTCCCGGCAAGCCCGTTGCACCCGCAGTGCAATCTCCCCCCGGTTGGCGATCAGAATTTTCTTGAACATGCGCGCCAAGCCCTTTATTCGATCACGTACAAAGGCTGGCCGTATTCCACCGCCTGGCCGTTGTCCACCAAAATTTTGGTCACGGTGCCCGACTTGTCGGCCTCGATCTCGTTAAGAATCTTCATCGCCTCGACGATGCAGATGGTTTCGCCTTCTTTGATCGTGTCACCCAACTCCACAAAGGGCTTGGCGCCGGGGCTGGAAGCACGGTAAAAAGTGCCGACCATGGGTGACTTGACGATGTGACCCGCGGGCTCTGCGGCAGCGGCCGGCACCACGGGGACCAGCGACTCGGCAGCCACGGCGGCGGCAGGCGCCACCTGGGGTGCCGGAGCGACGGTGTAGGACACCGGCGCAGCAAACCCAGCGGGTGCGCTCTTGACGATGCGCACCTTGCCTTCGGCCTCGGTGATTTCCAGCTCGGACACGTTCGACTCTGAAACGAGGTCGATCAGGGTCTTCAGTTTTCTCAAATCCATGGTTTCTCCAACGAAAATCGCTTAAGTTGACTTAACTGCCATCAACTTCAGATAAATCGATGCGCGCCAACCCATCGGGTGCCGCAGTGTACACGATGAAAACGCCATTGGCGCGACCGACCATCAGCTCAAATGCGCTCGCCCGGCACACCCGCCCGCCAGAGTTCGACCACGACGTTGGCGCACTTTACCCGTTTCTCAATAGATGTTGTCGCATGTAACGGAAAGAGAGCGCTTGAGGGCACCCGCGTGCGACGAGCCACCCGAACCCGTGACGGCAGTCAGACCAGCTGGGCCCATTGGGCCAGATCGGCCTCGGACACCTTGCCAATTTTCCGGTGAAGCACCGTCCCAGCCACCCCCATGACCACGGTGTAAGGCAAGCCACCGGTGGGATTGCCCAGATCCCGACTGAGCTGGGTACCGGCCAGGCCTGCCATGCCCACCGGAAAGTCCAGCGGCAATTTCTGCAAGAAGTTGCGCACGGCGCTGGGCTGGTCCACCGCCAGCCCAAGCACCTGCCAGCCCTTGGGCGCGTGGGTGCGGTAAAACGCGTTGAGCATCGGCAGCTCTTCGACACAGGGTGGGCACCAGGTGGCCCAGAAATTCACCAGCAACGGCTTGCCGCGCCAACTGGCCAAGTCCACCACCTCGCCCTGCGGACCCTCAAACTGGCTGACCCAGAAAGCGGCCTCGGCGTCGGTTGCGACGGGATTGGGCTGGTAACGCCACCAGGCAACCCCGACACCGGCGGCGCCCGCCGCCGCGGCCACGCCCGTCATCAAAACTGTGCGCCGATCCAGCGTCATGGCAGATGCTCTTGTGTTTCGGTGGGGGTTTGGGTCATCAGCATGCGCAGGGCTTGCGCATCACCGCGTGGCTTGCGGCCTTGTGCGTCGGGCTTGAGAGCGCCGCGCAGGTCGTCGAGGTCGTGCACCATCAGGTGCACCAGCACCCATTGGCCCAGTGCATCGCAGCGGGTGCGCAGCGTGAGCGCCTGCACCGGCTCGCCGCGCCAGCCGTTGACTGTCCCCGGGTGGTATTCCACGCGGTGGTCCAGCAGCGCCAGCTCGGCAGACTTGGGGTCGTCGCAAAACAGCTGCATGTAGATATCACTGTGGCGGGTGGCGGTGCCATGCCAGACCGCGCCGCCCAGATGGGGGCGGAACGCGGCCAGTCGGCCCATCCACAGCAGCGCCACGTCGCGCAGCGCCTGCAGGTCGGCAGCCTGGGTTTCAGGGCAAAAAACCGCAATGTATTCGCGCACCGCTGCATCCAGGGTGGGGTTGTCGGGCAAGGCGGTGCGCGCATTCAAGCCCAGCTGCTTGACGGCGCGGCGCTTGGCTGCCGCGTATTCCAGCCCTTCTTCCACCACCAGGCGCGCGGCCACGGTGGCCATTTCGTTGTTGATGCTGTCCCGATAAGCGTCCATGACATCATTGTGCCCGCTACCAAGCGGGCTTGCGGGCTTCCCCGGCCATACCCGCACGGGCGCCTAAAATCGCCGGATGCATATTCATATTTTGGGCATTTGCGGCACGTTCATGGGCGGTCTGGCCGCGCTGGCCCGCGAGGCGGGCCACCGGGTCACCGGCTGTGACGCTGGCGTTTACCCCCCCATGAGCGACCAGCTGCGCGCGTTGGGCATTGACCTGATTGAAGGCTTTGAGGCCGACCAGATGGTCTTGGCGCCTGACATGTATGTGGTCGGCAACGTGGTGAGCAGGTCCAGGCGCCCCGACGGCACGCCCAAGTTTCCGCTCATGGAAGCCATTCTGGAGGCTGGCGCCCCGTACACCAGCGGCCCACAATGGCTGGCCGAGCATGTGCTGCAAGGCCGCCACGTACTGGCTGTTGCCGGGACCCACGGCAAGACGACCACCACGGCCATGCTGACCTGGATCCTCGAATCGGCTGGCCTGCAACCCGGTTTCCTGATTGGCGGCGTCCCGATGAATTTCGGCGTGTCCGCCCGACTGGGCGCACCGACCCGACCCGCAACAACGACCATGGCGCCGGTCTTCGTCATCGAGGCAGACGAATACGACACGGCGTTTTTCGACAAGCGCAGCAAGTTTGTGCACTACCGGCCACGCACCGCCATCCTGAACAACCTGGAATTCGATCACGCCGACATTTTTGACGACCTGTCCGCGATCGAACGCCAGTTTCACCACCTGGTGCGCACCGTGCCCGGCTCGGGCCGGGTGGTGGTGAACGGGCTGGAAGAATCGCTGGACCGTGTGCTTCACATGGGGCTATGGAGCGAGCTGCGCAGTTTTGGCACTGCGGTGAGCGACTTCACGGCGCAAGGCGAACCGCATGCCTTTGATGTGCTGCAGCGAGGCGCGGTGGTGGCCAGGGTGGAGTGGGCGCTGACCGGCACCCACAACCAACTCAATGCGCTGGCGGCCATGGCTGCCGCCGAACACGTGGGCGTGACGCCGGCGCAAGCGGCCCAGGCCTTGGCCAGCTTCGAAAACGTGCGTCGCCGCATGGAAGTTCGGGGCACCGTGGCATTCGCGGGTCACGCCATCACGGTCTACGACGACTTTGCCCACCACCCCACCGCCATCCGTACCACCCTGGACGGGTTAAAGCGCCGTTTGAGTCTGGCGATGGGTCAACCGGGGCGCATTCTGGCGGTGTTTGAACCCCGCAGCAACACCATGAAGCTGGGCACCATGAAGTCACAACTGCCCTGGAGCCTGGAAGCCGCTGACATGGCGTTTTGCCATGCCGGCGGCTTGGACTGGGACGCTGCAGAAGCACTTCAGCCCATGGGCGCACGGGCCCAGGTCGCACACAACCTTGACCAATTGGTGGCACAGGTGATTGCAGCCGCGCAACCGGGCGATCACATCGTCTGCATGAGCAACGGTGGATTTGGGGGCGTGCACGCCCGCTTGCTTGCCGCCCTGGGGCCCGCCACCGCGTAGCGGCGGGGGAGGCCAGCTCCCAAAGGCCTTGGCCTACGGGCGAGCGGATCAGTAAGACAGCGCCTGAGCCCGAACGTCCACCGTGACCACGGGCTTGGCCAGTGCGGCACTGGCCGCTTTGGCAAAAGCCATGGCCCAGGGGCGATGCGCATCGTCTCGAAAGCGCGCCTCGCCAGCGGCCTGTGCGACGCACAGAACCTTGTCGGCCGTCAACACCTTCCCAGTAGACCGGATGGGATCACAGCCGAGAAATGTGAACTGCTCTTCCAGCCAGGTACGGGCCAAGTCGTGCGGCATGGGCTGCGCTTCTTCCAGATCAAAACGGTAAGTGGATGGCTCACCCCAGGTCACGGTCACTTGGCTGCGCATAGGGACAACTCCTTGTAAGGTAGCGGATGCTGGAAACACCTGCCCATTGTGCCTTGAGCGCCTGTGCAGAACGCGCTCACTGGCTCGTTCGACAGACATGGTGCGGCCAAGTCGCCCCCAGGAGGCTGTCGGACCTGGCGCAGGGCATGGATACTCAGCCGCCCTTGTGGCGGGCGGCTTGAACCGCCTGCGACAGCACCTCCAGCGCTTGCAACGAGTCATCCCAGCCGAGGCAAGCATCCGTGATGCTCTGACCGTAGGTCAGCTTGCCCACATTGTCTTTGCCGGGCGTGAACTTCTGCGCGCCCGCCTCAATGTGGCTCTCAATCATCACACCGAACACGCTGCGCGATCCTGCCTTGATCTGGCTGGCGATTTCACGCGCCACATCCACCTGCTTTTCATGCTGCTTGCTGCTGTTGGCATGGCTGCAGTCCACCATCAGGCGGGCAGGCAACTTTGCTGCCTCCAGCTCTTTCACCGCAGCCGTCACGCTGGCAGCGTCGTAGTTGGGCGCCTTGCCGCCGCGCAGAATCACGTGGCAGTCCGGGTTGCCGTTGGTCTGCACAATGGCTACCTGACCATTTTTGTGCACCGACAAAAAGTGGTGACCGCGCGCCGCCGCCTGTATGGCATCGGTCGCAATTTTGATGTTGCCATCGGTGCCGTTTTTGAACCCTATGGGTGCGGACAGGCCGGATGCCAATTCGCGGTGCACCTGGCTTTCGGTGGTGCGCGCGCCAATGGCGCCCCAGCTGATCAGGTCGCCAATGTATTGCGGTGATATGACGTCCAGGAACTCGCTGCCCGCAGGCAAGCCCAGGCGGTTGATTTCAATAAGCAACTGCCGCGCGATGCGCAGACCTTCGTCGATGCGGAAGCTCTCGTCCAGGTAGGGATCGTTGATGAGACCTTTCCAGCCGACCGTGGTGCGTGGCTTCTCGAAGTACACCCGCATCACGATTTCCAGCGTGTCTGCGTACTTTTCACGCAGCGGTTTCAAGCGGCGGGCGTAGTCGATCGCTGCGGCCGGGTCGTGGATGGAGCAGGGTCCAATCACCACCAGCAAACGCTGGTCTTTGCCATGCAGGATGTTGTGAATGCGCTGGCGGGTCTGGCCAATCAGGGTCTCCACCGGTGTTCCGCCGATGGGAAAAAAGCGGATCAAATGCTCTGGAGGTGGCAACACCGTGATGTCCTTGATGCGTTCGTCGTCGGTCTGGCTGGTTTTGTCGACAGGACGGGCATGCCAGGCATCGGCGCTGACGGGATTGGCTTTGGCATTCATCAAGGGGCTCCTCGGGTTGATACAGATCGAAAGTGACGAAAAAAAACCGCCGGGCTGAGGGCTCCGGCGGTTTGATCGAGATTCGGTGATGCGCTTACAGCCTCGCCTCTCGTCCGCCAGGGACTGAGAACCAAAAATAAAAGGCAAAAGCGGGGCGCGTTTTCATAGGCCATCAATGTAGCACAGACGGCATGACGCCGGTCTTACAACGCCGCTCAGGCGGTACCGCCCACGGTGAGGCCCTCGATGCGCAACGTTGGCTGCCCCACACCCACGGGCACGCTCTGGCCTTCCTTGCCGCAGGTACCCACGCCACTGTCCAGTCGCATGTCATTACCGATCATGCTCACGCGGGTGAGCGAATCGGGACCATTGCCCACCAGGGTGGCGCCCTTGACGGGGTACTGGATCTGGCCGTTTTCCACCCAGTAAGCCTGGCTGGCCGAAAACACGAACTTGCCACTGGTGATGTCGACCTGCCCACCGCCGAAATTGACGGCGTACAAGCCTTTTTTGATACTGGCCACGATCTCTTCGGGGCTTTTGTCACCACCCAGCATGTAGGTGTTGGTCATGCGCGGCATGGGCACGTGGGCATAACTTTCGCGGCGGCCATTGCCTGTGGGTTTCACGCCCATCAGGCGTGCATTCATCGAATCCTGGATGTAGCCACGCAAAATGCCGTCTTCAATCAACACATTTTTCTGCGACGGATGGCCTTCGTCGTCCACATTGAGCGAGCCGCGGCGGTCGGGGATGGTGCCGTCGTCGAGCACTGTCACGCCCTTGGCCGCCACGCGCTGGCCAATGCGTCCGGCAAACGCGCTGGAGCCCTTGCGGTTGAAGTCGCCTTCCAGGCCATGGCCCACCGCTTCGTGCAACAAAATGCCAGGCCAGCCCGAACCCAGCACCACCACCATTTCGCCCGCTGGCGCCGGGCGCGCATCCAGGTTGGTCAGTGCCGACGTCACCGCCTCGTCCACGTACTGCTGCACCATGGCTTCATCAAAATAGGCCAGGCCAAAGCGGCCACCGCCGCCCGATGAGCCGACTTCACGGCGCCCCTTTTGCTCGGCAATCACCGTCACCGACAGGCGAATGAGTGGACGCACGTCGGCGGCCATGGTGCCGTCGGCGCGGGCCACCAGCACCACGTCGTATTCACTGGCCAAGCCGGCCATGACCTGTACCACGCGCGGGTCTTTGGCCTTGGCCATGCGCTCCACGGTTTCCAGCAGAGCCACTTTGGCGGTGCTGTCCAGCGTGCTGATCGGGTCCAGCCCCGGGTACAACGAGCGCGACTTGGCCACCTTGGTGGACGGTGTGCGAACCTTGCGCCCCTGGCCCTGGGCGGAAATGGAGCGCACCGTGTGCGCGGCGTCGATCAGGGAATCCCACGACAGGTCGTCCGAGTAGGCAAACGCGGTCTTTTCCCCGCTGACGGCGCGCACGCCCACGCCCTGGTCGATGCTGAAGCTGCCGGTTTTCACAATGCCCTCTTCCAGGCTCCAGCCCTCGCTGCGGGTGTATTGGAAATACAGGTCGGCGTCGTCCACGCCGTGCGACATGATGTCGCCCAACGCCCGCTGCAGAAGCGAAGTGTTCAAGCCATAGGGGTCGAGCAAAAGGCTCTGGGCGCTGGCCAGACGGGCCAAGGTGGGTTCACGTGCAATCATGGCGCCATTGTATGAAGGACCGGCCGGGTACGCCGGGGACATGGTCTTGCTACGCCACACCGACCTCCCCGGACAATTCAAGACTGCATGAGCCGCTTGGACCTGGCAATGGACATCAACATGCCCAACCCGACCCCCAGCGTCACCATGGCGGTGCCGCCGTAGCTCACGAAAGGCAGTGGAACACCCACCACGGGCAAGATGCCGCTGACCATGCCCATATTGACAAAAGCGTAGACAAAAATATTGAGCGTGAGCGCCCCCGCCAACAGCCTGGCGAACAGCGTGGGCGCTTCCAGGGCAATGATGAGGCCACGAACCACCAGGAAAATGAAAGCAACCATCAGACCCAAGGTACCCATCAGACCAAATTCTTCAGAAAATGCGGCGTAAATGAAGTCGGTGGTGCGCTCCGGGATGAACTCCAGGTGCGTCTGGGTGCCCTGCATGAAACCCTTGCCCCACAGGCCACCGGAACCGATGGCGATCATGCCCTGGATGATGTGAAATCCCTTGCCCAGCGGGTCCTTGGACGGGTCCAGCAGCGTGCAAACCCGCTGGCGCTGGTATTCGTGCAGGACTTTCCAGTCCACATCAGGCGCACACCATTGCGGCTCCATCGCAATCAGCACGATGATGCCGATGGCCCCAAGGACCACGGGCGGCACGATCAGCTTCCAGCTCAAACCGGCGAAAAAGATCACAAACAGGCCCGAGGCCACCACCAGCAGCGTGGTGCCCAGGTCGGGCTGTTTCAAAATGAGTGCCGCCGGCACCGCCAGCAAAATGACGGCCACACCGAAGTCGAGCGGCTTGAGCTGGCCTTCCCGGCGCTGGAACCACCAGGCCAGCATCAACGGCATGGCAATTTTGAGCAGTTCGCTGGGCTGGATCACGATGCCCACGTTGAGCCAGCGCTGTGAGCCCTTTCGCTCGATACCAAACAGTTCCACCCCCAGCAACAGCACCACGCCCAATACATACATGGGCACGGCCACGGCCATCAAACGGTGCGGCGGCACCTGCGCCACCAGAAACAACACGCCCACCGCCAGCAGCATGTTGCGTCCATGCGTGGCAAACCGTGTCCCGTGGTCAAAGCCCACCGAATACATGGTCATGAGGCCCAAACCCGCCAACAGGAGTACCGCCAGCACCAAAGGCCCGTCAAACCCCTGAAAGATCGGGGCGATGCGTTGCAGCAGGTTGGGTTTGTCAAAAGCGGCGGCCATCCTGCAATTATCCTTTGCATCATGACCGCCTGTCCTCCTGATATCTGCAGCCCCCTGCCGACCACCCACCTGCTCTACCTGCACGGCTTTCGCTCGTCGCCGCAGTCCATGAAGGCGCAGAAGGTGGCCGCCCGGGTGGCCGCTCAGCACCCTGGCGTGGTCTGGTGGTGCCCACAGCTGCCACCTTCGCCCAAGGAAGCCATGGCGCTGGTGATGGAGGGCGTGCGCGACTGGCCCCGCGAATCGATGGCGGTCGCTGGATCGTCGCTGGGTGGTTTCTATGCACGCTGGCTGGCCATACAAACCGGCTGCGCCAAGGCCCTGCTACTCAACCCGGCCGTATTCCCCGCGCGCGACCTGCTCAAGTACGTGGGCGAACAGACCCGCTGGCACGATCCAAGCGAGCACTTCGTTTTTCAGCCCGGTTGCGTGGACGAACTGCGCACCCAGGAGAGCGACATCGCGCGCCTGGCGGCGCTGCAAGCGGCCAAGCCGGAGCGTCAATGGGCGATCGTGGCGCAAGGCGACGAGGTGCTGGACTGGCGCGAGATGCTGGCGTTCTGCGCGGGAGGTGCGGTGCACCTGCTGCCGGGAAGCGACCACGCCATCAGCGACTTCGACGAGCACATCGGTGCGATGTTCGGGTTTCTGAACCTCAAAAACTGATTCCGGCGGGCAAAAAGCGCCCGCATGGGACAATCTCACGCATGCACATTTTGTTTGATGAAGCCGGCAAACTGCTGACCGGCCGCCTCCTGTCAGAGGCCGAAAGCTCGCTCCAGGTCGAGCTCGATTCCGGTAAGCGCGTGAAGGTCAAGGCGGTCAACGCCTTGCTGCGCTTTGAAAAGCCAGCGCCGAGCCAGCTCATGCCCGCAGCCACCGCGCTGGCCGACAGCATGGAACTGGCACTGGCCTACGAATTTGCCCCTGAAGAAGAGTTTGGCTTTGCCGATCTGGCGCGCGAATATTTCAGCGCCAGTGCGGGCACCGAGCAGCAGGTGGCGGCGCTGCTGTGCCTGCACGGCGCTCCCCACTATTTCCGGCGGGCCGGCAAAGGTCGCTACAAAAAGGCACCCGCCGACATCTTGGCGCAAGCTCTGGCCGCAATTGAAAAGAAAAAGCAGGTACAGGATCAGATCGAAACCTGGGCGGCCGAACTGGCCAACGGGCAATGTCCGCAGGCCGTAAGCCAGCAGCTTTACAAAATTTTGTTCAAGCCAGACAAAAACGCGCCCGAATACAAGGCGGTGGTGGAAGCCGCCCGCAACAGCCACACCGCGCCACTGGCGCTGCTGCAAAACGCGGGTGCCATCTCCAGCGCCTACCAGTTGCACTGGCAGCGCTTTTTGTTCGACCAGTTCCCCAAAGGCACAGGGTTTCCGCCGCTGCAGGCGCCAGTCATTGCAGACGATCTGCCCATGGCACCGGTGCAGGCGTTCTCCATTGACGACTCACACACCACGGAAATCGACGACGCGCTGTCAATCCTGGGTCTGGGCAGCGGCACCGTCACACTGGGCATTCACATCGCGGCGCCTGGCCTGGCAGTGCGCCCCGACGGTCCCATCGACCAGGTGGCGCGCCACCGCCTTTCGACGGTGTATGTGCCGGGCCACAAAATCACCATGCTGCCCGACGAGGTGGTGCAGGCCTACACGCTGGAGGCCGGGCGAGACTGCCCGGCGTTGTCACTGTATGTCACGTTTGATGAATCCACCCTGGCCATTCAAGACCGGCGCACTGTGCTGGAACGGGTGTCCATCGCCCACAACCTGCGGCACGACCAGCTGGACACGGTGATCACCGAAGACTGGCTGAACGGCACAGCCCCGGCCAGTGAGGCCCTTGTTGAAGCGCATATTGAAGTGCTGCAGCCCCAGCTGGCCTTTATTTTCCGGCTGGCGCGCCACCTGAAAGCGCAGCGCGAGGTGGTGCGCGGCAAGCCCGAAAACTTCTCGCGCCCTGACTACACCTTCCGCCTCGAAGGCGTGGTGGGCCCTGAACCTGCGGGTGACGAACGCGTGGTCATTGGTACCCGCCAGCGCGGTGCGCCTTTGGACCTGATGGTGGCCGAGGCCATGATTTTGGCCAACAGCAGTTGGGGCCAGTGGCTCGCGGAATGTGGCGTGCCAGGCATTTACCGCAGTCAGGCCAGCCTGCAGCCTGGCGTGAAGGTGCGCATGGGCACCAAGGCGCAGCCGCATGCCGGCATTGGCGTACCCAGCTACGCGTGGAGCACATCGCCCCTGCGCCGCTATGTGGACATGGTCAACCAGTGGCAGATCATTGCCTGTGTGCGCCATGGCAAAACCGCAGCACTGGCCGCACCCTTCAAACCCAAAGACGCCAACCTGTTTGCCATCATCAGCGCGTTCGACGCGGCCTATTCAGCCTACAACGGCTTCCAGAACGGCATGGAGCGCTACTGGACATTGCAGCACCTGAAGCAAAACCACATTACCGAGGTGACCGCGACGCTGATCAAGGACAACCTGGTGCGGGCCGACACCCTGCCCCTGGTGCTTCCCGTGATGGGTGCCGATGGCCTGCCCCGAGGTGCCCATGTGCGTGTGCGCCTGGGCAAAGTGGACGACATCACGCTGGATATTCACGGCACGGTGATTGAGCGGCTGGACCTTCCGGTTGAAGATTTGTCCGAGGACAACGGCGATTCGGGCGAAGACGACGAGGCGCTGGCGGCCCCGCTGGCGCTGGCGATCGACGTGGACGACGCCGGCACAACCGCCAACGCGGCGCCGCCCGACAACGCCAACTGAGCGCACACCGGCAGCCCAACAGCAGCAAGGATAATTTCGGCGTGAAAACGGTCCTGATGTTCTTCAAACACCTGAGCACGCTGCAGCTCGCGCTGACCGTGTCGGTGGCGGTGCATGCGGGCTTACTGACGGTGCGTTTTGTCGACCCAGAAGGCTTCAACCGCGTGTTTCAAGACACGCCACTGGAGGTCATTCTGGTGAACGCCAAGAGTGACGAACGCCCCGAGAAGGCGACGGCGATTGCCCAGGCATCGCTGGCGGGCGGCGGCGATGCAGACAAAGGTCGAGCAACATCGCCGCTACCGCCCAACACCCAGGTGCGCCTGGGCGACACCACCGAAGAAGACGAGCGGCGGATCGAAGCGCTCAAGGAGCGGCAAAACCAGATCCTGGCGCAGGTGCGCAAACAGCTCGCGACCATGCCGCCGCCCGACCTGGAAGCCGTGAGCCCCAACCAGGCCGCAGCAGAGCAGGTGCAAAAACGCCAGGCGCTGGTCAAGATCCTGGCGGAAATTGAAAAACGCATCAACGAAGAAAATCAGCGGCCGAAGAAACGCTACATCAGCCCGGCCACCCGCGAGGAGGTGTATGCCATTTATTACGATGGATTGCGTCGCAAAATCGAAGACCGCGGCACGAGCAACTTTCCTGAAGCCGGGGGCCGCAAGCTGTACGGCGAGCTCACCATGATCATCACCGTCAACCACACCGGCAATGTGCTGCACACCGAAGTGGTGCAACCGTCAGGCAACGCCACCCTGGACCGCAGGGCCCAGGCGATCGTGCGCGGACTGGAATTTGGCCGCTTCAGCGATGCCATGCGTCGCCGGGCCGACCAGATCGTGATCGTGTCGCGCTTTCGTTTCACCCGCGACGAGACGCTGAAAACCCAGCTCTCAAGCCACTAAGACCACGCAACCATGAAATCGTTTGGACGCTGGGTGTTGTGGCTGTTGCTGGCCGGCATGGCGCTGCAAGTCTTCTTTGTGTTGCGGGTGGCGCTCATGGTGGTGGTGGACCCCCACAGCACCGCGTTCATGCGCTCAGAGGCCTGGCGCATCGCCATCGCCAGCCTGGGCAGCGAAAAAACGGGGCGTTGGTCTCATCAATGGGTGGACTACGACCAGATCAGCCCGCACCTCAAGCGCGCGGTCATGGCCTCGGAAGACGCCGGTTTTGCAAGCCACGGCGGGGTGGACTGGACGGCGATCGAAGCGGCCTGGGAAAAAAACGAGCGGCGGCTGGAGGCGGCCGAGAAGCGCGCCGAGCAGATTGAGCGCCGACTGGCCAAAAAGCCGGAAGCCGCCGAGGCGGCGGTGAAGGCCATCAAACCCGCCAAGATCATGGGCGGCTCCACCATCACCCAGCAACTGGCCAAAAACCTGCTGCTCTCAGGCGAACGCAACCTGCTGCGCAAAGGTCAGGAGTTGCTGCTGACCCTCACACTGGAAGCGCTGCTGAGCAAGCGCCGTATTCTGGAGATTTACCTCAACAGTGTGGAGTGGGGCGAGGGTGTTTTTGGCGCCGAGGCCGCAGCCCAGCGCTACTTCAAGAAGCCTGCCTCCAAACTCAGCCCACAAGAAGCCGCCCGCCTGGCCGTGATGCTGCCCAGCCCGAAGTTTTTCGAAAGCCGCCAAGGCTCGGCCTATCTGGCACGGCGCACCGGCACCATCGTGGCCCGCATGGGCGACATTCGCGAGCCATGAGCACGCCCCGCCTCGCTTCGCGCCATCCCATCGACGGGGTGCGAAGCCTGCGGCCGGTCGGTGGCCGTTCTGCGACGTCTCCGGGAAGGGCACGCCCACGGGCTGCCGTTGGCCTTTTTGCAGGGTCTGCATGAACTGGCGCTCCCAGGCCATGGGCCTGTTTCTGCTGGGGTTCGTACGCCTGCTCACGGGGGCGCAAGCGCGTTGGCATGGCTGCCCGCCCAAGGCAGAGCAACGCATTTACTTTGCCAACCACCAGAGCCACGCCGACCTGGTGCTGATCTGGGCCGCACTGCCCCGTTCGCTGCGCAGCATCACCCGCCCGATCGCCGCGCGCGACTACTGGACAGCGTCCAACTTCAAACGCTGGATCACCACCGAGGTGTTCAACGCGGTGTATGTGGAGCGCGAGCGCAAGGGCGACGAGGACCCCCTGCAGCCCCTGGTCAGCGCACTGGAAAGTGGCGACTCGCTGATCTTGTTTCCTGAAGGCACGCGGGGGTTTGACGAAGACCCGCAACCCTTCAAGTCGGGCCTGTACAACCTGGCTCAGCGCTTTCCCGACGTGGTCCTGGTGCCCACCTGGATCCACAACGTGCAGCGCGTCATGCCCAAGGGCGAGGTGGTACCGGTGCCGGTGCTGTGCTCGGTCACGTTTGGCGAGCCGGTGAAACTGGGGGCTGACGAACCACGCGCCGATTTTTTACTCCGTGCCCGAGCGGCCGTGATGGCTTTGAGAGACATCTGAATGGGTTCCTTTTTGCGCAATCTGACGCCCGAGCAGCAGGTGAGCCTGCTGTTTGTGGGCGTGTTTGGCTTGCTGGTGCTGGCCAACGTTGCGGGTGTGTTGATGTCGCTGCGCGAGCGACGTTCTGACAGCGCCGAGGAAGCCAGCCGCGAACTCCGCCGCCGCGACAACCAGGCTCTGCTGCGCACCTCCTGGATGATGGCACTGGTGTTCTGGATCGGCTGGGCGCTGGGTGATGGCGCGGGCATTGTGCTGTTTGGGCTCATCTCGTTTTTTGTGCTCCGTGAGTTCATCAGCCTCTCGCCCACCCGCCGCAGCGACCACCGCAGCCTGGTGCTCGCGTTCTTCCTGGTGTTGCCGCTGCAATACGCACTCGTCTGGACCCGGCATTTCGACCTCTTTACGTTCTTCATTCCGGTCTATGTTTTTCTGGCCATCCCGGCGGTGAGCGCGCTGGGCAACGACCCGCAGCGCTTTCTGGAGCGCAATGCCAAGCTGCAGTGGGGCATCATGGTGTGCGTCTACGGCTTGAGCCATGTGCCCGCGCTGCTGCTGCTCGACTTTCCCCGTTTCGCTGACCGTCAGGCCTTTCTGGTGTTTTTTCTGGTGCTGGTGGTGCAAACCTGCATGCTGGTGCAACACCTGATGGCGCGGGGGCTGAGGCGTCCGGTGGCGCCAGCCATCAGCGAGAGCTTTCACTGGCGCAGCTGGGCCTGGGGGCTGCTGGCGGGTGGCCTGCTGGGCGCCCTGCTATCGGGCTTTACGCCGTTCAAGCCACTGCCAGCGCTGGGCATGGCCCTGGTGGCTTGCGTGGCCGGTACGCTGGGGCACCTGGTCATGAAAGCCATCAAACGCGACCGCGGCGTGACCCACTGGGGCTCGGCGGGTCGGTCGGTCACCGGGGCCAGCGGCTTGCTGGACCGCGTGGACGCGCTGTGTTTTGCGGCGCCGGTGTTCTTCCATTCGGTTCGCTGGACCTTCCTATGAGAATCCTCGGCATTGATCCCGGCTTGCAGTGCACAGGTTTCGGCGTGATCGACACCGAAGGCCACGCACTGCACTACGTCGCCAGCGGCACCATACAGACCAGCCCCAAAGACGGCGCCCTGCTGCCAGAACGGCTGAAAATTTTGTTTGACGGCATCAGTGAAGTGGTCAAGCGTTACGAGCCCGAGGTTTCGGCCTGCGAAATCGTGTTTGTGAACGTGAACCCGCAAGCCACGCTGCTGCTGGGCCAGGCGCGGGGTTGTTGCCTCACAGCACTGGTGGCCAATGGCCTGAGCGTGGCCGAATACACCGCGCTGCAACTGAAAAAAGCGGTGGTGGGTTACGGCCGCGCTGACAAGGCGCAGATGCAAGAGATGGTGAAACGCCTGTTGCAGTTGCCCGGTCTGCCCGGCAAAGACGCCGCCGATGCCTTGGGCCTGTGCATCACGCACGCCCAAGTGGCGCATTCTGTGGCGGCCATCAACAAGGTCAGTGCGCTGCAGGCGCGAACGCATGCGGCCTACAAGGGCGGGCGCAGTTATTGACGCCCCCGCGCCGGTCTTCAGGCCCTTCACCCCAACGCCTCAACCATGCAAGCCGGCTCCACGGTGTTCCGGGGTGGGTGCATCGCACGCCGGCGATGGCTTTGTTTTTAATCTCAGATTCAAAACCACTGGCGCGGTGGAACCCACCGCACGGTGTTCTGGGGGCGGCGCACTGCGCTTACAGCAACCGTTCCAGAATGAGGACGCCGAAGAACCCCAGCGCGGCGATCACGGTCCACTTCAAAATAATCAGGCCCCATTGGCGAAAGTAGGCCTTGCCGGTGCCGATGTAAAACGCAAAGCACACGCCGGTGGCGATGAGCAAAAAGAAGAGGGTGAAACGGAACAGCAGCATGGCAATGCACCTTACCAGGCCGGAGCCAGTTGCGCGAAGCCGGCGGGTGCATCGCGGTCGTGCTCAAAACTCACCATCTCGTAGGCATCGGGCTGCGCCAGCAAGGCGCGCAACAACTGGTTGTTCATGGCATGACCACTGCGAAAGGCGCTGTAAGCCGCCAGCAGCGGTTTGCCCACGATGTAGAGGTCACCGATCGCGTCCAGGATCTTGTGCTTCACGAACTCGTCCTGGTAACGCAGACCGTCGGCATTGAGCACTTTCACGTCGTCCATGACGATGGCGTTGTCCAGCCCGCCGCCCATGGCCAGGCCGTGGGAGCGCATCATTTCCACGTCGCGCGTGAAGCCAAAGGTGCGGGCACGTGCGATCTCGCGGGCATAGGTGCCGCTGCCAAAGTCGAACTCGACCCGTTGCCCGGTGGAGCTCACGGCGGGATGGTCAAACTCGATTTCGAAGCTCAGTTTGTAGCCGTGATAAGGGTCCAGCCGCGCCCACTTGAGGTTGCTGCCCTCGCCCTCGCGCACCTCCACCGGCCGTGTCACCCGGATGAAGCGCTTGGGCGCCTTTTGCATCACGATGCCCGCACTTTGCAGCAGATACACGAACGAGGCCGACGAGCCATCCAGAATGGGCACCTCCTCAGCCGTGATGTCCACATACAGGTTGTCCAGACCCAGCCCGGCTGCCGCACTCATGAGGTGCTCGATGGTGTGCACTTTCACACCACCGTTGGAAATGGTGGACGCCAGCCGGGTGTCGGTAACCGACGTGGCCGTGACCGCGATGGCCACCGGCTCCGGCAAATCGACACGGCGAAACACGATGCCCGTGTCGGGCGGGGCCGGGCGCAACGTCAACTCCACCCGCTGACCGCTGTGCAGGCCCACGCCAACGGCTTTGGTCAAGGATTTGAGAGTACGTTGAGCAAGCATCGATAGAGTTTAATTTTTTGAGCGGCTTCGCGCTTGCAAGGAAAACTATTCCTGCGATTGCCCAAGCGCTACGCCAGAGGTGCCCCCAGCCGGGAACACCGCGGAACCGGCTTTGCCGGGCCGCAGGTGTTGCCCCTGGGGGGTGACGCCGCAGGCGGCGCGGGGGTTGCCCTTTCAATCGGCTTGTTTGCGCAGGAAGGCGGGAATCTCAAAGTCGTCCATACCGCCCGAAGCCAGCGCGTCGACCTTGGCCGCAGCCTGGGTGCGGTTGGTGCGCCACACACTGGGCACAGCCATCGAGTTGTAGTCGGGCTGCGCGTGGCCGGCGCCCGGGCCACCCACGGCGGCGTTCATGGTGGGCACGTTGAACGGCACGTTGTCGGTGCCGGTGCGCAGCACCTGCAGCGGTGGTGCGGTGCGGCGCATGCCCTGGCGGCTCAGACCGGTGGCAACCACGGTCACGCGCATTTCTTCACCCAGACTGTCGTCGTAGGCAGCGCCGTAAATGACGTGCGCATCTGGCGAAGCGTAGGCCTTGATGGCGGTCATGGCTTCCTTCGACTCCTTCAGTTTCAGGGAGCCTTTGGACGCGGTCACCAGCACCAGCACGCCTTTGGCGCCGGACAGGTCCACACCTTCGAGCAGTGGGCATGCCACGGCTTGCTCAGCTGCAATGCGGGCGCGATCAGGGCCGGCGGCCACGGCGGTGCCCATCATGGCCTTGCCAGGTTCGCCCATCACGGTGCGCACGTCTTCAAAGTCGACGTTCACGTTGCCGTACTCGTTGATGATTTCGGCGATGCCACCCACGGCGTTCTTCAGCACGTCGTTCGCGTGGGCAAAGGCCTCATCCTGGGTCACGTCATCACCCAGCACGTCCAGCAGCTTCTCGTTCAGCACAACGATCAGCGAGTCCACGTTGGCCTCCAGCTCGGTCAGGCCGGCGTCGGCGTTGTTCATGCGGCGGCCACCCTCCCAGTCGAACGGCTTGGTGACCACGCCCACCGTGAGAATGCCCATTTCCTTGGCCACCCGGGCGATCACGGGTGCCGCACCGGTACCGGTGCCGCCACCCATGCCGGCGGTAATGAACAGCATGTGAGCACCTTCAATGGCCGAACGGATTTCGTCGACCGCCAGCTCAGCGGCATCGCGGCCCTTTTCAGGCTTGCTACCGGCGCCCAGGCCGGTGGCACCGAGCTGAATGGTCTTGTGGGCTGCGCTGCGGGACAGGGATTGCGCGTCGGTGTTGGCACAGATGAATTCCACTCCCTGCACGCAGCGCGAAATCATGTGTTCCACGGCGTTGGCGCCGCCACCACCGACACCAATGACCTTGATCTGGGTGCCCAGGTTGAACTCTTCCACTTCAATCATTTCGATGCTCATTTCTCTCTCCTGTTGTGCCCTTGAACCGGTGTTTCGGGGCGTTGTTTCAATGTCAAACCGTCGTTGTCTTGCGGGGGGGGGTGGCCGCTGCGCGGCCCCGGCCTCATCCAGGCGGCCCGGTGCATGCCGCACATCGGTGCACCGGGTAGTGGCCCGCTGCGCCTCGGCGCGCGGTGCAAACAGGGGTTCTGGACAAGTCGCTCATCGCGTGTGTGTGCTGCATGATCAGAACGTCCCCACAAACCAGTTTTTCATGCGCTCGAAAGCACCCTGCATGGAGCCCGCCTTCTGCGCCACCTTGTGCCCGCGCACGCGGGCGAGGCGAGCCTCTTCGAGAAGGCCCATGACCGTGGCCGCACGTGTCTGCGCCACCATGTCGGACAAAGCGCTTGCGTAGTTCGGTATGCCTCGGCGCACCGGCTTCAGAAAGATGTCTTCGCCCAGCTCGACCATGCCCGCCATGACGGCACTGCCGCCGGTGAGCACGATGCCGGACGACAAGATTTCCTCGTGACCCGAATCGCGCACCACCTGCTGCACCAGTGCAAAGATCTCTTCCACCCGCGGCTCGATGACGCCGGCCAGCGCCTGGCGGCTGAGCATGCGCGGCGCGCGGTCGCCCAAGCCGGGCACTTCCACCTGGGTGTCGGGGTCGGCCAGCAACTGCTTGGCGCAGCCGTGTTCCACCTTGATGTCTTCGGCGTCTTTGGTGGGGGTGCGCAGCGCCATGGCAATGTCGCTGGTGATGAGGTCGCCCGCAATGGGAATAACCGCGGTGTGGCGGATCGCGCCACCCGAGAAAATGGCCACGTCGGTAGTGCCGGCGCCAATATCCACCAGCGCCACGCCCAGTTCTTTTTCATCGTCGGTGAGTACCGCCTGACTGGAGGCCAGGGGGTTCAGCATGAGCTGGTCCACCTCCAGGCCACAGCGGCGCACGCACTTGATGATGTTTTCGGCCGCGCTCTGCGCGCCGGTGACGATGTGCACCTTGGCTTCCAGGCGAATGCCGCTCATGCCAATCGGTTCTTTCACCTCCTGGCCATCAATCACAAACTCCTGTGGCTCCACCAGCAACAGGCGCTGATCGGTCGAAATGTTGATGGCCTTGGCGGTTTCGATCACGCGAGCCACGTCGGCCGGGGTGACCTCGCGGTCCTTGATGGCCACCATGCCGCTGCTGTTGATGCCGCGGATGTGGCTGCCGGTGATGCCGGTGTAAACCCGCGCAATGCGACAGTCGGCCATCAGCTCAGCCTCTTTCAACGCGGCCTGGATGCTCTGCACGGTGGCATCGATGTTGACCACCACGCCGCGCTTCAAGCCGTGGCTGGCCGACACCCCCAGCCCCGCCAGCTTGAGCTGGCCATTGGCCTGCACCTCCGCCACCACCACCATGATCTTGGCGGTGCCAATGTCGAGTCCGACCACCAAATCCTTGTATTCCTTGGCCATGATTGTTTCTTGATTACCTGGTTTTCTGTGTGGGGTTCGTGCTGACTTCGGTGACGGTGGTCACACCACGCATGCGCAGTGCGTAGCCATTGGGGTAGCGCAAATCCACCGACTGCACCGCGCCGGCGTAGCGCTCGGTCAACTGGCTCAGGGTGGCGGTGAAGCGCTGGGCGCGGGCCAGCAGTTCGTCGGGGTTGCCACGGCCCAGCTCCATGCGGGCACCGTTGTCGAGTTCCGCGCGCCAGCTGCCGCGTTCGGTGAGTTCCAGCCGCGCCAGGCCCAGTTCCAGCCGCGCCAGTTCGGCGCTGAGCAACTGGTACAGCGCCCACACCTGCGCCGACTGTTCGGGTGGCCCCACCAACTCGGGCAGGCCATCGCTGTCGTCGGGGCTGGCTTCAAACACCTCGCCCAGGCGGCTCACCAGCTGGCCCGAGCCCGAGGCCCCCCACCAGGCCACGGCCTCGTGTTCCTGCAGCGTCACGCGCAGGCGGTTGGGAAACTCGCGCTGCACCACCGCGTTGCGCACCCAGGGCACCGACTCAAACATGCGCTTCACCTGCTGCAGGTCCACCGTGAGAAAGCTGGCCGACAGGTTGTTTTTCATTTGGGTGGCGAGTTGCGCGCGGAAGGTGACCACATTCTGGTGCGCCACATCCCCATGCACCGAAATAGCTTTGACCGACCACACCGGATGGCGGACCGCCCATGTACCCAGCGCGACCAGGCACAGCACGACAAACACCACGGCCAGGGCGTGGGTCGCCGCGGTCATGAGCTTGACGTCGGTGGGCAGGTCGGACTGGGTCATGGCAGGGGTTCAGGCGGTTGCAGACACCGCGTTGTCCAGCGCAGCGCCGGCCAGCACGCTCAGGCACAGGTCTTCGTAAGACAGGCCGGTGGCGCGGGCCGACATGGGCACCAGCGAATGGCTGGTCATGCCGGGCGATGTGTTGATTTCCAACAGGTACGGCTTGCGGGTCTTGCCGTCGATCATCACGTCGGCGCGCGCCCAGCCGCGGCAGTCCAGTGTGAGGAAGGCCTTGAGCACCAGCGCCTGAATGGCGGCCTCTTCGCCTTCCGGCAGGCCGCAGGGCACCAGGTACTTCGTGTCGTCGGTGAAATACTTGTGCTGGTAATCGTAGTTGCCATCGGGTGCCACGATGCGGATGACGGGCAATGCGCGCGCGGCAGCGCCAGTGCCCAGCACCGGGCAGGTCACCTCGTCACCGGCAATGAACTGTTCGCACATGACCATGGGGTCCTGGTCTGCCGCGAGGGTGTAGGCGGCCTCGCATTCGGCCAGCGTCAGCACCTTGGTGAGACCAATGGTGGAGCCTTCGCGCACGGGCTTCACGATCATGGGCGAGCCCAGCGCGGCAAAGGCCGCGCGGGTTTCTTCGGCGCTGTGCACCTGGCGCCAGGCCGGTGTGGACAGGCCTTCGGCCAGCCAGATGCGTTTGGTCATGAGCTTGTCCATGGCCACCGCCGAGGCCATCACACCAGGACCGGTGTAGGGAATCCCCAGCAATTCCAGTGCACCCTGCACCGTGCCGTCTTCTCCAAAACGGCCGTGCAACGCAATGAAGCAGCTGACAAATCCCTCGCGCTTGAGCTCACCCAGGTCGCGCTCGGCGGGGTCAAACCCGTGGGCATCCACCCCCTTGGACTGCAGTGCGGCCAGCACGCCCGCACCCGACATCAGCGAGACCTCGCGTTCGGCCGAGCGCCCGCCCATCAGCACCGCCACCTTGCCCAGTTTCTTTACGTCCATGCTCACTGCCGTTGTCATTCGTTTGCCCCTTGCGCCATTTCCACCACCCGAGCGGCCACCGCGCCGATGGAGCCCGCGCCCATGCACAAGACCACGTCGCCGTCGCGCGCGTTGTCCAGAATGGCCTGCGGCATGTCGCTGATGTCGTCCACAAAAACTGGCTCCAGCTTGCCCGCCACCCGCAACGCGCGGGTCAGGGAGCGGCCATCGGCCGCGACTATGGGCGCCTCGCCAGCGGCGTACACCTCGGCCAGCAACACCACGTCAGCCTGGCCAATCACCTTCACAAAGTCTTCAAAACAGTCGCGCGTCCGGCTGTAGCGGTGCGGCTGAAACGCCAGCACCAGGCGCCGCCCGGGGAAAGCACCGCGGGCGGCCGACAGCGTGGCGGCCATTTCCACCGGGTGGTGACCGTAGTCATCCACCAGCGTGCAGCGGCCGCCTGTGGGCAGGGCCGCTTCGCCGTAGCGCTGGAACCGCCGGCCCACGCCCTTGAACTCAGCCAGCGCCTGCACCACGGCCGAGTCGTCCACACCGAGTTCCACCGCTATACCAATGGCGGCCAGCGCATTGAGCACGTTGTGGTGGCCGGGCAGGTTGAGCACCACGTCCAGATCGGGCCACCGAATCCCGTTTTTGCGCTGCACGGTGAAATGCATCTGGGCGCCCACCGCCCGCACGTTCACGGCCCGCACCTGCGCGTCTTCAGAGAATCCGTAGCTGGTGATGGGGCGCGCAATCTGCGGCAGGATTTCGCGTATCGACGGGTCGTCCACGCACACCACCGCCGCACCGTAAAACGGCATGCGGTGCAAAAACTCGATGAACGCACCTTTGAGCCGGCCAAAATCGTGGCCATAGGTGTCCATGTGGTCGGCGTCGATGTTGGTCACGACCGACAGCACTGGCAGCAGGTTCAGAAACGAGGCATCCGACTCGTCCGCTTCCACCACGATGTATTCGCCCGAACCCAGTTGCGCGTTGGCGCCGGCGCTGTTGAGACGACCGCCGATCACGAAGGTGGGGTCCAGGTGGGCCGCTGCCAGCACGCTGGCCACCAGGCTGGTGGTGGTGGTTTTGCCGTGTGTGCCGGCAATCGCCACACCTTTCTTCATGCGCATCAACTCGGCCAGCATCACCGCGCGCGGCACCACCGGCACCAGCTTGGCGTGAGCGGCCACCACCTCGGGGTTGTCTTCCTTTACTGCGGTCGAGGTGACGATGGCGTCGGCGCCTTCAATGTACCGGGCATCGTGCCCCGTAAACACTTTGGCGCCCATGGACACGAGGCGGCGCGTGGCCGCGTTTTCACCCAGGTCGCTGCCCGAGATGACATAGCCCTGGTTGAGCAGCACCTCGGCGATGCCGCTCATGCCGGAACCGCCGATGCCGACGAAATGAATATGGCGAATGGCGTGCTTCATGCTGGTTTCACTTTCGCGAGTTGCTCGCAGGCAGACACCACGGCCGCCACGGCATTTGTTTTTTCCATCTGTTTGGCTTTTTCGGCCATGGCCAGAAGTTGATCGCGCTGCAGGCTCTGCAGCCGGCTCGCCAGCATCTGCGGCGTCAGTTTGTTCTGTTGCACCAACCAGGCGCCGCCGGCATCGGTCAAAAACCGGGCGTTGGTGGTCTGGTGATCGTCCACCGCGTGCGGGAACGGCACCAACAGGGCGGCCGCGCCCACAGCGGCAATTTCGGTCACGGTGCTGGCGCCCGCCCGGCACACGATCAGATCGGCGTCGGCAAAGGCCTGGGCCGTGTCGTCGATGAACGGGGTGAGTTCGGCCAGCACGCCGGCGGCGGTGTAGTTGGCGCGCAGCGCGTCAATCTGCTTTTCACCGCTCTGGTGCAGCACCTGCGGGCGCTGGCTCGAGGGGATCAGTGCCAGCGCCTGCGGAACGGTATCGTTCAGGGCCTTGGCGCCCAGGCTACCGCCCACCACCAACAGGCGCAGCGGGCCGCTGCGGCCGGCAAAGCGCTGCGCGGGTGCGGGCTGGCGAAGGAATTCCGCGCGCAGCGGGTTGCCCACCCACTCGGCTTTCTTGAAGACATTGGGGAAGGCGGTGAACACCCGGTCGGCGATGCCGGTCAACACCTTGTTGGCCATGCCAGCCACGGAATTTTGTTCGTGCAGCACCAGCGGTTTGCCCAGCAGGGTACCCATCATGCCGCCCGGAAACGTGATGTAGCCCCCCAGGCCCACCAGCACGTCGGGCTGCACCCGGCGCACCACCTGCAGCGCCTGCCAGAAGGCCCTGAGCAGGCGCAGTGGCAACAGCACCACCGTCTTCAAGCCTTTGCCGCGCACGCCACCAAAGTCAATCGTTTCCAGCACGAAGCCGCGCGGTGGCACCAGGCGGCTTTCCATGCTGCCGGGCGCACCCAGCCAGTGCACACGCCAGCCGCGCTCTCGCAGGGCTTCGGCCACGGCCAGACCCGGAAAGATGTGGCCACCGGTGCCGCCGGCCATGATGAGGGCGCACGGCGAAACACCTCGCCCCCCGCTCGCCGCCAAGTGTGCTTCGCTGCCCTCCAAAGGGACGTCAGTTTGCTTGGGGCGGCCCGTCGCTGCGCTGTTGCTCATGAACGCCCTCCCTTCATCAACTGCCTGTTTTCGTAGTCAACCCTGAGCACGATGGCGATCGCCACCAGGTTTAGCAAAATCGCTGAGCCGCCGTAACTCATCAGTGGCAGCGTCAGGCCCTTGGTGGGCAGGGCGCCGAGGTTCACGCCGATGTTGATGAAGGCCTGAAAGCCCATCCACAGGCCCACGCCCTGCGCCACCAGACCGGCAAACACCTGGTCAAGCGCGATGGCCTGGCGCCCGATGTGCATGATGCGGCGGGTGAGCCAAAGAAACAGGCCGATCAGCAGCAGCACACCGACCAGACCGAACTCTTCGCCAATCACGGCGAGTAAAAAGTCGGTGTGGGCTTCGGGCAACCAGTGCAGTTTTTCCACGCTGCCGCCCAGGCCGACGCCAAAGATCTCGCCCCGGCCGATCGCGATCAGCGAGTGCGACAACTGGTAGCCCTTGCCCAGCGCGTGCTCCACGCTCCACGGGTCGAGGTACGCAAAGATGCGCTCGCGGCGCCATTCGCTGGTCAGCACGATCATGGCAAACGCCGCCACCACCAGCACCGCCATCACGAAGAACATGCGTGCGTTGACCCCGCCCAGAAACAGGATGCCCATGGCAATCACCACGATCACCATGAAGGCGCCCATGTCGGGCTGGGCCAGCAGCAGCATGCCCACCACCAGAACCGCCAGCGCCATGGGCATCACAGCGCGGAAGAAGCGCTCTTTCACCTCCATCTTGCGCACCATGTAGTCGGCGGCGTACAGCAGGACCGCCAGCTTGGCCAGCTCAGAGGGCTGGAAGTTCATGATGCCCAGCGGGATCCAGCGCCGCGCTCCGTTCACGTCTTTGCCGATGAAGGGCACCAGAACCAGCACCAGCATCAGCAGGGCCACGGCAAACAGCCACGGTGCCATTTTTTCCCATGCGCGCAGCGGAAACTGGAATGCCACCATGCCCGCAGCGATACCGATCATCATGGCGAGGGCGTGGCGCAACACAAAGTGGGTGTGCGCGTAGTTGGCAAAGCGCGGGTTGTCGGGCAAGGCGATGGATGCCGAATACACCATCACCAGCCCCCAGGCCAGCAGCGCCACCACCACCCACAGCAGGGACTGGTCAAAGCCGAGTTCGCGCACGGCCACGTTGCGGGTACCGGCGTAGGTGCGGTTGGACAGGCGCACCGGCAAGTCGTCGCGCGAGGTGCCGCCAGCCAGCGCGCCGGCCAGGTCGCGTCCAATGAGCTTGGGCAAGACCGACGCGAAGGCCCCACGCCATTGCGCCAGCCGGTGGGACAGTGCCGCCATCATGCGAAGCTCTCCAAGTCCATGCCCCGGTCGGCGGCCAACTCGGCAACCGCCGCCACAAACACCCGTGCGCGGTGCACGTAGTTGTCAAACATGTCCAGGCTGGCGCAGGCGGGCGACATCAGCACCGCGTCGCCGGGGCGGGCCTGCTGTGCGGCCAGCGCCACCGCCTCGGGCAGGCTGGCGGCATCCAGCAACGGCAGCTGCGCCTGCTCCAGGGCGGCCCCTACCGTGGCCCGAATCAACGGCGCATCGCGGCCAATCAGCACCACCGCGCGGGCGTGGCGCACCAGTGCGCAGGCGAGTGGGTTGAAGTCCTGGCCCTTACCATCACCCCCCAGAATCACCACCAGGCGCCGGTCGGTGCCCAAGCCGTTGATGGCGGCCAGCGTGGCGCCCACGTTGGTGCCTTTGCTGTCGTCGAAATACTCCACGTCGTCCAGAATGCCGACAGGTTCCACCCGGTGCGGCTCGCCCCGGTATTCCCGCAAACCGTGCAACATGGCACCCAGCGCAGCGCCGGTAGAGGTGGCCAAGGCCAGCGCGGCCAGGGCGTTGGCGGCATTGTGCCGGCCACGGATGCGCAGGGCATCCACCGGCATCATGCGCTGGAGATACACATCGTCCTCAGCATCTGCGGCCCGTCCGCGCTTGCGGGTTTCGTCCAGCGCCACCGCGCGCACCAGCCACTCCATGCCGTTCACCGCCTCAATGCCCCAGTCGCCCGGGCGGGCGGGCGCGTCAAAACCAAACGTGGCGTAGGGCTGGACCGGCTGCTGGCGGTTGCGTCCGCTCACTTTCACGGTGACCATGGCCGGCTTCATGGCCATGACCAGGGGATCGTCGCGGTTGAGCAGCATCAGTGCCTGGGTGCCAAAGATGGCTGCCTTGGCGTGGGTGTAAGCGGCCAGCGAACCGTGCCAATCCAGGTGGTCTTCGGTGATGTTGAGCACGGTGGCCGCCGTGGGTACGCGGTCCCAGGCGCCACCGGCCACGCCGTCCAGCTGGAAGCTGGAAAGCTCCAGCACCCACACGGCGGGCAGGTGCGGCGGCTGCGGCAGCTGCAGCGGGGGCGGCACCAGCTGGGCCGGACCTTCGTCTTCTGCAGCCGCGTCAGTTTCAGTGTCGGTTGTTGCTTCTTCTGCCATGACGGACGTGTGCCCGTCCGGGTCGGCTGATGACAACGCGCCGGTGACGGGCGCGGCCGCGGTGGCATGGCCACTGGCGTGCGCTTCGGCTTTTTGGGCATCAACGGCTTCGGCCAAGGCTTCTGCGTCCAGCGCCTGGCTGAGCACGTCCAGCAAGGCAGGGCCAATGTTGCCGGCCACGGCCACGTTCACCCCAGCGCGCTGCAACAGCAAGCCGGTGAGTGATGTCACGGTGGTTTTACCATTGGTTCCGGTGATAGCCAGCACCTTAGGGGTGTAGGGTTTGTGTTCGCGCTGCGACAGATCGAGCAGCGCCTGGGCAAACAGGTCCAGCTCGCCCACCACCGCCACCCCATGGGCCTGCGCCCAGGCGTTCACGGCGGCCAGTTGCGCCGGCGCCAGGCCCGGGCTGCGGGCCACCAGCGTCCAGCCGCCCTGGGCCAGCAGCGCGTCATCAAAAGCGCCCGATACGAAACGCACCTTCGGACACTCGGCCTGCAAGGTGGCCAGTTGCGGCGGCGCAGGACGGGTGTCGGCCACCGTGACCCGGGCACCGTGGCGCGCGCACCAACGCGCCATCGCCAGGCCGGAATGACCCATGCCCAGGACGAGAACGTGGTGGTCGCGCAGGTGGTTCATCGGAGCTTCAAGGTGGACAGGCCCACGAGGCACAGCAGCATGGTGATGATCCAGAACCTGATCACCACCTGGGTTTCTTTCCAGCCCTTTTTCTCAAAATGGTGGTGCAGCGGCGCCATCTGGAACAGGCGGCGACCCTGGCCATAGCGGCGCTTGGTGTATTTGAAATACGCCACCTGCAACATCACCGACAAGGCTTCCACCACAAAGATGCCGCCCATGATGGCCAGCACAATTTCCTGGCGCACGATGACGGCGATGGTGCCCAGCGCGCCACCGAGGGCGAGCGCGCCCACGTCGCCCATGAACACCTGCGCAGGGTGCGCGTTGAACCACAGAAAGGCCAGCCCGGCGCCGGCCATGGCCGCACAGAAGATGAGCAACTCACCAGCGCCCGGAATGTGCGGCAGCAGCAGGTAGCGCGAAAACACCGCGCTGCCTGTGACGTAAGCGAACACGCCCAAAGCAGAGCCCACCATCACCACCGGCATGATGGCCAGGCCGTCGAGCCCGTCGGTGAGGTTCACCGCGTTGCTCGAACCGACGATCACCAGGTAGGTCATGACCACGAAACCGAACACGCCCAGCGGGTAGCTGATTTCCTTGAAGAACGGCACCATCAGCCCGGCTTGGGGCGGCAGGTCCACGGTGAAGCCCGAAGCCACCCACTGAATGAACAGCTCCATCACGCGCATGTTGCTGGTCTCAGACACGCTGAACACCAGGTACAGCGCGGCCACCAGGCCGATCACTGACTGCCAGAAGTATTTCTCGCGCGAGCGCATGCCCTCAGGATCTTTGTGCACCACCTTGCGCCAGTCGTCCACCCAGCCAATGGCGCCAAAGCCCAGGGTCACCAGCAGCACGATCCACACGAAGCGGTTGGACAGGTCAAACCACAGCAAGGTGGACAAGGCAATCGCAAACAAAATCAGCACACCGCCCATGGTGGGCGTGCCGCCTTTGCTCAGGTGCGTTTGCATCGCGTATTCGCGAATGGGCTGCCCGAACTTGAGCGCGGCCAGGCGGCGGATGAAGATCGGGCCAGCCACCAGCCCGACGATGAGCGCGGTCATCGCGGCCATGACGGCGCGAAAGGTCAGATACTGAAAGACGCGCAGAAACCCGAACTCGGGTCCGAGGGTTTGCAGCCACAGGGCCAAGCTAAGCAGCATGTGGGGCTTCCTTGTGTTCTTGTACTTGGGGGTGGGCTGCAGGCGTCGCCAGGGCTTGGAGCGCCTGCACGACCCGTTCCATGCGCATGAACCGAGAGCCTTTCACGAGCACGCTGCACACGCGCCCACCGGGGGCGGCCACGGTGGCACACACATGGGCCACCAGCGCGGGCACGTCGGTCCAGTGCGTGGGGGCGGGTTCGCCAGCGGCCAGCAAGACTTCGGTCGCCTGCTGCATCCAGTCGCCCGCGCAGTGCACCGTCTCAATGCCGCAGGCCTGCGCGTGGCGCAGCACTTCGAGGTGATAGGCCAAGCCCTGCTCGCCCACCTCGCCCATGTCGCCCAGCACCAGCAGGCGCGGGCCGGGCAGCTCGGCCAGCACGCGAATGGCAGCCACCACCGAGTCCGGGTTGGCGTTGTAGGTATCGTCAATCAAGGTCACGCTGCGGCCCGGGAGCGCGAGCGACAAGGCCCGCGAGCGCCCGCCCACAGGCTCAAATGCGTCCAGACCACGACCAATGGCGACGAGCGGCACACCAGCGGCCAGCGCGCAGGCGGCTGCGGCCAGGGCGTTGCGCACGTTGTGGCGCCCGGCAATGCGCAAGCGGCAGTTCAGTGCGCCGTCGGGCGTGGCCATGCTCAGTGCCCAGGCGCCGTCGGCCCAGACGGTTTGCAGCGCATGCACATCGGCGCTGGCGTCGGTGTCGCTGAAGGTCAGCATGCGGTGGCCTGCCGCCAGCGCACGCCACAGCGGGGTGTAGTCATCATCACTGGGGAAAACGGCCGCACCCGCCGGGGCCAGGGCGCTGATGACCGCGCCGTTTTCGTGCGCCACGGCTTCCACGGTGGCCATAAATTCCTGGTGTTCGCGCTGCGCGTTGTTGACCAGCGCCACCGTGGGCTGCGCGAGGGCTGCGAGGTACGCAATTTCTCCAGGGTGGTTCATGCCCAGCTCCACCACAGCCAGGCGGTGCGCTTCGCGCAAACGCAGCAGCGTCAGCGGCACACCAATGTCGTTGTTCAGATTGCCTTGCGTGGCCAGCGCCTGCTCACCGGCCTGAGCGCGCAAGATGGACGCAATCATTTGCGTCACCGTGGTTTTGCCATTGCTGCCAGTCACGGCGATCAGCGGCAGGCTGAACTGTTCGCGCCACAGGCGGGCCAACTCGCCCAGCGCCAGGCGGGTGTCGGGCACCTCCACACCGGGCAGGCCGGCTGCGGCCAGGCCGGTGTGGGCGATGGCGGCCACCGCGCCTTGTGCGGCGGCCTGGGGCAAAAAGTCGTGCGCGTCAAAACGCTCACCCTTGAGCGCCACAAACAGGTCGCCGGCTTGCAGGCTGCGTGTGTCGGTGTGCACGCGCCCAATGGGCTCGGCCGTCGCACCCACGGCGCGGGCGCCGGTCAGCTGGTTCAGCAACTGGGTCAGTTTTTTCATGCGCGGCTCCCCTTCAGGGCGGCGCGCTGCTGCAGTGCGGCCTGGGCTTGCGCCAGGTCAGAAAACGGCATTTTCACGCCCATGATTTCCTGGTAATCCTCGTGGCCCTTGCCCGCAATCAGCACCACGTCGTGCGGCTGTGCGGCTTGCACGGCCCATGCAATGGCCGCAGCGCGGTCAGGCTCGGTGTGCGCAGCGCCCGGTTGGGCCAGCCCGGCCTGCATTTGAGACAGGATGGCCAGGGGGTCTTCGGTGCGCGGGTTGTCGCTGGTGAGCACAGTGTGGTGCGCGCCGCGCTCAGCCACCGCCCCCATGAGCGGGCGCTTGCTGGCGTCGCGGTCGCCGCCACACCCCGCCACCACCCACAACGCGCCACCACGCTGGCGGGCCAAGGGCTGCAAGGCTTGCAGCGCCTTTTCCAGTGCGTCGGGCGTGTGGGCGTAATCCACCAACACCAGCGGTTGTTCGGGGCTGGTGCCGGGCACCTGCTCCATACGCCCGGGCACGGGCGTCAGTGCGCCACAGGCCTTCACCGCATCGGCCAGCGTTACGCCTTGGGCGCGGGCCACGGCCAGCACACACAGCAGGTTGGACACGTTGTAGCGGCCCACCAGCGGCAGGCTCAGCGGGTGCGATTCAACAAGCTCGCCGGCCCCGTTGCGCTCAGCCACCACCAGCTGCATGCCGTGATCGGTGAAGCCGATGTCCTGCGCGCACAGCCGCGCTGGCGTCACCTGCCCAGCGTATTCAATGCCCACCGACCACACCTCCAGCCCGCGCGCGCCCAGCGAGGCGGCCAGCGGCGCACCGCGTGGGTCGTCCAGGTTCACCACCGCGCTGACCAGTCCGGGCCAGTCAAACAGGGCGGCCTTGGCCGACCAGTAGCACGCCATGCTGCCGTGAAAGTCGAGGTGGTCCTGGGTGAAGTTGGTGAACACCGCCACACGGATGCGGGTGGCATTCAGACGACCTTCCACCAGGCCGATGGACGACGCTTCCACCGCGCACGCCTTGACGCCGGCGTCCACCATGCCGCGCAGGCGCGCCTGCAGCAACACCGGGTCGGGCGTGGTCAACCCGGTGGGCACCAGCGCGTGGCCCGTGTCGCCAGCCAGCGGCGGCTGGCCAATACCCAACGTGCCAACCACCGCACACGGCTGGCCAGCGGCCGACAACAACTGCCCCACCCACCACGCGGTCGAGGTTTTGCCGTTGGTGCCGGTGATGGCGATCAGGTCGAGCTGGCTGCTCGGGTCGCCGCAATACGCGCTGGCGATGGGGCCAGCCAGCGCCTTCAGGCCCGGCACGGCCAGCACACGCTCGTCGTTGAAGCCAAAAGCCTCCACACCTTGTTGCTCGACCAGCACCGCCGCAGCGCCGGCCTGCAAGGCGCCAGCCACAAAGCGGCGCCCATCGGTGGCAGCCCCTGGCCAGGCCACAAAACCGTCACCGGCGCAAATGCGGCGACTGTCGCAATGCAGATCACCCTGCACGCGGCTGCGCAGCCAATCGGCCACGGCTTGAGCATCTTGCATGACCCAGGTCAAAACGACTCCTCCACCACTTCGGTGACGATCTGGGGTTTGACGCTCATGTCGGGCTGCACACCCATGATGCGCAGCGTCTGCTGCACCGTCTCGCTGAACACGGGTCCGGCCACTGCGCCGCCGTAGTAGGCGCCGTTGCTCGGCTCGTCCACCATCACCGCCACCACGATGCGCGGTGACTCCACCGGCGCCAGGCCGACGAAGAAACTGCGGTACTTCTTGTCCGCATAACCCTTGCCTTCTTGTTTGCGTGCGGTGCCCGACTTGCCACCCACCGAGTAGCCCATGGTCTGCGCGCGCTGGCCTGTGCCGCCGGGGCCTGCGGCCATTTCAAGCATCTTGCGCACCGCTGTGGCGTTCTTTTCGCTGAACACCTGCACGCCGCTGGCGATGGCGTCGGTCTTGACCATGCTGACCGGAATCAACGCACCGTCGCGCGCAAAGATGGTGTAAGCCTGAGCCAACTGAAACAACGAAGCAGAGAGGCCATAGCCGTAACTCATGGTGGCCTGCTCAATCGGGCGCCAGGTCTTGTAGGGCCGCAGGCGCCCGCTCACCGCACCGGGGAACGGCACTTGCGGCTTCTGTCCGAAGCCAGCCTGGGCATAGCTTTCCCACATCTCGCGGGGTGACATTTGCATCGCCATCTTGACGGTGCCCACGTTGCTTGATTTCTGGATGACCTCGTTCACCGTCAGGATGCCGTGCGGGCGGGCATCATTGATGGTGGAGCCCCCAATGCTCATGCGGCCAGGCGCGGTCTGGATCGGGGTGGCGGGTTTGACCAAACCCTTGTCCAGCGCGAGCGCGGCGATGAAAGGCTTCATCGTGGAGCCAGGCTCAAAACTGTCGGTGAGCGCGCGGTTGCGCAACTGCTCACCGCTCAGGTTCTGGCGGCGGTTGGGGTTGTAACTCGGGTAGTTGGCCAACGCCAGCACCTCGCCGGTCTGTACGTCGAGCACGACCACGCTGCCAGCGCGGGCCTTGTGCTCCTGGATGGCATCACGCAGTTTTTGGTATGCGAAGTACTGCACCTTGCTGTCAATCGACAACTGCAGGTCGGGGCCGTCCACTGGCGGAACCACATCGCGCACATCTTCCACCACGCGGCCCAGCCGGTCTTTGATAACGCGCCGAGAGCCAGCCTTGCCCGACAGCTGCTGGTTGAACGCCAGCTCGACACCCTCTTGCCCGCGGTCTTCCACATTGGTGAACCCCACCACATGCGCGGCCGCTTCGCCTTCGGGATACTGACGCTTGTATTCGCGGCGCTTGTAAATGCCCTTGATGCCCAGGGCCGCAATCTCTTTGGCCACCGGCTCGTCCACCTGGCGCTTCACCCAGACAAAGGTCTTGTCCTCCTGGCCCAGGCGCTTGCGCAAATCAACCAGCGGCATGTCCAGCAGCTTGGCCAGCTGGCGGATCTTGGGATCGGTACGGTCCACGTCCTCCGGGATGGCCCAGATGCTTTGCGCCACCACGCTGGAAGCAAGGATCAGCCCGTTGCGGTCCAGCACCCGGCCCCGGTTGGCCGGCAGCTCCAACGTGCGGGCAAACCGCACCTCGCCCTGGCGCTGAAAAAATTCATTGCCAAACACCTGCACATAGGCGGCACGCGCGCCCAGGCCGGCAAAGGCCACGGCCAGGCCGGCCACAATGAACTTGCTGCGCCAGACCGGCGTCTTGCTGGCCAGTAACGGGCTGGCGCTGTAGTTGATGCTGCGGCTCACGCAACCGCCCCCCGGCCGCGTGTGGCGGCCTGTTGGAACACGGCGCAAGTGCGGTACATCATGGCTGCTTGGTCCCGCCTGGCTGGGCCGCGGCCGGAGATTCAAACACCGTCACATACTGGGTGATGGCCGGATTCACCGGCCGCATTTGCAATTGGCGGCTGGCCAGCTGCTGAACGCGCGCGGGCGTGGCCTCGGCGCGCTTTTGCACTTGCAGTTGCTCATGCTCCGAACTGAGCTTGCGCGCCTGCGCCTGGGCACGGTCCACGGCGGTGTACAGGCGACGTGACTCGTACTGGGTATGCACCAGATAAAAGGCGCTGGCCAGCACCGCCACCAGCAACACCAGGTTGAGGCGGATCATGCGGCCACCTCCGAGCGCTCGGCCACCCGCATGACCGCGCTGCGCGACCGTGGATTGGCCTTGACTTCGGCCTCCGAGGGCTTGATGCGGTGAACGCCGCGCAAGCGCATGGGCGCGGGCTCGGCAAACGGCACGCGGCGGTCCACCACCGTGCGCGAATAGCCGGCCATGAACTGCTTGACGATGCGGTCTTCCAGCGAATGAAAGCTGATCACCACCAACTGGCCGTGCGGACGCAGCACCTGCAAACTGGCTTCTAGCGCTTGTTGCAGCTCTTCAAGTTCGGCGTTGATGAAAATCCGAAAAGCCTGAAATGTGCGCGTTGCAGGGTCCTTGCCCGGCTCGCGGGTTTTGACCGCGCCAGCCACGACTTCGGCCAATTCGCGGGTGGTTCGAAAAGGGCCCCGTTCCTGTCGGCGACGATCAATCGCCTTTGCAATCTGTTTAGCAAACCGTTCTTCGCCATAGTCACGGATGACCTCCGACAGGGTTGGAATATCGGCTGTTTCCAGCCACTGAGCCACGCTCTGGCCGCGCGTGGTGTCCATGCGCATGTCCAGAGGACCATCGTGACGAAATGAAAAACCCCGTTCGGGGTCGTCAATCTGGGGTGAGCTCACACCCAGATCCATCAACACCCCGTCGGCACTCGCCAGACCCAACTCGCCCAAATGGCAAAAACCCTGGTGTCGGATAGAAAAACGGCCATCGCTGGCCGCCAGTTCCTGCGCAGCCTCTACGGCCTGCGGATCCTTGTCGAACGCCGTCAGGCGCCCCAGCGGTGACAGGTGCTGCAGGATGAGGCGCGAGTGCCCTCCGCGCCCAAACGTGGCGTCCACGTAATGTCCGTCCGGCTGAATCGCCAAAGCCGCCACGGCTTCGTTCAACAGCACGGTGTGATGAATCAGAGCGCCTTGCACAGCCGCCCTTCAGAAAGAAAAATCTTTGAAGACATCGGGCATGTCGGCCTTCATCGCTTCGGCTTCCTGCGCGGCGTACGCCTGCGCATCCCAAAGCTCGAAATAGGCGCCCATGCCCAGCAAGACCGCGTCTTTGCTGATGCCCGCCGCTGCACGCAACTCGGGCGAAACGAGCACGCGGCCCGAGCCATCCATCTCGACGTCCATCGCATTGCCCAGAAAAATGCGCTTCCACCACTGCGCCTGCATCGGCAAGGCGGCAATGCGGTCACGAAACTTTTCCCACTCGTTGCGAGGGAAAATCATCAGACATCCGTGCGGGTGCTTGGTGATGGTGAGCTGACTGGCTCCGGTGGCGTTCAAGACGTCACGGTGCCTGGTCGGCACCGAGAGCCGTCCTTTGACATCGAGACTGAGAGAAGAAGCACCCTGAAACACCGCAGCAGATCCTAAAAAAACACTTTTCGCCACTTAACTGCACTTTTTTCCACTTTATCAGGAAAACCAAGCAGCGCAACCCGGTAGAGACATATTTTTTCAATGAAATCAACCACTTAGCGAACATTTTGAAGCAACTGGAAGCTTAAAAATGCAGCAAAAGCAAGTACTTACAACATGCACTGCATGTGATGCTTGAAAACCTTGTTACACATGGGGTGGGGCCGCGTGGATCGGCAGGGTGGAGGCTGCGAGGTGAGCCTGTCGGCGGGTCGGTAACCCGTGCTGCGTGGCGCCACCGCGCACCCATCCACAGCACGCCAGGCGCCTGTGACCGCAAGGGCCTGCAACCCGGGTGCAGCCGGATGCATGCCGCACCCGCACCACCTGTTCACATCACAAGATGTAGCGCGACAGGTCTTCGTTGCGGCTGAGCGCAGCCAGGCGACCGTCCACGTAAGGCGCGTCAATGGTGATGGTCTGACCCTGGAGACGCGTGGCGTCGAAACTGACCTCATCCAGCAAATGCTCCATCACCGTGGCCAGCCGGCGCGCACCAATGTTTTCCGTGCGCTCGTTCACATCACAGGCAATCTGGGCCAACTGTCGAATGCCCTCGGGCGTGAAATGCAGCGTGACACCCTCGGTGGCCAGCAGTGCCTGGTATTGGCGCACCAACGAGGCGTGGGTCTGTGTCAGGATCGCCTCAAAGTCGTCCACTGACAGCGACTGGAGCTCCACGCGAATCGGGAAACGGCCCTGCAATTCAGGGATCAGGTCACTGGGCTTGGCGAGGTGAAACGCGCCGCTGGCGATGAACAGGATGTGATCGGTCTTGATCATGCCGTACTTGGTGGTCACCGTGGTGCCCTCGACCAGCGGCAGCAAGTCGCGCTGGACACCCTGGCGCGACACCTCTGCGCCACCCGAATCGCTGCGCGACGTGACTTTATCGATCTCGTCAATGAAAACAATGCCGTTTTGTTCGGCATTGTGCAAGGCGCGGGTCTTGATCTCTTCTTCGTTGACCAACTTGCCCGCCTCTTCGTCGATCAGCAGTTGCAAGGCCTCGCCAATTTTGAGCTTGCGTCTGCGGCGCTTGTCCTGCCCCATCTGGCTGAACATGCCACGCAACTGTTCGGCCATCTCCTCCATGCCGGCCGGTCCCATGATGTCCATGCTCGGGCGCGCCTCGATCAAATCGATCTCAATCTCGCGGTCGTTGAGCAGACCTTCACGCAGCTTCTTGCGAAACGCCTGGCGGGCAGTGCCCTCGGGCGTGGGCGCCAGGGCCGGCTCGGAACCCGCGGCACGCGGCGGCGGGATCAAGATATCCAGAATACGCTCCTCGGCGGCGTCTTCCGCACGCACACGCTGCTTGCGCATCTCGACCTCGCGGGTCTGCTTGATCGCAATGTCGGCCAGGTCGCGGATGATGGAGTCCACGTCTTTGCCCACGTAGCCGACCTCGGTGAACTTGGTGGCTTCGACCTTGATGAAAGGCGCGTCGGCCAAGCGGGCCAGACGGCGCGCAATTTCGGTTTTGCCCACCCCGGTGGGGCCAATCATCAAGATGTTTTTGGGGGTGATTTCGGGCCGCAACTTGTCGTCTACCTGCTGGCGGCGCCAGCGGTTGCGCAGCGCAATGGCCACGGCACGCTTGGCGCCAGTCTGACCAATGATGAAGCGGTCGAGTTCGGATACGATTTCCTGGGGAGTCATGGAAGACATGCGCGTCAATCATTAAGCATCGAAGGGAACAGGAAGCGAGACGTCGCGCCGCGCTGAACACGCAGCAAGGAACACCCCGAACCGTCAAAGCACTTCAATGGTGTGGTTCATGTTGGTGTAAATGCAGATCTCGCCCGCGATCTGGAGCGACTGGCGCACAACGTCTTCAGCGCTCAAATTCGTATGCTGCGTCAAGGCCCGGGCGGCCGCCTGGGCGTAAGCGCCACCCGAGCCGATGGCCACCACGCCGTGTTCTGGCTCCAGCACATCGCCATGGCCGGTGATGATCAAGGCCGCGCTGTGGTCGGCCACGGCCAGCATGGCCTCCAGGCGCCGCAATACACGGTCGGTGCGCCAGTCGCGCGTCAGCTCAATAGCCGCCCGAACCAAATGCCCCTGGTGCTTTTCCAGTTTGGCCTCGAAACGTTCAAACAGCGTAAATGCGTCCGCAGTGGCTCCGGCAAAACCAGCCAGCACCTTGTCGTGGTGCAACTTGCGAACTTTGCGCGCCGTGCCCTTGACCACGATGTGGCCGAGGGTGACCTGACCGTCGCCACCAATGGCGACCTGAACGCCCTCAGGCGTCTCGCGACGTACGCAGACAATGGTGGTTCCGTGAAATGATTCCATGGGATGTATCTGGGGTGATGTAACCCGATTGCAAGAAAACCGGGCAGCCAAAATGTCAACGCTTGTGTCCGCTGGAACCGAGGCACCCGAACGCACACACGCTCAGTCGTTGCGCAGCACCACCTTGGCGTACTCGGTGATGCCAATCACGTGAAAAAAAGCGGATACCAGCCGGTGCGCATCAACAAACTGCACCACGCGGCCTTCTGCATGGTGGCCAGACACCCAGTTCAGCAGGGTGCCTGCAGCCGAAAAGTCGACCCGAATGAGGTTGCGGCAGGAAATGATCAACACATCGGCGCCCCTCAAACGGTGCTCCAGCGCGGTCAATGTGTCTTGCGCATCACCACGAATTTCACCCGACAACTCAACCAGCCCCAGGTGGTTGAACTCGGAAGCCTGACCGTCCATGCCGGAGTCACTCGGGTAAATGGAGGGCACCTGCTCCAGCACGGCATTGCCAAGGACGGACGGACGGGTTTCGACAAAATTGTCGTTCGACAACGCCTGAAAATGACAACGTGGCAGCTCCCAGCCGGGTGGCGACACCTCGTAGGTGACACAGAAATCGAGTGCGGTGAGTTCGAACTCATCGGGCTGGTTCATGATCCGCAGGGCCGCCATGCGCAACTCCCACCAGACCTGCTCGACATCGCGTCGACCCGATGGTGTGAGCGCCTTCAGCAAGTCACGCAGTTCGGTGGTGCCGTAAAAGCGCAAATCCACCTCTTGGTCGCCCCACAGCGTGAAAACACCCAGCAGGGCACGGGCGGCCTTGACGTCGATGGATTCTGCCGGTGACCAGTCCAGCACCCAGGGCTGACTGGCGCGCAGCAACACGCTTTGCAGCGTGCCCACCGCATGGGCGTCGACCGCCGGCTCGCAAGCCCAGAGGATCCGGCTCGGGCCTGAAGCGGGCATGAAACGCTTGCCCACCATGCTGGCGACCATCCCCGGCATGTCATACCACTGGGGCGCCGAGCGGTTGAACCGGTTGACGAATTCCACCGCGTGGCTCTCAAAGGGTGCAAGCTGCCCAGTCGCTCGGTAAAAATCAAACAGCGCCAGCCAATCGTCCTGCTGGTTTATCCGGTCACCCCCCTCACCCAGCGCATCCAGAATCCCTTGCGCAGCGCCTTGATCGTCGCCATTGGCAAACCGGATAGCAGCTTCCTCGATCTCCGGGTTCTGCGCGATCTCCTGAACATCCAGCGCAAAAAAATGGGATGCAGAGAACACCGAATCCGAAACGCTGACATCGCCGTGATCGATCTGGGCCATCAACCCGGTGCGGGCTGCGGGCAGTGTCGGTACCGTGTCTGCCTGGGCTGCCCGCTCACGTTCATGGGCTGATGACCAACTTTTGTGCATCGCTGGCGCAGAAGCCGTTACCGGTGCTGGCGCGCGCGAAGGCTCGATAGCCTCGCGTTCAGCCTCCAGGGAACCCGCCTCGGTCTCGGTGTATTGCTGTGCTCGCTGCTTTTCCTGGGCGACAGGATCTGCCGCCCTGCTCGCCGCAGCGTTATCGCGGGCTGCAGAAGCCTCCCCGAGAGCATTCGGCGGGCGCCCAATGCCGGCGCCAGTAACCCGCGAGTCGGATCCTTTGGTTTTCCACCATTGCATCGACATCTGGGCTTCGATCTCGTCGATTTTTTTGAGCGTCGTCGCACGATCGTCCGGTTTGGACGGCAAACTACTCTGAAAGAACGATGGCCTGAGACCTCGGCCTTCACTCCCAGACGCTTCACGGCTGCGGATTTTCCGCAGCATGTCGAACTCTCGTTTGCGCACGAAGTCGTTGCGCCGCTTGCGCTCAATCATTTCCTTGAGCGCGGCCTTGCTGTAATCACTCTCCCGATCTGCGACGCGCGTATCAAGATCCGACCAACTGGTGGTCGGATGACGCACAAACTTCACCACCTTGGACAGGAAGCCGCCGTTGAAGTCGTCCTTGGACATGAAGCGTCAGTGTCGAAGTGGAAGATACAGAAATGACCGGCAAGCGCAACGCCTCGAAGCTTTTGGAGCCTGTCCGAACAAGGCGCCTAAACGCGCCTGACCCAGGCGCAAAGCGGGGCCACGACGGGGATCACAGCCCACACGTGTCACGGAAAATGGATGCATGCTGGCGCGAGCAGAGGGCATGAACGAAAGACGGTCAATCGCTCAGTCCCCAAACATCTTCTGCTTGAGTTCTCGACGCTGCTGCGCTTCGAGCGACAGACTGGCTGTGGGACGAGCCATGAGACGACCCACGCCAATAGCTTCGCCCGTTTCTTCGCAGTAGCCATAATCCCCCGAATCGATGCGTGCAATGGCTTGCTCGATTTTTTTGAGCAACTTGCGCTCGCGATCGCGGGTCCGCAATTCCAGAGCGTGCTCTTCTTCGATCGTGGCGCGGTCGGCGGGATCGGGCACCACCACGGTGTCTTCGCGCAGGTGCTCGGTGGTTTCGCCCGCGTTGGCCAGCATGTCCGCCTTGAGTTGTGACAGCTTGCGTCGAAAGTAAGCGAGTTGCAAATCGCTCATGTACTCGCCGTCGGGCATGGCCAAGACATCCTGGTCGGTCAACTGCTCGATCGACAGGGTCTTCCAGTTGTTGGCCCGCGTCGGATCTTTCTGGATGGAGGATGGCACGGGAGGGGTCATTACGGCACGTTCGTTCATGGTAGAGAAAGTCGCCTTGGCGGCATCGGGTGCGTGGGTGGGAACCACCGCCGCCTGCGTCATCTGCTCCATCATCACCTTTTTGGCGGCACGCTTGCCCAGGGGCCTTGGTGTGGGCTCAACAATGACCGGTGCAGGTGGTGTGGGGCGGGTGACTTTGGCAGGGTGTTTGGCGGCGGTTTTGACCGCTGGTTTTTCAGCCGCCTCAGCCGGCGATTTCGCCGGCTTGGTGGCATCAGTCTTGGCCACAACGGTCTTCTCGGGCAGTTGGGCTGCCACTTTGGCCACGGTCTTGGCCGCGGGTTTCACGGCAGATTTGGCCACGGTTTGTTTATCAGGTTTGACCGGCAAAACCGCTGGGGTCGCGATCCGGCTGGAGGGTTGGGTTGGACTGGACTTGACCGGCGCCATCGGTTTTTTGGCCGTTGCGGTGGGCTGGGCGGGTTTGACCGTCGGCTTGGCCACGGCCATGGCCGTGGTTTTTGCTGACGTCTTGGCGGCGGGCTTTCTGCCGGCAGGGACCTTGGCTGGTGCGGCGGATGAGCGCTCTTGGACCCCCACTGCAGCGGACTTGCCGGGTTTCACGGTCTTGGTGGCCAGGGCTTTCAAAACGGGTCTCCTCTCAGTACCTGACGATGCGGAATCTTGGGGCCGGTCGATGCCGCGAACCGGGGTCCGCTGCGCGTCACGTTGAGCCGGGAAAAGCGGCTGATTTTTTGTTATACCCCCACTGTGGCCAGGCTCCAGGCCCCGCCCGGCGCGTTGACGGGCGACCGGTCTGGTGGAGCCTTGGGCGACCGACTTGGGCCGCGATTGTAACGAGGGTGGCTCCGAAGGCCGAGAAACGGCCTCAGAAAGAAAGCCCAGGCGTTGGAGAAGAGCGACAAAGAGCACGATCAGACCTTGTTCATGGAGCCGTCATGCACGGTGTCTTCAGACCAGCGACTGATCCAGGCCCTGGACCAGAATGTCGCGAGGCAGATCGATGCCGATGAAAACCATTTTGCTCGCGCGGGTCTCGCCTTCGGCCCATGGTGGCCCCAAGTCACTGCCCATCAGCTGGTGCACACCCTGGAAGATGACCTTGCGGTCGGTCCCTTCCATGTCAAGCACACCCTTGTATCGCAGCATGCGGGGACCGTAGACCTGCACGATGGCGCCCAGAAAGTCCTCCAGCTTTGCCGGGTTGAACGGCCGGGTAGCGCGGTAGACGAAGCTCTTCACATCGTCGTCGTGATGGTGGTGGTGACCGTGGCCTTCGTGGCCCTGCTGGTGCGACGGGTGGTTGCAGACCTCACCGGTCGCGTGGTCGTGGTGCTCATGGCCGTGATCGTGGTGCCCGTGATCGTGGTCGTCGTCCACCTTGAGAAAGTCCGGGTCGATGTCGAGCTTGGCGTTCAGGTTGAAGCCACGCAGATCGAACACTTCCGTCAGGGCCACCTCGCCGAAATGCACCGGGCGCATGGGAGCGCGCGGGTTCATGTGCTTCAGGCGGTGGGTCAGCGCTTCCAGCTCACGGGCATCTACCAGGTCGGCTTTGCTGATGAATATCTGGTCGGCAAAACCCACTTGGCGGCGGGCTTCCTGGCGCTCGTTGAGCTGGGTCGCTGCGTGCTTGGCGTCCACCAGGGTCAGGATCGAGTCCAGCAGGTACTGCTCGGCCACCTCGTCGTCCATGAAGAAGGTTTGGGCCACCGGGCCGGGGTCGGCCAGGCCGGTGGTCTCAATCACCACACGGTCAAAGTCGAGCTCCCCTTTGCGTTTTTTCTCGGCCAGATCCTGCAGCGTGGCGCGCAGATCGTCGCGGATGGTGCAGCAAATGCAGCCATTGCTCATCTGGATGATGTTTTCGGTGGTGTCGGCGACGAGGATCTCGTTGTCGATGTTTTCTTCCCCGAATTCATTCTCGATCACAGCGATTTTCTGGCCGTGGGCCTCGCTCAGCACGCGCTTGAGCAGCGTGGTTTTCCCCGAACCCAGGAAGCCGGTGAGAATGGTGGCAGGAATCAGGGGCATGGTAATCGGTGCTCGAACAACGGGGTAACGGGATGGCAGCAGCGCAGGAGTGTATTCGACCGGCCCGCAATCTGCCTGCAACGAATCAAATCAGCTGCTTTTCATGATCACCAGGCCTTTGAGGTACTCGCCTTCAGGGAAGTTCACCGTCATGGGGTGGTCACAGGCGCCGCCCAGGCGCTGCACGATGGGCCCATCCACACCGGCGTCCAGCCCCGCGGAGGCGACGATCTTGTGAAACAGTTCCACGCCAATGCCGCCCGAGCAGGAAAACGTGAACAGCACGCCGCCGGGGCTGAGCAGCTTGAAAGCCAGCCGGTTGATGTCTTTGTAGGCACGGGCCGCGCGCTCGGCGTGTGCGGCTGTGGGGGCGAGCTTGGGCGGATCGAGCACGATGGCGTCGAACTGGCGGCCTTCGCCCAGAAACAGGCGCAACGAGGCGTTGACATCGGCGTCCATGAAGGTGGCACGTGCGGCGTCAAAACCGTTGAGCGCCAGATTGGCCGCTGCCTGCTCCAGCGCTGGGCCTGACGAGTCGATGGACGTGACATGCCCGGCTCCGCCCGCCAGCGCGGCGACGGTGAAGCCACCGGTGTAGCTGAAGCAGTTGAGCACCCTGGCGAAACCGAGGCGTTTCGTGTACTGGTAGCAGACTTGGCGGCTGTCGCGCTGATCGAGGTAATAGCCGGTTTTGTGGCCGTGGGCAATATCCAGTCCCAGGCGCCAGCCGTGCTCGTTCAACGTCAGCGCGGTATCGCCGCTGCCGCGCAGCCAGCCGGTGGCCTCTGCCAAGCCTTCCCGTTTGCGCGAACTGGTGTCTGAGCGCTCGTACAGGCGCGGGCAGCCGGTGAGCTCGATCAGCGCGTCGGCCAGTTCGGCCTTCCAGCGCTCCACACCGCTGGCGGTGAACTGGGCCACCAGGGTGTCGCCATAGCGGTCCACGATCAGGCCAGGCAGTCCGTCTGACTCGCCATGCACCAGCCGCAGGCCATCGCTGTCGATGCCCAGGCGGGTGCGCAAGGCGATGGCTCGGGCCAGCAGGGTGCGCAAAAAGGCCGCGTCGATGCGCTGCGCTTCGTCAAAGCTCCAGACCCGCACGCGGATGCGCGATGCGGGCGAGAAAGCGCCCCAGGCCAGGAATTGCCCTTCATGACTTTCCACACGCACGGTCTCGCCCGCATCGGCGCCGCCTGTGGCGATGGCGCCATCGAACACCCAAGGGTGGCGGCGCAGCAGGGATCGGTCTTTGCCGGGCTTGAGTCGTATGGTTTTCATGAGCGGTATTGTCGGGCTTGCAAGCCGTCCCCAAAAACAAACAGGCCGGGGGATGCCCGGCCTGCTGGGTTGGCGCGCAAAACGCTCAGGGGCGCAGGTAAACGAACTTTTCGCGGGCCTGCAACCTGGCCACTTCGGCAACGCCGGAGGGGACGACCGATGCTTCCATCGCGACCTTGCCGGGGTCAATCTGGCGCGAAACCAAGGTGTTGTTGCAGACGCGGAATTCCACACCTTTGTTGGCCAGATCGGCGATGGCGCCGGCAAAGGGCTGCTCCATCTGGTTGGTGGCACCCTGCAACAAAAAGTCGATGCCCAGACCATGGGTGACCACCACGATCTTGGCCTTGGGGTCGGCCGCGAGGTGGTTGCGGATGTTGTTGAGCCCGCGCGAGGCCTGGGGAATGCCCTCGCTCATGTGGTAAACGGTCTTGATGACGTCATCAATGGCGTGAGCCTGCACCGAGGTGGCCATGACGACCGCAAACGACAACGCCTTGAAGGTGGCGGGGATCTTGAACATGGGGGACTCCGGGGTATGGGGATAAAGCTTGATAGCCATTGCTTATAGACCAATGAATTGTCAGACAAGCACCCTGAAATGCTACAGGGATTACCCGAGACGGCCCGGCCACCGGCACCACAGGCGAGCGAGGGCTGGGGTTGCCCAGCCGCTCAACGGCTTGGGTCGGGCGGGTCGCTGGGTTCTGGACCGTCGCGCGCTGATGCGGCGGTCGCAGCAGGCACAGCGCCACGTGCCTGCGCCCGCGGATGGGCCGCGTCGTACACCTGCGCCAGGTGCTGAAAGTCCAGCCGTGTGTACACCTGCGTGGTGCTGATGCTGGCGTGACCGAGCAACTCTTGCACGGCACGCAAGTCGCCGCTGGACTGCAACACGTGACTGGCAAACGAGTGGCGCAGCATGTGGGGGTGCACCGGCGTGGCCAGCCCGGCCAGCAACGAGCGCCGCTTGAGCCGCACCCGGATGTGCTGCGGCGTGAGGCGCTGGCCGCGTGCACTGATGAACAGCGCCGGGTCGTTTTGTGGCCAGGCACTCCTGGCCGCCAGCCAGGCGGCCAGCGCGGCCAGCGCGGCGCGGCCCACCGGCACGCTGCGGCGCTTGGCGCCTTTGCCCAGCACATGGGCCTCGCCGGCATCGGCGTCGATCCAGCCGCGCGCCTGGCCACTGGCGGCCACGTCCAGCCCCACCAACTCGCCTATGCGCAGGCCACAGCCGTACAGCAGTTCGGTGATGCAGCGGTCGCGGGCTTCCAGCATGGGAGCATCGGCTTCGTGGGCGTAAGAAGCCAGCTGCACCGACTCGTCCACACCCAGTGCCTTGGGCAAGGGCTTGCCGGCCTTGGGTGCCCGCACGTCTTGCACCGGGTTGTGGTCCATCAGGCCCTGGCGGCCCAGCCAGATGTAGAAACCGCGCCACCCCGACAGGATGAGCGCAATGCCGCGGGCGCTGCGCCCGCCGCTGTGCATCTGTGCCACCCAGCGGCGGATGTGCGGGTTGTGCACCGAGCGCAAAGGCAAACCCGCCACAGCGGCGCAGGCCACGAGCTTTTCCAGATCCAGGGTGTAGAGCGCCACGGTGCGCTCGGCCAGCCGCTTTTCCACCCGCACATGGGTCAGGTAGGCCTGCACCAGCGCCGCATCGGACGCAGCTTGCAACGAAGTCGCCACATCGGTCATGGGCGAAAGGCGCTCAACGTCAGGCCACCGATGCCGGCACCAGCGGGCGCAGGCGGGACAGGGCCGCGCTGGTGAGCTCGCCAATGCGTTCCAGAAAGTCGGTGCCCATGTCGGACGCAAAGCGCTGGGCGTCGCCAGACGCCAGCACCAGCAGGCCAAACGCTTGTGGCGCCGCTCCAGCGCGCAGCGGGATCAGGGCCAGGGAGGCTGCGGCGCTGGGGTCGTCCAGCCAGCGGGCGGCTTCCAGGCCGGGGTTGGTGCCGCAGTAGGGGCGCGTGAGGGATGAGGCAAACGCCATCACATCGTCGCTGGCGCCCTGGGCAAACGGCTCGTTTGCAAAATCCGGCGACACACCCCAGACCTTGATGGCCACCTGAGGCACCAGAAACTGCGCGACAATTTCTCGCGCCGCCACACCGGGCAACTCGCGCGCCTCACGGGCGCGCAGGAGCTCACGGGTCCAGCGCTGCAACTTGTCGGCAATGGCGGTGTTTTCCTGCCCGTGGCGAATCATTTCGGCGGCCTTGAGTTCCAAGCCGCGGATTTTTTCGCGCAGCATGCCGGCCTGGCGTTCTTGCAGACTGACCGCGCGCTGACCGTGCGGGCTGGTCAGCTGAACGGCAGCCAGCAAGTTGGCGTGACGCTCGAAGAAATCGGGCGTATTGGCCAGGTAATTGGCAATGTCGTCTTCGGTGATCGGGGAAATGGGTTCGTGGTTCATATGGGGTGTGTCGGGGTTAAGGCCGGTCAAGACAGGTCGGGGACGTTGATCTCGCCCTCAAAAACGGTGGTGGCCGGGCCGGTCATCAACACCGCGCCATCGTGCGCCGGGCTGTCGAGCCATGCAATGGTGAGCACGCCGCCGCGGGTGTGGACGTCGACCCTGGCGTCCAGCAGACCCAGCCGAATGCCCGCCACCACGGCTGCGCAGGCGCCGGTGCCGCAGGCCAGGGTTTCGCCAGCGCCGCGCTCGTATACCCGCAGGCGCACCGAGCCGCGGTTCACGATCTGCAGAAAGCCCGCGTTCACACGCCGCGGGAAACGCTCGTGCCGCTCCACCAACGGCCCCTGCACCAGCACCGGTGCGGTGTCCACATCGTCCACCAGCAGCACGGCGTGCGGGTTGCCCATGGACAGCACCGAGACCCACGCCTGGCTGCCATCGGCCAGGGCCAGTGGCCAGCGCTCGAAGCCCCCCATGGGCCGGGCCTTCAGGCCGCTGGCGTCGAAAGGCACGCGGGCCAGTTCAAACACCGGCGCACCCATGTCCACGGTCACGCGGCCATCGGGATCCATGCGCAATTCAATCTCACCCTGCTGCACCTTCACCCGCAGCGGGTTGCGGGCGCTGAGCGCTTTTTCGTGCACGTAGCGCACAAAGCAGCGCGCACCGTTGCCGCAGTGCTCCACCTCGCCGCCGTCGGCGTTGTGGATCACGTATTCGAAGTCAAGCCACGGCGCGGGCGAAGGTCGCACGCTCAGGATCTGGTCAGCGCCGACGCCAAAATGCCGGTCGGCCAGCCAGCGGTACTGGGCCGAGCTCAGGCCCAGGCGGCCACGGGTCTCGTCGAGCACGACGAAGTCGTTGCCCGCGCCCTGCATCTTGGTGAATCGAATGTGCATGGGCGGATTATCGCCCTGCGCCAACGGGTCGAGGCAGACCCCGAAACGGGCAGACCGGCGACAGAAGCTGCCCCCGGGCATCCTTCACAATGGAGGCATGGTCAGACCTACCCAGCTCCTACACACGCCCCGCACGCCCGCAGCGCTGCGGCCCGCCGCCACCGTGCTGCTGCTGCGCGACAGCCCCCAGGGGATTGAAGTGCTCATGACCCGCCGCTCCATGACGGCGAGTTTTGCACCCGGTGCCTATGTGTTTCCGGGCGGTGGCATCGACGCTGCCGACGCCCTGGCGCACAACCAGTCCACCCGCCGCGCCACACAAACTGATGCGCACCTGACGCAAGCCATCGCCGCCATCCGCGAAAGCTTTGAAGAACTGGGCGTTTTGCTGGCCCGCCGGCCTGACGGCTCGCACTTGGGCACGGCCGAGATCGCAGCGCTCGACCGCAAGACACCCTTTGCCGCCGTTTGTGCAACCAACGGCCTCATCCTGGACGGCGCCGAGGTGTTCGTGCTCGCCCACTGGATCACCGACCGCGACCTGCCGCGCCGCTTCGACGTGCCTTTTTTGGTGGCGCGCATGCCCGAAGGGCAGGAGCCGGTGGCCGATCAGTCCGAGCAGTTCGAGCCCCTGTGGGTGCGCCCGGCCGACGCGCTCGCACGCCATGCCGCAGGCGGTTTTTTCATCATTTTCCCGACCATCCGCACGCTGGAGCGGTTGCGAACCTACCCGAGCGTGCAGGCCTTGCTGGACGCCTGCGCCGTCAACGATGAGCCACTGTTCACCAGCTGCCCGCGTGCCGGGCTGCTGGGCGGCAGCGAGTCGCGTCACATGGAGCACGAAGCGCCCTTTGGCGAGCTGGCCCTGGTCAGCCCGGACGGGCAGATCGTGCACAGCCTGGACTGGCAGACCGAACGCCCGGTAGCGCTGTTGAAAAACGTGCAGCGCCTCACCGCACCCAACCCCGGTTTCATGACCGGCCCCGGCACCAACAGCTACCTCGTCGGCGACCCGACCACAGGCTACGCGGTGATCGACCCCGGCCCGGACGAGCCCGAGCACCTGGAGCGCCTGTGGCGCGCTGCGGGTGGCGACATCCGCGCCATCATCTGCACCCATTCGCACCCCGACCACTCGCCCGGCGCCCCGCGCCTGCAAGCCCTGTGCGGCACGACCAGGCGCGAGAAACCACCCATTCTGGGTCTGCCCAGCGCCGCTACAGCGCGCGAAAACAGCCGATTCACCCCTGAGCGCACCCTGGCCGACGGCGAGCGCCTGGTGCTGCAAGGGGAAGGCATCCAAGGCACCGTGACGCATACGCTGCAGATGGTGCACACCCCGGGCCATGCGGCCAACCACCTGTGTCTGGTGCTCGAAGAGGACGGCCTGCTGTTCAGCGGCGACCACATCTTGAATGGCAGCACCACCGTGATTGACCCGCCCGACGGCAACATGGGCGCCTACCTGGACGCACTGGACCGGCTGGCAAGCCTGTGCGACACCCACGTCATCAACTTCATCTTGCCCGCGCACGGCTACGTGCTGGGCGACCTGCGCCAGAGCGCCGACAACCCGTCCGCCCCGGCCGAAGGTGGCGCTCAAGTGGCTATCGCGAACCTGAAGGCACACCGACTGGCGCGTGAAGCCAAGGTGGGCCGCGCCATGACCGCCCTGCCCCACGGCACGCCCGACGACTGGGTGAAACTGGCCTACGACGACGTGCCCGAGCGGTTGTGGCCGGTGGCCAAGCGCTCGCTGCTGGCGCATGTGGAAAGGCTGCAGAGCCTGGGCGGGTTCAATTGGTGAACCCGGGAGCAGCCAATGAAACGGCTGCATCCCCGGGACCCTTGCGCACGGGACGACGCGCATCGCGCGGGCCCTGGCACCCGTCGGCCTGACCGCTCAAGCCAGCATGAACGCCCGAGCGCCGAAGGCGCCGCGTGCTTTGGCGCTGGCTGGTGAGCGGCAGCCACTGTTAGCCGCAAACGCCTGGATTTGAATAAAGTGTGAAGCGCACCGTTACGCCGGATTCTGTGCACCCGCGACCTTCTTGCGAAAATCCCGGGCGTGACCGTCATTCCTCTGGGCCGCTGGTCACCCAAGCGGCTCGGTGCTACCTACCCGCCAACTCCGCGGAACCACGTCAACGTTGGCCTATTTGGTATTGCTGCGCGTAGAGATTGCCCGTTTCACCCGAACTGAATCGGCTCGTCTCTGTTGCTCTGATCCTCACCTTAGGACCGTCCGGGTTGCCCCTTCTGGCTTGTCGGTGGAGAGGTGTTACCTCCTACGCTGTCCTGTGCAGTCCGGACGTTCCTCCAGCACTCCCTTTCGGGTTCCCTTGCGGGCTGTGCCAGCGACGGCCTGGCGCGCTTCACCCCGCTATTATCGCTACCTGGCGGCACCAGGCCGCAGACTGCTTGATAACCACAAGCCCCAGACACCATGATTCGCATTTCAGAACTCAAATTGCCACTGGCCGATGTGCCAGCCGAACACCGCCGCGCGGCGGATGCACCGTCGGAAACTGACGAAGACCGCACACCGCCGCCCCACCCCATTGATGCACTGACCCGACTGGCCGCCGCCGCCCTGGGCATTGCGCCAGCCGACGTTGCCACGCTGCAGGTGTTCAAGCGCAGCTTTGACGCCCGCAAGGCCGATTTGCTGGCGGTCTACATCGTGGACCTGACACTGGCCGACCCGGCCCAGGAAGCCACCTTGCTGGCCCGGCACGCGGGCCACCCGCACATTCACACCACGCCTGACATGGCCTGGCACCCGCCCGGTCACGCACCCGCGCACTGGCCGGCCGACGAAGCCGACCGACCCGTGGTGGTGGGCCTGGGGCCTTGCGGCCTGTTCACTGCGCTGGCGCTGGCGCAAATGGGCCTCAGGCCGATCGTGCTGGAGCGCGGCAAGCCGGTGCGCCAGCGCACCAAAGACACCTGGGGCCTGTGGCGCAAACACGTGCTGAACCCTGAAAGCAACGTGCAATACGGCGAGGGCGGTGCGGGCCTGTTTTCCGACGGCAAGCTCTACAGCCAGATCAAGGACCCGCGTTATCTGGGCCGCAAGGTCATGCACGAGTTTGTGGAGGCTGGAGCACCGCCCGAAATTCTGTACATGGCGCACCCGCACATTGGCACCTTCAAGCTGGTGAAGGTGGTGGAAGCCATGCGCGAAAAAATCATTGCGCTGGGCGGTGAAATCCGCTTCCAGCACCAGGTGTGCGGTCTGCAGTTGGCGCCCACGGCCGAAGGTGGGCACCAGATGACCGGCCTGCAAGTGCGCCGGCTGGACACGGGCGCGTTTGAAACGCTGCCCGCACGCCGCGTGGTGCTGGCGCTGGGCCACAGCTCGCGCGACACGTTTGCGCTGCTGTTTGATGCGGGCGTGTTCCTGGAAGCCAAGCCGTTTTCGGTGGGCTTTCGCATTGAGCACCCGCAAAGCGTGATCGACCGCGCCCGCTGGGGCCGACACGCCGGCCACCCGCTTCTGGGCGCGGCCGACTACAAGCTGGTGCACCACGCCCAAAACGGGCGCACGGTGTACAGCTTTTGCATGTGTCCCGGCGGCATGGTGGTGGCCGCCACGTCCGAACCCGGGCGCGTGGTGACCAACGGCATGAGCCAGTATTCGCGCAACGAACGCAACGCCAACGCGGGCATGGTGGTGGGCATTGAGCCGGCCGACTTTCCCCAGACGTTTCCGCAAGACACGCCGCTGTGGACCGCCGCCTTTGGTGAAGCGGACGGTGCGCGCTACGCCACCGAAGCCCAGGCCCTGGCCGCGCGAGGCCAGACGCACCCGCTGGCGGGCATCGTGCTGCAGCGCGAGCTGGAAGCGCGCGCCTACGCCCTGGGTGGCGGCACCTATGAAGCGCCCGGCCAGTTGGTGGGTGACTTTGTGGCACAACAACCGTCCACGGCGCTGGGCGCTGTGGAGCCGTCTTACCAACCGGGCGTGAAACTGGGCAGCCTGGCAACCGCCCTGCCCGCCTATGCCATTGAAGCCATGCGCGAAGCCATTCCGGTGTTTGGCCGCAAGATCAAGGGCTACGACATGGCCGACGCCGTGCTCACCGGGGTTGAAACGCGGACCTCGGCGCCGCTGCGCATCACCCGCGGGGCCGATTTTCAGAGCCTGAACACGCGCGGCCTGTACCCGGCCGGCGAAGGCGCCGGCTATGCGGGCGGCATTTTGTCGGCCGGGGTGGACGGCCTGAAAGTGGCCGAGGCGCTGGCCCGCGATGCGCTCGGCCTGCCCGCCTGAAAATATCGGCAACGCCTCGGAGCCTGTCGGACGTGGAGCGCCGAAAGCGAAAACCGCAGGTTTCATCAAAATCGGCCCCAGCGCTCCATTTGCAGCCGGCGGCTTCCCGGTCCGTCAGGGTCCCAGGACACCAAACTTTACATCTCGGCCATCAGCGCTTGACACAGCGCCCACATGCTGATGACTCCTCATCTCAGGAGCCTTCTCCATGACAACCATGAACAAACCCGTGTTGCTTCCCGTGATGGCCGGCTTGCTGGCTCTGGCGGGTGCCGGTGCCGCACAGGCCCAAGACGAACAAGGTCGCGTGATCAGCAGCACCCCGGTGGTGCAACAGATCGCGGTGCCCCGCAAGGTGTGCCAGGAACAGGTGGTGACGGTGCCTGGCCAGAGGTCAGGCGCCGGCGCCATCATGGGCGGCATTGCTGGTGGCGCCATGGGCAACGCCGTCGGCGACGGCAGCGGCCGTGCTTTAGCCACCGTGATCGGCCTGGTTGGTGGCGCCATGGTGGGTGACCGCATCGAAGGCGGTGGCCAGGCCCGTACCCAGACGGTGCAGCAATGCAGCACGCAAAACTTTCATGAGAACCGCACCGTGGCCTACAACGTGGTCTACGAATACGCCGGCCGCCAGTACACAACCCAGATGCCCCAGGACCCCGGCCGCTATGTGCGCCTGAGCGTGACGCCGCTGGACCACCTGCCCCCGCCACCCCCTGCCCGCTACGCCCCGCAACCCCAGGTGCACTACCAGCCACCGTTGGTCAGCCGGGTGGTGGTGGGCACGCAGTTTTACCCAGCCTATACGGTGGCACCGCAGGTGGTTTACATCAACGGCTACCGCCATGTACCGGTACAGCAAGCCCACCCGCGCCACGACCGAAAAGACCGGCATGACCGCCGGGAACACCGCCGCGACCGGCACGAAAACCGCTGGGAACGCGACTGGCGCTGAAGCCCGTTGACAAAAAAGAAGCGACCCAAGGGTCGCTTCTTTTTTGGGGGTGCCGCAAGCGGCACAAGGATCAGGACTTTTGCAGTGCCGCAATGCGCTCTTCAATCGGCGGGTGCGTGCTGAAGAGCTTGCCCAGCCCGCCAGCAATGCCCAGCGCCTGCATGGTTTTGGGCAGTTCACCGGGTGTCAGGCCACCCAGGCGGGCCAGCGCATTGATCATGGGTTGCTTGCGGCCCATCAGGTTGGCAGCACCCGCGTCGGCACGGAATTCGCGCTGACGGCTGAACCAGGCCACGATGATGGCGGCCACGAAGCCCAGCACGATGTCCATCACGATGGTCGTGACCATGTACCCAATGCCAGGGCCGCTGCTCTGGCTGTCGCCCTTGCGCAAAAAGCTGTCCACGGCGTAACCAATCACCCGGCTGAGGAACACGACAAAGGTGTTCATCACGCCCTGAATCAGCGTCATGGTGACCATGTCCCCGTTGGCGATGTGGGCGACTTCGTGACCAATCACGGCCTCGACCTCTTCTTTGGTCATGCTCTGCAGCAAGCCGGTAGACACCGCCACCAAGGCCGAGTTCTTGAAAGCGCCGGTGGCAAACGCGTTGGGCGCACCCTCAAAAATGGCCACTTCGGGCATACCGATGCCCGCCTTTTCAGCGAATTTCTGTACCGTCTGCACAATCCAGGCTTCGTCAGCGGTCTGGGGCTGGTTGATCAGCCGGGCACCCGTGCTGAACTTGGCCATGGGCTTGCTGATCAGCAGCGAAATGATGGCGCCGCCAAAACCGATCACCAGCGAAAAGCCGGCCAACGCCGTCATGTTCAGCCCGTTGGCCGTCAGAAAACGGTCCACGCCCAGAATGCGGGTGGTGACCAGCAACACCGCCATGACAGCGAAGTTGGTCAAGACAAACAACAGGATGCGTTTCATGAAATCTCCGAAGAATGAAAAACTGACCGAATCATAGTGGGGATCAGGGCTGCGCTTTCAAGTCAACGCTGGCCGGGTATATGACACGAAAGCCCCGCGGCGGTTCACATCTGGGGCAAGAAAAAACGCCACGAACCGGAACAGGCCTCGCCCCGTAGCGCTGGTGCTGCAGCGCTTTCACCGCAGCACAGCTCTGCACACTGCATGCACCCCGCCAGCGGCGTGCATGCACACGCTGTGCCATCGGGTGGCGGGGACAGAAAAATTGCGCAAGAAGTCACGCTCCAGGTTCCTTGGTGTCGGCATGGCCGGTCCGTCGGCTCTCCATCCGCTGCACCTCAACACGCCTCACGCTTGGGGCGAAACACCCCGGCATCGGCATAGTAGGCGGGGTCTTCGTTGGCCGGGCACCAGCCAGGCACGCCCAGCACCGGCAACGGGGTGAAGGGCTTGGTACCCAGCACATCTGCGCTCAGGCGCTCGGCCAGCCAGCGGTCCCACGCCGCCAGGTCGGCGCCCAAGGCCAGCGGCACCGGCTCGCGGAGCACATGGGCGGTGATGGACTTGTAGGGCACCACCAGCTTTTCCAGCAAAGCATGGCCAAACAGCACCAGCCTAGCTTGTGCCCACAAGGGCCGCAGGTCCACGAAAAGCCGGGTCCAATCGCGCGCGATCAAGGCGTCCCAGATTGGGTCAGGGGCTTGCAGCAGCACTGCGTTTTCATCGAATAGCGTGATCGCGTCGCGCACCGGTCCGCGCACCTGGCCAACACCCGCCTTCTGTATTTCGGCCGCTTGCAGCCGGTTGAGCAGGCGCTTAGTGGCGGGGAAGCGCATCCAGACCAGACCATTGAAGAAGTCGTGCAGCCCTTCGCGGGTGGGTACTGTGTCGGTGTCGAAGATGAACTGCTCGTAGGCGGTACCAGCGGGCAACTCAGATTGGGGTACGAAGTACGGAGTAAATCCACCGGGGTCGAACCTGGACAACACCCTGTGGGTAAGTGCTTCGGGCAAGGCGATTTCCTCCTCACAGGCCAAGCCCACCTCTGCCCCATCATCGGCAAACGGAAGGAGCCATGGCGATGACCAGTCGACCAGCGAAAACACAATTCAAACCATTACGGTTAGGGTCGGTTGCAGCTTCGCCCAACGTTTGTCTCGAACGAACACAGATAGCTGGTGACGCTTCACTTCAAAAAGCTGTGTTGCCTCAATCAAGGCAACCAGTTTCGGGTATCCGTAGTTGCGAGCATCAAAGGGGACTTGGTTTGAGATGTGTTTACCAACGACCCCCAACTGAGCCCAACCGTCCTCTGCTGCCGAAGAATCCACGGCACCACGCAGCAGCTTTACGAGGCGAGTGTCTTGTCGAAGCTTGTTCGTTGGGATTGGTTCAATGGCACTCGAATCATCTTTGGATTCTGACTGCGGGGTATTAAGTGAAGCTGGCGCTGAGGGGGGAGGCTCATCAGCGGCTTCCCCAAGGTTCTCCACCATCAAAAACTGCGTGCAAGCCCGCTGAAAAGGTATCGGCGTGTGCTTGCGCCCAAACCCGTACACAGCAGCACCTTTGGCGCGGACATGCATGACTAAGGGAGTGAAATCCGAGTCAGAAGAAACAATCGCAAAAGCATCTGGCCGGTCAGAGTAGAGCAAGTCGAGTGCATCAATAGTGAGCGCCATGTCACTTGCATTCTTTCCTTTTGTCAGATCAAACTGCTGCATGGGCCGGATCGCGAATTCGTGCAGGCGATCCTCCCAAGCACTTAGGTTGGGCTTCTTCCAGTTCCCGTAGGCTCGCCTGATGTTGATCAAACCGTACTTAGATAGCTCAGACAAGATGTCCTCCACTTTTTCAGCGGGCATGTTGTCGGCATCTATGAGCAAAGCGATTTTCTTTTCTTCCTCCCTCACCATTTAGCTCCTTTAAATCAAAGCAAGCGCCAAGGCAGTGCCTCGCCCGAGCGCAGCGGCTTGAGCTGTGCTTCGCCAAACGCAAAGCTCTCGGGTGGCGTCCAGCTTTCGCGCTTCAGGGTGATGGTGCCGGTGTTGCGCGGCAGGCCGTAGAAATCGGCGCCAAAAAAGCTGGCGAAACCCTCCAGCTTGTCCAGCGCGCCGGCGGCATCAAAGGCCTCGGCGTACATCTCCATGGCGGCGTGCGCGGTGTAGCAGCCGGCGCAGCCGGTGGCGTGTTCTTTCAGGTGCGCCGGATGGGGTGCGCTGTCGGTACCCAGAAAGAACTTGGGCGAACCGCTGGTAGCGGCAGCCACCAGGGCCAGGCGGTGGGTCTCGCGCTTGAGCACCGGCAAGCAGTAGTAATGCGGGCGGATGCCCCCGGTGAATATGGCGTTGCGGTTGTACAGCAGGTGGTGCACGGTGATGGTGGCGGCCAGATGGTCGTCGCCTGCGGCCACGTACTGCGCCGCTTCTTTCGTGGTGATGTGCTCCATCACGATCTTGAGACCGGGGAAATCCTTGCGCAGCGGTTCGAGCTGCTGCTCGATGAACACCGCTTCACGGTCGAACAGATCGATGTCGGGCGATGTCACCTCGCCGTGCACCAGCAGCAGCATGCCGGCTTTCTGCATGGCTTCGAGCGTTTTGTAGGTTTTGCGGATGTCGGTCACACCGGCGTCGCTGTTGGTGGTCGCGCCAGCCGGGTAGAGCTTCGCGGCGACCACGCCAGCGTCTTTGGCGCGGGCGATCTCGTCGGCCGGCAGGTTGTCGGTGAGGTACAGCGTCATCAGCGGCTCGAAAGCCACGCCCGCCGGCACGGCCGCGCGGATGCGGCTGGCGTAGGCCACCGCCTGGGCCGCGGTGGTCACCGGCGGCTTGAGGTTGGGCATGATGATGGCGCGGCCGAACTGGGCCGCTGTGTGCGGCACCACGGTGTGCAAGGCGGCGCCATCGCGCACGTGCAGGTGCCAGTCGTCCGGGCGGGTGATGGTGATGTGGTTCAGGGGGGCCATGGTGCTCATGTTTCTATTTTCGCTCAACGGGCCGCTGCGGAAGCAGCCGCAGCGTCCAGATGGTTCTGAAGGTCGGACCAGAATTTTTCGACCGGACCTTTGGCTTTGCGGGCCGAGGGCCGTTCGCGGTAAATGCGGATGTCGAGCGTGGTTTCAAAGTCGCCACCGGCGGGCACCAGCTTTTTGGCGCGCACATCTTTGCGCACCGCGCTGGATGGCAGAAAGGCCACGCCGTGCCCTTCCAGGGCCATGGCTTTGAGGCCTTCGGCCATGTCTGTTTCGTAAATGCGATCCAGATGCAGGGGCGTGGCGCTTTGCTTGAGGATCTGGTCCACCGCACGGCCCAGGTACGCGCCGGGTGCATAGGCCAGGTAGGGCAGCGGCTGGCTGACGGTGCCCGGCAGCGCATACAGCGGCCCACCGTGTTCGTTGGGCTTGACATAGGGCGACAGAAATTCACAGCCCAGCGGCAGCATTTCATAACGCTCGCCATCCAGCTGAATCGGCTGGGCCATGTGGTGGTAGGCAATGAGCAGGTCGCAACTGCCCTCCACCAGGCGCAACACGGCGTCGTGCACGTTGAGGGCGATCAGTCGGCTTTTGATGGGGCCACAGGCTTCACGCAGACCCGAAAGCCAGGACGGAAAAAACGTGAAGGCCAGCGTGTGCGGCACGGCGAACTCGATCACGTCTTGCGCGGCGGCGGTGTGCGCACGCAGCATGGCGCGGGTGCTTTGCAGCGCCTGCAGCATTTCCAGCGACTGGTCGTACAGCGTCTGCCCGGCCGGGGTGAGGCGGGTGGGATACGAAGACCGGTCCACCAGATCGGTGCCGGCCCAGGCTTCCAGCGACTGGATGCGGCGCGAGAACGCGGGCTGGGTGACGTGGCGCAATTGGGCCGAGCGGCTGAAGCTGCGGGTTTCAGCCAGGCTGACGAAGTCTTCAAGCCATTTGGTTTCCATGGCCGCGGATTATGCGCGCGGGGGAAATTCGGTGTTTTCCGCCGCTTTGCAGCCATGCGCTTCCGGCACGATAGCCAGCACATAGGGTTAACCTCAATATTTCAGGCCATGACCAAAAACCCACCCGATATCCGCCCGTCCCGCATCGCCCATGCCGGGCTGCGCCAGAAAATCATGTCGGCCGAAGCGGCAGCGGCTCTCATCGAACACGACGACCATGCGGGCATGAGTGGCTTCACCGGGGCCGGTTACCCCAAGGCCGTTCCACTGGCGCTGGCCCGGCACATTCAGACGCACCACGACGCCGGCAAGCCCTTTCGGATCGGCGCCTGGACCGGCGCCTCGACCGCACCCATGCCCGACCGCGACACGCGCTTTTCGGCGCCCGACGAAGCCTCCAAGCGCATCGCCAGGCACCTGATGACCTTCCGGCAGGACGAAGTGGCCCAGGGCCGCCTGCCGCCCGGGCTGTTGCCGCTGCAGGCGGGCGTGGGCGACATCGCCATCGCCGTGATGGAGAGCCTGAACGACGGCCCGCTCAACACAGAAACGGCTGTTGGACAGGCACGGATGGGCTGTCAGGGGGCGCGCTGGCAAGGCGCAACGCCGCAGCGGGCTCATGCCCGCCAAGAGGCGTAACGCAGCCAGTGCGCGCCCTGGCAGCCCCATTGGACCCGTCGCGCACTCACCCGGAAGGTGAGCCTGCTCGTGGGCAACACGCTCATGGCGAAGCAAAAGAAAGAGGTCGCCCGCCGGGCCAGGACCCGGCGCGCCACGAAAGCCAAAGACACACCAACAACGAAGCCTCAGTCCGCCCCGGACTGCTGCAGCGCCCACATCCCCGAATAAACACCCCCAAGCGACACCAGATCCGCGTGCGTCCCCCGCTCCACAATCTCGCCATTCACCAGCACCAGGATCTCGTGCGCATCGACCACGGTAGACAAGCGGTGCGCAATCACCAGCGTGGTCTTGTTCCGCGCAGCCGTTTTCAACTCGGTCTGAATCGCCCGCTCGTTCGCCGAATCCAGCGCCGAGGTGGCCTCGTCAAAAATCACGATGGGCGGGTTTTTCAGCAGCGTTCGCGCAATGGCCACACGCTGCTTTTCACCGCCTGAAAGCTTCAACCCCCGCTCGCCCACCATGGTGCGGTAGCCCTGCGGCAGCTTTTCAATGAAACTGTGGATGTGCGCCGCCTGCGCGGCGGCCACGGCAGCGTCGTGGCCGGCGTCGGGGCGGCCGTAAAGAATGTTGTATTCGATGGTGTCGTTGAACAGCACCGTGTCTTGCGGCACGATGCCAATGGCCTGGCGCACGCTGGACTGCGTCACCTGTCGAATGTCTTGCCCGTTGATCAGGATACGCCCACCGCCATGCGGGCCGGTGTCATCGTGGTTTGTCACATCGTAAAAACGGTACAGCAGCCGCGCCAGCGTGGACTTGCCCGAGCCCGAGGGCCCGACCACCGCCACCGTTTTGCCGGCGGGAATCTCAAAACTGATACCGTGCAGAATCTCGCGCGCGGGCTCGTAGGAAAACCGCACATTTTCAAAGCGCACCGCGGGCGCGCCACGGAGCGCCAGCGGCTGGGCGCTGGGGTGATCGGCAATTTCACGCTCTTTCTCCAGCAGCACGAACATCTTGTCCAGGTCGGTCAGGCTCTGCTTGATCTCGCGGTACAGCACGCCCAGGAAACCCAGCGGTATGTAGAGCTGGATCATGAAGGCGTTGACCATCACCAGGTCGCCGAGCGTCATCTCGCCGCTGGCCACGCCCTGTGTGGCGCGCCAGAGCATGAGCACCAAGGCCACGGCAATCACCAGCTGCTGACCGGCGTTGAGCATCGACAGCGTGGTCTGGCTCTTGATGCGGGCGCGACGCAGTTTCTCCAGCGCTTCGTCATAGCGGCGCGCTTCAAAGGCTTCGTTGTTGAAGTATTTGACGGTTTCGTAATTCAGCAGCGAGTCGATGGCGCGCGTCTGGCTGGTGGACTCCAGCTCGTTCATCTCGCGCCGAAACTTGGTGCGCCACTCGGTCACCACCACGGTGAAGGTCACGTACAGCACCAGCGCGGTGAGCGTGATCCACACGTAACCCATGTCGAACTTGGTGCCCAGCACCGCCAGCACCATGGTCACTTCAATCAGCGTGGGCACGATGCTGTACAGCGAATACGAAATGAGCGACTGCACGCCGCGCGTGCCGCGCTCGATGTCGCGCGTCATGCCGCCGGTCTGGCGCTCCAGATGAAAGCGCAGACTGAGCGCATGCAAGTGGCCAAACACCTGCAGCGCAATGCTGCGCGTGGCGCCTTCGGTGGCTTTGGAAAACACCAGCTCACGCAGTTCGGTGAACAAAGTTGTGGACAGGCGCAAGCCCCCATAAGCCAGCAACAGCCCCAGCGGCACCACCAGCAGCGCCTGCGGGCTGGTGGGGGAAATGGTCATGGCATCCACCAGCTCTTTGAGCAACAGCGGCACGCTCACGTTGGCCGCCTTGGCCGCCACCATGAACCCCAGCGCGATCAGCACGCGCCACTTGTATTGCCACAGGTAGGGAAACAGGCGCGAAAGCGTCACCCAGTCAGACCGCCTGGCGGCTGGCGCGCCGCCGCCGGGGTGACTGACGGGCGGGGCAACGGTGGCTGGGCTCTGGGAGTTGGGGCGCATGCAGGAGAATGGTGATCTGTCGAAACCAGATTGTGCCCATGTCCAACGAATCAAGTCCCCGTCCAGAAACCCCCCTGCCGCAAGACCGTGAGCTGGTGCTGAAGGTCATCCCGATGCCGGCCGACACCAATGGCAACGGCGACATTTTTGGCGGCTGGGTCATGGCCCAGGTCGACCTGGCGGGCGCCGTGCTGCCGGCACGCTACGTGCGCGGGCGCATGGCCACGGTGGCGGTGAACCAGTTCATCTTCAAGCAGCCGGTGCGGGTAGGCGACATCCTGAGCTTCTTCTCTCACGTCACGCGGGTGGGTAACACGTCCATCACGGTGCAGGTGGAGGTGTTTGCCGAACGCTTTTCGGCCCAGGGGCAATACGTGAAAGTGACCGAAGCCAGCCTGACCTATGTGGCGATCGACACGGAAGGCAAGCCGCGTCCCATCCCGAAAGAAGGGCTGAACATCCCGGGCTTGGTGGGCTGAGCCCCGGACGTTCACCCAAGCCAGCGCGACCGCCAGGTGCGGTAAATGCGCTCGGCCAGGGCTTGGCTGCCGGCCAGGTGCTGCCGGGTGGCGGCATGCATGCGGGCCGGGTCTTGCACGCTGTCCGGGTGCAGCAGCACATGCACCGGGTAGGCCTCGCCGGGATGGGCCAGCCAGTCGGCGATCTTGGCCGCTGTGATCTCGATGTGGAACTGCATGGCCAGGTGCGGCCCAAGGGCGAAGGCCTGATGCACGCAGGCTGGCGAGCTCGCCAGCGGCTCGGCGCCGGGAGGCAGCTGCACAAAACCGTCCTGGTGCCACTGAAACACCGTGGCCACCGGCGCGTCACCCAGCCACTCGCGTGCGGTGGTGCTGCCGTTGTGCCGCATCGGCAGCCAGCCCACCTCGGGCTGTGGCAACCGCTGCACGCGGCCACCCAAAGCCCGCGCCATGAGCTGGCCTCCCAGGCAATGACCGATCACGGGAATACCCCGTGCATCGGCCTCCTGAATCAGCGCCTCGGCCTGGCGCAGCGAAGGGCGTTCGTCGTTGGCGCTCCAGGCCCCGCCCAGCACGGCGAGGCCGCGGTAGCCACGCACCGACGAGGGGTACGCGTCCCCGGCCTCGGTGCAGCGCACCTGCCAGCTGGCGCCCTGCTCGTTGAGCCATTGACCCAGGTAACCCGGGCCGTCTTCCCGCAGGTGCTGCAACACCAGTACGTCGGCATCGGCGGAGAAATGGGTGGGTGTCATGGCCCGATCATAGAAAACTGTCAGGCGGCTGCGGCCAGCGCGGCCAACGGCGCGGGCACCGCAGAAGAGTGGTGGTCAACGATCAGCCATGCGCCCGCGGTGCGGCGGTACGTGAAGCTGAAGCGGGCCGGCACCTCGCGCAGGTGCGGCGCCGGGGACAGCGTCAGCGTGTAGCGGCCCGAACTCGCCGCAACGTCGCCAAACACCCTGGGCAGCGCCTCCACCAGCGCCATGCGGGGCACGGGTTGCAGGGTGAACACAGCGCCAAAATAAGCCGCAATGCCCTGTGGCGTGGTGATGAGCTGCGTGGCGGTTGTGCCCCAGAGCACCGCTTGCGGGTCGTAAAGTGCGGCCATGGCAGCCGCATCGGCGCGGTTGAACGCGGCGATCCAGGCCTCGGTGGCCGCGCGCAACGAAGCCTCATCCATGTCAACACGCGCCTTGGCCGCCTCCGGCTTGCGGCCGATCAGCGCCGCGTTCATGGCGCGCCCTCACCCCACCAGCCCACGCGCGGAGTGGCCAGCGCCTGGGCCAGCTCAAAGGGCGTCACCTCAATCTCCATGCGCAGCAGCGCCCCCGCCATCGACTTGCCCAGGTTGTCGAGCCGCAAGTTGCGTGCGCCGCCGCCTTGCAGCGCACCCCGCAGCACCAGCTTGATCGCCAGCAGGTTGGGGAGCAGCCAGGCGTCCACCTTGCCGGTCAGGTCGCGGCCCAGCCAGGGCATGAAGTGGGCGCGCACCCGCTCGGCCGTCACTTCGCGCTCCAGCAGCGCGTAGCCCGCTGCATTCCAGGCAAACAAGCCAAAGTCCACCCAGTCGGCCTTGTCGCCACTGCGGGCGTGGGCCAAGCGCGCCAGCGGCACGCGAACCTTGTCTGTCATGTCAACCCCTGTGTTCATGGCGCCGTTCCTTGCAGCAGTTCCACGCGCACACCGGCTTCCACGGCCGCACGGGGGATCAAGGTGGGCCAGATGCCCAGCAGTTCACTGGTGTTGTGCAGGCCATGGAAGCCACAGGTGTATGCCGGTCCGCTCAGGGCCAGCCAGGGAAACAAGCCCCCGAAGCCGTCGGCGGCGGCTTTCACCGGCGTACGCAGCACCATGCGGGTCCACACCTCGTTGAGCTGGTTGAGCGCATCGGCATCGGGCAGGGGTGCCAGCGCGCCGTGGGCCGAATTCAGACCGGGGTACTCGATGTACAGCTCGTCGTGGGGTATGCGCTTTTCAAGCAACTGGGTGCGGATGGTGGCCTGCGCGGCTTGCGCTTTGTCCCAGGCGTCGGGCCACGAAAAGCCCCAGGTCACCTCGGCCTTGTAGCCGTCGCGGTAGCCCGCCACCACCTTCAGCTGGTCGCCCGGCGCCTGCCCGCGGGCGCCAGTGAGGCGCACCCGGTCGTAACCTTCGTCGTGCAGGGTGATATGCCCCATGTCCAGCACCACGTCGGGCGCATGGTAGGCGTGCGGGTTGTGCACCTCGTACAGCAACTGCTGGCGCACGGTGTCGAAGTTGACGCGCCCACCCGTGCCCGGCGCCTTGGTGATGAGCGCGGTGCCGTCTTCCCACACCTCGGCCATGGGGTAGCCCATGTGCGCCAGATCGGGTATGGCCTGCCAGGCGCCCTGGCTGCCAAAGTTGCCGCCACTGCCCTGGCCCGAGCATTCGAGCAAATGACCCACGGTGAGGCCTTGCGCCAGGCGGTCCAGGTCGGCCTGGGCCATGGCGCCGGTGAGCGTCCAGCCCAAGCTGTGCACCAGCGGGCCCAGAAACAGCGCCGCGTCGGCCACGCGCCCGGTGATGACGATGTCCGCCCCCGCGTCCAGCGCCTGCACGATGGGCTGCGCGCCCAGGTAGGCGTTGCCGAACACCAGTCGCTCGCGCACGCCGGCCAAAGGCTCGCCGGTGAACAGGTGGGCCAGATCGTCGGCGGGCTTCGAGGCGTCGAACAACTGCGGCAACACGTCGTCGCCGGTAACCACCGCCACCCGCGCCGTCAAACCCTTGGCGGCAAAGGCCGCCAACACCGCCTGCGCGGCACCGTTCGGGTTCAGCCCGCCTGCGTTGCAGACAAAGCGCACACCGCGCTCGGCCATCAGCGGCCACAGCCGCAGCAGCATGGGCACCACGTCGCGGGCATAGCCCAGCGCCGGGTCGCGCTGGCGGTCTTTTTGCAAAATGGCCAGGGTGAGTTCGGCCAGGTGGTCGCTGGCGATGAACTGCACGTTGCCACGCTCCAGGGTGGCCACCACGGGCTCCCAGTTGTCGCCGTAAAAGCCGAGACCGGCACCGATGCGTATGGACTTCATGGCAGGCACATAACAATGAAGTTTTCAGCATAGCGCCACGGCACGCGTTCACCAAGCGCACGCTTGGCAAAAATGTTTCTTGTGTCGCATACAGCACTGTCCTGCGGGAAACCCCCATGGGCAAACCACTGAGTCCCCGACTAAGCTCCACCCCACAAAAGCACGGGCGTTCGGAAATGCTGCCATGCCGACGCGGGTATTCACCCATCGGGCGCCCAAGAGAACAATTTAGGAGACAAGCGTGCAATTGCTGCAACTGCTCATCAGCGGTGTGGCCCAGGGCTGTATCTACGGACTCATCGCCCTGGGTTTCGTGCTGATTTACAAGGCCACCGAGACGGTGAGCTTTGCCCAGGGCGACCTGATGATGGTGGGCGCCTTTGGCGGCCTGGCGGCCATGACCGTGCTGGGTTTCCCGTTCTGGCTATCGGTGCCGGCGGCCATTGTGGGCATGGGGGTGTTTGGCGTGCTGCTGGAGCGGGTGGTGATCCGACCCATCCTGGGGCAGCCCGCCTTCTCCATCGTCATGCTGACCATTGGTGTGGGCTATGTGCTGCGCGGGATCATCACCATGATCCCCGACATTGGCACCGACACCCACACCCTGCCCGTGCCGTATGCCGGTGAAGTGCTGCGCCTGGGCACGCTGGTGGTGTCGGCCGAGCAGGTGGTGGTGATTGGCGCCACCGCGATATTGTGCGCAGGCCTGTTTGCCATGTTCCGCTATTCCAAGCTCGGCATTGCCATGCAGGCGTCGTCACAAAACCAGCTCGCCGCCTACTACATGGGGATTCCGGTGAAGCGGCTCAACGGTCTGGTCTGGGGCATCGCCGCCGCCCTGGCTGCCATCGCCGGCCTGCTGCTGGCCCCCATCACCTTTGTGCACGCCAACATGGGTTTTATTGCCCTGAAGGCGTTCCCGGCCGCGGTGGTGGGCGGCTTTGGCAGCCTGCCTGGCGCCATTGTGGGCGGGCTGATCATTGGCATCGTGGAGGCGCTGGCGGGTTTCTACATGGCCGAAGGCTTCAAGGACATTGCGCCTTACATCGTGGTGCTGATCATGTTGGTGCTCAAGCCCAACGGCCTGTTTGGCGACAGGCTCCGAAAGAAAGTATGACCACCCCCATCGCTTGCTCGCTTCGCGTAGCCGCTCAGCCCCTCAAGGGGCAACGCCTGTGGCCCGGCAAAGCCGGTTCCGCGGCGCTCCCGGTCTGCCTCCCTGCCACCCCTGGCGCCGCTGATTGAACACCCATGCGATTTCTCTTCAAGACCGACTACAACCAGGACATCCGGCTGGCCAAGCACGGCGGCCACACCTTCTGGTACAGCCTGCTGGGCGTGCTGCTGGTGGCCGCGCCCTGGCTCATCCAGGAGTATTGGCTGGCGCAACTCACCTTTGTGCTGATCTACGCCATCGTCGGCCTGGGGCTGATGCTGCTGGCGGGTTTTACCGGCCTGTTTTCGCTGGGCCATGCGGCGTTTCTGGGGGTGGGCGCCTACACGCAGGCCATCATGGTCAACGCGGGTGTACCGTTCCCCATTGCGCTGGCCTGCGCGGGTTTGCTGTCGGCCGCCGTGGGCATGGTGGTGGGCTTGCCGGCGTTGCGGGTGAAAGGCATTTACCTGGGCATGGCCACGCTGGCATTTGGCTTCATCGTGGAAGAAGGCATGGCGCGCTGGGAGAGCATGACCGGCGGCAACTCGGGCCTGATGGTGAACCAACCCAGCGTCTTTGGCTGGGAACTCGATTCGTCCAACGAGTTTTACTTCTTGTGCCTGCTCATCACTGTGGCGTCCACGCTGGGCATCGTCAACATCATGCGCTCCAGCACCGGCCGGGCGTTTGTCGCCATCCGCGACTCGGAAATTTCGGCCCAGAGCATGGGCATTCACCTGGCGCGCTACAAAACCATGAGCTTTGCACTGTCGGCTGCGCTGGCCGGTATTGGCGGTGCGCTGTACGCCCACAAGATCCAGTTCCTGTCGCCCGACCAGTTCAGCCTGCTGCAGTCGGTCGACCTGCTGCTGATGGTGGTGATTGGCGGCCTGGGCTCCATCCACGGCGCGTTTCTGGGTGCCCTTTTCATCATCGTCATGCCGCAGCTGATCGCCGTTGGCAAAGACTTTTTGCCCGCCGTGATTGGCGAGGCCGCGGGCATCAAGGGTGTGGTCTACGGCATGGTGCTGATCGCCATTGTGTTGTTTGAACCCATGGGCCTGTATGGCCGCTGGCTCAAGATCCGCGCCTACTTCCAGCTCTTTCCGTTCTACCGCAAGGGTATGTTCAAGCGGCAAAAGAGCTTCCAGAAATCAGACAGATTGAAATGATGGAACACCACCCCCGCGCCGCTTCGCGTCACCCCCTCAAGGGGGCAACACCTGCCGCCCGGCGAAGCCGGTTCGGCGGTGTTCCCGGCTTGGGCTTCTTCGCCTGTGCCGTTTCTGTTTTGGCGAGTCTTTCATGACAGACGACATCCTTCTTTCAGCGAAGAACCTCAGCGTGCGTTTCGGCGGCGTGCTGGCGGTGAACAACGTGAGCTTCGACGTGAAGCGCGGCGAAGTGTTCACCCTGATCGGGCCCAACGGCGCCGGCAAGACCACGGTGTTCAACCTGATCAGCCGCATTTACACACCCACCACCGGCACCATCGACTACGCGGGGCCGCAAGGCATGCTCAAGCTCACCGACCAGCCGCCGCACAAAATTGCCAGTCTGGGCATTGCGCGCACGTTTCAAAACATCGAACTGTTTGAACACGCCACGGTGCTGCAAAACCTGCTGATTGGCCGCCACACCCACCGCAAAACCGGGCTCTGGAGCGAGATTTTCTTCACCAGCAAAACCCGCGCGGCCGAGATTGAGGCGCGTGAAAAAGTGGAGCGGGTCATTGAACTGCTGGACCTGCAACACCACCGCGAATCGATGGTGGCCGGGCTGCCCTACGGCGTGCGCAAGGTGGTGGAGCTGGCGCGCGCCTTGTGCACCGAACCCAAGCTGCTGCTGCTCGACGAGCCGTCCTCGGGGCTGAACGTGGAAGAAACCGAAGACATGGCGTTCTGGATCACCGACATCAAGGACGTACTGGGCATCACGGTGCTGATGGTGGAACACGACATGACCCTGGTGTCCAAGGTTTCCGACCGCGTGCTGGCCATGAGCATGGGCGCCGAGCTGGCCACCGGCACGCCGGCCGAAGTGCAGCGCGACCCCGGCGTGATCGAGGCCTACCTGGGCTCGGTGGACGACGTGTCCAGCCTGCGCCGCGAAAACCATGTGAAGGAGAAAGCATGAGAACCGCAGGGCCGCCCCAAGGTTCGCAAGCCCCCCTGGGGGGCAGCGCCGTACGCGCAGCGACAAGCGTGGGGGCAACATCACCATGACCGCGCCCGTGACCGACAACGCCGTGTTGAAGCTGCTCAACGTTGAGAGCGCTTACGGCCCCATCAAAGCCATTCGCGGCGTGAGCCTGCAGGTGCGCCGCGGTGAAATTGCCACCGTGCTGGGCAGCAACGGCGCCGGCAAAACCACCATCCTCAAGACCATCAGCGGCATCATCGATCCGCGCAAGGGCAGCATCGAGTTCAAGGGCGAAAACATCACCGCCCTGGACCCGGCGCACATCGTGCAGCAGGGCCTGATGCACGTGCCGGAAGGACGCGAGGTGTTTCCGCTGCTGTCGGTGCGCGACAACCTGCTCATGGGCGCCTACACCCGCAAAGACCGCGACGGCGTGGCGCGCGACATGGAGCTGGTATTCAACTACTTCCCCATCCTGCGCGAGCGCGCGGCGCAAGACGCCGGCCTGCTCTCCGGTGGCCAGCAGCAAATGCTCGCCATCAGCCGCGCGCTGATGGCCAACCCGGACCTGATATTGCTCGACGAACCGAGCCTGGGCCTGTCGCCCAAGCTCACCAAAGAGATCTTCGAGATCGTGGTGCGCATCAACCGCGAACGCGGCACCACCATCTTGCTGGTGGAGCAAAACGCCAACATGGCACTGAACGCGTCGGACTACGGCTACGTGCTGGAAAACGGCCGCATCGTGATGGAAGACACCTGCGCCCACCTGCGCGAGAAGGAAGACATCAAGGAGTTTTACCTGGGCATGAAGGAAGAAGGCGTGCGCGCCGACCGGCGCTGGAAGAAGAAGAAAAATTGGCGGTGAACAAGACTCCCCCCGCAGCGCTTCGCACTACCCCCCGGGGGGGCGGCACGGGCCGTCCGGCAAAGCCGGCCCGGCGGTGCCCTTGGCTGGCAAGGCCCTTCGCCGACATCGACATGTGGACTACGGAAACGATCAAATGAGTAACCTCTGGGACCTCTCCGGCATTCAGCCGCAGCACGACGTCGTGCTGCCGGGCGACACCATTCCCGCCATGTTCTGGAATGCGGTGAACGTGCGCGGCCCCAACGTCTGGATGCGCCAGAAAGACTTGGGCATCTGGCACAGCTGGACCTGGAACCAGACCGCCGAGGCGGTGCGCGAAATTGGCAACGGTCTGCTGGCGCTGGGCTTCGCGCCGCACGATACGGCGTCCATCCTGTCCAACACCAACATCGACTGGGTGCTGGCCGATATTGCCGTGCTGAGCGCGGGCGGCGTGTCCAACGGCATTTACCCCACCGACGCTGCCGAGCAGGTGCAGTACCTGTGTGAAGACTCCAGCACCACGGTGCTGTTTGTGGAAGACGACGAACAGCTGGACAAAGCACTGGCCGTGCGCGAGCAACTGCCCAAGCTGCGCAAGATCGTGGTGTTTGACATGGAAGGTCTGCGCGACCTGCACGACCCGCAGGTGATGAGCCTGGACGCGCTGCGCGCACTGGGCCGCGAACACGCAAAGCAATTCCCCGACGCCTTGCAAGCCCGCGTGGCTGGCTGCAAACCTGCCGACCTGGCTATTCTGGTTTACACCTCGGGCACCACCGGCAAACCCAAAGGCGCCATGCACAGCCACCACGGGCTGGTGTACACCGTGCGCGGCTACAACACGCTCATTGCCCGCAGCGATGCCGACGAGTGCATGTGCTTCTTGCCGCTGTGCCACATTGCCGAGCGCATGGGTGGCGAGTATTTTTCTCTCTACACCGGCGCCAAACTGAACTTCGTTGAAAACCCCGAAACCGTGCCGGAAAACGTGCGCGAGATTGCGCCCACGGTGTTTACCGCCGTGCCCCGCGTGTGGGAAAAGTTTTACTCCGGCGTGATGATCACGCTGAAAGAAGCTGGCACGCTGCAGCAAGCCGCTTACGCCTGGGCCATTGGTGTGGGCCAGCGCGTGGCCGACCTGGTGATGGCGCAACAGCCGGTGCCCGCCTCGCTCAAGCTGCAGTTTCAGCTGGCGCGGGTGCTGGTGCTCAACAACGTCCGCAAGCTCATCGGCATCCACAAAGCGCGTTTTCTGGTCACCGGTGCCGCACCCATTTCACCCGAGCTGGTGCGCTGGTACATGGCCCTGGGCGTGCCCATGCTGGAGGTGTGGGGCATGACCGAAACCTGCGGCGCGTCCACCGGCGTGCCGGCCGAGCGCATCAAGCCCGGCTCCATCGGCCCGGCCGCGAGCTACAACGAGGTGCGGCTGGACCCCGTCACCAGCGAGATTTTGGTGCGCGGCCCCAATGTGTTCATGGGCTACCTCAACCAGCCCGAGAAAACGGCCGAGACCATCGACGCCGATGGCTGGCTGCACACCGGGGATGTGGGCGTGGTCGATGAGGAAGGGTTTTTCCGCATCACCGACCGCATGAAAGACATCATCATCACCGCAGGCGGCAAGAACATCACCCCCAGCGAACTGGAAAACGAACTGAAGTTCTCGCCCTACGTGACCGATGCGGTGGTGATCGGCGACAAGCGCCCTTACCTCACCGTCATCATCATGATCGACCAGGAGAACGTCGAAAAATATGCGCAGGACCACGACGTGCCGTTTTCCAACTACGCCAGCCTCACGCGCTCACCCGAGGTGCAGCAGCTCATTCAAGACGAGATCGACCGCATCAACAAAAAGTTTGCCCGGGTGGAACAGATCAAAAAATTCTTCCTGCTCGACACACAGCTCAGCGCCGAAGACGAAGAACTCACGCCCACCATGAAGCTCAAGCGCAAGCTGGTGGAAAAGAAATACACCCCGCAAATTGAAGCCATGTACAGCTGACGTACAGCCGGCGCTTTTCTTGCTTTTCTCATCACCCATTCCATTCACAACGTAGGAGACACGAGACATGAAACACACCCTGACATTGATCGCCGCCACCCTGGCCCTGGCCAGCACGGCGGCCATGGCGCAGTCGCAAGGCGTCAGCAAAAACGAGCTGGTGCTGGGCTCCATTCAAGACCTGTCCGGCCCGCTGGCCGGCTTTGGCAAGCAGGTGCGCTTTGGCATGATGCTGCGCGTGGACGAAGCCAACGAGCAAGGCGGCATCAACGGCCGCAAGATCAAGCTGCTGGTGGAAGACTCGGGCTACGAGCCGCGCCGCGCCGTGCTGGCCGCGCAGAAGCTCGTCAACCAGGACAAGATTTTTGCCATGGTCGGCCACATTGGAACCGCCCAAAACATGGCCGCCATGCCGGTGCAGTTCCAGAAGAACGTGATCAACTTCTTCCCGGTGACCGCGGCGCGTGAAATGTACGAGCCCTTCCACCGGCTCAAGTATTCGTTTGCCGCCACCTACTACGACCAGATGAAAGTCGCCGTGCCCAAGCTGGCCAAAGAGAAAAACGCCAAGAAGGTGTGCACGATGTACCAGGACGACGAGTTCGGCCTGGAAGTGTTCCGCGGCGCCGAAGCTGGCCTGAAGGCGGCGGGCATGCAGTTTGCCGAAGTCACCACCTACAAGCGCGGCGCCACCGACTTCTCGTCGCAAATGCAAAAGCTGGCCTCATCCCAGTGCGACCTGGTGGTCATGGGCACCATCATTCGCGAGACCATTGGCGGCATTGCCACCGCCCGCCGCCTGGGCTTCAACCCCACCTTCATCGGCTCCAGCGCCGCTTACACCGACCTGATCCACAAGCTGGGCGGCCCCGCCATGAACGGCTTCTACGCCACCATGACGGTGCAACACCCCTACCTGGACGACGCCTCCCAGCCGGTGCGTTTCTGGGCCAACAAGTACAAGACCAAGTTCAACGAAGACCCGACCGTGTTCTCCGTGTACGGCTACTCGCTGGTCGACTCGTTCTTGCGTGCTGCCAGCAAAGCCGGCCCCAACCTGACCACCGACAGCTTCATCAAAGCCATGGACACGATGGTGATCCCGCCCGATATTTTCGGCAGCTCCGAAATGACCTTCAGCCCCACCAAGCGCCTGGGCAGCAACGCCACCCGCCTGTCGCAGTTGCAGGACAACCGCTGGAAAGTGGTGTCTGAGTACTTCAAGGTGAACTGAGCACGGTCTCTGTTCAGCGCGGCCGTCGGTGTGCAAACGCTGACGGCCTTTTTTCATTGAAATAAGGCGCCTTACCCTTTCCCCGCAGGACCCGACATGCACATCACGCCCCAGCGCGAACCACGCTATGACCCGCTCACCGATGAGAAGGTTTCGATCTACCAACCCGACCAGCCCGGGCGCATATTCCCCGGCAGGCCCCGCTTCACCAGCCACGCCGAACACCGGCGCCACCTGAAAGAACGGCTCGTGGGCGCCTGCCGTGCCTTTGCGCTGCAGGGCTTTGACTACGGCTTTGCCGGGCACCTGACGGTACGCGACCCCGAGCACCCGCACCTGTATTGGACCAACCCGATGGCGGTGCATTTCGCGCAGGTCAAGGTGTCCAACCTGATCCTGGCCGACCACCAGGGCCATGTGGTCGAAGGCCAGCACGCGATCAACCGCGCCGGTTTTGTGCTGCACGCCGCCGTGCACGAAGCCCACCCGGACATCGTCGCCATGTGCCACGCCCACACGCTTTACGGCACGGCGTTTGCGGCCCTCGCCCAGCCGCTGGAACCCATCTCGCAAGACGCCGCCGCGTTCTTTGAAGACCACGTGGTCATCAGCGACGAAGCCGGTCAGGTCGCGGTCGAAGTCAAAGCTGGTTTGAAAGTGGCCGACTGGTTCAAAGGCGTCAAAGCCGCCATCCACCAAAACCACGGCCTGCTGACCGCCAGCCGCCACAGCATCGAAGCGGCTGCGTTCTGGTTCATTGCACTGGAACGCTGTTGCCAGCAGCAGCTCCTGGTGCAGGCCACCGGCGTCAAACCCCGGCTGGTGCCGCCTGAAAAGGCACGCTACAGCCGCGAACACGTCGGCAGCGAATACATCGGCTGGCTGCATTTCCAGACCATCTGGAACGATTTGCTGCGCACCCAGCCCGACATGTTCGATTGAGCAGCCCAGCAACCCGGCCCACCAACGCGGCCAAGCCACCCCCATGAGCATCACGCCCGCCTGGGCCGCCCTGCTGGCTGACGCCTTGCTGGCCCTGCACCTGGGCCTGGTGGCGTTTGTGGTGGGCCTGCTGCCGCTGGTGCTGCTGGGCGGCGCGAGGGGTTGGCGCTGGGTGCGCTGGCGCCGCCTGCGCCTCACCCACCTGGGCCTCATGGTGTTCATCACCGCACAAACCTGGCTCGGCCAGCTCTGCCCCCTGACGGTGTGGGAACAAGACCTGCGCCGCCTGGCTGGCCAAGGCAGTTACACCCAAACCTTCATCGAGCATTGGCTGTCGCGCCTGCTGTACTGGGAAGCCCCCTGGTGGGTGTTTGTGGCGGCTTATACGGCGTTTGCTTTGCTGGTGGCGGCAGCGTGGTGGTGGGTCCGGCCCGAGCCAGCACGGTGAACTGACGGGTCTGCCAACCGGCCCGCGTCTGGGTGGCAACGCCCACAGCGCAAGCGGCTCCCCATGCCAAGGGGGGCCGCGAGTGGATACCCAAAGAACGTCACGACCACGGTCGCGGCTGCGACCACCGAAGGGGGCGGCCCCGGCGTGGCCGGTGGCGCTCAAGACCGATCCCAGGCCAATGCCGACGAGCATTCGCGGCCACGGCCCGCTGCGCTGCATCGCCTGCAGTCCCGCCGTCAACACAGCCATGGCTGTCCTTGTGGTGGCCGGCAGGGCAACATGCACTGGCTCCTGGCCACTGCCGATGGCTTGGAAGGTACGGCTGTTGCACCGCCACGTCGGTGGTGTGGGGGCGCACAAGCCAGGGTTATGGGCTGCCTGTGCCAGCGCCAGCATTCACGCTGCCGACCGAAACTGTTTGGCAGCAAAGGCCCAGGCCATGCGGGACGCATCGGGCCCTTTCCCGTCGCTGAAAGCCTGGCTCGTGGCGCCACCGCTCCAGGCGTGGGCCAGGCCACTCACCTCCACCAGCGAAGCCACTGTGCTGCCCTTGCGCTTGAAATCGGTGACCGACATCGGGTAACGCTGGCCCCTGCGAACGGGACGCGGCTGGCTTGCCCGTGCCCCCGCGGCCTGGGCCCAGACCTGCGCTGCGGCTTCCCCGTTCTTGGGTGAGACCACCGGGTCCACGTTGCCATGGATCACCAGCAGGGGGGGCCAGTGGGCCGCCATGGTGCTCGGCGTGACCGCCAGCGGCACGGTTCCCCGGTGACCGTGCATGGCGCCCAGCGCCGACAGGGTGGAATGCGCGGTACCGGGTGGAATGCCCGAGTGCATCACGATCGCCTGAAAGCGCTCCGGGTGCCGCGTGACCAGCAAGGCCGCCATGCTCGCACCAGCCGACAGCCCGGCAATGGCCACACGCGCGCCGTCCACCGGATGCAGCAGACACACCTGGTCGACAGCCTTCATGATCAAAGCCGCCTCGCCATAGGCGCGACCGGTATCGGTGTCGAACCAGTTCCAGCAACCCTGTGCATTGGCCAGGCGGTCTTGTTCGGGGTACAGCACCAGAAAGCGCTCACGCACCGCGATGCGATTCATGCGCGTGCTGGCCGCGAAACTGTTGGCGTCCTGCCCGCAACCGTGCAGCATCACCATCAACGGCAGTTGCTCACCATACGCAACGCCTGGCGGGCGAAACAGCCGAAAACGCCGCACGCCGGCGGCGCCCATCACGAAGCCGGGCAACCAGGCCCCAGCGCCAGGTGGTGGCGTTCGTTTGGCCACTGCGGGCTTGAGGGTTTTGCTGAGCGCACGGCTGCCTGATGCCGTAGCCAGCCGCGTCATCGTCACCCAAGTGCGACCGAAGCTTTTGGCCCAGGCCGTTGGACTTGTTCGTTTTTTCATGCGGGCCATTCTGCGCAAGGGTTGCCCGCAGCGGCTGTGCGAAAGCGCACAGACCCCCACGACGCGCAGCCTCACAGCTCCACTTGGTCGAGGTGCGGGTCGTCGGTATTTACGGCGCGCGATTCGCTCATCGCCACAGGAGTGCCGACGGCTGTTTCCAGCACCACCAGCGATGAAGACTGTTCGCCCCCGCGGCTTTGATGTCGGCTCGGCCGACCCCACAGGCTCGCCCGGCAGCGCCGCCTCTTGGGGTGCGATCACCGCGGGCGCCGACGCTGCGGCATTCATCACCGCGCTGGGCAAACAGCGGTACCCCCAGCGCGCGGTGGCTGCGCCGGGAGCCTGAGCGCCCGCTTGCATGCTTCGGGCCGTGACCGTGCGCGACCCGGCCACCCCCAAGGCGCAAGAGCGTTTGCGCAACGCCACGGCGGGTATGCGCGTTGCCGCACAGAACCGGAAAAGCGCAACCGCTAAGGTGACAGCAGTGGGGCAGCGCCGGATGGGCCATGCACCGCCTCCCATCCATTTACAAGGGGAATTTTTATGAACAGCATCATTTATATCGTCGGGCTGGTCGTTGTCGTCTTGTTCGTCTTGTCATTTTTCGGGCTGCGCTGAGGTAGCGAAGGACAGGCTCTGGGTGCGCCAATGGCGCACCGGGCGCCCTTGAGCCACCCGCTGGCGCACGCCAGCAAACGACCCGACAACCACACGCAACGGCACACCGGCACTGGCCCTGGAAGCCCCGGCTTGCCGAATGGCCCGCCCGGCGCCACTCAGCATCCCGAGGCCCGCCGAGCCGTCACCTCAAAAGGGTTGTCAACGCAAGCCCGTTTGCCCCCACGGCCAGGCACCGCCAGCAGGTCAGCCGGCAAGGGTAATTGTCGTCAACCAGGGGGCCAGCGTTCGCACTCAAGCACATGCACCTGCTCATGCGCGCGCGGCCGCTCCAGCGCTTGCGCATGGGTGCCCAACACGACGCGACTGAACGTGATGCCTGCGCATGGCTGGGGCGCCGGGGTGGCTGGTGGGGGGCAGGTCAAAGCGGCCATGGGCCCGAACCGTGAAAAAAACGGTGTTTCATACAATGACCCGCTTATGAACCCATCCGTTGACCACGCCGAATTGATCGCCACCTTCAAGCGGGCCGAGGCAGATGCTGCGCACAAGCGCGGACTGATCAACAAGGCAGCTCAAAAGGGCCCCAAAGCCATTCAAGCCGCCGCCGATACCGCAGCACGGGCGGACAAACGCCGGGACACGTTTGCCAAAAAGTTGCGGGCCTTGGGTGTGACCCTTGGGGGTTGAGCGGGGGTCTGCGGCTGGTAGCCAGCCAGCACCATGGCGATCCATGAAAGGCAACTGTCGCGGGACTGTTTCAGGCCATGAACCGACGCTGCCAGATCATCGAAGCAGTCCGTTCAACCGTTGAAGTTAACCGGTGTGCTGCAACGCTCGTCCGAGTTGAACCGCAGGTTGGACGCTGTGGGGAAGGGTGCCTGTTCTGGCGCCTGCCGGAGAAGCGTGAAGTTGAAGCCCCAAGGCAGACACGACCTTCACGATTGTCGCGAACTCAGGGTTGCCGCTGGGTGCCCATGCCTTGTAGAGGCATTCGCGTCCCAGACCGGCATCACGCGCGATTTGACTCATGTCTTTGGCCTTGGCGATATCTCCGAGCGCGGTAGAGACAAGTGCGGGGTCGCTCTCTTCGAGCGCCGCTTCGAGGTGCGCGGCCATGTCTTCTTCGGAGTTCAGATGTTCAGCCGGATCCCACGGTTTGGTGATGGTCTTGGGCATGTTCGAATCCTAAAGTTGCTTCGCCAACGCCTTGGCCAGCTGGATTGCGCCACTACTTGGACAGGTACTCTTCATTCCCGCAGACCCACCCGATATGCAGGTGAACGCCGCCCCGGGTGCCAGCGGATACCACCGTGTTTATTGCGCTCTCTGCGCGAAGCAGCTTTGCGAATTGCTCGTAGTCCGGGAGCCAGTCGCGGGACGGGCTGAAGGAGTGAACGAGCATGACTGCGTGTGGGGCGCCGAAGCGCTTGGCCTCAATGATTGCGGAGGCAGTGCGATGCAGAAGTTGGTACCGGATGGTGCCCGCAAGCTCTTCGTTCAGGTTCAGTTCTCGTCGGAGAAATGCGAGTCGTGCGGCCTTGCCCGTAGATCCTTCGGCGAGCCATTCTGAGAGCGTGGGGCCAAATGGCTCTGCGACCTTGCCTTCAACCGCGATGGAAACCAGTTCGTTACCAGCGCGCGCAAGGGCCCAGATGTCATTCTGGGAGGGCCGCGATCCGCCGACGAGTGGCACCTGATGTTCGGGTAGCGCCAATAGCAACTGGATGCCTGCGAGGTACTCGTTGCCGGCGAATGCTTCTTTGACTTCCATCGGAAGGCCGCCGGCGTCCTGCCATGAATGAGCGAGAGCTCGTGCTGAGTATCCTGTGCGCCAGTGCTTCACAGGATCGGCGAGTAGTGGGGTCCAGTCGTCGGCAGAGCGAGCGGGAACATAGATGTGGGGCAAGTGACACCTTTCGACTTTGAGGTCTACCGTTTGAGCTGAGCGGACGCCACCGGCTTGGCGCCTGACCCGCGAAGCGGATGATGACACTGGCCGGTTCGCGGGTCAGGCGCCAAGTTGGTGGAGGTCCGCTCAAGCGAAGGGTTATTCTATTTACAGTTCATTAGATAAATAATATTCATGTCACGATTTCTTCAAGGAGATGGACATGGCGAGAACTGCGAGGGGTGCGGACAACTTGGAGTGGGCGCGAGAAGTGTGGGCGCAAGCGCACACGATTGAGCAATTGCGGCAGGCGCAAGCCGTGGTGCTGCCGCTGGATTACGGCTTGAGCATGGAGCAGACCGCGCGTGCGATTGGCCGCTCGGTGCCGTGGACGTGTCGGCTGCGCAACCGATTCCTGGCCGGCGAGATCGTCGGCGACGGCCAGCGCCAGGCGCGCGGCGGGCGCCGACGCCAGAACATGAGCGTCGAGCAGGAGCGCGAAGTGCTGGCCCCGTTCCTGGATCGGGCACGCACCGGGGGCATCCTGGTGGTCGGCCAGGTCAAGGCCGAACTCGAAGCCCGGTTGGGCCGCACGATGGCGCTGTCTTCGGTCTACAACCTGCTGCACCGGCACGGTTGGCGCAAGC
>Ga0208242_100056_pt1 | contig 165038 bp, 174 predicted proteins | sample SubbioAug_CSW13A_FD_184825 | JGI IMG/M metagenome (GOLD analysis project Ga0208242, IMG submission 184825) | Serpentinite rock and fluid subsurface biosphere microbial communities from McLaughlin Reserve, California, USA - CR12Aug_CSW13A (SPAdes) | ecosystem: Environmental > Terrestrial > Deep... | reverse complement strand
GGGGGGGGGGGGGGGGGGGGGGGGGGGGGGGGCTGGATGCCTGAAATGAAATTCGAACCCCCTCACCCGGATTGCTGCGCAATCCGACCTCTCCCCCGCGGGGAGAGGTGAAGCACATCGCATCGTTATTGCAGATAAGGATCAATTGAATGCCGCGCGCCGTTGTCTGCCGCGAACTGGGGCCGCCTGAATCGCTGAAGCTCGAAGATATTCCGCGCGCCGATCTCTCGCCGGGGCAGGTGCGTGTGGCCATTCATGCAGCCGGGTTGAATTTCCCCGACATCCTGATGGCGGCGGGAGAGTATCAGCTCAAGCCGCCGCTGCCGTTCACGCCGGGGATGGAAGCGGCCGGCGAGGTGATCGAGATCGCGGGTGCAGATGGCATCAATGTCGGCGACAAGGTCATCGTGAAGGCGCGGTTCGGCTGCTATGCCGACGAGATCGTTGTAACGCCCGATCAGCTCGTGCCGCTGCCCGCGGCGTTCGACTACGCGCAGGGCGCGGCCTTCTTCGCCGCGCACGGCACGGCCTGGCATGCGCTGAAAGATCGCGCGCAGATCCAGCCGGGTGAGGTGCTGCTCGTGCATGGCGCGGGCGGCGGCGTCGGGCTGGCTGCGGTCGAACTCGGCAAGGTGTTCGGCGCAATGGTCATTGCGTGCGCGTCAAGCGAGGAGAAGCTCGCGGTCGCGCAGCAGCGCGGCGCGGATCATGGCGTGCTCTATGGCCGCGAGCCGTTCAAGGATGCGGTGAAACGCATCACCGAAGGACGCGGCGTCGACGTGGTGTTCGATCCGGTGGGCGGACAAATTTTCGAGGACAGCCTGCGCTGCATTGCGTGGGGCGCGCGGCTGCTGGTGATCGGCTTCACCGGCGGCGTCGGCGTCGCGAAAACCAATCTGGTGCTGATCAAGGGCGCGAGCGTGCTCGGCGTGCGCGCGGGCGAGGCGGTGCGCAAGAAGCCCGCGCTGAATGTCGCGCGAATGGCAGATCTCACGCGCCTTGCGAACGAGCGCCGCATCAGTCCGAACATCTCGCACCGCCTGCCGCTGGAAGATTATGCGGCGGCGATGCGATTGCTGATGGACCGCCGCGCGATAGGGCGCGTGGTGCTGACGATGCGGTAGGCTACTTACTTGTACTCCCGCTCGGTCCACCACGGGAAATACGACGGCATGTCCTTCGACACGGTCTGTGCGAATTTCGCCGGGCGCTTTTCGAGGAACGACATCACGCCTTCGCGCACGTCGGCGGACTGGCCGCGCGAATAGATGCCGCGGCTGTCGACCTTGTGGGCCTCCATCGGATCGTCCGCGCCCAGCATGCGCCACATCTGCTGGCGGATCAGCGCGATCGACACCGGCGCGGCGTTCTCCACGATCTCGCGCGCGATGGCGCGGGCCGTGGTGATTAACTCATCCGCGGGCACCACCTTGCTGACGAGGCGGCCGGCGAGGGCTTCATCGGCGGGAAACACGCGGCCCGAATAGCACCATTCCAGCGCCTGCGAGATGCCGACAATGCGCGGCAGGAACCAGCTCGATGCCGCTTCCGGCACGATGCCGCGCCGGGCGAACACGAAGCCGAACCGCGCATCGACCGAGGCGATGCGAATGTCCATCGGAAGCTGCATGGTGACGCCGATGCCGACCGCCGCGCCGTTGATCGCGCCGATCACCGGCTTGAGGCACTTGAAGATGCGGAGCGTCACACGCCCGCCGCCGTCGCGCACCGCATCGTCGCTCCATTCGACTTCGCCGTTCGGGCGCAGCGGCGCAGTCTTGCGATCGGACCGTGCGGCCCGGTCAAATGTCGCGCCGCCTTCCGAAAGATCAGCGCCCGCGCAGAACGCGCGTCCCGCGCCGGTCACGATGATAGCGCGGACGTTATCGTCGGCGTCGGCGGCATCGAAGGCCGCGATCAGTTCGTCCATCATGACATGCGTGAACGCATTCATCTTGTCCGGACGGTTCAGCGTGATGGTCAGAATGTGGTCCTGAACCTCGTATTTGATCTGCTGATAAGCCATCGACGCTTTCTCTCCCGCTGGTTTCTTTTTGTTAATGCCGTTTGAAGGGCCATCCTAGCGCGTCTCCTCAAGTGCTGGCAATTTACGCAGACGGGACGGCACTATGCGATGGACGTTTTAAACAGCGGGGCTTAGCTTTGCTCCGATCGGGATGGAGACCGGAATGCGCGCGGTTCTTGAACATTGCGTCGGAGGGCAGGAAACGTCGCTTCCTGCCGATGCGCTGCTGATCCGGGAAGGAGAGACCACCGGGCGGCTTTATGTTCTGCTGAGCGGCCGGCTCGATGTTCTGAAGGGCGAAACGGTGGTCGCCACCGTCACCCAGCCCGGCGCCATCCTCGGCGAGATGTCGGTGCTGCTGGGCCAGCCGCATACCGCAACGGTGCGCGCCACGGTGGCCTCGACGGTTTATCAGTTCGATGACGCCGCCGCGTTCCTGCGCGCACAACCTGCGGTCGCACTTCTTGTCGCGCAGCTTCTCGCGCACCGTCTCAATGCGGCGACGACATATCTCGCCGACATCAAGCGCCAGTATGCCGATCACGGGAATCATCTGGCGATGGTCGGCGATGTGCTCGAAAGCCTCGTCAACCTGTCTCCGGGCGCGGCGTCGCCGGGATCGGACCGCCAGCCTGAGCGGCTGCCGGACTCCCGGCTGTAAGCCAATCCGGAAATGCATTGAGATTCTCCGCAGGCCGCCGCAGCGGCTTGCCGAGATCGATCGATTGTTCGCCTGCCGCCGAAAACCAGTAGGCCCTGTCGTGATCCAGATCGAGCACGATATGCGCGGGCGTCGGCCCGAACTGTTGCCCCATGTTGAAGACCCAGGTGCCGCCGATCTGGTCGAACCATGAGCCGTCCTTGACGAACGGTGACTGGTGCACATGGCCCGACAGCACGATGTCCGGCTTGTAGCTTTCGATCCATTGCACCAGTTCGGCGTCGCCGAACGTGCGCGCGCCGCCCCAACTCGTCGGCGAGTTCGCGGCCGGCGCGTGATGAATCCAGATCCAGCGGCCGCGATGCGCCGCGGCGGCTTCCTCAAGCTGCATGCCGATCTGCTCTTTGACGCGGGGCCCGTCCCACCACGGGCAGATCGTGAAGAAGGTATCGCCGATGGTCAGGCTCTCGCCGTCATGGGCGATCCCAAGGCCGCCGAGATCGCCGATCCAGCGCGAGATTCGCTCGCCCGCTTCGTCGCGCTCATCGAGATCGTGATTCCCCGAGCACAGGATCACGCGTGTCTTGCTGGCGAGCCGTTCGAGATATTTCCGCACCACCACGATCTGGGCGCGGAAATCGACAATCGATCCGATATCGAGCGCGTCGCCTGCGATGATCACCACATCGAACCGCGGTGCGATGCCGAGCACCCAGTCGAACTGCGGCAAGGCGTAATGCAGGTCGGCAACCACGAGGCAGCGCATGACGAATCACACCCTTAATTCCAGTTCGCGAAAGCTCCTGAAGGCGCTGTTCGCGACGATCCGTCCGGCCCGGCATTTGTACCGTCAAACGCGAGCCGTGCAAATCGGCGGTGTGAAATTCGGCCGGTCTTTTCGCCGCATGACATGCGATTGAGGCCTGCCATGCCTATGTTTTTTGCATTCGCGCGCGCCGGAGCGGCGTTGCGGAGAGCGTTTCAGAGCGCTCGATCATCGATTCCGGGTGCCCGGATTCCGGCGATATTGTCCACGGCACGCGCATTTTACGTCACAAACCGGGCTTTCAGCCGCACCCCGCGCGATGTTACAACCCGCGCGCGCGGACGTGGCGGAATTGGTAGACGCAAGGGACTTAAAATCCCTCGATGGCAACGTCGTGCGGGTTCGATTCCCGCCGTCCGCACCAAGACAAATCGATGATGCTTTCGAAGAAGCGATGTTTTCGGGATACCAACGTGTTTTTTAGAATTGCCGGACGTGCTGCATTCCTTACCCCAGGTCTTTTTGCCTCAAGTTTGCTGGCTTCAAGTGTTTCCTTCGCTCAAGAAACGTCCTGGCCGGCGGCGCTGGTCTGTCAGGCGAGCGTGCAATCCTATTTCAACCTGCCGCAGCCGCCGCGCCAGATCGATGAAAGTTTCGGCTGGCTGATTTTCAGAAGCTCGCTGGGCGGCGTCTATGACTGCAAGGTGTGGGGCAGCTCCGTTTCGCTGAAATGGAAAAGTCACAACGGCACCATGAGCAACAGCAGAACTGAGGTCGATGCGAATGGCCCGGTGCTGACCGTTCGTCCCGGCGGAACAGGACAGTGGCGATTTCGCCGCGTCGCCGACGGATATGGTTTGTTAAACGGGGGCGGGCGTCGTTAAGTACGGCGCGGGGGATTCTCCTGAACCGGCCGAGGGACTGACAATGGTGGACAAGCAAGCCCTGCGCGAAGAAACCGAGCGGCTGGTGCGCGAGGCGATGGAGCGCAAGGCCCTTGTGGTCAAGCAGGGCAACACGCGCTTCGAGGCCACCTGCGGCAAGTGCGGCAAGGCCAACCGCGTTCTGGCCGCGAAAGGCACCAAGCGCGCGGCGTTCGTCTGCAAGGAATGCGGCCACAAGCAGGAAACGCTTTGATTGCGTTGCCGCCGTTTACCGCTCACCACAAATTCAACACGAAGACCCGCAACACGACGCATATGAAAAACGAGTGGATGGTTGAAGGCCTGAACCGCGATCCTGTGCTGCGTCCCGCAGCGGGCGGATGGCGTCCTGTTCTGCGCATCGCGGGTCTTGCCGCGCTGGCGGTCAGCCTCGGTGCCTGCGCCAGCGGCGGGGCCGGCTCGCCTTTCGGGTCGAGTGTTTTCGTCGATCCCGCCAAGTACGAGCTCTACAACTGCGAGCAGCTCGTCTCCACCCGCAGGGATGTGAACAACCGCGTGGTCGAGCTGGAAGGGCTGATGGCGAAAGCGGAGTCCGGGGCAGGCGGTGCGCTGGTCTCGGGTCTGGCGTATCAGACGGACTACCGCGCCCAGCGCGCGCAACGCGACGACCTCGATGCGAGAATTGCGCGCGACAATTGCAGCACCGAGATTCCCAGGCCCGCAGCTCCGGCGGCGCCGCCCAAGCGCAAGCGCTGATCCAGCCAGCGGCGCATCACGGCATCCGCCAGTCGTAGATCCAGTCCTGCCGGGACAGCAGCCGCGATCCGCCCAGCACCCTGATGACCTGATCGCGCGCGAAGCCGACCGGCCCGCCGAGATGATAGGTCCGGCCGTTCTTGCGCGCCGTGCGCTGCGTCCGGGTCACGCGCGGCGCGCGCAGGCGGGCGTATTCGGCGAATGCCGCCGTCGGATTGGCGGGTGAGCTTTCAAGACATTTCGCAATCACCGCAGCGTCCTCGATGGCCATGCCAGCGCCCTGCGCGGCGAATGGCAGCATGGCGTGGGAGGCATCGCCGAGCAGTGCGATCGGCCCCTTGTTCCAGACGCCGCCGTCGCGCACGGCGAACAGCGCCCATTTGCGCCAGCCGTCGACCGCGCCGATCATCATGCGCGCGGCGATCGGCCATCGCGGCGCCGAGAATTGGTTGGCGATCTCGACCACATCGCCGGGCTCGCTCCAGCCCGGCCTGTTCCATTTGCCCGAGATGATCGCCACCACGTTGATGCGCTTGCCGCCCGACATCGGATAGGCGACCAGATGCGCGTTCGTGCCCATCCAGAGTTGCACGCGCTGCGTATTGAATCCGCGCGGCAGTTGCGTGGCGTCCACCGTGCCGCGCCATGCGATGCTGCCCGTGAACTGCGGCTGCGCTTCGGGGAAGATCTGATGCCGTACGCTGGACCAGACGCCGTCGGCGCCGATCAGCGCCAGCGCCTGCTCCTGCTGCCGCGCCGTGCCCCGCCGCTGAACAACGGTGACGCCCTTCGGATAGACGGCGACGTCCTCGAACTGTGCGCCGAGCCGCAGGTCGATGTCGGGATGGCCGGTGACGCGGGCCAGAAGCGCCGATTGCAGATCGGCCCGGCGGACGATCCAGTAGGGTGCGCCATAGCGCAGCGCTGCGGCCTCGCCGAGGGGGACCCGCCCGATTTCCTTCCCGGTGCGGGCGGTCATGATGCTGATCGAGTCGGGTACGATCATATGCGGCGCAAGAAGCGGCTCAAGGCCGAGATCGATCAGGATGCGGCTGGCGTTGGGGGACAGTTGCAGCCCGGCGCCGGCCTCTTCAAGTTTCGCGGCGCGCTCAAGAACGATGACGCGAAAACCGCGCTGCGCGAGTGCCAGCGCGGTTGTCAGTCCGCCAATACCCGCACCAGCGACAACGATGGTGCGTGAGTCAGCCACAGGTTTTTAGGCGACTTTGTCTTTCACGACGCATTCCGGAGGACGCGCCTGTCCGGCCTTCAGATCGGCGGCATAGCGGTACAGCGTCGAGCAGTAGGGGCAGATGATCTCGTTGTCATCGCCGAGATCGAGAAAGACATGCGGATGATCGAACGGGGGATTGGCGCCCACGCACATGAACTCCCGAGAGCCGATTTCGATGATGGCCACGCCCGCATCGTTATGAAAGTGAGGGACGACGTGATCCGCCATAACAGTTCTACCCCAATCCTGGTCTTGTGCGTCTTTACCCATACCCCAGCACGCGCAGCGACGACGCAGCCGCTGCTTTGCAGCATACCGAGCGATACAGCTTATTCCTAGATTGCGGCATCGGATTCGTCCAATTCGCCGCATGACTTAGCGTGTGAATTCGACACAATCTTGCCGTCTTGGGAAAGCCCTTCTTTCGTTGGGGAGGTTGTGTCCGAAAAACGGCACACCATGTCATCGGCCAGTCATGGGTCTGCCGGACCCATAGGCATGGCAAGGGGTTATCAGTTCGCGATGAAGGCCACCTGAGATGAAAGCCACCTGGCGCATCGGTTTGACCCTCGCGGGTGCGGCTGCTTCGGCGGCGGCATTTGCCGCGCTGTGGCCTCATGCGCGCGAGGCCTCGGCATTGCTGCTGGCCCAGGACAACCCGGCGCGGCTGGCCGATATCCAGGTCAATTCCGCCTTGCGAACGCATGCCGATGCCCTCGGACAGGGCGCAGCCCAGGCGCTCGATGACAACGACGCGGATCTGGCGAAAAGTTTTACCGATCTGGCACAGGACAGGGGTGTCCCGCTGCCGCCCGGACTGGCCGCGCGTGTCGATGCCGCGGTCGCCGATGAGAACTCCACCACAAGCGTGGCGAGACGCTTTGCCACAGGTCTGGTGATCGGCGAAGCGGATGATGTCGCGAGCCTCGCAGGCACCGTCGCGGGCGATCTGTTCGTGTTCGGCGACATCCGCGATGTGGTGCGGGAGGGCAAGCGGCTTGCGATGGGCGAGAACGCCGATCAGTTGGTGCTCGGGCTTGCGAGTGTCGGCCTTGTGGTGACGGCGGCGACTTACGTTTCGGTCGGCGGTGCGACGCCGGTTCGCGCCGGGCTGTCGATGGTGAAGGATGCGCGCAAGGTCGGCCGGCTCGGCGCGGGCCTCACCGAATGGGCGGGACGTTCGGCGCGCGGCGTTGTCGATGCGCCGATGCTGCAGCAGGCGGTCGCAAGCGCATCGATCGCGCGCCCTGGCCAGACCATCAGCGCAGTGAAGGCCGCGTTCAAGGCGGAGAAGGCGGGCGCTCTGGTTCGTCTCGCCAAGGATGTCGGACGCGTCAGCGAAAAGGCGGGCACCAAAGGCGCGCTCGATGTGCTGCGCATTGCCGACGGCCCGAAGGATGTCGCGCGGGCCGCGCGCCTTGCGGAATCCAAAGGCAGCCGGACCCGCGCCATCGTGAAGATTCTCGGGCGCGGCGCGCTGCTGCTGACCGCTGGCGCATTCAATCTGGCATGGTGGGTGTTCGCCGCATTGCTGGCACTGTTCGGGTTTATCACCTCGATCAAGGCAACGACCGAGCGGCTCACGCTGTCATGGATTCAACGTTCCAAACTCAAACGTGTGCGGCGCGAACTTGCCGCGGTCCAGGCGCGGCTCGCAATATGAAATGCGCTGCACCGTCATTGCGAACGAAGCGAAGCAATCCAGAGCAAAAGGTTGGACTTCTTCGTCGCTGTCGCTCCTCGCAATGACGAGGGGGCGCGCGCTAGTCTTGCGCGTCACATCAGGGTAAAGTGGACCTCCGCCATCCACAAATCGTCTTCAATCAAAGTTATGGACTGTCCGATGCCGAGTTTTCACAACGGCTCCGTCGAAATTGCGTATCTCGATGAAGGCGAGGGAGATCCGATCGTTCTCGTTCACGGGTTTGCATCCAGCAAAAACATGAACTGGATTTATCCGGGGTGGGTTTCAACCCTGACCAAGGCGGGACGGCGGGTCATTGCGCTCGACCATCGCGGTCATGGCGAGTCGACGAAACTTTACGATCCCGAGGATTATCACATCGGCACCATGGCCGGTGATGTGAGCGGGTTGATGGATCATCTGAACATCGAACGAGCGGACATGATGGGCTACTCGATGGGCGGGCGCATCACTGCTTACCTCGCCGAGCGCAGCCCGGAGCGTCTGGGCAAGGCGATCCTTGGCGGCATCGGCATGGGCCTGATCGAGGATATCGGCCGGCCCGGCGAGAATGTTGCAGAGGCACTGGAAGCGGCATCGCTCGATGACGTCACCGATCCCGTCGGCCGGACGTTTCGTACCTTTGCAGATCAGACCCGCTCGGATCGCAGGGCGCTCGCGGCCTGTATGCGCGGCTCCCGGCGGCTGATGACGCGCGAGGAAGCAGCCGCGATTACCGTTCCCACACTGATCGCGGTGGGCACGACCGACGACATCGCAGGCTCCGCATCCCGGCTTGCGGACGTCATTCCCGGGTCGCAAGTGCTTGATATTCCAAACCGCGATCACATGCGCGCGGTCGGTGACCGCGTTTACAAGGACGGCGTTCTGGAGTTCCTTGCAAAGCGGCCATGACATACGCCTGAGAAGCAGGGTTGTAGATAATTATTCTACGAACGCGGGAGATAATTATTCCAACGTCAACCTTGGCAAGTGTTGCGGCCTTTCAACTTCCCATTATGTGGTAATATCTCCTCAGCGCTCATCAGCCGGATACTGCACCATGGCCAAGCCTCAACTTGATACCAAGTCGGCCCTTTTGACCGTCGATCCGGTCTGGACCCGCATCCGGGCCGAGGCTGAAGAGATTGTGCAGCGCGAGCCGGAACTCGCGACCTTCATCTATTCAACCGTGCTGCATCACGACCGGCTCGAGGATGCGGTGGTGCATCGTATCGCCGAGCGTCTCGATCATTCGGCGCTGTCCGGCGACCTGATCCGTCAGGCCTACAACGACGCGCTCGAGGCCGAGCCCGATCTCGGCAACGCATTCCGTGCCGATCTTGTTGCGGTATTCGATCGCGACCCAGCGACATCGCGCTTCATCGATCCGCTGCTCTACTTCAAGGGCTTCCATGCCCTTCAGGCGCATCGTCTCGCGCACTGGCTCTACAACAACAGCCGCAAGGATTTCGCCTACTACATCCAGAGCCGCGCGTCGGCGGAATTCCAGACGGATATCAATCCCGCAGCGAAGATCGGCCGCGGGATCTTCCTCGATCACGCCACCGGCCTTGTGGTCGGCGAGACCGCAGTGATCGAGGACAACGTGTCGATCCTGCATGGTGTCACCCTCGGCGGCACCGGCAAGGAGAACGAGGATCGTCATCCGAAAATCCGCCACGGCGTGATGATCGGCGCGGGCGCGAAGATCCTCGGCAACATCGAGATCGGACATTGCGCGCGCATCGCGGCAGGTTCGGTGGTGGTGAAGCCGGTTCCGAACAACGTCACCGTTGCGGGCGTGCCGGCGAAGATCGTCGGCGAGGCCGGATGCGCCGAGCCGTCGCGCACCATGAACCAGATGCTCAACGCCTTCGGCAACTGACGAAATCCCTGCGCTGATCGTGCAATCCGTTCGCAGGACGGCGGCGCATTTTTAGAAAATGCACGCTGGCGGTCTGCGCCGGATCGTTTTAAAGCTATCGCCAACAATCACTGTTCAGTTGGAGAAGCGCCCGTGGACGTTACGGAAGTCAGAAAGCTCGACGCCTATCTCAAGCGTCTGTTCGGCAATCCCAAAATCCGCGTTGTGCCGCGCCCCAAGAAGGACGACTCGGCCGAGGTCTATATCGGTGAGGAGTTCATCGGCGTGCTGTTCGTCGATGACGAGGACGATGATCGGTCCTACCAGTTCCAGATGGCGATCCTCGAAACCGACATCGAGGAAGAGGTCTGATTCAGTCGCATCGTGAATTGGCTTGAATTAAAGATCGTCATGCCCGGCCTTGTGCCGGGCATCCACGTCTTTGGAACAAGCAAGACGTGGATGGCCGGGACGAGCCCGGCCATGACGGCGTCAAATTTGCTCAGCCGTGCGGCCTGCGCATTCTGATGATGATCTGATCCATTGCGCCCGCGACGTCGCGCCATTTCGACAGCCAGTCGCGCGGAAACCTGAACGTCAAATCCGCCCCCTCGATACGACGCTCGGCAAGGCACATGCCGGGCGTTTTCGCATCGCGCGTGCAGCGCGCGATGATCTGCGGCGTTGAAGCGTAAACCAGATCCTCGTTCGCGTAGGGCGTGTTGTCGCGGAACGGCCGGATGCTCAAGCCGTCCTGAATGCTTCCGGCATTCTGATCGAGATAGCGCGGATAGATCGTCCGCGTCCGATCGTCCGGCGAGAGCGCATCGTGATGCGCCGCGATCGACAGGAAGATGCGGTCGATCTCGGGCAGATTGTCCTCGACCGTTTCCGCGCTCACAGGCTGCCGCGCCTCGGGCGCTTCAAGCGACGGATAGGCGAAGTTGAGATCGACGCGTTCCTGCGGGCCGGTCCGCTTCTGCACCTTCACGCGGATCGCCTGGGTCGGCACGTTGAACAGCGTGTTGCCGATGCTGATCGGCAGGCGCGACGGATCGCCGGCCTTCTCGACACCCCAGGTCGGCCACAGCAGATAAGCCACCACACCGACGGCGCAGGCGCCGATCACGCCCATGATCAGGAACGGCACAAAGTGTCCGCGCTGGGCGCGCCGCGCGGGAGCCGGTCGGGGCGTTGCCGAAGAATACAGAGCCATGAGCAGAAGACAGACGTTCCAGGAGGTGGCTCGCCAGGCGAGCGCCGAATCGCGGCGATTATGCCATGCGCCGGGAGATTTCCTCCCGGGTTCCGTGCGGGCGGACCCTGTCCGAGCCATGCGTCCGGGGCCGAACGCCGCCGCGGTGTTAACCTTTTTTTAAGGATAAAGTGGCGGGCACGGCGGCATTTTGCGAAGCCTAGGGACGAGCCAGCCGGCACTGCGGATCGCAGGACACCGGTGTGTGCATCGAATTGTTCTCGTGCGTTGTGAGTCCCGACGGATGTCGCCTGAAGCCCTCAATTCCTTCTTCGCCATTTTCATTGGATTTGCGCTTGCGGGGGCGCTGACCAGCGGCTTTCAGGCTTTCATGGAAAAGCCTCCCGGTTTCGGATTGCTGATGCAGGAGGCGAGCGCGAAGGCTTTCGCCGCCGTGCCGTTTCTGGTGTTCGCGGCCCCCTTCATCATCATGCGCAATACCGTGCGCGGCCGCACGATCGAAGGCCGACGGGTTCAGTTCGTCGCGATGGCCACCGTCATCGCCGGATTCTGGAGCATGATGTCCGGCACGTTCGTCCTGATGCTGCTGGAAACCGCCGGCATCATCGCCTGATTTCCAGCCGTTCCCACACTCGCCAGACCCTGTTTATTCGTGGCATGGTCGCTCCGGATTTTCCGCGTTCGATCTGAAGCGCGTTACTGGAGACGACAAGAGAATGGCGATCTACGAACTCGACGGGCGCGCGCCCGAACTTCCTGCCGACGGACAATACTTCATCGCCGAGACCGCGACGGTGATCGGCAACGTGCGCCTGAAGACCAACGCCAGCGTCTGGTTCGGTTCGGTGCTGCGCGGTGACAACGAGCTGATCGAGATCGGCGAAGGCTCCAATGTGCAGGACAACTGCACCTTTCACACCGATCCCGGATTTCCGCTGACCATCGGCAAGAACTGCACCATTGGTCACAACGTGATCCTGCACGGCTGCACCATCGAGGACGGCGCGCTGATCGGCATGGGCGCGATCATCATGAATGGCGCGCGCATCGGCAAGGGCTGCATCGTCGGCGCGGGTTCGGTCATCACCGAAGGCAAGACATTCGAGGATCGTGCGCTCGTGATCGGCGCACCGGCACGTGCGATCAAGACGCTGACGCTGGAGCAGGTCACCGCCATGACCTACGGCGCCGCGCACTACGTGCACAACGGCAAGCGCTTCAAGGCAGGCCTGAAGAAGATCGGGTGAGCTGGCGCTGCGCTTTTGCCTTTACGGACGTTTCGTTTTCAGACGGGTGAGCACCGGAAGTGTCCTCGCGCATCAGACCTTTCGCGTCGGCGATCGCCTTGGCCGCCTCACGCCGGCTCGCGCATTTGAGGACGCTTTGCTCCCCTGACTGAACGATAAAATCTCGTCCGTCCTTGATGATCGCGTATCGCACCATGTGGCCGATCCCCGTGTTCACCGTCGCTTGTAGAGAAAAAAGCGCGCGCCGTCGGCAAACATGTGGCGTTATACCCGGCGCCGTGGCCGATGGTTTCCGGGTGATTAAGCTGATCGAACAGCGAGCCTATTCTTGCAATGTTCGGAGCGGTCCACGCCGCCGGCTCGTTCTGGAACTCCACCCAGAGGATTGGACTAAAAGCTGAGCAAGGCGCGCTGCCTTTCGCGCGCGGAGCGATTATATTGAAGTTGTTGTCAACAACCGAAAGGAGGTGGTCCAGTGTCTATAACCAAGCGCTGTCACCTCGCTGAGGCCGCCCGCTAAGCCATCATGGCTTCGGACAGGGCGGTCTTTCCGCCTGGTTCAGCGAGATTAGGGAAGGGCGCGTCGGGAAACCCGGCGCGCCCTTCTTGCTATGCGCCTTAGCCCACCAGCAAAAAGATCGCGCCGACCGCGAGCATCGCGAGACCGGGCCATGTCTCTTTCAGGCGGAATCCGGCAGCGGGCTCGGATGGCTCCAGGGTGGGTTCTGGCGTCGCCGCGGGCGTTCGTCTGACAGAACTGAGCCGCGCCCGAAACATCGGCTGCGCCGCCAGGAATATCAGGCCGCCGAACATCAACAGTGCGCCAAACAGAAGGGTCAGCATCCTCGCCTCCGAGGCTTGCCACGGGGAGTCAAACCCGCGCCGGCGACTTGGTTCCTGTGAGGCGCCGCCGCAGGTGGTCTGGAAAAAGTTGCGGCCAGCTCTTGGGGGAGAGCTGGCCGCGCACGGTCCGGTCTGGGACGGGGAGGGGTGGGGATACGACCGGAGCGTGGGTTCCTATGACTTCAAGTATTCAATTTTGAGCATGACGTTTCGGTCATGCTCGAATTCTCAGCGTGAACTTGCGGTAGCAACGGCGGGACGCGAGTCTCCGAGCGACACCCAGGCCAGCGCATCGGTCTGCGACTGACGCTTGACGAAGCGGTAGCCGGTCTCGGTCCACGCCACGACGTCCTCGTTCTGGTTGTCGAGGATGAACTCGCCCTTGTCGGACTTCACGGTCAGCACCGCGTGACCTTCGCCCTTTTTGTCGCGCACCACCGTGATCAGCAGCGCTTCGCGCGGCCATCCGGCGTCGATCAGCATCTTGCGCTTGAGCAGGACATAGTCCTCGCAGTCGCCATATCCGTCGGTGGGATACGACCACTTCTCGATGACGCCCCAGTGATCCATGTCGGTCATCGGCTTGATGGTCTCGTTGACCCAGCGATTGACCCGCAGCAGATCCTTCCACGCCGCCTGCGTCATCACGATGTCGCGGGCCTGCGTCGCACCGCCCCGGCAATCACCGGGATTCTCGGCGCAGAATTCGACCCAGCCGATCGGCGCACGTGTGGTGTCGCCCAGGCTGGCATAAAGCACGCGTTCGCCTGCGGCATGCGCCGCAACCGTCATCCCCAACAGGCTGGCGACAACCGCCAGACCGACTCCCCGTCCACGAATTGAAAACATTGTGGCCCCCGTTTTTCTTGTTGGGACCACTTTTCACATAAAGGATTTTCGCCGCGGCTAAGTCGTCAAAGTACAATTGAGACGAATACAAGTAAAAGCTGCGATTAATTCGATCTATACTTGAATAAAATGAGCATAAAATTTGAAATACCTGCGTTTGATTCAAATTTTATCTATTAACACCTAACCCAATGATGTGATTGCGGTTTTCAGGCGAGCGCGAATGCGCCCGGATCGGCCAGCCAGGCGTCCAAAACGCTTCAGGGCGACACCCGGATAAGGGTATCGCCCTGAAAAGCCTCAAAATCAGAGATTTGGTAACCGCAGCGCTTTACTGGGCGCTTACGTTGTCTTCGACAGTCTCCGGAAGCTGCGCGTGAACGAACTCGATCGCGAAGCCTTCTTCGAGGTGGCGGACGACGCGGGCCTGCACACGGCCGAGGGTCACGGGTTCGCCGACCAGCGGCTTGATCTCGGCGGCCAGCGCCGCGCCGGACAGCGAAAGGTCCATGATCCGGCAGGCCATGGCGCGGCCGTCGTCGAACTTGAGGATCGACATCGGATTGCGCGGCACGATGCGGTCGTGGCGGCGGTCTTCCGGCAGATTCAGGATCTGGCGGTTGGCGAGCCAGGTGAGCTGGGCGGCGAGCTTGTCCCGCTTGCGGGGTGTCGCGCCGACCGTCATCGCGAAGCCGTTGTCGAGCAGGCGGGTGATCTTGCCTTCGACGCGGCCGATGTGGTCGAGATAGGCCACCACGCGCTCACCGACATTGCCGATGCCGGGCGCCAGCATGGCGAGGCCGCCGGGAGACATATTGATCACCTGACACGGAAATTCGCGCCGGTCCGACAGCATGTAGCGGCCGAGCAGGTGAACCTTCACGCGCTGAAAGCGTCGCCGCTCCTGAGCGGACGGACGGATCGATTGTCTTTGCACCAACGCCATCATCACACCGGTCGACCGGTTTTTCGGTATGATGAACCTTACGGCCCGTAGGGTTAATGATGTGTTAGTCCTAATGAACTGCGCTTCTCTCAGCGCATGCCTTCGTACACGGTGAGGCCGCGGATCAGCGACCACTTCCGGAGCGCGCGCGGTCCGCGCCGGTCCTGCTTCAAGTGACGCCATGAGGTGAGGCTGAAATCTTTCAGGCTGCCGTAGGCCTGCAACTCTCCGACAGGACTGAGCGGCGCGAGCAATCCGGTCATGCTGATCGGCGCGTGGGAGCGGGCGCTGAACGGCAACAGCAGCAGTTCGAGATGAATCCGCGTTCCGTCCGGGGCCAGTGAGGTGGCGCCGGCGACGGTGGCCTGGGTTTCGTGGGCCACAATTCCGAGAATGTCCTGCATCTCTCCGCGATCGGCCTCGCGGAACAGGCTGAGGAGGCTTTGTCCCTTCAGGTCGGCGCCGAACAGGGCGCACATCCGGGTTCCAGCCACCCGGAACGGGTAGCCAGCCGAGGCATCGCAGGACAGCACGAAGATGTCGCCGAGCAGATGCCGGACCTGGCCGGGTTCCAGATCGCCCCGCTCGGGAGCAGCCGCGCCGGCGCGCTTCCTGTCCCAATAGGCGTAGAATTCCCGGCTTGCTGGATGCTTCATGACCCGATTCCGCCCCGCGGACGACGATGGCGGGACAGATTTGTCCCGCTTTCAGGCGCCGCGAGGCCCCTTTCTGTTGTGCGGGACTTGAGGTGCAGCGTCCATGCCGGAGCGGGGATTTGGCTTTCTCCCAGCCGGATTTGCGTTGTTAAGATTAATTTAACTATGAGCTTCGTGGAAACGCGGAGGGCGGTTAGTGTCCGGTCACTCCAAGTTGCCGGTCTTCTCCAGGGATCGGCGGTTGTGAACTCAAGGTTGAATACAGGCGGCGGAAAACGATCCGGTCATTGTACGGGGAGGGGTGGGGATACCCGGAGCGTGAACAGCGCTCTTACTCGGACAGTCCGTGCAAAAGACCGGCGAGACCAAGGGAGGGCCTTAAAGCCCTCCCTTTTCTTTTGCCTGCCGCTTGCACCCCACCGCGAAAGCCGCCTATCTCAGAAGGTAGCCCCTTCGGATGTTGTGTGCCTTGGATTCTCCTCAATCCCCCCGCGAACCGATCCTGACCATTCCGTTCGGGATGACGGCCATTCTTGTTGTCATGGCTGGCATCCACGGCGTGCGCGCGTTGTTGCCGCTCGCCACGGATCAGGAGGTGATCTGGACGTTCGGCTTCGTGCCCGCGCGCTACGACGCATCGGTGCTGGCCGGGCAATTTCCCGGCGGTTTCGGCGCTGAAGTCTGGACATTCCTGACCTACGCTTTCCTGCATGCGGATATCACCCACATCGCCTTCAACATGCTGTGGATGCTCCCGTTTGGCAGTGCGGTCGCGCGCCGGTTCGGCACGGTGCGGTTCTTTGCATTCTTCGCCGTGACGGCTATTGCCGGCGCGTTCGCGCATCTTGTGACGCATCAGCATGAGGTTGCTCCGATGATCGGTGCATCCGCCGCCGTATCGGGCATGATGGCTGCCGCCATCCGCTTCGCCTTCCAGCATGGAAGCTTCCTGTCGTTCCGGCGCGGCGATGCCGAAGCCGCGGCGCGCGTCCCCGCGCTCTCGCTGGTGCGGTCGCTGCAGAACTCGAGCGTGCTGGGATTCCTCGCCGTCTGGTTCGGCCTCAACATCATCACCGGCCTCGGCGCGATCGCCATCGGCGCATCGGCACAGAGCATCGCGTGGCAGGCGCATATCGGCGGCTTCATCGCCGGTCTGGTGTTGTTTTCATTGTTCGACCCGGTGCCGCGCGCGATTGTGCAGGACAACAATGCTGGCGTTTTGCCGCCTGCGTCAGACTGACCCGTGCCTGTTGCTTCTGGCTGACCTGCGCAATACCTGCAGTCTTGCGAGCAGGTGGTATTTGCTCCATCATCGCCACGGATGACGCTGGAGGCGCGAGAAACCAATCAGACGATACGTTGTTTGACTCGACAGCAGAATTGAAAGCCGCGCCGCGCACGACTTCAACGCGCAACCCCGCGGCCGGAGTTTCGGGAGGCTACAATGACGGTTCGGGCAATTCTGGGTACCAAAGGCCACCAGGTGATCAGCGTGTCGCCGGAAACCAAGCTTTCGGCAGCGATCAAGATTCTCTCCGAGCGCCGCATCGGCGCCGTGCTGGTGATGAGCGGCCAGAAAATCGACGGCATCCTCTCAGAGCGCGATGTGGTGCGCGTGCTTGGCGAGCGCGGCGCAGGGGCTCTCGAAGAGCCGGTTCGCAGCGTGATGACACCGAAAGTCATCACCTGCCGGGAAACCGACACCGTCGGCGCGATCATGGAAGTGATGACGTCCGGAAAATTCAGGCATCTGCCTGTCGTTGAGAACGACAGGATCGTCGGCCTGATTTCGATCGGCGACGTGGTGAAGTGGCGTGTCGCGGAATTCGAGCGCGAGCAGGAAGCGCTGCACGACTACATCAAGACTGCCTGATTTATCGAGCCTCCTCGTCATTGCGAGGAGCGTAGCGACGAAGCAATCCAGCTTTCCTGAAGAATGGATTGCTTCGCTTCGCTTGCAATGACGTCAGGGCTGCGTCGGCTGCGCTGTGCCCGGCGTCTGGTTTGTTGTCGGCGAGAGCAGATTGATCGCTTCCTGAATCGATTCAATGTTGCGTTCGGCGGCGCGGGTGCCGTGAGCGATCACTTCTTCGGCGCGATGAAAGTCGAACCATCCGATCTTGCCGACGCGCGGCGAGATCAGAACATCCGGCGGGTCGCCCGCGAGGCGCGAGCGCGTGATGCGGTCCTGCATGATGTTGAAGGCTTCGACCATGACGGTCGAAATTCCGGGGCGCCCGGCGCTTCCGAAGAATTCGCGCTTCACCGCCTTTTCGGCCGAGAAGAATTTTCCGAAGCCGCGTTTTTCAACGACCGGCTCCGGCGGCTGTTCCGGTTCTGCGATGCGTCGCGGGGAGGAGATAAGGGTACCGTGTCCGAACACGTCGGTCGAGACGTTGCACGCGATGACGATTTCCGCGCCGAGCGCGCGGGCTGCCGAAACCGGCACGGGATTGACCAGCGCGCCGTCCACCAGCCAGCGATCATCGACGAGCACGGGCTCGAAAATGCCGGGCAGGGCGTAAGATGCACGCACGGCCTCGACCAGCTTTCCGTTGGTGATCCAGATTTCGTGTCCCGTGTTCACCTCGGTGGAGACGGCGGCGAACTTCAATGGCAGTTCGTCGATGTAGATCCCGCCGAACGATGCCTCGAGCTGCGCGGCGAGCTTGCTCCCGCCGATGATTCCTGAGCCGTTGAGGCGGATGTCGAGATAGCTGAAGATATTGCGCGGCTGCAGGCCCCGGGCCCATGTCTCGAGCGTGTCGAGGTGTCCGGCCGCATACGAGCCGCCGACCACGGCTCCGATGGATGTCCCGACAATCACGTCGGGGACGATGCCGTGGGCGAGGAGCGTCCGCAGGATACCGATATGTGCGAAACCACGCGCCGCGCCGCCGCCGAGCGCAAGCCCGATCTTGGGCTTCTTTGTCTGTGCGGCCCCCAGCTCCATCTTGTTCCTTGCGCCGTTGTGACGAAATCCAATCAAACTCTCGAGCAACGCACGTCTCCTGAGGCCTGATGACAGCGAATCGGCCGCTCTCGACCGGTTTTCCTCATCAGAACGCGAAATGGGTGTGATTGTGCCGTGGACACGCGTCTCGCGTAATCAGGAAATGTGACTGTAGCGCGGCCTGTCCGCGCGCAGAAGGCGTTATTCTCCCCAGGTCGGCTCCGGAAGGGCCGTCAAGCACCTTGTCAGGCTTGAATTTGCCTCGTTTTCGGTGAAAAACCTCCGCCATGACAGCCCCCGGACACCGCCGCAGGATAGCCGTGCGTGACTCGCGCACCGGCATGCCTGATGCCCTGCGCCGTCACGCATTGGCATTGACGTGCGCGCTGGCGGGGTTGATTGCCGTCGCGGCGCTGCAGCCCGCGGCTGCCCAGTTCATCGGCGATGCGCCGCCGCCAATTCCCCCGGCCAACGTCCCTGTGCCCCCGACGCCTTCTGGCCCGGCGATCAGCCTCGCGCCGCCGTCCGGTCCTGCCGCCACACCGGGTTTGCCTGCAACCCTCACTCAGCCGCCGGTCACCACGGCAACACCGCCGCAACCGGCAGCGACGCCATCGCAAGGTGTGCTCGCGCTCAACGCCCGGTTCGGCAAGGATCTGCCAGCCGTCAGCAGCGGCGTGATCTGGCGGGTCTATTCAGACAAGCCCGACGCCAGCGGCGCGTTCCAGCTGGTGCGCGAAGACCGCAGCCCGACGCCGAACATCGTTCTGGCGCCCGGCGGCTATGTCGTTCACGCATCGCTCGGTCTTGTCAGCGCGGTTCGTCCGGTCACGCTGCGCAATGATACCGTGCGCGAGCAGTTCGATCTTCCCGCCGGCGGTCTGCGCATCGAAGGCCGCGTCGGCACCACCAAGATCCCGCAAGGACAGATCACGTTCTCGATCTACAAGGGCAGCCAATTCGAAGTCGGCGAGCGTGCTCCGCTCGCGCAGAACGTCGCCGCGGGCGACGTGATGCTGGTGCCGGAAGGCACCTACTACATCATCTCGAACTACGGCGACGCGAACTCGGTGGTGCGCTCCGACATTCGCGTGCAGGCGGGCAAGCTGACCGACGTCACCGTCACCCATCGCGCGGCGGTCATCACGCTGAAGCTCGTGAGCGACAAGGGCGGCGAAGCGCTCGCCAACACCGCGTGGTCGGTCATCACGCCCGCCGGTGACGTGATCAAGGAATACAACGGCGCCTTTCCGAAAGTTATCCTTTCGGAAGGCGAATATCGCGTGATCGCGAAGAACGAAGGCAAGGTGTTTGAGCGGCCCTTCAATGTCAGCAACGGCGTCGACGGCGAGATCGAAGTCGTCGCGCGATAACATCGCTGTAGCAAAAGCGTCATAGTCTCTAAGACGCACTAACCATCAGACGACTTAGAACTTTCACAAATCACACATCCGCTGCATCGGCCCGCATTGTTTACGGAGCCTTAAGCGTCCCTGCATTGGATACCGACCGCTGACACGACAGAAAGCCGTGTCGATGGGGTGGGGTGCGTTGTGGTTGCCATCGCGAAATCGAAGAAGACTTCAGATCCGGGATTGTTCAGCGACGTTTCGGTCCTGCGCCGCAAGTGGCAGGCAGCTCTCAAGCCCGGAAAGGATTTGCCGTTCTTTGAAGACGTGATGCTCGGCAGCCTTGGGCGCCTGGCCGATCATGTCATGCTCATCAAGGACGAGACCGCGCAGTTCAAGGTTTCCCGCGCCGGACGCTACGTCGAGCAATGGCTTGAAACCGAAGTTTGGGATACGGCGCTCGATGCGTTTCCACCCGACTGCGCGATGGTCCTGAGCGAGGCGGTGGCGAATGCACGGCGCAGCCGCAAGCCGCATCTGGCGGCGGCCCATTGCGTCCGCGACGGCCTCGTCCAGATTTACGATATCCTCGCGCTTCCGGTCGCCTCGCGCTGGGGCGGCACCCTGACCAGCATCTACGTCAATCAGCGCGGCGCGCAGTACAGTCTGCTCGACGCAGTCTTCTCCGCCGCCGACGACGGTATCCTGTCGCTGGCGACCATCCGCGATGCCGACGGCCAGCCCGCCGATTTCCAGATCGTCCATCTCAATCAGGGAACCGCGCGCCTCCTCAAGTTGCCGCCGGACGAATTGCGCTGGCACCGGTTGAGCGCGGGGACGCATGCTTTGTGTTCGCCGCAGGTTTTCCAGCGGCTCTGCGCTGCCGTCAAAGGCGGGGTGAGTGAACAGTTCGAAGTGAGCGATCACGACAGCACGCTGAAGATCAGTGCCGCGCCGGTCGGCGACTTGTTGTCGCTGTCGCTGACCGACGTCACCGATCTCAAGCGGCGTGAACGCTCATTCCGCCTGCTGTTTGACAGCAATCCGATGCCGATGTGGGTGTTCGACGTCGAAACCCGTCGATTCCGCAACGTGAACGACGCGGCTCTCAGTCACTATGGCTATGACCGCGCGACATTCCTGTCGATGTCATTGCAGGACCTCTGGCCGAGGGACGAATGGGAAGAGCATTCCCGCGCGCTGGTCGGCGTCGGCGAGGTTTACCATTCGGGCCGCAACTGGCGGCACCTGAAGGCGGATGGCAGCGAGATCGAGGTTCTGACATTCGGCCGCCGCGTGTCGTTCGAGGGACGCGACAGCTTCCTCGTCTCCGCCGTCGATATTACCGAACGGCGCAAGGCGGAAGCCCGCATCGCCTACATGGCGCACCATGACGGACTGACGAACCTCGCCAACCGCGTCATGTTCCAGGAGCGCCTGCGGCAGGATCTCGAGCGCAACCGTCCGTCGAACAAGCGCGTCGCTGTGCTTTGCATCGATCTCGACCTGTTCAAGAACGTCAACGATTCCTTCGGCCACCACACCGGCGACAAGCTGCTGACGCTGGTGGCCGAGCGTCTCACGGGGCTTGGTCGGCAGGACAATCTTGTGGCGCGGCTTGGCGGCGACGAGTTCGCCATGATCCTCGGCGGCGACCTGTCGCCGAACGACGTCAGCGCGCGTGCAATCGAGATTATCGAGACCCTGAGCGAACCATACGAGATCGACGGCCTTGAAGCCGTGATCGGGGCCAGCATCGGCATCGCGATCGCACCCGGCGACGGTGACACCGGCGAAGAGCTGCTCCGCAATGCCGACATGGCGCTCTACCGCGCGAAGTCGGAGGGCGGCGGCGTGCATCGCTTCTTCGAAAAGGAAATGGACCGTCACGCGCAAATGCGCCGCGACATGGAGATCGACCTGCGCCGCGCGCTGGCGACCGGCGAGTTCCAGCTTCACTATCAGCCGCTGGTCGATCTGGAGCAGGACCGCATCGTCGCGTTCGAGGCGCTGCTGCGCTGGCAGCATCCGGTGAAGGGCATGGTCTCGCCCGCCGACTTCATCCCGGTCGCCGAGGATATCGGCCTGATCGTTCCGCTCGGCGAATGGGTGCTGCGCGAAGCCTGCATGCAGGCGGCGGCGTGGCCGTCGGATATCAAGGTGGCCGTCAACCTATCTCCGGCGCAATTCCGCAGCCGCAGCCTCACCCAGACCGTGTTCAGCGCGCTTGCGCAGTCGGGCCTGTCGCCGCTGCGGCTGGAGCTCGAAATCACCGAGTCGATCTTCCTGGCGGACAGCGAGGCCAATCTCGCGACGCTGCACCAGTTGCGCGATTTCGGCGTCCGCATCTCGATGGACGATTTCGGCACCGGCTATTCCAGCCTGAGTTACCTGCGCAGCTTTCCATTCGACAAGATCAAGATCGATCGCTCGTTCGTGCGTGACCTTGCGGAGCGGCCGGACTGCGCGGCCATCGTCCGCGCGATCTCGAGCCTTGGCCGCAGCCTCAACATTTCGACGACCGCGGAGGGCGTCGAGACGATGGATCAGCTCGACAGGTTGCGCGACGAAGGTTGCACGGAAGTGCAGGGCTTCCTGTTCAGCGCCGCGCGTCCGGCGTCGGAGATCGCGGCGCTGCTCGGGAAGTTCGGAGACCACGCAACAAAGGCGGCGTGAGAAAATTACCCCGCTCATTCCCGCGAACGCGGGAATCCAGCACTCGACAAGTCTGGGTCCCCGCTTTCGCGGGGACGAGCGGAACTGGAATCTTGTTCTAGAACCTCGTCACGATATCGCTGAGCGCTGGGCGGGGCCGGTCGTCGGTGGGCCGCTCGGACTTGCCGATGTGAATGAAGCCCGCGATCTTCTCGTCCTCGTTCAGGCCGAGTGCATTCAGCACATCGCGGTCGAATGCCATCCAGCCGGTGAGCCAGTTCGCGACATAGCCGAGCGCGTGTGCGGCGTGAACGATGTTCATGGCGCTGGCGCCCGCCGACAGTTCCTGCTCCCACGGCGGCACCTTCGGATGCTTCGATGTCTTGCTCACCACGGCGATGACGAGCGGCGCGTGGGTGAACCGCTTTTTTTCGGTCTCGACCTGATCCGGCGTTGCGGTGACGTTCTTGGCGCGAAACACCCTCGCGAAAATCTCGCCGGCCTTCGCGCGCGCCTCGCCTTCAAACACGATGAAACGCCACGGGACGATCTTGCCGTGATCGGGCACCCGCGCGCCGATGGTGAGAATGGTTTCAAGTTCAACAGGCGAGGGGCCGGGGCCGGTCATCTCAAGTGGCTTGAGCGAGCGGCGTGTCTTCAGAAGGTCGAGGGCATCGGGCATGTTGTATCCGGGCTATGGGTGCATCATGGCGATGCGCGCCGCTGATATCGGAAATCCGGACCGGGATAACAAGGTTTGCAGTTTATGAGGCCTCTAAAGAAAGGAAGAGGCCTCATAAATGTTGTCAGCCCTGCGCCCGCTTCAGGTCCGGCGGCAGCGCTTCATAGGCCAGCGCCTTGAGCGCTTCGTCGAGCGGCAGCACGGTCTGGCCTTCGCTGCCGAGGCGGCGGATCGAGACCATGCGGCCTTCGGCCTCCTTTTTGCCGACCACGAGCAGCGCGGGGACCTTCGCCAGCGAATGCTCGCGCACCTTGTAGTTGATCTTCTCGTTGCGAAGATCGATCTCGGTGCGGAGCCCCGCCCTGCGGCATGCAGCGAGCACCTCGCGCGCATAGTCGTCGCCATCGGAGGTGATGGTGGTGACGACCGCCTGCACCGGTGCGAGCCAGAGCGGGAAGTGACCGGCGAAGTGCTCGATCAGGATGCCGGTGAAGCGCTCCAGCGATCCGCAGATGGCGCGATGGACCATCACCGGCGTCACCTTGTTGGAGTGATCGTCGATATAGAACGCGCCGAACCGGCCCGGCAGGTTGAAGTCAACCTGCGTGGTGCCGCACTGCCATTCGCGGCCGATGGCGTCGCGCAGCACGTATTCGAACTTCGGCCCGTAGAACGCGCCTTCACCCGGATTGATCGAGGTCTTGATGCGGTTATGTCCCTGCGCCGCGATCTGTTCGAGCACTTTCGCCATCACCGCTTCGGCGTGATCCCACGCTTCATCGGAGCCGACGCGCTTTTCCGGCCGGGTCGAGAGCTTCACCGTGAGTTCGCCGACGAAGCCGAAGTCTTCATAGGTCGACAGGATCAGATCGTTGATCTTGAGGCATTCCTCGGCGAGCTGATCCTCGGTGCAGAACACGTGCGCGTCGTCCTGCGTGAAACCGCGCACGCGCATCAGCCCATGCATCGCGCCCGACGGCTCGTAGCGATGCACGGTGCCGAATTCGGCGAGGCGGATCGGCAACTCGCGGTAGCTCTTGAGGCCATGCTTGAAGATCAGCACATGGCCGGGGCAGTTCATCGGCTTGATCGCGAACCAGCGCTTGTCTTCCGCTTCGTCGCCGGCCGATTGCGCCGCGAACATGTTCTCGCGGTACCATTCCCAGTGACCCGAGGTTTCCCACAGCGACTTGTCGAGCATCTGCGGCGCGTTCACTTCCTGATAGTCGCCCGCAAGCCGCCGGCGCATATAGGCGATGATCGCCTGGAACAGAGTCCAGCCCTTCGCGTGCCAGAACACCACGCCCGGACCTTCTTCCTGGAAATGGAAAAGATCCATCTCGCGGCCGAGGCGGCGGTGGTCGCGCTTCTCGGCTTCCTCAAGCTGCTTGAGGTAGGCGTCGAGCTCTTCCTGCTTGGCGAACGCAGTGCCGTAGATGCGCGTCAGCATCGGATTGTTGCTGTCGCCGCGCCAGTACGCACCGGCGACCTTCATCAGCTTGAAGGCGTTGCCGACCTTGCCGGTCGACGTCATGTGCGGGCCGCGGCAGAGATCGAACCATTCGCCCTGCTTGTAAATCTTCAGCGACTGGTCTTCCGGAATAGCGTCGACCAGTTCGATCTTGAAGGTCTCGCCCTTGTCGGCGAACACCTTCTTGGCGCGATCGCGCGACCACTCTTCCTTGGTGAAGGGTGCATCCTTGGCGATAATCTCGCGCATCTTCTTCTCGATGGCAGCGAAGTCTTCAGGCGTGAACGGCTCGTTGCGGAAGAAGTCGTAATAGAAGCCGTTGTCGATCACCGGGCCGATGGTCACCTGCGTGCCGGGCCACAATGTCTGCACGGCCTCCGCCAGCACGTGCGCGGCGTCGTGCCGGATCAGCTCCAGCGCGCGGGGGTCGTCGCGGTTGATGAATTCGATTTTCGCATCGCGCGTGATCGGGTCTGCGAGGTCGGACACGATACCGTCCAGCGCCATCGCGACGGTGCGCTTGGCCAGCGAGGGCGAGATGCCCTTGGCGATGTCGAGGCCGGTGGTGCCTTTGGGGAATTCGCGCTCTGCGCCGTCCGGGAAGGTGACCTTCACTTTGTTGGTCTCGACGGGCTTCAGGTTGGCGAGGCTGTACTTCAATGCAGGCGCGGAAGAGTCTTTGTCGGTCATATCATTCTCCTGTGGCTCACTCCTGCGAACGGGCGCAGGTAAGCGGTGAGAGAGGGATATAGCAGGCAGCCGTCCGTGTGCAACAGCGGTTGTTAAATGTCGCGGCGCTCGCAATGGGGCTTCTGGTCGTGTCGCGAGCCGGGATCGTGGTGACCGCGCCAGCCGTTCCGCTTCCTGCGGCAAATCGCTGATCGAAGGTGCTCGTCCCGTACGGCATGGCTTTCATGCAATTGCATTTAACCGTTCGTGTGCTAACCACGTGGCGTGAAACGTTTCGCTCCCACAGCCCTGATGCTCGGCAATTTCGTCACCGGCGTGAGTATCCTCGCGCCGGCGGGGATGCTGCCGGAGCTGGCGCAGGAATTCGGCGTCTCGATCCATGAAGCGGGATTGCTCATCACCTTCGGCGCGCTGGTGCTGTGCATCGGCTCGCCGGTGTCCGCGTGGCTGACCTCTGCTCTCGACCGGCGGATTTTGCTGTCAGTGACGGTTGCGATCATCGCCGCGGCGCAGTTCGCATCGATGGTCGCACCGAACTACGCGACGCTCATGGCGGTGCGGCTGGTGATGCTGGCTGTCGCCGCACTGTTCACGCCGCAGGCCGCGGGCACGGCCGCAATGATGGTGCCGCCGGAGCGGCGCGGCAGCACGATGTCGTACGTGTTTCTCGGCTGGTCGCTGGCGCTCGCGGTGGGTCTGCCGCTGATTGCCTATGTCGCGAGCCACATCGGATGGCGCGTTGCCTATACCGGCATCGGCATTATCGCGTTGCTCAATCTGGCGATGCTGGTCTGGCGGATTCCGGCCGGGCTTGTGGGCGCGCCGGTCGATCTCAAGACGTGGAGCGATATTGCGCGAAATCGGCTGATCGTGCTGTTGCTCGTCATCACGGTGCTGCAGACATCCGGGCAATTCGTGGTGTTCACCTATCTCGGGCCGCTGTTCGCGAAGCTCGGCGGCAGCGCTCAACTTGCGATTATCGCGTTCAGCATCTACGGCGTGATGGGTTTCATCGGCAATGTGATCGCCAGCCGTGTTGTCGATAGCTGGGGGGCCTATCGCACATCGCTGACCACGATCGCGCTGCTGCTGTTCGGAATTACAATGTGGGCGCTGGGCGCGGGCATCGTGCCGCTGATGCTGGCGTCGATGATCCCGTGGGGCACGGCGTTCTCATCGGCCAATTCGATGCAGCAGGTCCGGCTCGCCGCGGCGGCGCCGCTGTTCGCCAGCGCCACGGTGTCGCTGAACACCTCGGGGCTTTATATCGGCCAGGCTATCGGTTCGGGGATCGGCGGCTTCCTGTTCGCGCACGAAATGTATTATGCGATCGGCTATGTCGGCGTCGGCTTTCTCGTGCTGGCGCTGATCACGGTGTTTATCTCACGGCGGTAGAGACTAAGCGTTAGGTTTTTCCGGTCCCGTCATTGACGCCGCGCCATCGCGCATAGCGCCACGGCAAATACCAGCGCGCATCGGCGGAGAGCGTGCCCGGCACATTATCAATTCCAGACGTGCCCCATGGCTGACAGCGCAGCAGCCGCGCCAATGTCATCCAGCCGCCGGCCCACAAGCCGAACCGCGCAATGGCTTCATCGCCGTAGACCGAACAGGTCGGAAGGTGACGGCAGTTGAAGCCGACCAGCGGCGAAAGCGTGTGACGATAGATCCAGATCAGGCCGCGGCCTGCGTTGCGCGGCAGATTTTGAATCCCGCCGGCGCAATCGGGACATCGGGCCGAATGTTTCATGTCATTGCCTCGACGGCTAACGTGTCAGCGTTACGCATGTCTGCCGGGTTCCGTGACGGTTTTCTGGGCGCTTGGCGGAATCGTCGTCACGCAAATGATGAGTTCCCGCGCAGGGAACCGCAACACATTGTCTTTCGCGCCACAGTTTTACAATTATCGCACGATTTTGACTGCGCCGCAGCAAAAGTGGAATAGACGCGAATCCTTTGCGCAGATACGTTTTTCATAACGCCCGTGTGACAGGATTTGTCCTGACGGGTTGGGGCCGATGCCGTTGTCGATTGGGGCGGGGAAGGAACCACGTTGTTCGTCGTGAGGTCGCTAACATGGAGCGGCTGGGCGCGGCTTTGCGCCACCGCAATCTGTCTTGCTCTGCCTGGCTCCGCCACGGTCAGCGGGACTGTTGGCGCGTCCACGACGCTCGAGGAACGCAAACTCCCGATGAGTTTCAAATGGCATGCGGCGCAGCCGGCATGTGCGCAGGATTGCGCCGGCTGGATCGGCGCTGTCGGCGTCATTACGTCGGACACGCCAGCGAAGTTCGAGGAATTTAAGAGCGGCCGCAATCTCAAGGGCAGCACGGTGGTGCTCGATTCCAGCGGCGGGTCGGTGCTGGACGCCATCTCGCTCGGGAGGCGCTGGCGCGATCTCGGTTTGCACACCACGGTCGGCATCGTGATTGAAAAGGAAATCACCGGCGGCGTCGCACGCGACATCGTGCCTGATGCTTACTGCGAGTCGATGTGCGTGTTTCTGTTGCTGTCGGGCAAGACCCGTTATGTGCCCGAGAGCGCGCATGTGCGTGTGCATCAGATCTGGATGGGCGATCGCGCCGACGATGCAAAGGCTGCGACCTATTCCGCGGACGACCTGATGATCGTCGAGCGCGATATCGGCCGTCTCGCGAAATACACCTTCGACATGGGCGGCACCGGTGACCTGCTGTCGCTGGCGCTCAGTGTCCCGCCGTGGGAGGCGTTGCATCGCCTGTCGGCGGATGAGTTGCGCCTGACCAATCTCGTGACGACGGATGCTGTTGCCGACGTCAAGACGCTGTCCGACGATGTCGTGGGAAGCATGAGCCCGAAGGCGCAGGACCGCGTGGTCAGCGCGCCGGTGATTGTGAGCGCACCTGCTGTTGTCCCGGTGATCTCCGATGTCTCCGACAGGGGCATGCGGCCGGTGTCTGCGGGGACCAAGACGGCCGAAGCGCATGCGCCGACCGGCGGCGCAGCTCCCGTTACCTCTGACCGGAAATAGCCCGTCAGCCTTGCGCCGGGGCGAGGGTGCCTGCGGCTTTGGCCTCGATCTGGCCAATGGCATCCACCACCGCATCGAACGTCAGCAGGGTCGAGGCGTGGCGCGCCTTGTAGTCGCGCACCGGCTCCAGCATGGCGACATCCGCCCATTTGCCTTGCGGCGGCGCGCCGTTTTCCTTGAGCATCCTGCGCACGGTTTCGCGCAGCTCACGCAACTCGGCGGCGTTGGAGCCGATCACATGGCGCGCCATGATCGAGGAGGAGGCCTGGCCCAATGCGCAGGCCTTCACGTCGTGGGCGAAATCGCTCACCACGCCGTCCTGCATTTTGAGGTCGACCTTCACAGTCGAGCCGCACAGCTTGGAATGGGCTGTCGCGGAGGCGTCCGGGTCGGCAAGCCGCCCGAGGCGCGGGATATTGCCCGCCAGTTCGATGATCTTCTTGTTGTAGATGTCGTTCAGCATGGCGGTCGAATTTCGCTCTTGCATGAGACCCCTGCCGCGCTCCGCCCTTGGCGGTCACAGCCCTGAGCCTATATAATGGCCATAATGCAGGAATAAACCGCCTGCATTTCAGCAATGCACGGAAATATAGACGGTTTTTCCTGCGATTTGCTGCAATCATGCAGGCTAGGCGTCCGGCGGCTGAGTATCGCTGCCGCGGCTGCGGTGACACTCCGGCCCCTCCGTCGAGGTTACAATGGACCCGGGCCGGTCGAACGGAGACGAAATGGACGCGATCATCAAGCCGATCCGCACCGGCAAGCCGGCGGAAAAATCCGAAATTCCTGCTTCCGACTACATGGCGTCTGCCATCGACCCCGGTCTGGTTCGTCCATCCCGCAGCGAGGCCGAGGCGGCTGCAAAGACGCTTCTGGCTTACATCGGCGAGAACACCAGCCGCGAGGGCCTGCTCGATACGCCCCGCCGCATGATCGAAGCCTATGACGAACTGTTTCAGGGGTATGCCCAGTGCCCGGCGGAAATCCTCGACCGCACGTTCGGCGAGACGGCGGGCTATGATGACTTCGTGCTGATGCGCGACATCAATTTCCATTCGCACTGCGAGCATCACGTGATGCCGTTCTACGGCAAGGCGCACATCGCCTACGCTCCGGTGGACCGCGTGGTCGGCCTGTCGAAGCTGGCGCGTCTGGTGGATGCTTTCGCCCATCGTCTTCAGACCCAGGAACATCTCACCGCGCAGGTCGCCGGTGCGATCAACGCCATCCTCAAGCCGCGCGGCGTGGCGGTGGTGATGGAAGCCGAGCACACCTGCATGTCGGTGCGCGGCATCGCCAAGGCGGGGACGAAGACCCTGACGTCGCGCTTCACCGGCGTGTTTCAGGACAATCCTGAAGAACAGGCCCGTTTTCTCAACATGGTCCGTGGCGTATAAGCCTTCGAACGAAGGCGTCCGCGCCTTCCTTTGACAAGGTAACGCCGTGACTTCATCACACACACACACGCATGACGTCGAGGAAGGGCTGGCGTTTCAGCCCAAATTCGACGCGTCCGGCCTCGTGACCTGCGTGGCAACCGACGCCGGCAGCGGCGACGTGCTGATGGTCGCGCACATGAACGACGAGGCGCTGCGCAAGACCATCGCGACCGGCGAGGCCTGGTACTACAGCCGCTCGCGCAAGAAGCTCTGGAAGAAGGGCGAAAGCTCCGGCCATGTGCAGCGTGTCGTCGAGATGCGGATGGACTGCGATCAGGACGCGGTGTGGATCAAGGTCGAGCAGGCAGGAGCCGCGTGCCATACCGGCCGGCGCTCATGCTTCTACCGCGCCGTCACCGGTGAGGGTGGCGAGGCGAAGCTGACATTCGTTGACGCCGACAAGGTGTTCGATCCCGCCAAGGTCTATCGCTAGACCTTAGTCTTTCCTGAGCCGGCGCTTGGCCCGTTGATCCTCGATGCTCCAGAACAGAGCGGTCGACGCGACCAGCAGGCTAGCGATCAGCCCCAGGAAAGCCCATGTCGCGTCGGCTATGCTGAGTGCGTTGATCATGCTCAGGACAATGCAAAGGATGGACCTTCGGTCATGCCGAACCCGCATGGCTGCTGCATGCCGGGCGAAGGACGGCGCGCGCTTCGGGAATTAACGCCCCGTTAACCATAAATGGGGCAGGTTACGGTTGGTTCCTGGGGAGCGGGCACCATCATGGCTGTCGATACTTCAAGCATAACGACCGGGCTTGATTCCGCGCGCGCGAAAATCGCGGGCACGATCAAGAATGCCGCCAGCGCGACCGGCGCCAGCTTCGAATATCTGATCTCGGCGGCGAAGATCGAATCCAATCTCAACCCCAGCGCGCAGGCTTCGACCTCGTCGGCGCGGGGGCTCTATCAGTTCATCGAACAGACCTGGCTCGGCACGGTAAAGGAGGCGGGAGCTACCTTCGGCTTCGGCAAATATGCCGACGCGATCACGAAATCCGACTCGGGCCGTTACTCGGTCGCCGATTCTGCCACGCGCGATGAGATCCTGAAGCTGCGCGACGATCCCGCCGCCAACGCCGCCATGGCGGGTGTGCTGACCCAGTCCAACAGCTTCAAGCTGACCGGCATGATCGGCCGCCGACCGACCGACGGCGAGCTGTACATGGCGCATTTCATGGGGGTGAGCGGCGCATCGCGGCTGATTTCGAGCGCCGAGGACAATCCGCACGCGTCCGGCCCGGCGATGTTTCCGAGCGCCGCCGCCGCGAACCGCTCGATCTTCTACAACCGCGACGGCAGCGCGCGCAGCGTCTCGCAGGTCTATTCTGTGCTGACATCGCGCTACGATGCGGCGGCGAATTCCCAGACGGCGCGCACGGCGATGGCTGCGGCCGGCGTCACGCCGGGGCAGTCGCGGATGGCGGCGGCGCCCGTCGATAACGCGGCGTATCTTTCGAGTTTCCCGCAGGCTCGGCCCCCCGCCGATGCGCCCACCCAGGTCGCGGCGCTGCAAACGCCCGCGCAGCCGGTTTTCCGCTCGCTGTATCAGACCGGCGATCGCCCCGAGCCGGTGTCCAATACGGTGCGCGAACTGTGGGGCAACAACACGTCGATCACGAACCCGCTGCCGGCGGGCGCGGGCACCCGGACGGAAGCCCCGCAGGGGCTTGGGCTGTTCAGCGATTCGACCGGCGTTTTCAGCGGCTAGGCCTTACGCTTCATCATTTGCATGAAGGGCCAGCGCCGATCGCGGTAGGCGACTCGCGCCGCCTTGAAATACCCTCGCAGCCCCACGCGAGTTAGCACCCTTGATTTATGCCTTCATCCTTATCGTCGGCCTGATTGCCGGTATTCTCGGCGGCATCGTCGGGACCGGCACGTCGATCATGCTGCTGCCGGTGCTGGCCTATTCGTTCGGGCCGAAGCAGGCGGTGCCGATCATGGCTATCGCGGCGATCATGGCGAACATCGCGCGCATCCTCGCATGGTGGCGCGACATCGATTGGCGCGCGGTCGTTGTTTACGCGGTTCCCGGCATACCGGCCGCCGCCCTTGGCGCGGGGACGCTGCTCGCGCTGCCCTCAGGTTTCGTCGACATCGCCATCGGTGCGTTTTTCATTTTGATGATACCGTTCCGCCGCTGGATGCATGCGCGCCAGTTCACACTGCCGCTGTGGTCGCTTGCGATCATCGGTGCGGCGATGGGCTATCTCACCGGCATTGTGGCATCGACCGGACCGATGACCGTCCCGATCTTCGTATCCTACGGGCTCATCAGAGGGCCGTTGCTGGGAACCGAAGCGGCCGTCTCGCTCGCCGTCTACATCAGCAAGGCGATCACGTTTCAGCGGCTCGATGCTCTGCCGCCCGACATCATCTTCAAGGGACTGATTGCCGGATCATCGCTCTTCGTGGGCGCGTTCATCGCCAAGCGTGTGGTCATGCATATTAACGCGGCGAACTTCCACTATTTGATGGAAGGTCTGATGCTGGTTGCAGGCCTGTCGATGTTCTGGAGTGCGTTTCAGGGTTGAGACCTTGATTCAACTCTGAAACGCAGACCGTTGATGCGACTCACGTTGGCAGTGAATCCTTTGCATAAAGTTCCGCGAATTCCGCGCTGGGCGGGATCGGCTTGATCACATCGATCAGCACCCCGTTCGGGTCCGATGTGATGAAGTGACGCTGCCCGAAGGCTTCGTCGCGGAGAGGGATCAGGATGGGCAGACCTGCGGCCTTTGCCTTGGCGTACATCTCGTCTGGATCTTCGACTTCAAAGTTCAGCAGGAGGCCGGACACCCGGCCGCGGCCGGTCTCCGGGATCGTCTCGTGGGTGCCGTCGAGGACCGCGAGGTTGACGCTCGGGTCGGCTTTCGAGCGCAGGTGGACGTACCAGTCGCTGCCGAAGGCCTCCTCGAAGCCGAAGTGGGCCTTATAGAAATCGGCCGTGGCGGCCACGTCACCGGTCATGATGACGGGATAGTAGCTGGTGATTTTCATGGTGGTCCTCCCTTGCAAATCAACATACAGTCTGTATGTGTTTTGGTAAATAACATACAGGCTGCATGTATGCAACATCGCAAACCGGACGAATTGCCGCGTTCCAATCGTGACCGCACGGAAAAGACCCGGGCCGCCCTGATGCGGGCCGCGAGGACGCTGTTCGTCGAGAAGGGGTATGCGGAAACCTCGACGCCGGAAATCGTCGCCGCGGCGGGCATTACGCGCGGCGCGCTCTACCATCACTTTGAGGACAAACGGGCCCTGTTCCGGGCGATCGTTACCGGGGAGGCGCTCGCCGTGGCGGCGGCCATCGAGCAAAGGGCGCTCGCGGGTTTGTCTCCCATCGACGCACTGGTCGAGGGAAGTTCTGCGTATCTCGATGCGATGCGCGTGCCCGGCCGGACGCGACTGCTTCTGATCGAAGGGCCGTCGGTTCTCGGGCAGGCCGAAATGAAAAAGCTGGACGAAGAGAATGCGGAGCGCACGCTGCGCAGCGGTCTTGAGGCGGCAATCGACGCGCGGGGTTTGCCGCTCGATGCGCTGGCCGATCTCCTGTCGGCGGCGTTCGATCGCGCGGCGCTGGCGATCGATGCCGGTGAAGATGCTGCGGACTACCGGGCTGCCATTGTTGCGTTGATCAGGCGCGTGGTGGGACGCTGAGTCCGCGCGTTCAGCGAGGTTAATGAAACCTCAACAAACACAGCCGTTTATGGTGAACGTTTTCTTAAGTGTCATGGTTTACGGTTCGTAACAGTGGCGTCGCGTCGCGGTGCCTTGGCATGTTGCGTAAGCCGGAACACCCATGATCGTTCGGCAGTTTATTAGTTGGGTTCGCACAGCTCCCGCGGGGGAGCGCGCAGAGGCGACGCGGTGTCTGGCCCGCGCCTGGCTCGTTTCCGATTTGTCGGAAGACGATCGCGCTGCCGCTGAAGGCGCGCTGCTGATGCTTCTCGATGATGGCTCGCCGCTGGTCCGGCAGGCGATGGCGGAAGTTTTCGCACACTCACTGGATGCGCCCGCCGCGATCGTGGCGGCGCTTGCTGTCGATCAGGCCTCGGTGGCGGTTCCGATCCTCGAACATTCACCTCTGCTGCTCGATTCCGATCTCGTGGACATCGTTGCCACCGGAAACACCGAGACGCAGTGCGCCATCGCGCGCCGTTTCGATCTGCCGCCGTCAGTCTGCGCGGCGATCGCCGAAGTCGGCTGCGCATCGTCGGTGCTGGAGCTGATCGAAAATCGCGCCGCGCAGTTTGCGGATTTCTCGCTGGCGCGCATCGCTGAGCGGTTTGGCCATCTCGCCGCGATCCGCGAGTCGCTGCTGGCGATAGATGAATTGCCTGCCGCGATCCGGCTGACGCTGGCGCAGAAACTCTCCGACACGCTGACGCAGTTTGTCACCGCACGCGACTGGCTGAATCCCGATCGTGCCCGCCGCATGGCGGGCGAGGCGATGGAGCGCTCCACGGTCAACATCGCGGCGCAGGCGCGCGGCGCCGACATGTCTGCGCTGATCGGCCATCTGCGATCCATCGGCCAGCTCAACACAGGGCTGATCCTGCGCGCGCTCTTGTCGGGCAACATCGAACTGTTCGAGGAATCGCTGGTCGAACTGTCCGGCCTGCCGCGCAGCCGCGTGGCCGCGATTGTGCATGATCGCGGCGGCGCCAGCCTGAACGCGCTGCTTGCCAAGGCCGGTTTGCCGGAATCGACCTATCGCGCCTTCCGTACGGCGCTCGAGGCTTCACATGAAGTCGGCTTCGTCGGCACGGTCGCCGGCGCGACGCGGCTTCGCCGCCGCATGGTCGAGCGTGTGCTCACCCAGTGCGAAACCGCCGAAACGGTGTCCGAGCCACTGCTGATCCTGTTGCGACGCTTTGCGATGGAATCGGCGCGGGAGGAAGCGCGTGTGTTCTGCGATGAACTGGCCGCCGACGATTTTGTCGGGGCGCTCAGCGCGCATGCGGCGGAAGAGGCGGGCGGCTACGATGCCTATCAGGCTGACGACGCCATGAATGCGTATGACGCCGACGATGCTTACGAGACGTCAGAGGACTACGAGATCTACGACGCTGAAGATACTTACGATGTTACTGCGATCGACCCGCAGTATCGCGACAGTGTAGAGACCACGCGCTATATCGATGACTACGCCAAGGATGAATATATGGTGCAAGACGTCTATGCGGTCGCGAATTCCGATCCGCTGCATTATGACGATATGCGAACCGAAGATGACGCTCGACATAACGACGCGTCAGTCCATGCCTTTGTCGATGCTGCCATGGATCGGTATGACGGGTACGATCGCTATGAGCGCGATTATGACTATGACCGGCGCATTGCGGCGTAGTATTTTGAAAATCGCCGAAATCTAGCTTGAGCCGTCATCCTTGAGGTTCGCCGCAAGCGCGGCTCGCACCTCAGGATGACGCGCTATCGTGCAAGATGAATCCCGGCCTTCGCCGGGATGATGCAGAGGGTGTTGACAGGGCGGGTCGCTCTACGAAGCGGCGAGTTGCCAGAGCACTGATCGCGAGTCGCTCAGGCTTCCGGAACAATGCTCGGCGACATGATCGCTTCGAGATGCTCGGGCCGGTCGCGGTTGACGTGGATCAGGTATTCGTCCGCGACGCCGCGCAACTTCTTGCTCAGCTCATCCGCCATGCCCACGGCATTGATCTTCGACTGTTCGCGATAGATCGCCTGAATCGCGTTGACATGGTGCTTGATCAATTCGCCCGGCACCTGAGCGAGATCCGGCGCGTGTTCGATAATCCGGCACAGGCTTTCCGCCGCGGCAGCGGCGGTGGGGAAGCCGAACGTCGCAGCGCCGCCCTTGATGTCGTGCGCGGCGCGGAACAGTTCCTCGCGATTTTCGCCGTTCAGTCCGTCGCGCACGATCGCTGCATGGGCATTGCTGAGCCGGTCGCACTCGATCCGCATCCAGTCGTTGAACTCGCCGGACAGGCTGGCGAGAGCCTGTTCGGCGCGAGCGACCGGATCGTCGAACTCCTTCTCTTCTGCGTAACGAACCATCTTGCGCAGCGGATTGGGCTGCGAGATGACCTGATGGTCCGCGAAGGTATCGACCTTGATCTCGGCTGGCGGCTTGCGGGCCATGGGTGCTCCTAGTTTCCGGAACGCGCTTTATCGAGCAGCGAGGGCTGCTGCATGACTTCGGCTTTGCCGCCGACGCGCCGTTCGACGCCGATGTAGGCCGCATTGGGATTGCGCCGGCGGTCCGGACCGAAATAGTTCTTCGTCTTGATGAAGGGCCGGGGATTGGCCACCACATTGAGGATGCGCTGGTAAAGCCCCTTGGCGGAAATCGGCTTCGCCAGGAATTCAGTGACGCCGGCATCGCGCGCCACCATGACGCGGCGCTTCTCCGAATGGCCGGTCAGCATAATGATCGGCGCGTAGGGATTCCCCACGCCTTCGGGCTGGCGGATCATCTGCGCGAGTTCGAGTCCGTCGAAAATCGGCATCGACCAGTCGGTGATAACGATGTCGGGGACGTAGTGGGAATACATCTCGAGCGCGGTCGCGCCGTCTTCCGCTTCATAGACTTCGCGCGCGCCGAACGAATGCAGCAGCGTGCGCAAAATTCGGCGCATATGCGCATTGTCGTCGCATACAAGAAACCGCAGCTTGTTGAAGTCGATGATGAACATGCGCAGCCCGAGGTGGCGCACCCGGAAAACAGGGTACACCTCGCATTAACTATATGCGGCGGCTGTTAACGAATGGTTATCCAAGACGGCCGGGCAGGGGCAGAACCGGCTGGGGTCAGAACCCGAACTGCTCGCTCAGAATGCGCTCTTCCAGGCTGTGGCCGGGGTCGAACAGCATGCGGATCGAGATGGTCTTGTCCGCGATGATTTCGACCCGCTGCACGTCGCGGGCCTCGTCATGGTCGGCGACGGCGGCGACCGGCCGCTTGTCGGATTCGAGAACCTCGAACACGACGAACGCGGTGTTGGGCAGCAGCGCTCCCCGCCAGCGGCGCGGGCGGAACGGGCTGATCGGGGTGAGCGCGAGCAGGGCGGCATTGATCGGCAGGATCGGCCCCTGCGCCGACAGATTGTAGGCGGTCGAGCCGGCAGGCGTCGCCACCATGATCCCGTCTGAAATAAGCTCGGCCATGCGCTCATGCTCATCGACCAGGATGCGCAGTCGCGCGGCCTGGTGGGTCTGACGGAACAGCGAGACCTCGTTGATGGCGTGATGGATATGCACCTTGCCGTGAACGTCGGTGGCGCGCATCAGCAGCGGATTGATCACGGTGAGCTTCGCGGCTTCCAGCCGTTCGACCAGCGAATGCTGGCTGAACTCGTTCATCAGGAAGCCGACGGTGCCGCGATGCATGCCGTAGATCGGGATGCCGGACCGCATGTGCCGGTGCAGCGTTTGCAACATCAGGCCGTCACCGCCCAGCGCCACCACCACATCGGCCTTGTCAGAGGGCTGGTTGCCATAGGCCGCGGTGAGCTGGGCGAGGGCCTGCTGGGCCTCATGGCTCGGGCCTGCCACGAAGGCAATCCGCTCATATTTTCTCGGCTTCGTCATATCCGGATCAGCCCCTGGGCGCGCATGTCCTGACGCGCGGGCTTCGTCTATACGAGGTTTTCCGGTGTTGTCGAGGCGCGATCAAGTCGCGCAAAACAGCCCCGCGTGGCCGAAATCCGGCTCGCGGGCTTGATCTCCCGGTTAACCGGGGCGGCTAACCATATGCCTGGTCAGTAGGACGTCCGGCCGGTCGTCAGCGCCGAGGCCAGCGATTGATATTCGGGGCTGTCGCGGCCTGCGAGGGTTTCGATCCGGGCGAGGTGGTACTTCGCCTGTTCGCGGTTGCCCTGTTCGACCTGCCACAGACCATAATACTGCCAGGTGCGGACGTGGCCCGGGTCGGCCTTCAGCGCGCGCTCATACCAGACGCTGGCAAGTTCATAATTGCCGAGCTTGCGATACGAGTATCCGATCAGATTGGCGACATCGGCGCGGTCGTCCTGTCCGAGCGCCTTGAGCTGATCGATCGCGGATCCGTATTCGTTGCGCTCGTAGATGGTTGCATAGGCGGCGCGATAGCCCTGGAGGAAGGCAGGATCCTCGATCGACGATTTCTTTTCGCTCTTCTTCTTGTTGTCCTTGGGCTGCGACTTGGTGTCGGAGGCGGGAGGGGGCGCGGGCGTATCGGAACCGGCGGCTTGTGCCAGATTAACCGCGGGTGCCGCGACAAATGCCGAAAGAAGAAGCGCCAGAGATATTTGCCTGATGGTCAAGTTGCTCATGCGTAGCCTCCGTTGATCCACAAACACGATCCTATGCTTGTTTGTACGTCTTAAACACCTGCCGGGTTCAAACATTCCTCCGATGGCCCGTCATAATTCCGGCGATTTTCAGCCGATCTGCCGCGCCCGGCGCATAACGAAACTGTCATCCAGATGAACGAAAGCCCATGACGCGCTTCAGATTGAGTTCAGCGCGGCGGTCCTAGCGTTGTTGCGACGATCGGTTACCCGGCCATCCGACCGGCCACCCCCGATCGCATAACGACAGGAGAGACCCCATGCTGAAGATCATTTCTGCCGCCCTTGTTGCGGGTTCGATGATTGCCGCCCCTGCAATGGCCGCCACCGTCATGAAGACCGAAACGGCGCCAGCCGCCAAGTCCGAAACCCTGAAACCGTCGGTTGCGAATGCCAACGCGAAGGTGAAGGCGAAGAAGATCAAGCATCACAAGGCGCACAAGAAGACCAGCGCCGTCGTGAGCAAGAAGCATATCTCGTCCGCGGCGCCTGTGAAGCACGTCGCCGTGCAGAAGAAGGGCTGATCCTTCTTCATTGATATTTCCGTGACCGCTATTGCATAGCCCCCGCATCGAAGCGGTTCATGGAAAGAAGAACGGCCTGCACTCATCGCGAGATGGGTGCAGGCCGTGCTCTTTTGCGGCAGTTCTGCTGGAGTCAGAACGTCATGCCGGCTTTCACCAGGAACATGCGGCCGGGAAGTGGGTAGATCGCGTAAGAGCCTGGCGTGAACGCGCTGGCGATGCCGTAGTCGTAATACTGGGCGTCGAACAGGTTGATAACAGCCGCCGACCAGAAGAATCGGTCGATCTCGCCGCTCAGCTTCAGGTCGATGGTCGCGTTGGCGCCAATCAGACCCTGTGTGTTGGCCTGATCGTTGTCGAGACGGCGGCTGCTCCAGAAGCGTGCGCTGGCATCAAGCACGGCGTACTTCTGCCAGATGTTCCATGTGAATCCGGCGCTTCCGGAAAGCCGTGAAACAAGCGGCACGTCCTTTCCGGCAAACTGGCCTTCCTCGAACACGGCGCGCGTGTAGGCGAAACCACCCCTGAGCCTGAACGCCTCGTTGATCCGCAGCGATGCCTGAGTCTCGGAACCATAGCGATGCGTCGGATCGAGGTTGTAGTTGTAGAACGCGACCGGATTGTAGTGGATCTCGTTCTTCAGATGCATGTCGTAGTAGCTGGTCTGGATATCCAGCGGACCGCCGTGAATGCGAATGCCACCTTCGACATCGTAGGACGTTTGCGTCTTCAGCTCGAAGTTTTGCGGAATCGGCGGAAATGGGAAGGCCCCTCCGAACGCCGGTCCGGTAACGACGCGCTCATCCACGTTGGGTGTGCGGAAAGCTCGCGCAGCACGGCCGAAGACGGCGAAATTTTCGTTGAAGCGATGTTCGAGCCCGACATGCAGGGCGTGGTTGGTCTCGTCCTTGTCGAGAGGCGTCGCCTGAGCCAGCAGGCTGCCTGCGGGCGCGGTGGGATCGTACTTGTCGCGTGCCTTCAGGCTGAGCTGCTGGATGCGTCCGCCGTAGGAGAAGTCGGTGCTCGGCAACAATCCCAGCGTTTGCTGCCAGTAGCCGGCAATGGTTTGCTGCGAGAGGTTGTAGGCGTGATTGGGCGGATCGGAGATCGTGTACTGGCGGTTCGAGCTGTAGCGCGCATCGTAGTAGTCGAGGCCGGTCAGGATGCTCGATGTCACGCTGCCGAACGTGTTCTTCATGCTGAGGCGCGGCGTGATCGACCACGTCGTCAGATCGGAGTCGACATAGGCGTAAGGAAAACGATCGCCCGGAAACGACAGCACATAGTTGGGATCGCCGAAGAAACCCGCCTGCTGCTTCTTGTTGCGGACGCCGCCATCGACGATCAGCTCCGCGCCTGCCCATAAGGATTTTGTGAAACCCGCAGTGGCGTTGACGCCTTGCTTCTTGCCGTAATCGTTCGGCGTGCTCGTGCCGCGCAGATCGAGCAACTGGTTGGTGAAGTTGAAAAAATCGAGGGTGTACATGTTCGCGCGCGTGCCGGGAAAGCCGAGCTGCTGCCGGTCGCCGGACAGATTGAAAAATGCGCTGAACTCAGGCGTGGAGTAGCGGATCTCGCCGACCCCGTTCTGCTGGTCGAGCTTGTTGTTCTTCCGGTATCCGTCCGAATGAACGGCGTTGCCGAACACTGCGGACGACCATGGTCCCGAGTTGGTGCTGAACGAGCCATTGCCTTCGCGCTGCCCGTAAGAGCCCACACCACCCTCGATGCGCCCCGCGATCGGCTTGCCGATGCCCACGCCCGTTTTGGTGATGATGTTGATGACACCGCCGACGGCGTTGTCGCCGTAAAGCACAGCGCCGCTGTTGCCGCGCGTGACTTCGATGCGCGCGATCGATTGAACCGGGATAGTCGAGAGATCGACGCCCTGAAGGTCGGCCTCATTGAGACGGCGGCCGTTGATAAGGAACAATGTGTTGGACGACGCAAAGGCGCCGAACCCGCGAAGATCGACGACGGAGCCGGTACCGTTCACCGCGCCGTACAGATTCGTGAGTTGCACGCCCGGAATGGTCGCGAGCACATCCTGAATCGTCTGGTTGGGTGAACGTGCGATGTCTTCGGCGGTAATGGTTGCTGTCGATGTGCCGACGATGCCGCCATAGAGGCGGCTGGCGTCGACGTTGATCGGCGGCAACGCGCTGCCTGCGTCCTGCGCAAGCGTGGGGCTTACCAGCGCGGTGCCCGCGAGGCATGCCGCTGCGAATGCCGCTTTTGGAAAGAGAGATTTGGAAAATTGTGTCACGTTGAAGCCCCGCCGATGCATGTGATCGCGGAGGCGCGGTAACAACGCGCAGACATGACGGTGCGGCGGCAGGTTGCTGCCGCCATACGTTCCGTCCTGACTGAGGAAACAGGCCATCGGCCGAACCTCCGCAACAGTTACGTCACGTCACCGCTGCGGAAAGCCGCCCCTTCGCACGCCCCGTGCGACGGAAGGATGACCGGTACAGGCAGGTCTCCTGGCTCGCGGATCGCCGCCGTTGCCCGCCTTCCCAAGCTTGGCTGAAAAGCCTTCGCTCAGTGGCCTATTGGACAACGGCTCACCGCTGACAGTTGCGGGGGCAGCTTCGGACTGGCCGTGCAAACTTCACCTTGATGAGGCCGCACGGCGGCACCGAATTCCCTATTCGCCAGCTTGCGCTGGCACCTGTGCCGTGGTTGCAATCAACCGGCGAGGGGTTGCCTTGTCAATGACACAATGTGCAAGAAACCCAAGGGGATGCCTCAGGCCGTGGACTTCATCGGAATGCGTTGCAAATTGGTGACATATGCGAGGAGCACAGCGCTGGCGCTGGTTGCGCTCGGTCTCGCCGGTTGTGCATGGACCGGCGGAAGCGACGGCCTGTCCTACACCGCCGACCGCGGCATCGAGAACCAGCCGTATCCGGCGAACTACCGCCCCGAACTGCTGGCCCTGCTGCGCACCTATCTGAATGACCCGACCGGCATACGCGAGGCCGGGATTTCAGAACCGGCGCAAAAGGAAGTTGGGGGACGCCGCCGCTATGTGGTGTGCGTGCGTTTCAATGCGCGCAGTGCCGGACGTTACGCCGGCGCGAAAGAGCGCGCGGGCGTATACATCGACGGACGGCTCGATCGCATCATTGAAGAGACCGAGGATCTTTGTAAGGGCGTCAGCTACGCCGCGTTTCCCGAACTGGAAAAGCTGACGCGGTGAGCGTCTACGGAGGGGTGTCATGACGTCGAAATCAGCCGGGCGGTTAGCCCTCTGCCTGCTGCTGTGTCTCGGCGTCGGGATTCTCGAATCATATGTGACGCGGCCCGAAATCCCGGTGTGGTATGCGGCGCTGGCAAAGCCGTGGTGGACGCCGCCGCCGGTGGTTTTTCCAATCGCGTGGACCGTTCTCTACATTCTGATGGCTGTTAGCCTGTGGCGCCTGTGGGATCGCGCGGCGCCGTCGGCTCCGCGGGCCTCGGCGATCACCTGGTTTCTCATTCAGCTTGCGCTGAACGCGGCGTGGTCGCCAGTCTTCTTCGGATGGCACGGCACGCGCACCGCGCTCGTTATCATCATCGGCCTGTTGATCGCCATTGTGATGACAATGATCGCGGCTTCGCGCGCCGACAAGTCCGCGGCCTGGCTGCTCGCGCCGTATCTGGCTTGGGTCGCCTACGCGACCACGCTGAATGCCGGCGTGGTCGCGATGAACTAACAGACGTCCTATGAGAAGTGCCGGACGATCGCGTCGAATCCCCGCCGCCACGCGCGGGTCGCCTCGATATCGAGCGGGATCGGCTCGGCTGCGACGCGGACAATCACCAGTTCGCTGATCGGATCGATGTAGATGTACTGTCCGTGAATGCCGAGACAGCACAGCGTCCGCCGTTTGCGGTCGATCTGGTAGAACTTGCTGCGATAGGCCGCATCGGGAAACAGTTCGGCGAAATCGCCGCGCGCCCAGGCTGCCGGATCGCCATTGTCGTTGATGTCGTCGATCCACCAGCCCGGCACCACCTGCCTGCCGTTGGCGACCCCGCGCTGCCGGATCATTTCGCCGAAGCGGGCGAGGTCGCGCGGCGCGGCGCAGATGCCGCCGGCGGCGCGCATCGCGCCTTCCGGATCGAGCGTGACATAGGCATCGGTTTCCGCGCCGAGCGGCGTCCAGAGATATTCGCCAAGCAGATCGGAGAGGGCGCGGCCCGCCGCGCGTTCATAGACCCAGCCGAGCATGTCGGTGTTGGTCGAGACATAGTGGAAGGTGTCGCCGTGGGTCTTGCCGTCGGCTTTCTGGGTTCCGAGGTATTCGCGCAGCGCCATGGTGCTCTGGCCGGGCTTGATCACGTCCCATCCGACTGCGCGGCGATAGCGCGCGACATCGCCGTCCGGATCGATATAGTCCTCGGTGAAGGCGATGCCGACCGACATGTCGAGCAGGTGCCGCACCGAGCAGCCGCCATACACTGACGAAGAAACTTCAGGCACGTAGTCCGTCACCGGACGGTTGGGATTGAGAAAGCCCTTGTCCACGAGAATCCCGCCGAGCGCGCCGCAGATCGATTTGCTGACCGAGAACACGATATGCGGCGTCGTGGCGTCCATGCCGCCCGCGTACCACTCGGTTGCGATCCGGCCCTTCCGGAGCACAACAAATCCCTTGGTGTTCGTCGTGCGCAATGCCTCGCGGAGCGTGGTCGCACCCTTGCTGCCCTCAAAGGCGATGCCGCCGATTTCGATAGGCGAACTTTCCAGTGGAGCGGGGTGTTTCGACGCCGCGATGTTCGCGGTCGGCAGCAGGCGGCGGACGTTGTGAAAGCTCCAGTCGCTGGACGGCTGGGTGCGCCAGTTGGCAAGCGTCACCAGATTGTCCCGCGCAGGCGGGAATTCGGTCATCAGATTTTTTGCGGGACTCTTTGCGGTCGACTTGGCTGACATTCGTTTCTTCTCCAGGCACCGATTCAATTGGCTGAATCGTTGATTGTTGTTTTTGGGCGCGGCCGGGCGTGTTGATCGCCGTGGCGGGAGACCGCGCGCGCTCATTGTGCGTTTAAATCGGCGCATGACAACACTGCGCCGCACAACCCTCCGCCGGAGATCAGGAGAATCGGACTCGGAACGGGAAAAACGGCAAGGGGGGCAGGAAAAAACAATGTGCGAGACTCTTCGCAGGTCCCGCGTTCAAATCCCGACATGACGCGGACGATTCTCAGACAGCCTTTTTGAGGAGCCCTTAGCCGTGAACACGATACTGGTATTCACCTTGGCCATTGCTGCTTCGCTCAATGCATGGTGCCTCAGCGCTTATCTGTGACGTGCGAGCGAACGGCCGAACCGGATGAACCGATTCGACCGTCAGGTTGCGGACTGTTTTAGCCCGACCGGTTACTTCGCGTTTTCCGAATACTTAAACGCGGGCATCGCTTTCAGCTGATCCTTGGTGCCGCTCATGACCGCATGGTCGGGGTACCATTCGTTCTTGGCCGGTGTCGCAGCCATGCCACCGCCGGCAGCGCCTGTCGTTGTCGACGGCCGCGCTGTTGTCGACGTCCCGGACGAGCCTGGCATCTTGTCGGCCGATGCCGAGCGGATCGGTTCGTCGACCCATTTCAGCTTGTCGAGCGAGACCGCGATGTCGTGCTGGCCGACGCCGAGGAAGCCGCCGACGCCGATGATCACGGCGTTGACCTTGCCGCTCTTGTCGAGAAGGATTTCGCTGATATCGCCGAGCTTTTCGTTGGCGTCGTTATAAACCGCGAGGCCGATAAGCTTGGAAGCCCGCCAGTTGCCCTTGAGGTTCATCTGCTCGCTTGATGCCGATGCAGCCGGAGCAGGTGAAGGCGCAGCCGGTGTTGTGGTCTGTGCGAACGCTGCGCTACCAGCCAAAGCGGTTCCGAGCAGAGCTGCCGCCACATATTTCTTAATCATCGGATTCTCCTTTCAATGCATCGATTGAAACGGGAGAACCCAAACTGCTTGCTTATGTTCCGGGAACTATCACTGTTCCCCCGCGTCAATTTAGCTGGTTGCGCGGTATCGGTTGCGACCGCAACGGAACCTCACCGGTTTCGATCGCGGCGTGGAGATCGTTGAGCTGTGCCTCGAGAAATTCGTTGGCTGCGAGCAGTGCCATCAGGGCGCCGCGGGTGTCGCCGCCGCACTGAGCGATGACGTCGTCGATGGCATTTTCGTAACGGTCGTCATGTGGCTTCGCAAAGGGCATGATCGTCCTCGTTGGGTTTTGCCTGAATCGCCGTTTACCTGCGTGGGCAATGGTGACGAGACCGTGACGGTTCCAAGGCGCGCCGGGTTGTCCACGCAATTCACAGGCGTTTTGACGCAGGACGAGGAAATGTTTGGCCTTCGCGAAATTGTTACTTCGCGACCTGGGTCACCGACCAGACGTCGAAAATCCCCAGATTGTAAAGGAAAGCGAGGGCGGCAATCACGCCGATCGCCGCGATCAGATATTTGTGGTGCGCGCGAAACCCGCCGTTGTGGTCCATACGAATCTCCCGGCACCAATGCCGTGACGCATCATTGGTGACGCAAATCGGACGGCAGCGCAAATCGCACGGGTGTACATTTCAGCCGGTGCTGGTCTGCCCGCCCGACTTGCCGAGCAGTTTACGCGATGCCCAGATGATCAGGCTGGCGATTCCGAAGAACAGCGCCCCGGTCAGCCTCAGGACCGCCGACACGAATTCGAGCACATCGAAGAGTTCGAAGTAGTCGAGCATCTTGATGATCAGGATCAGTACCAGAAGCGTGCCCAGCAGCCATTCGCTCATTGCCGTTACCTTCACCGCGAACAAAATCCATCTGTTGGTCGCCGCAGGAACAGCAGGGGTTCATGACGATCGATGGCGAAGTCCCGGGAACATCCGGTGGATGCCTTTGTTAAGGGACCGTCCCGAAATCAACGGAGGAGATGAAGATGCGAAAGCTTATGGCAGGTCTGGCGGCCGCAGCTTTGGTGATGGCGACCGGCTTCGCGTCCGCGCAGACGGCGCAGCAGAAACCCTCGGATTCCGGAATGACCAACTCGCCTCAGGCCGGCACCAGCGGAACCAATCCGACCGATCAGAAGAGTGTGAAGAAGAAGGCCGCCAGGAAGAGCGGGTCCACGACAGGGATGGGTGGCGGCGCCATGAAGAAAGACACCGGCAGAATGGGCACCTCAAGTGGTGGTCAGGGCGGTGGTGAAGGTGGAAGCGGGAAATAAAGCGCCGATCAGGGCGTGCTTGAAAGCCGTCGCCAGAAGCGACGGCTTTTTTGTCCGGGCAAGGGGCGGATTTCGCGGTGTCAGATCCCGTTCGCGGTCTTGTCCCGGCGCTCCGGCGCTGGTAGCTGTTCTCCCGTCGCCGGCGTAGCACAGCGGTAGTGCAGCGGTTTTGTAAACCGAAGGTCGGGAGTTCAATCCTCTCCGCCGGCACCATTCATCTTGAAAGCCTTATTCAGAATTCACCCGATCAGCCTCGGGACGATGCCGATTTTGGGCATCGTCCGGCTGTCCCTTACTGCGGGCACATCTCAGTCTTCGTTGGTGCGCGGGATCATCCAGGTCGAAAACGTCTGCCAGACGCCTTCGCCGAGATGGCGCTGATAGGCGATGAAGTCTGCATCGTTGTCGTGCACCAGCTCGTAACGATGTTGTTTGCGCTCTTGGGTCTGCCGGGTCATCGAACTTCTCCTTTGTTTGGGCTGCTCTCGAGGTAGTCGCGGCGCGTCGCCGATCAATGGAATGATGATCATCATATAATCACGTTATCGAGAGGCGTTGTTTCACCCGCGGAACCGGGCGAGCGAGCCTGCCAGGCACCCGCCGTTAACCTTCCGCTTTCCAAAATCTTATTGAAATCGCTCGCAATTGAGCGACCGGAAATGCTTACGCGTTAGGCTTACCTGACGATTGGGCGGGGCCTTTAACTCCTGGCTTGGCTCGCTGGATTAGGGTGCGGCTTCAACGAAGGTCTCATTCCATGCGTGCGATACTGACTCTGGCGATCTTGATCGGAACGGCGGCAGCGGCTGCGGCCGATACCGGTCCGTTGATCGTGATTCCCGGCCGTGCGGGCGTTCCCGTCATGATCAATGGCCGCGACGCGTCCTATGCCGTCGTCGAAGGCGAATGGGGCCTCGCCAAACATTTCAAGAATGCGGACCGCGTTTATGGCGGCTGGGATCGCTACATCGGCCCCGAAGTTGGCCACTATTATCCGAGCGCCGGACGCACGCCGGGCTACGGCCGTCTCGAAATTCAGCCACCCGCCAATCGCGCGCTGCCGCAGCCGGCGGAGAGCTATCATCGCTCGTGGTCTGCGCAATCCGCACCGCCTGCGCCGCAGCAGCAGTATGACGTTCCCGAGTATCCGCCGGCGATCATCGAAGCGCCGCGCGATCAAAGCTATCGGCCGAACGGTTTCCGGCCCAGCTACCGGCCGAATGGTTTCCGGCCCGATTTGAAACACTAACGAGACCAAAACAAAAAGCGTTCAACAGGAGAGAGTAATGCGTCAGATCATTGCAGGATTGATTGCCGGAGCGGCCTTCGCCGCGACCGTGGCGACGGCGGCCCCCGCGCAGGCATGTGCGGTGACCGATCCGTGCGGCAGCTACGGCTATTACGCTTACAATTACGGGTGCGGTTATGGTGCGTGCGGCGTGCGCGAGCGTCTGCCGGATCCGGCAGGCCCGCAGTATTACTGGGTGAACCAGGGTCCGACCTATACCGGCCCCGGCAACTTCGCTCCGGTGCCGACCTATCAGGAACGCGCCGTCGTCGGCTCGCGCTACTACGGCCGGCCTTATCGCTATGGTTATGATGGCGGTCCGTACGGCAACGCCACCAGCCATTACTATGACGGCGCACCGGGGGTGCAGGGCCCTGCGGTCTACAGCTATCGCTTCGCCCGCCGCCACTATCACCGCGGCTATCATCGGATGCACTACCGTCCGTATCGCACCGCGCCGAAGTACTATTACACGCATCGCCACCACGGCCATGCCATGGCGCACGGCTCGCGTTACGCAAAGCCGCTTCGCTACAAGTACTGATCTTTCGGCAATTTGAAATTCGGACGCCCGCCTTGCATCGCGCAGGCGGGCGTTTTTGATTCAGCCCATCAGGCCGAGGCGGCTTGTGCCGATATAGAGCGCGAGCGCGGCTGCGTTCGAGACGTTGAGGCTCTTGATCGCGCCCGGCATATCCATGCGCGCAACGACAGCGCAGGTTTCGCGCGTGAGCTGGCGCAGCCCTTTGCCTTCGGCGCCCAGCACCAGCGCCAGCGGCGCGTGCAGCGGCACGACGCTGAGATCGCCCTGGCCTTCGCTGTCGAGACCCACCGTCAGGAAGCCTGCCTCGTTCATCTCGCCAAGCGCGCGATGCAGGTTCGGGACCTCAACGATCGGCACAAGTTCAAGCGCACCGGATGCGGATTTCGCCAGCACGCCGGTTGCCTCGGGGCTGTGCCGCCCGGTGGTGACAATCGCCTTGACGGCAAAGGCCGCGGCCGAGCGCAGGATCGCGCCGACATTGTGCGGATCGGTGATCTGGTCGAGCACCAGCACAATGCCGTCCTGCGGCAGTTCATCCAGATGCAGGCCGGGCAGGGGATCTGCCTCGGCGAGCAGGCCCTGATGCACGGCATCCGGCCCGAGCCGGCGGTCGATATCCGCCGCGTGGACCAGTTCCGGCGGAACGCGGGTGTCGATCTTCTCGTCGGCCAGACGGCGGGCGACGTTTTCGGTGACGAACAGCTTGCGGATGCGCCGCTGGGGATTGGCCAGAGCCATGGTGACCGAGTGCCAGCCATAGAGAATGACCGGGCCTTCGCCCTTCACATGCCCTTTGGCCTCACGGTCGCGCCAGGGAGGGCGCCCCTGATGCTTCCCGGGACGCTCCCCGTGACGCTCCCGATCACGGTCGCCGCCGCGTCCGCCCGGTTTGGGGCCCTTGAAACGTGATTTGCGGTCGCGATCGCTCATGGGGCCTTGTCCCACGGGATTGAAATAATGGCAATTTCCGGCTTTGGACGGCGCGAAAGGAAATGTGACATTTCTCCCGGCGTTGGTTGACTTTACCCCGGTGCTTCGCCCATAAACGCGCCGACCGGGCGCCCGTCTACGGGCACGCTTTTTACCGTCATCCATGGCCGTTCAACCGCCCCGTTCGGGTGGGCGAAGGTGTCGGATGATGTCGAGCGGGGGAGTGTCCCGAGTGGCAAAGGGAGCTGACTGTAAATCAGCCGCCGTATGGCTTCGAAGGTTCGAGTCCTTCTTCCCCCACCATATTGAGAACGCTCAGGAATACTAATTCCTGAGCGTTCTTTTTTGATCACTTGTTAAAGTTACAGCCTGAGGTCAGCTCAGTACGGACTTATCAATTAATTTCGTTTGAGCCAGAGGCTTGCTTAGCGGCGCTCAGTAGTTGGCTAGCGAGCATGCCTTCCAGCATTCTTTCTAGCTTGCTCACGTCTACGCCGCCTTCCTTTAGCCCTTTGTCAGCATCTTCAAGCGCTCGATAATAAGGCTCTTTATCACCTGCAATTTGCTCAGGAATGGTCGGTGCTCCAGGCAACAGGCTATCAAGCTTGATGCTCAAAACTACATAAGAAACCGCGCGAGCTGTGCGGCCGTTTCCATCCGCGAAGGGATGAATCCAATTAAGCTTCCATAGGACATATGCGCACAGATGAACGGCACTATGATCCCAATGATCATTTACATAGTCGCACATCAATTCGATTTCCTCCGACACAAACGCTTCATCGGGAGGTTGATGGCCGCTACCGCCTATTTTGACAGGAGTATTGCGCCACGTTCCGGCGAGAGGATGCAAGCCATCCAGCGCAGCCTTATGCAGTTTTAAAATTAAGCTGGAACGAAGGCGGAAAGGGCGCTCTGCGTCTTTTACATGTGAGCGGATCATTTCGAGCGCGAGATTGAACTGTCGAATGCCGTTTTCGGCTTCACGACGTGCAATCTCGTCAGGATCAGAAAGCGTCTGTGCGGTCTCAGCGATGCTATGTCGATCGCTAGACATCCAAAGTCACTTCCGCTCCGCCTCTATCTGGACGTCGGCGTCCGCAACCATCTTACGGGTGATGCGGTCGTTTTCGATATGAGTATTTCCGTACGCAAAACTGCGGCGCTGTTCGCGCAGCTGATCCGGCGTCATCTCAATTTTGCGAGCGCGATCAACGAGTTCTTGTAGGTCTTTTGTCATTGATCCCTCCAACACGTAAGCCAGTATATAGAACTGCAGACGTTCACGTAAAGTTCCTAATTTGCGGTCAACGGCATAGGTGCTGTTCGTAACCCGAGTCGCATTTTTTGGAATGAAGAATTCTATGATTTTGTGCCGTATGGCTTCGAAGGTTCGAGTCCTTCTTCCCCCACCATCTTTGAAAATCGCCCGGAAACTGTTTCCGGGCGATTTTTTATTGGGCGCGTCTGTGTCAGGCTGCGGCGGGGAATTTGTCTGTCACGGGGCCGGCACCGATGCGATCACTGGCCTTGGGCCTGAAGCGGCTTTGTCTCGGTTTCTGGCATGGGCTGAGCGATCCTGAGTTTCAGGCGATCATCTTTCTGCTGATAATGTCCGTGCTGGGCGGATCGATTTTCTACCACTGGATCGAGGGCTGGTCGTGGCTCGATTCGGCCTATTTCAGCGTGGTGGCGCTGACCACGGTCGGCGATGCGACGCTCGGCCCGACCAGCGGCGTGTCCAAGATTTTCACGATGGTATTTTCGCTGGTCGGAATCGGCCTCGTGCTGGCGTTCCTGTCGCGGCTTTCCTCCTATCGGGATCGGACGCGAGAAGACTGAGACGGCAAAAAAGCCGCCCGTCAGGATAACGGGCGGCCTCTGGTTGCTTTCGATCAGACTGCGATCAATCGTAATAATGACGATGATGGCGGCGAACCTTGCGTGGCTTCACGACGCGCGCGCCGGGGTCTGCATACCGGCCTTGCTCCGCGAAAGCGAAGACCGGATTGACCTGGCAATAGGCGCGCCGTCCCGATGCGCTGGCCATGCACTGGGCGTAGTTATCGTAATAACAGGTGCCCGGACCGGCCGCGAAGCCCTCGACCAGGCAGTAACGATAGTCCCGGGCTTCGGCGGAGCCTGTGCCGAACACGGCCATACCTGCCAGGGCCATGGCGGCCAAAAGTGCTTTGCGCATGAGACATCTCCCGGTTCAAATCGGCTAAAAGCGAAACAGCTTGCCCGGAATATGGTTCCGTTGGTCCCGCAGTGCAAATCAATCGTGGTTGAGGCGGCGGGAATGCCATGCTAGGTCTCGCCGCGCCGCGGGTGTAGCTCAATGGTAGAGCAGCAGCCTTCCAAGCTGAATACGAGGGTTCGATTCCCTTCACCCGCTCCAACGGCTTCCCTGAAATCTCCGCTGTTCATCGAGAGCCGGGTGATCCTAGCCGCAAGAGGCGCGGATGATCTTCCGTGTCCTGTCGTCGGTTTCAATCGTGACGCGCTCTGGCCTGTAGTCCATGGTCACACCCTGACCGGGTTTGATCTGGCGAACGATCGTCGCGCCGGTCAAGCGCTTCGCCCTGCGGTCCGAATCCTGTTCTTGCCCGCCAGAGCCGCTGCGGCGGCCGGGTTACAAACGCCGGCTTGATGACTGGCCGCTTTCGTTTCCGAATGGCAGCCAACAACGACAAGAAGCGCTACGGTCAAACCGGCGAAGCGATGTGCGTGGATCATGGATTGGTTTCTGCGGCATTTCAGTTTCTGAAATCCAGAACGGCGCTCAGCTTCTCACGAATCGTCCAGCTTGTTGAGGTCGCGCACCGATTGCATGATCGGCTCGAAATTCGACCGCGCATCGAGGGCGTCGAACAGTTGCGCCGTGTCCGAGAGCAGGGCATGGGAGCGCTGGATCGCGATCCTGACGTCATCCTGCGGCGTATCCGACAGGCGGCCGTGCCCGGACAGCAGGATTTTCGAGTCGAGGCCCTTCAGCCGCTCCAGCGACTGGATGTAATCGCTGATGCTGCCCGATCCGAACACGCCGCCCATGACGCCGCCGGGCATCAGGGTGTCGGCGGCGAACAGCAGCCCCTTGTCCTGATCGAAGAGGCTGATGCACGCGGAGGTGTGGCCGGGCGTGTACATCACGGTCAGCCGGAAGTTGCCGAGGTCGATCAGGTTGCCTTCCTCGAGCCAGATGTCGATGTCGATCGGCACGCTCGGCTCGTTGAACATCTTGCGGAGCATCGAGAAGTCGTCGCGCAGCATGATCTTGTTCGCGGCGAGGCGGTGCGCGGCGATGATGGTCCGCCCGTTGAAGTGATAGGCTGCGCCGATATGGTCGAGATGCTCGTGGCTGAGCACGACCATGTCGATGTCGGCAGGCTTGATGCCGAGATGCTGCAGGCATTCCAGCAGATACGGATAGTTCGACGACAAGCCGACATCGATCATGATAGTCCGCTTGCTGCCGCGCACCAGATAGGCATTGGCGGCGCGGTTTTTGAAGCGGATCTGATAGACGTCCTCGGCGGCCTGGATCAGCGAGCAAACGTCATTGTTGAGAAGAATAGGAAAGGGCGAGGGTTTCCGGTCGCTCATGGCGCCGCGGTCCTGTAGTTCACGGCGTTGGATGCCCGCAGCCGTTTGCTCAGCGCGTCCATGATCATCAGCGCAAAGGCCGGCTGCTGGCTGACGAGATAAACGAACCGGGCGTGATTGATCCGCATCACGCGAGTGCCCGGCGTGGCCGCGACCGCGCTCGCCGACCGCGAGGAGCCGTCGATGACGGCCATCTCTCCGAAGAACTCACCCTTGCCGAGCGTGACAATGACAGTTTTGTCCGCGCCGGAATTCTTGACGATATCGACCTTGCCGTCGAGGACGACGAACAGCTCGCGGCCGGTCGATCCTTCCTCGAAAATGACCTCGGAGGCATCGTATTCGTTGATGCATTTCTCGATCGTCATGGTGCACCCGGCGTGCCAGCAGACGGTTCAGCCGGGATATACTAGGCCGGAATCCGGAGTGCGCAATCGGCACGTCTGGGCTGGCGTGCGCTACCGCAGGGCAGCAAATTCTGGCGGTGTCATACCGTCGTCAAAGCCGGCGGGAGGTCTCGCAGGCGCGTCCGGGTGGAGCTTCTCATCCCGGACAGGGTTTCAGGCAGCAGATCTCAGAACTTTGCCGTGGCTGACACACGGAACGTGCGCGGCTGGCCCGGCGACAGATTGTTGTTGCCGTCGGCGGACGCCCAGTAGCCCTTGTTGAAGACGTTCTCGATGTTGAGCTGGCCTTTCCACATCTCGTTGATCTTCAGATAAAGGGCGGTATCGACGCGGACGAAGCCGGGCAATCTCACGCTGTCATCCGAGGAGGCGTAGGAGTCGGAGAAGTAGATGACGCCCAGCGCCGCGCCCCAGCGCTCATCGATCTGGTACTTGTTCCACAACGAGACCTGATTGTACGGGACGAGCTGAATGCGGTTACCTCCGACGATCGTAGCTGTCGTGCCGGCAACGATGCGTGCATCGGTGTAGGCATATCCGAGCGATGCCTGCCACTGATCCGTGATGTATCCGTTCAGAGCGGTTTCGAATCCGCGAATTCTCTGGCTCGCGTCAGGAAAGAACGTGCCGTCGCCATTCGGGTTCGCGATCGGTACGTTCGTCCGGTCGATGTTGTAGATCGCCGCTGTGTATTGCAGCTTTTGGAAGATGTTCCACTTCACGCCGACTTCCTCGGTCTCGAATTTCTGAGGCTTCAGAATGACGGTGCCGACGTTCAGCGCGCTGAACTGATCGCCGGACGATGGCAGATATGACGTGGCGTACATCCCGTAGATCGAAAGGTTCTCGACGGGCTTGAGGATGATCGCTGCCTGAGGCGACAGCTTCTCGTCCACGCGTCCGCGTTGGGTGTTGGTGTTTTGGTCGAGCGCAGTCAGGTCGAAGCGATCATAACGTACGCCGCCGATGATCTGGAGCCAGCGCGTGATCTCGATTGTGTCGCGCACATAAGCTGACTGTGTATTCAGCGTGTACTTGCTGAACGCGTCCGGATTGGCAACGCCGTCCGCATTTCCGCCGGTGAAATGATGGATGAAATTGACGGGCCCAAAGAACGTTGGGTTGAAGGGGCTCGTTCCGGCGGCGGTGGAAGATATCGAATTCAAACCGTTCGCAAAGATTCCGGTGCTCCGGAATGAAAAGCCGGTCTGGCGTCCGAATTCGGTTCCAAACCCAACAGTATGAAATATCGGACCGGTGGCCGTCTTGTAAGTGAAGTCGGTTTGATTGATCGCGTTCTCGCGATTCGTGGTGTTGTTGTAGGCCGAGTAATTGAACGACGTCTGTGAGGCGTTGACCGCGCTGCCCGGGTAGATGTTCTGATAATGACGATCGTAGTCGGCATAAAGCGTCTGGTTCTTGACCGTCAGGCCATTCTCGAAGTCATGTTCGATTCTGGCCATCGTGGTCTGCACGTCGGAGGCTGCGACATTGTAAGTCGGGCTGCCGAAGAACGCGGTAAGATCACCATTGGGAGCAAACGGCGCTGCGGGATTGAAGCGGTTGGATCCGCCGGCGACACCTGGAATTGCCTGTGAGGGATTGCCGCGGTCGTTGGTGCGTTCGTCGTGATAGTATTCGTAGCTGAGCTTGACCTTGGTCGTATCGTTGACGTTCCACCCGACCGTCGGGTTGATGCCATAGCGCTCAAGCTTGCCGTAGTTGCGGAACGTGTCTGAGCCTTCATAGAACGCATTCATGCGAACCGCGAAGTCCTGGCTGACGGCCTGACCTGCATCGAGAGAGATGCGCCGGTCGCCGTAGGAGCCTGACTGCGCCGTTGCCTCGTAGATGCGCTGGCCGTCGGCTTCCTTCAGCGTACGATTGACCAAGCCGCCGCCCGCGCCGCGGCCGAAGGTGAGGGCGCTCGGCCCCTTAATGATCTCGATGCTCTGCGTGTTGTAGAGATCGCGGAAATACTGCACGTCGTCGCGGAAGCCGTTGACGAAGAAGTTCGCGCTCGAGTCCACGCCGCGAATGACGAGCTCGTCGCGGTTGCCTTCGCCCTGATGAATCGCAACGCCGGGTACATAGCGGGTCACGTCGGTCAGTTGCTGCGCCCCTGAGTCCTTCACAAAATCCTTTGTGATGACGTTGACGGATTGCGGGATGTTGATCAGCGGCGTGTTGGTCTTGGTCGCGGTCGCCGTGCTGTTGCTGTAGTAGCCGGAGGTGCCGGTGCGTGCCTCGAATGTATCGACAGGCGCTGCGGGTGCCGGTGCGGCGACGGGTGCCGTGCCGGCTCTTGTCGCGCGGATCCTGCGGGGACGGGGTTTCGATGCGCCGACATTGACCGTCGGCAGCGGCGTAGCTTCCGGCTCTGGGGTGGCGGCAGTTTGAGCAATGGCATCTGGCACGCACAGCGCCAAACTGAGCGCCAGCGAGCTTGCAGACAGCAATGCGGATTTTACGATCGAACGGTGAAACGGATGACGCAGACGCAGATTGTTTGTCACTGGAAGCCCCCAAGCCCGCTTCACGGGGAAGCGATGGGCCTCTGTGGCGCAAAGTCGCAGTCTGCGTCCAGACGTCGCAGATAGAAAGATTTCTCCCGAGACATGGAATGGAGAGATCAGACCGTCTCTTGGGAATGATTCCAATTCGATTTTTGATGCATAATATATTGATGTTGTTGCATTAATTTTCGTACTGCGAATCCTCCAGGAGAAGAGAGATCTCCAAAATTCTTGGAGATATTCTAAGAAACGGTAGCGATTGCCGGTGCGCAGTATGCATTCACGCCGGTTTCATGTTCGACATCACCATCGTGGCGACGTCGGTATAGGTATTCACCAGCGGTCCGACGATCTTGTGCATCGCGTTCTTCGAGACCAGCGTGTTGTGCATCACCAGATGATCGATGCCGGTGGTCAGGAAGCAGATTACCGCATCGCGAGGGGTCTCGATGATCGGCTCGCCCTTGACGTTGAATGAGGTGTTGATGAGGACGGGGACGCCGGTGAGGGCGTCGAACTCCTTCAGCAGCCGGTAAAGCGTGGGGTTGGTTTCCTCGCGCACCGTCTGCACCCGCGCCGTTCCATCGACGTGGACAATGGCCGGAATCTTGTCGCGCCATTCGGGCCGGACGTTCTTGGCGATCAGCATGAAGGGGGAGTCTTCCTCGCCCTCGAAGATGTCCTTCGCGCGCTCGTAGAGAACGATCGGTGCGAAGGGGCGGAACGGCTGGCGATGCTTCACCCGGCTGTTGAGGATGTCCTTCATCTCGGGCTTGCGCGGATCGGCCAGCAGGCTGCGATTGCCCAGCGCGCGCGGGCCGAACTCCGAACGGTCCTGAAACCAGCCGATCACCTTCTGATCGGCGAGCAGTTTTGCGGTATCGCGGGCGATGTTGTCGCTTTTCGTTTGTGTCGTCTGAACGCTGACGAGGAATTTGGCTATCGCGTCGCTCACCTCCTGATCGGAATAGCGGCGGCCGACATAGGAATGATCCATCACAAATGAACGCGGCTGCTTGAGGATTTCCAGCCAGCCGTAATAGGCGCAGCCGATCGCGATGCCGTCGTCACCTGCGGCCGGCTGAATCCAGACATTCTCGAAGCCCGACTCGCGGGCAACGCGGCCGTTGGCCACACAGTTCAGCGCCACACCGCCGGCGATGCAGAGATTTTTCGCGCCGGTCGTTTCGCGGAGCCATGCCGCGCGGGCAAGCAGCACCTTCTCGGTATCGTCCTGAACGCGCCAGGCGAGATCCTCCCAATGTTTCATCAGCGGGCTGGTCTCCCATTTCTCGCCGCTGTCCGCGATGTAGGGCTTGTTCAGTTCGGAGGTCCAGCGCGGAACGGTGAGGACGTTATCCTTGATCTGCATCAGCGGCTTGACGTTGCCGTGCCGTCCATAAGGGGCGAGGCCCATCAGCTCGCCGCACTTGTTCCAGTCGCCGAAGATGTAGGTCGATGCGCGGCTGTAGAGCGCGCCGAGGCCCGGCATGTTGTAGAATTCGTCGCTGAGGAAGCCGCGATCCGGCTCCATCCAGACCTTCTTGAGGCACTCCAGCTTCGAGCCCGAGAACTTGTAGTAGCTCTCCGACTCGCGCGCCAACGGCGTTGCCGTGTCGGTGGCCGGGAAGGGCTCGTTGACGTCTGAGCGATAGCTGCCGACGCCGTCAACGATCATGATCGCTCCTTCCTCGAATGGGGAGACGGCGAACGCGCTGTAGGCATGCGCGAGGTGGTGCGAGATCGATACGACCTTGTCGGAGCGCGACAGAAAATAAGGATGCTTCTTTGCGTCGGCGCGCTCGTACTCGGGGAGAAAACCCGGCAGATCCTGATACAGCAGCCGGTCTTCCATTTCAGGGACCGGCAGGATGTAACAGTTGCGGACCACCAGATCGACGTCGTCGAGGGTGATGCCCTCGGCTTCCAGGCAGTAGTCGATGACTTCCTTGTAGAAGCCGCTGGCGTGCTTCTCGCGGGTGATGCGTTCCTTCGCGATGGCATAGGCGATTTCGCCATCCCGCAGCAGACAGGCGCTCACGTCATGGTCGTAGGTGTTGAGGCCGAGAACGTAAGTATGTTTTTTGGGCATGGACCAACTTTCGGAGCGGCGGGCTTAAACGCTTAGTGACGGAAAAAGTTCGGATGGTTCAAACGTGTCTCGCAATTGCGAAGATATTTCGTTCAGCATGATGAACAACGGTTCAGCAAGAGGTGGGCAATGTCCAGATAGGAGACATTGTCTTCCTTTGTCGGTTAACGGCAATACGAGGGCACAATGCATTGACCGCCGAGGCAGGTTGACCCTAATCTGCTACCGGATGAATCGTGTAGAGTAGTCTTGTTTTTGACTATCTATTTTCCGAACGTGCCTGAACGGGACGCAGGCTCGCGAGTTGAATACGCGGAAGTGCTCCACGGCGTTTCCGGAAATGGAGGTGCTCTTTATGGCTCAGATCAAGACACGTTCGAACTTTTTGAAGCGTGCCCTGGCGGCGGCGGCGTTGGTGCTGGTCTATTCGATCAGTTTCATCGGCACGTCGTTTGTTGTCGCGACGTCAACGTCGACCTCGGCGGAAGCCCGTGGTCGCGGCGGCGGCCGCGGTGGTGGTCGTGGCGGCGGCTGGGGTCGCGGTCGTGGCGGCGGCTGGGCTCGCGGACGCGGTCGCGGATACTATCGTGGCCGTGGTTACGGCTATGGCTTCATCGCACCGGGCTGCTACTGGAGCCCGCGCTGGGGCCGGACGATCTGCCCGTACTAGGAACGACGCGCTCGCTGAAGCGAGTTGCATAAAATGCGAGGTGCGCCGGTTTTCCGTCGCACCTCGTTTTCGTTTGGGAACAGGTTCGGCTTTCGCCGGTCGGCGGCGATCAGGATTTGCGCGATCCCGACGCGCGGGCCGTCAGGGGAGTCGGGACCCCGGTTTCCCCCACGAGCGCATCGCGCGCCGTTGACACGATTCGGCGAATGATATCTTCGACGTCATTGAGATCGCACAATCCGCCCGACAGTTTCTTCAAGCGCTCGCTGTCCGTCACGGTCTGCCGGATCATTGCCAGCGCGAAGTGCAGCCCCCAATAGATGTCGACTTCGTCGCGGTGGGGCAGGGCGAGACGCAGCGCGGTCGCAAATCTCTGCAAGTGGCGGAATTCCTTATCCACAATCTTCTTGATCGGCGGTACGGTTTCGACCGAGGCGCGGGTCATGAAGCGGGCGGCAGCGGAGCGTTGCTGATCGGGGCTGAGGCACCAGCGCAGCGGCGGACCAACCAGCGCGCGCAAAATAGCCTCGACACTCGGGCGGCCGCCGCCTTCCAGCTCGGCGGCTTTCAGTTCGGCGAACCGTTCGCGGTTCAGCACCGTGGTGCGGCTGATGAACAGGTCGGCCAGCAGTTCGTCCTTGGAGCCGAAATGATAGTTCACCGCGGCGAGATTGACCCCGGCGGCGGACACGATGTCGCGCATCGTGACTTCGCCGAAGCTGCGTTCGGCCCACAGCATTTCGGCGGCGGTGAGGATGGCGGTTTTCGTCTGATCGCTCGACATTGAAGCCATGCAAAGTGAGAGGTGCCATGCAAAGGCGGAAAAGCTGCTCCGCGCTGCGAAACTTTTATCAAACATTTGTTTGATTGTCACTTGTCATTCAAACAAATGTATGAAATCAACCTAGCAGCAAGAATGCAGCGCGGCAAGAACATCCACGCGACGATCGGACAACGTCAATACTGCTGACGTTGATTGTCGGGTGGACAGCCGGTCGCGAGTGTTGCAAGACCATCGCCAACTAACAACAACAGAGGACCGTCCTATGGATTTCACAATGTCCGCGCGTCAGACCGAATGGCGCAACCGCGTTATTTCATTCATGGACAAGCATGTTCGCCCGGCCGCTCCGATTTACAAGGAGCAGGATGCGAAGGGTGACCGCTGGAAGGTGATTCCGATCCTCGAAGACCTCAAGAAGAAGGCGAAGGCCGAAGGCCTCTGGAATCTGTTCATGCCGCCGAACGAGCATGAAGACGACGAATTCCACGGCGCGGGTTTGACCAACCTCGAATACGCGCTGCTCGCGGAGCAGATGGGTCACTTCTACTGGGCCTCCGAGGTGTTCAACTGCTCGGCGCCAGATACCGGCAACATGGAAGTGTTCATGCGGTACGGCACCAAGGAGCAGAAGCGCCAGTGGCTGAAGCCGCTGATGAACGGCGAAATCCGCTCGGCGTTCCTGATGACCGAACCTGCCGTCGCGTCGTCCGACGCGACCAACATCGAAACCAGCATCAAGCGCGACGGCGATCACTATGTGATCAACGGCCGCAAGTGGTGGTCGTCGGGTGCCGGCGATCCGCGCTGCAAGATCACGATCCTGATGGGCAAGACTGATCCGACTGCCGCCCGCCACCAGCAGCAGTCGCAGATTCTCGTTCCGCTCGACACGCCCGGCATCACCATCGAGAAGATGCTGCCGGTGTTCGGCTTCGACGACGCGCCGCACGGCCATGCGCAGATCCTGCTCGAGAACGTCCGCGTGCCGGCCAGCAACATTCTGCTCGGCGAAGGCCGCGGCTTCGAAATCGCGCAGGGCCGCCTCGGTCCGGGCCGCATCCACCACTGCATGCGCACCATCGGCGCCGCCGAAGAGGCGCTCGAGAAGATGGTCAAGCGTCTGTCGTCGCGCACCGCGTTCGGCAAGAAGATCATCGAGCAGTCGGTGTGGGAGCAGCGCATCGGCGAAGCGCGCACCAACATCGAAATGACCCGTCTGCTCTGCCTCAAGGCGGCGGACATGATGGACAAGGTCGGCAACAAGGCTGCGCAGACCGAAATCGCCATGATCAAGGTCGCGGCGCCGAACGTCGCGCTCAAGGTCATCGACGATGCGATCCAGGCATTCGGTGCCGCGGGTGTGTCCGACGAAGCCGGTCTCGCGAAGTCCTATGCCGGCATCCGCACGCTGCGTCTGGCGGACGGACCCGACGAGGTTCACAACCGGGCCATTGCACGGCTTGAGCTTCGGAAGTATTCCAATCACTAACTGAAATAGAAGAGATTGGGAGACGGTATGGGTCTCGGTGTGAGAAACGACTCTGACTTCTCCGGCACCATGCCGGTTGAAGAACGCCATCGTGTTGATGAGGCCAGCCTCGCCAAGTGGATGGAAGCGCATGTCGAAGGCTATGCGGGACCGCTCAAGGTTTCGCAGTTCAAAGGCGGTCAGTCGAACCCGACATACCGCCTCGACACACCCAAGACCTCCTACGTGATGCGGCGTAAGCCGTTCGGCAAACTTCTGCCGTCGGCTCACGCCGTGGATCGCGAATTCAAGGTGATCGCGGCCCTGCATGCGCAGGGTTTTCCGGTGGCGCGCGCTTACGCGCTCTGCATGGACGACGCGGTGATCGGCGCGGCCTTCTACATCATGTCGATGGAAGAGGGGCGCGTGTTCTGGAATCCCACCCTGCCGAGTTTGGAGCCCAAGGAACGTCACGCGGTCTTCACATCGAAGATCGAGACGCTGGCGAAGCTGCACAGTTACGATCCGGAGAAGATCGGGCTGGGCGACTTCGGCAAGCCGGGAAATTATTTCGCGCGTCAGGTCGATCGCTGGACCAAGCAGTATCGTGCCTCTGAGACTGACGTGATCCCGGAGATGGATCGTCTGATCGAATGGCTGCCGAAGACGGTGCCGGAGCAGAAGCGCGTGTCGATCGTTCATGGCGATTATCGCCTCGACAACATGATCTTCTTCTCGGACAAACCGCAGGTGAAGGCGGTGCTGGACTGGGAATTGTCCACGCTTGGCGATCCGATGGCCGATTTTGCCTATCTGCTGATGCAGTGGACCATGCCGGGACTGGATGGCGCCGATTTCAAGGCGCTCAACATTCCGACCATGGAAGAGGCCGAGGCGATCTACTGCAAGGCGGCCGGCGTTCCCCCGATCGAGAACCTCAACTGGTACTTCTCGTACAATCTGTTCCGGCTCGCCGGCATTGTGCAAGGCATCGCCAAGCGCATCGTCGACGGCACCGCGGCCAACGCGAAGGCGCAGGAATCTGCATCCCGCCGCGTCCCGCTGGCGCAAGCTGCGTGGGCCTACGCGCAGAAGGCTGGCGCACGCTGACGCGCCGACAATCCCGGCGTGACGCGCGGCAGCGCGCGTCCGCTGACTTCAAATCAAAAATTGGGAGAACGTCATGGGTCGCCTCGAGGGCAAGTCCGTCATCATCACCGGCGCGGGCAGCGGCATTGGCCGCGCAGCATCGCTGATGTTCACCGGGGAAGGCGCGAGGCTGATCGCGGTCGACAAGACCGAGGGCGTCAAGGAAACCGTCGAGCAGGTCCGCAAGGCTGGCGGCACTGCGGAGGCCGTGATGGCGGATGCAGGCCTTGAAGATGACGTGAAGGGTTTCATCGCCAAGGCGATCTCGGCCTACGGCAAGCTCGATGTGATCTGGGCCAATGCCGGCATCGGCGGCGGTTTGATCCCCATCGCCGAGCAGACACCGGAGCATTGGCAGGAAGTTCTGCGCGTCAATCTGATCGGGCCGTTCCTCGCGGTGAAGCATTCCATTCCGCATATGGTGAAGCAGGGCCATGGCGCCATCGTCTGCACCGCGTCGGTCGCAGGCCTCAAGGCCAATGCCAGCGGTCATCCCTATGCGGCGAGCAAGGCGGGTGTCATCAGCCTGGTTCAGACCACGGCGTATTCTCTCTCCGGCACCAATGTCCGTATCAACGCAGTGTGCCCCGGATTGATCGAGACCGGCATGACCAAACCGATTTTCGACAATGCGAAGGAGCGCGGCACCGAAGGCAAGATCGGCCAGCTCAATCCGCTCAAGCGTCCGGGGCAGCCGCATGAACTCGCGGCAATGGGATTGTTTCTCGCCAGCGACGAAGCGTCTTACGTCAACGGTCAGGCGTTCCCGGTCGATGGCGGTCTGACCGCCTCGATGCCTTACGCCGGCAAGCCGATCTGAGGCCATCATGTCCAGCGCTCCCGCCAAACCGTTCGTCGCGCAGCACGCCGTCCCGACAGGCGTCACATCGACGCGCTGGTGGTGGGTGCGCCACGCGCCTGTCCGCGAGGACGGCGGCAATATCTACGGTCAGTCCGACATCGGCTGCGATTGCAGCGACACGGTCGTGTTCGCAGGGGTCGCGAAGTTCCTGCCGAAGGATGCGGTCTGGTTTTCCAGCAACCTGAAGCGCACGCACCAGACCGCTGCCGCGATCTGGGCGGCGGGACTCCCAAAGCCCGATCAGATGCATCAGGACAAGGCATTCGCCGAACAGGATCTTGGCGAGTGGCAGGGCATGAACCGTGCCGCGTTTTTCGCGGCGCGTCCGGCATCGATCGCGAGCTACTGGTTCGCGCCCGCGCACGAACGCGCGCCGGGCGGGGAGAGCTTCAACGATCTGTTCGATCGCACGGTGGCGGGCATCAAGCGCATCAACGCGGAGCATGCGGGCAAGGACATCGTCTGCGTGTCGCACGGCGGGCCGATCAAGGCCGCGATCGCACATGCGCTCGGGCTTGAGGCGGGCGCTGGCTTTGCATTCACCATCGACAACTGCTCGGTGACCCGGCTCGATTTTCTGGCAAGCGACAGCCACAGCGGCTGGCGCGTGCCGATGATCAACCAGCAGCCGTGGATCGCCAGTCATGCGCACGACGCCATGCATCAGCCGGCGGGGCCGGAAGTCACCAACAAGCTCGGATAACAACAAAGCATCGCAGGAGAGAAACGCATGACCTTGTTCGACATGACCGGAAAGACGGCCGTCATCACTGGCTCTACCAAGGGCATCGGCCGCGCCATCGCGGAGCGCATGGTGGAGCACGGCGCTCAGGTCGTGATCTCGTCGCGCAAGCAGGATCAGTGCGATCAGGTGGCGAAGGAAATCAACGACAAGTTCGGCAAGGGGAAGGCGATTGCGGTGGCCGCCAACATCTCCAGCAAGGAGAATCTCCAGAACCTTGTCGATGAAGCCAACAAGGCGTTCGGCAAGATCGACGTGCTGGTCTGCAACGCGGCGTCGAATCCGTATTACGGGCCGCTCGCGGGCATCTCGGACGATCAGTTCAGCAAGATCCTCGGCAACAACATCGTCGCCAACAACTGGCTCATCAGCATGGTGGTGCCGCAGATGATCGCGCGCAAGGACGGCTCGATCATCATCGTGTCGTCGATCGGCGGCCTGAAGGGCTCGACCATCCTCGGCGCCTACGCGATCTCCAAGGCGGCGGACATGCAGCTTGCGCGCAACCTCGCCTGCGAGTACGGCCCGCACAATGTGCGGGTGAACTGCATCGCGCCGGGCCTGATCAAGACCGACTTCGCCAAGGCGCTGTGGGACAATCCGGATAACCTGAAGGCATCGACCGCGCGCTCGCCGCTGCTGCGTATCGGCATTCCCGATGAAATCGCGGGCGCTGCGGTGTTCATGGGATCGGCCGCCGGCAACTTCATGACCGGCCAGACCGTCGTGATCGACGGCGGCGCGACGATCAGCTGATATTGGGGTAGGGCAACGTCCGTCAAATAGCGAGATCGTCATGGCCGGACTTGTTCCGGCCATCCACGTCTTGATGATGCTGATGACGAAAGGCGTGGATCACCGGGACAAGCCCGGTGATGACGCGAGTGCGTTGCGAACGCCTGCTTTATTCCACCGCCGCGTAGACGAGGCTGCGGACCAGATTGCGGAAGTATTCGCGCTGGCCGGGCCCCTGGCTCAGGAAGATCGCAAACAGGTCTTCCTTCGGATCGATCCAGAAGAAGGTGCCTGCGACGCCGCTCCAGAAGAACTGTCCGACAGAGCCGGCATAGGGTGCCATGCCTTCATCGGTGCGCACGGCGAAGCCGAGGCCGAAGCCATGGCCCGGCGGAAGAAGATGCGATTCCACCTTGACGTTCGGAGCGAGATGATTGGATGCCATGAAGGCCAGCGTCTTGCGGCCGATGACGCGGTTGCCATCGAGCACGCCGCCGTTCAGCAGCATCTGGCAGAACCGCGCATAATCCATCGCGGTCGAAACCAGTCCGCCGCCGCCGGATTCCATCTTCGCGATTTCGAGCGGATCGTACAGCGCGACCTTGTCGCCGGTCCATGGATCAGTGGCGAACGGCTGCGCGATGCGTGACTTGTTCTCCTGCGCTGTGTGGAAGCCGGTCTCGTTCATCTGCAGCGGATTGAGAATCTGTTCGCGCAGGAAGGTGCCCAGCGTCTTGCCGGACACCACCTCGATGACGCGGCCCAGAATGTCGGTGGAGCGGCTGTAGTTCCACTCGGTGCCTGGCTGGCACATCAGCGGCATAGAAGCGATCAGCTTCGCATGCTCTTCGTTGGTGATGTCGCGGCGGAAGGTCTTCGCCTTCGCATACATCCGCTGCACCATCCCTGCGCCGGTGATCTCGTAGGAAATGCCTGAGGTGTGGCGCAGCAGGTCCTGAATGGTGATGGGACGGACCGGCAGCGCGAATTCCATCGCGCCGTTGCGCTCGATGCCGACCTTCTGATCCGCGAACTCCGGAATGAATTTGGAGAGTGGATCGTTCAGCAGGAAATGGCCGTCCTCGAGCAGCATCATGATGCCGAGTGACACCAGCGGCTTGGTCATCGAGAAGATACGGAAGATGCTGTCCCGCGCCATCGCCGCGCTGCCGGCGGGGTCCTGCTTGCCCTGCGCCTCGAACCAGCCAATCTGGCCGCGCCGCGCGATCATCGACACCACGCCGGGCGTCGTGCCCTTGTCGATCTCGCGCTGGAAGGCCTCGCGCATCCGCTCCAGTCGGAGCGGCGACAGGCCAATGCTCTCCGGTTTGGCGGAAGGAAGAGCAGGGGTCGCTTTTGCGGCGCTTGGCGTGGCGTGGACGTTCATGTTGCCTCCGGTTCTTCTTGTTTGAACTTGCTGTCGAGCTTGGCCCAGAACGTCATCTTTGAACAGACCGCAGCGCAATACAATTATAAGTAGACAATATCATTTCCACTCCTCTATCTCTCGCTTGGGCTGAGTAAGGCAAAAACAGCGGGGGCTGTATGTCGAGGACTTTGGGGATGGCACGGCTTCTTGCCGTGCTTGCCGGCGTGTTTGTGCTCGCTGGCTGCGTGACGGCAAAAAATTCGCTTTCGCAGGACGATATTTCCAGCATGAAGTTGACGGATATTGCCGTCAGTTTTGCTCCCGATGCCACGATGCAATGGGAGGATGGCATCCGGGCCTACGCCACTGCGAAGTCCATTCCGGATGACCAGATCGCCACGGCAACGAATACGCCGGAAGCCAAAGCCTATGCTCAGAACTTGCTGGCGCCGCGGATCAAGGCTGGCGTCGAGAAAGCGATGGCCGGTCAGCTCAACGGCACACGGCCGGTGCGTCTGAACATCGTCATCCGCAGTTTCACCATCTCGCCGGCAATTCAGCGCGTGGTCATTGGCGGCGGTCACGGCATGGTCGCGGATGCAAATCTTGTCGATGCGCGCACGGGCGCCAGCATTCTGGCTCATCCCAAGCTCTCTGCTGTCCTGATCGTCGGGCAGGGCGTTCTCGGAACCGCGGTTCAGGCCGCTATCGATAGTGCCTCGACGCAGAGCACCGTCGACAAGATTGCCGACAGCTATGGCAACAACTATCGCGAATGGCTGTTGAGCAAAACAAGCTGATCTGCGGATTCGCCCGGTGTGGCACAGATAAGAGCCGCTCCACAGGGGCGGCTTTATATTTGTCTTGATGTCAGGCAGGCGACTTTATGACCGATCCAAACGCCAGGAAGCTGGCGAAAGACGGCTGGACCATTGTCGAGGACGACGGGTTTCTCAATCTCGTGGGGCCGCTCTGGCATCGCCCGAACGATGCGACGGGCGAATACGCCATCGTCGCGCAGGCCAAGCACAAGAACCGGCGCGGTTTCGTTCAGGGCGGACTGCTCATGACCCTGGCGGACCGGTCGCTCGGCATGGCTGCGCGTCAGGGCAGCGGCGCCAGCGCAGTTGTCACGATCCAAATGGATACGCATTTCATCGATGCCGCCAGGATCGGGGAAATTCTGGTCTCGACGCCGCGCGTGGTCCGCAGCACGCGCACGCTGATTTTCCTCAATACCGAACTGACGGCGGACGGCCGCTGTGTCGTGATGGCGAGCGGTGTGTTCAAGATCATGAAGGGCGCAGGCTAGCGCCCAACAAAAAAGCCGCCCCGATGGGGCGGCTTTCGAATTCTTGAACTGCGATCCGGCTTACGCGGCGCGCACCTCGCGCAGGAAGGCATCGACCTGGGCCTTCAGCGTTTCGCCGTTCTGTGAAAGCTCGGCGGCCGACGAGACGACCTGATCCGCAGCAATGCCGGTTTCCCGGGCTGCGTCGCGGACGCCCACAATGTTCGCTGACACCTCGCCGGTGCCTTTCGCAGCCTGCGAGACATTATGTGCGATCTCGCGGGTTGCTGCGCCTTGTTCCTCGACGGCGGATGCAATCGCGCTGGCGATCTCGTTGACCTTGCCGATGGTGCGGGTGATGCCGTCGATGGCCTCGACCGAGGTGCGCGTCGCGGACTGGATCGAACCGACCTGCGCCGAAATCTCGTCGGTCGCCTTCGATGTCTGGCTCGCCAGCGCCTTCACCTCGGACGCGACGACAGCAAACCCGCGTCCGGCTTCGCCGGCGCGCGCGGCCTCGATTGTGGCGTTGAGCGCGAGCAGGTTGGTCTGTTCGGCGATCTCGCTGATCAGTTTCACCACATCGCCGATCTTCTGGGCGGCCATGGCCAGCCCCTGAACTTCCGCGTTGGTGTCGTTCGCCTGCTTGGCGGCATGACCGGCCACCTGAGCGGATTCGTTGACCTGCTGGGCGATCTCGCTGATCGAGGCGTTAAGCTCCTCGATGGCCGCGGCAACGGCCTGCGCATTGGCCGATGCTTCTTCCGAGGCTTCGGCGACGGTCGCGGTCTGTTGCGTGGCTTCTTCGGCGGTGCGCGCCATGTTCTCGGCCGTGCTGCGCAGCTCCGTCGATGCCGAACCGACGGCATTCACGATGCCGCCGACGCCGGACTCGAAACGTTCGGCGAGGGCGAGCACGGCGTTGCGGCGCTCGGTTTCCGAGGCGATGCGCTGATCTTCCTGTGCGGCCCGCAGGCGGCCGGTTTCGATCAGGCTGTCCTTGAAGACCTCCACAGCGCGCGCCATCGAGCCGATCTCGTCGCGGCGATCTGCACCCGGAACCACGACGTCATGGTTACCGGAAGTGATGGCACGCATCGCGCCCTGAAGCGCCACGATCGGACGCGCCAGACCACGGCCCACCCAGGCAGCAATCAGGATCGCGATCAAGACCGCGGCTGCGGCACCTGCCGCGAGCCACTTGGCGGAGTTGGAGGCGAGTTCTTCATATTCCTTGGTGTTGCGGATGATCTCGACCACGGCGACAGGCTGACCCGAGAAGTTCTTGAGCGGGCCGAATGTCGTGGCAGTCGGCTGCCCGGCAAGCTCGCCGGTCAGGAAAATGGATTCGCCTGCCAGTGCGCGTTTCAGAGTGGCGGGGGAGGCGGTTGCGCCCTTCACCGTCGATGCAAGGGTCTGGATCTTGTCGTCGTTGATCTGATGGATGGCGACATCGACACCAAAGCGCGACTTCATCGACTTCACGAAGGTCTCGCCGAACGGCGCGCCGACGTCGACCGTGCCGAGCAGGGTCTCGCCATCCATGACCGGCGTCGCGCCGAAAATGTTCAGAACGTCGCGGCCGGCTTCGACACCGCCGATCGGCTTTTTCGTCGCGAACGACTGAACGATCATCTTGCGGCGGGCGGTGACGTCGTCGCCGAATGCCTTCGGATTGTGAACCCGGGTGAGGGCGATGCCCGGCGGTATCTGGATGGTGATCAATTCGATTCCGAGCGGCTTGATGTCCTTCAGCGTCTTGTCGAGCAGCGCGTTGATGCCCGCGCGATCCTGCGCGCGGATCATAGGCTTCAGTTCGGGCATGTTAGCCACGGTGTTAGCCACCGCCTGCACGGCGCGCGTATCGGAATCCATCGCACCGATCATGTTGGCGTAGTCGGATTGCAGCTCGCGATGGAGCGCGAGATCGACCGCCGTGTTTTGCCGCCAGAGGCCGAACGCAGCCAGCCCTGCGCAGGAGGCAGCCGCCACCAGTGAAATCGCGATCATTATCCGGGCGGAAACGGACCAGAGTTTGCGCATCGTATCCCCAAAAAATCCTGAGCCATGACAGAGAATCCTGTTGGAGGGTTTTTACGAATTTTGAATCAACACCGGGTTAAGGGCCGCCGTTTTGCCGTTGTTCGGCAGGCGGATTCTTCATTCGGCTGCGGAAGGTGTCTCGTTCACCTGCTGGCGCGGTTCTTCGATGGGCGCCACCATGCTCAGGTGGAAAACGAGGCCCGAGGGCGGATAGCGGAAATTGCAGTCGCCGCCGAGCTGCCGGCTGAGATTCGCGATCAGCCGAGTGCCGAAACCTTCCTCCTCGGGAGGCTGGATGGGCGGACCACCGCTCTCGCTCCAGATCAGGCTGACGATCGTGCCAGCCGGGTCGGCGCGCGTCATCCAGCCGATGGTGACGCGGCCGCTTTCGTTCGACAGCGCTCCGTATTTGAGCGCGTTGGTGCAGAGTTCGTGCAGGATCATCGCCATCGGCACGGCGGTCGTCGGCGGCAGGTCCACCGCCGGTCCCGAGATCGTAACACGATGCCCGCGCTCCTGATGCAGCGGCGCCATCGCAGCTTCCGCGATTTCCGACAGACTGGCGTGCTGCCAGTTCTTCCGCGTCAGGAGGTCATGACCGCGCACCAGAGCCTGCAGGCGCTCGTGAAACTGACGCAGCGCTTCCGGCCCCTGGCTGTGACGGAAGCTCAATGATGCAATCGACTGCACGGTGGCGAGGGTGTTCTTCACGCGGTGGGCGAGTTCGTGAACCAGAATCTCGCGCCGCTCTTCGGCGGTCGCGCGCTGCTCCTCGCGCATCGCGTTCTCGTCCATCAGCCGGTCGAAGGTCTGGCCCAGCACGCCGATTTCGTCGCTGCGGCCGACGATGCCTGTCCGCGCAGCATCATGACCGCGCCGCCAGGCTTCGGCTGTGGCCACCATGCGCATCAGCGGCCGGCGGATGATGCTCTCGCCGACCAGCCACGCCAGCAGGAACGCAACCGCGCTTCCGAGCGCGAACAGCGCGATGCTGTTACGCACGGCGCGGTCGATCGGTCCGAACGCTTCGCTGCGTGCGATGCCGCTGCTGACGTAGAGGCCGAATGGGGTCACCGACGCCGGAATGAAGCCGATAATGCGCGCGACCCCGTCGATCCCGACAATATCGTCGGTTCCCGGTGCCGACATCGCGATTCTTCCGAGGCTGTCGCTGAGCCTGGTGCCGACGAATTTTTCCGGAGTGGGTTCGCGCGACACCACGATGCCGTTGCGGTCGGCGATCAGGATGGTGCCGCCGCGCGGGACGCCGCGCTCCTTCAACTGCTGTCCGAGCCATTCCAGATTGAGGCCGGCCACCACCGCCCCCTCGACCTTGCCGTCGCGCAGGATCGGAATGGCCATCGGGATGATGTTGCGGTCCGAAATCTTGCTGACGGTAAAGGGGCCAATCGCGAATTTTTTCTGATCGACGGCCTCGCGAAAGTAGTCGCGCTGCGAAAGATTCGGGGAGGCGAGGCTCGGCTCACTGAAGCAGCGGATGTTGCCGTCCAAACCGACGATCAGAAGAGAGGTCAGCGGCTCGACATGCGGACGGACCCGCACGACATAATCGGTGCATGCGGTGCTGTTGAGCCGGCTGACCTCGTCTGCCTCCGCTACGGCGCGAAGCGAGGCCTGGATGCCGTCGAAAATCTGGCCGACTTCGGAGGCGACGACCTGTGCGTTGCGCAGCGCGTCGCCCCGGACCTCGGCATAGCGCGTATTGCGCAGATCGAACGCGCCGTAGGCGACTGCGGCAAGGCCGGGCAGGGATGCAACAAGGGTAAGCGCCAGCAGCCGGTGGGTGAGCGACATGCGGCGTATGGCGTTGCGAAGCGGCAAACCGTTTTCATCCCCACCGGTTGAGCTTTTCGTTAATGTACGCGGCGCATCCGGCGGCGGCAATCGCTGGAAACCGGGTTCCATCAACGGCTTAATTGCGCAGAAATTGTCCGGGAACACTCCGAGAAATCAGCGAGAAATCGCCCAGAGGGGACGTGACGCCGCAAAGATCGTTCGCTATAGAGGCGGCATACAGGGGTGTAGCTCAGTTGGTAGAGCATCGGTCTCCAAAACCGAGGGTCGCAGGTTCGAGTCCTGCCGCCCCTGCCAGATTTGACCGTATAAATACGTGTTTCTGGCCTTGGGCCCGCTCCCCGAACCTTGACCTGACGCCCGTCCCACAGTAGATAACGGCACCTGCTGCCGGCCCGCTTTGACGGATATCCGGCGCGGCATTGAAATCCCCGGACAATCGAGCCCGCTTGGCGGCTCATCCTTCAAACGAGGGTTGGGCGCAATAAACATTGGCGTGCGAGGGCTGTCCGGATTCCAGAAACAACTGAAATCACGCCAGGATACGACGTTTTCCCGGCATTATGGATGCGGACCTCAGACGATGGCTCTCAGCCCGTTCAAATTTCTGCAGGAAGTACGCTCGGAGACCGCGAAGGTCACCTGGCCGACCCGCCGCGAGACCATGATCACCACCATCATGGTGTTCATTATGGTCGCGGTGTCCTCAGTATTCTTCTTCGTCGCGGATCAGATCATTCGCGTCCTGATTACATTCCTTTTGGGCATTCAGGCCTGAGCGCGGAACCGAAACAATGAGCATGCGCTGGTACATCGTTCACGCCTATTCGAACTTCGAAAAGAAGGTCTCGGAATCGATTCGCGAGCAGGCCAAGCAGCGCGGACTTGAAGATCTCTTCGAGCAGGTGCTGGTTCCGACCGAGAAGGTCACGGAAGTGCGCCGGGGCCGCAAGATCGACGCCGAGCGCAAGTTCTTCCCGGGCTACGTGCTGGTGAAGATGAACCTCACCGACGAGGCGTTTCATCTCATCAAGAACACGCCGAAGGTGACCGGCTTCCTCGGCGCGGAAAACAAGCCGATGCCGATTTCGGAAGCCGAAGCCATGCGCATCCTGCATCAGGTGCAGGAAGGCGTGGAGCGTCCGAAGGCATCTGTGTCGTTCGAGATCGGCGAGAACGTGCGCGTGGCCGATGGTCCGTTCGCGTCGTTCTCCGGCGTGGTCGAGGAAATCGACGAGGCGCGTTCGCGCGTGAAGGTCGCGGTGTCGATCTTCGGACGTGCGACGCCGGTCGAACTGGAATTCGGTCAGGTCGAAAAGGTCTGATCGTTTCCGTCGCTGCTCCGGCAGGGACGGTGAGAATGCCGTGGGAGGAGACAGCCGGTTGCCAGCCGCCTGTCGAACCGCACCACGGTCCTGCGAAGATCCGGAATGGTCCGGGTCGTTTGAAGGAGTAAAGTATGGCGAAGAAAGTGACCGGATACCTGAAGCTTCAGGTCCCGGCCGGTGCGGCGAACCCGTCGCCACCGATCGGTCCCGCGCTTGGTCAGCGCGGCCTCAACATCATGGAATTCTGCAAGGCGTTCAACGCGCAGACGCAGAAGGAAGAAAAGAACACCCCGATCCCGGTGGTCATCACCATCTATGCGGACCGGTCGTTCACGTTTGAGATGAAGACCCCGCCGATGTCCTACTTCCTCAAGCAGGCGGCGAAGATCCAGTCCGGCTCGAAGGCGCCGGGCCGCGACGTCGCAGGCAAGGTGACCAAAGCGCAGGTGCGCGAGATCGCCGAGAAGAAGATGAAGGATCTCAATTGCGATACCGTCGAAGCGGCCATGAAGATGGTCGAGGGCTCTGCCCGTTCGATGGGTCTCCAGGTGGCGGGGTAACGATCATGGCTATTGGCAAGAAACTTGCGAAAGCCCGTGAGGGTATCGATCGTGAGCACCTCTATCCGCTCACCGATGCGGTGAAGATGGTCAAGGACCGCGCTTCGGCGAAGTTCGACGAGACCATCGAGATCGCGATCAACCTCGGTGTCGATCCGCGTCATGCCGACCAGATGGTGCGCGGCGTTGTCACCTTGCCGAACGGCACCGGCCGGACGCTGCGCGTCGGCGTGTTCGCGCGCGGCGCCAAGGCTGAGGAAGCCAAGGCTGCGGGCGCGGACGTTGTCGGTGCTGAAGACCTCGTTGAAAAGGTCCAGGGCGGCGCGATCGATTTCGATCGTTGTATCGCAACCCCGGACATGATGCCGCTGGTCGGCCGTCTTGGTAAGGTGCTCGGCCCGCGTGGCATGATGCCGAACCCGAAGATCGGCACCGTGACCATGGACATCGCCAACGCCGTCAAGGGCGCCAAGGGCGGTTCGGTCGAGTTCCGCGTCGAGAAGGCCGGGATCGTGCAGGCTGGCATCGGCAAGGCGTCGTTCTCGGCTGAGAAGCTCATCGAGAACATCAAGGCGCTCGCCGACGCAGTCGTGAAGGCGAAGCCTGCCGGCTCGAAGGGCACCTACGTTCAGCGCGTTGCGGTCTCGTCGACGATGGGTCCGGGCGTGAAAGTCGAGCCGGGCAGCCTCAACTCCTGATCGGCGACGGTTTGAATGATGTGAAGGCGGAGCGGGATAACACCGGCTCCGCCTTTTTTCTTTTTGGTCCAGTGGAAGTGCAGCGATGTCCCATCAAGTCCTGATCTACTCACAATTTCCCAAGGCGCTGATGGTGCGCATCGGCGAGCGTTACGATCTGCTGGACGGCAAGGGCAGGCCGCCGATCGAGACGTTCACGGCGGAGCAGTTGAAGCCGATCCGCGCCCTGATCACGGCGGGCGGGCAGGCGATCCCGCCGGCGGTGCTGGATACGCTGCCGTCGTTAGGGGCGATCATCTGCTATGGCACCGGCTATGACGGAGTGGATTTTGCCGAGACGAAAAAGCGCAATATCGTTGTCGGTCATTCGCCTGCGGCGAACGCAGCCTCCGTCGCAGATCTTGCGATGACCTTGATGCTGGCCGCGACACGGCGGTTGCTTCCTGCGGATGCCTATGTGCGCAGCGGAGGGTGGTCTGGAAAGCAGCCATCGCCGTCGATGCGCCCGCCGCTCGGCATGACCGGCCGCAAGATCGGTGTTTATGGCATGGGCGAGATCGGCCGGAAGATCGCCGCACGCTGCGCGGCATTCGAAACCGAAGTCGCTTACTACAGCCGCAGCAGGCACGACGTGCCTTATGCGTATCATGCGAGCCTGGAGTCGCTGGCCGAATGGTCCGACATTCTCATGGTGGCGGTGCGCGCTGGCAAAGATACCCAGCACGCCGTCAACGCGGATATTTTGAAGAAGCTCGGCCCGCAGGGCACCGTCGTGAACATTTCACGCGGGTCGGTGATCGATCAGAAGGCGCTTGTGGCAGCGCTTGAAAGCAACGCCATCGCGGGTGCCGGGCTTGATGTTTATGAAAAGGAGCCTCATGCGCCGGATACACTCACGACGCTGCCGAATGTTGTGCTGACCCCGCACATCGGCGGTCACACAGTCGAAGCGCATATCGCCATGCAGGATTGCGCGATCGCTAATCTCGATGCCTTCTTTTCAGGCAAGCAACTGCGTTATCCGGTGACGTGAAGCCGGAAAATAAAACTGTCATCATCAATGTCGTGGATGCTGACATATGTAAGAAGCCGCAACGCAAATTGCGATGCTTCGTTCCTCGCGCATTGAAAAAATTTGTATCGCCGCAGCGCACATTTGTTTGATTGCTGATTAGAACGAGTCGAATGTAGTGTTCGCCTTCGAATTTCCGAAGGAGATCCGCGATGGCGGCATTCGTACTCAAGATCAATGGCGGCGAACATCGTGTGGATGTCGACCCGCAAACACCTCTTCTCTGGGCAATCCGAGACGGCGCGGGACTGATGGGCACCAAGTACGGCTGCGGTGTCGCGCAATGCGGCGCGTGTACCGTGCATGTCGATGGTCAGCCGATGCGCTCATGCGCCCTGCCGGTGTCGGCGGTCGGCTCCAGCGAAATCACCACCATCGAAGGTCTCAAGAGCCGCGAAGCGCATGCCGTGCAAAAGGCATGGGTCGCGCTCGACGTGCCGCAATGCGGTTACTGCCAGTCCGGCCAGGTCATGAGCGCAACGTCGCTGCTCTCGCTCAATCCGAAGCCGACCGACGAGGACATCGATCTCGCAATGAACGGCAACATCTGCCGCTGCGCGACCTATGTCCGGATTCGCGCCGCGATCCACGACGCCGCCAAGTCGCTGGAGGGCTGAGCCATGAACGTTCACATCAAGAACACGGTCACCCGCGCATCCGCTCTCTCGCGCCGCTCGCTTCTGAAGGCGGGAGCGGGACTCGCGATCGGCGTTTATATCGCCAGGAGCGGCAAGGCCTTTGCGCAAGCGCCAGCCGCAGCACAGGTCAACACCACGCCGAATACGTTCCTGATCATCAAGCCCGACGACACGGTCACGGTGCTTTGCAAGCACATCGAGTTCGGTCAGGGACCTTTCACCGGCATGGCGACGCTGGTCGCCGAGGAATTGGACGCAGACTGGTCGCAGATGCGCGCCGATCATGCGCCGTCCAATCCGGTTCTCTACAAGAACCTGCTGTTCGGCGTGCAAGGCACCGGTGGCTCGAGCGCTATCGCCAATTCCTACGAGCAGATGCGCAAGGTCGGAGCGGCTGCGCGCGAAATGCTGGTGGCTGCGGCCGCCAAGGAATGGAACGTGCCCGCCGCCGAGATCACGGTCGAGAATGGCGTGATCAAGCATCCGTCGGGCAAGCAAGGCCGGTTCGGCGCGTTTGCCGAGAAGGCGAACCAGATGCCGGTGCCGGCCGATCCGAAACGGAAGGACCCGTCGCAGTTCAAGTTCATCGGCAAGGAAGGCGCGACCAAACGCCTCGACAGCGCCGAGAAGTCGAACGGCACGGCAGTGTTCACGCTCGACATCAACGAGCCGGACATGCTGACTGCGGTGATCGCGCGCGCGCCGCGCTTCGGCGCCACGGTTGCGTCATTCGACGCGACGGCGGCAAAAGCCGTGCCCGGCGTCGTCGACGTGAAGCAGGTGCCGACTGGTGTTGCGGTTTATGCCAAGGGCTTCTGGCCGGCCAAGACGGCGCGCGATCTTCTGAAGATCACATGGGACGACAGCAAGGCCGAGAAGCGCGGCACGCAGCAACTGCTGAGCGAGTTTCGCGATCTGTCGAAGACGCCGGGCAAGACCGTGAAGACGGAGGGCGATTTCGAAGCCGAAGCCGCCAAGCCGGGCGGCCGCGTCATCGAAGCCGAATTCGTGTTTCCATATCTGGCCCACGCGCCGATGGAGCCGCTGAATGCGTTCATCCACTGGCAGGGCGATACGGTTACGTCGCGCTATGGCAGCCAGTTCCCCACGCCGGATCACGCGACCATCGCGAAGATTCTTGGCGTGCCAATGGAGAAGGTCTCGCTCAAGACCATTCTCGCGGGCGGCAGTTTCGGGCGGCGGGCGCAGCAGACGGTGCATGTCGCGGCTGAACTCGCGGAGGTGGCGAAAGCCATCGGCCCCGGCAAGCCGATCAAGCTGGTCTGGACCCGCGAAGACGATATGCGCGGCGGATATTATCGTCCGTTCAGCGTGCATCGCATGCGCGGCGTGGTGCGCGATGGAAAGATCGAGGCATGGAGCGACACCATCGTCGGCCAGTCCATTATGAAGGGATCGCCGTTCGAGGCGATGACCTTCAAGGATGGCCTCGACTCGACGGCCTATGAAGGCTCGAACGAAATCCCGTACGAGGTTGCCAACTTCAAATGCGACATGCATCAGGTCGATGTCGGCGTGCCGGTGCTGTGGTGGCGTTCGGTCGGGCACACCCACACAGGCTATGCGGTCGAAGCCTTCGTCGACGAGTTGCTCGAGGCCGCCGGAAAGGACCCCGTCGAGGGACGGCTCGAGCTGATGAGCAAGAAGCCGCGCCATGCCGGCGTGCTTCGTGCGGTCGCGGAACTCGCGGACTGGAAGAATGCGAAGCTTGAGCCCGGTCGCGCACGCGGCGTCGCGGTGGTCGAGAGCTTCAATACCTTTGTCGCGCAGATCGTCGAACTGTCGATGGAGGCGGAAGGTCCGAAGGTCCACAAGGTCTGGTGTGCGGTGGACTGCGGCGTTGCCGTCAATCCGGACATCATCCGCGCGCAGATGGAGGGCGGCATCGGATTCGGCCTTGGTCACATTCTTTATGCCGAGGTGCAGATGGAAGAGGGCCGCGTGGTGCCGGGCAACTTCGATGCCTATCGCTCGCTCCGCATCAACGAGATGCCGGCGATCGAGGTCACCATCGTCAAGTCGAGCGAAAAGCCGAGCGGGGTCGGTGAACCCGGCGTGCCGCCGATCGGTCCTGCGGTCGCGAATGCTATGGCAAAGCTCGGTCAGGTGCGTCCGCGGCAACTGCCAATCGTACCGGGAGCATCGGCATGAGGTTGCTCAGGCAAGGAGTAATGGCGCTCGGAGCGGGCGCTCTCGCCGCGACGTTGCTGGCTTTCGCCGGCCCGGCATTTCGCGGTGAGGCGGATGCGGCGGTGGAACCACCGGTCAATCCGGTAAAGCTGAAGCCGGTGTCCGCTTTTGCTGACATCAAGAATCCGAATGAGCGTGCGGTCGCGCTGTTCGAGGAAGCCGGCAAGGTGATCATGTCGCCGCGCTGTATGAACTGCCATCCTGCGACGGAGCGCCCGACGCAGACCAACAAGATGATCCCGCACCAGCCGCTGGTGGTGCGCGGAGAGGGCGGCATGGGGGCGGCGGGCGGTCTCGCCTGCAACACCTGCCACCACGAAACCAACTTCGATCCCGCCGGCGTACCGGGTCATCCGCAGTGGCATCTCGCCCCGGCGGAGATGGCATGGCAGGGCAGATCGCTCGGCCAGATCTGCGAGCAGATCAAGGACCCGAAGCGCAACGACGGCAAGGACATGGCGGCGCTAGTGAAGCATATGGCCGAAGACAGCCTGGTTGGCTGGGCTTGGGCACCGGGCGCCAACCGGACCCCGGCGCCGGGAAGCCAGAAAGAGTTCGGCGATCTCATCAAGGCCTGGGCCGCTGCAGGGGCGTCCTGTCCGAAAATTGTAGCGAACACAAGAGGTTGAGCTTCGGAGCCCGGTTCGCTATGCTTCGGACAGCTTAGCCGCGCGGCCTGACCGCGCGGCTTCTGGCCCGAAAAATGCTTATGGAACTCAGAATCCCCTTGGCAAGGCGGACCTGACCCGTTAAACATTCCTTTCCGGGCGTGCTGGCTATCGCTGGCGCGTCCGTGTTCGTTTTCCGAAAATCAAACCAATAGGAGTCCATTCCTCGTCGATCATTCCGCATGGATTGCTCACAAGGAACGGAAAGCCTTTGTTTTGACAGAAGAAAACGGGCAGGGAGCTGGTTCCGGCGAAAGCCGGATGAAAGCTTCCATCCTGTCCAAGACTGCAGGTGCCTTGCCTGATCCCGCGTGGAAACGGCTTCGCTTAATCTCCTGCACAGACGGGTGAAAACCGGATTTCGTGACCCACCCCGATTCGGCGGTGGCTGCGGATTTGGTTCGAACCTCGACACCTCGTTTCGGCGAGCCGCCAGGCAGACCAGAGCGAGAGGGCAGGCTTCCGAAAATGTCGTCGTGCCCGACGTGTTGAGAGATGAATGTCTCGAGGCCAGCGGGCAGGACGATCGGTGCAACCCGGCGGTTCTGTCTCAAGCGGACCGCCAACCGGAAAGAGCTTGCTGTGGAACGAGCGGCAAAAAAAGAGGCGGTCGAAACGCTGAACGAGGTCTTCAAGACCACGGGCGTTGCGGTCGTTGCTCATTATTCCGGCCTGACCGTTGCCCAGATGCAGACTCTGCGGACGCAGATGAAGCAGGCTGGTGCCTCGGTGAAGGTCTCGAAGAACCGTCTCGCCAAAATTGCTCTGGAAGGCACGGATGTTGTTTCCATCGGCTCCCTGTTGAAGGGGCCGACCGTGATCGCGACTTCAAACGATCCGGTAGCAGCACCGAAAGTTGCCATCGAATTCGCCAAGGCGAACGAGAAGTTCGTCATCCTTGGCGGCGCGATGGGAACCACCGTCCTGAATCCCGACGCTGTGAAGGCGCTTGCCTCGCTGCCGTCGCTTGATGAACTGCGCGCGAAGATCCTCGGCCTCCTTGTGGCGCCGGCGACCAAGATCGCTCAGCTCTCCACCGCGCCTGCTGCGAAGCTGGCCCGCGTGGTTCAGGCCTATGCCTCAAAGGGTGAAGCGGCGTGACGCCATTCTCCATCTCAACTGGTTCGAACTGATACGCTGAAGGAAAGTTAAAATGGCTGATTTGCAAAAGATCGTGGACGACCTCTCGAGCCTCACGGTTCTCGAGGCTGCTGAACTCGCGAAGCTTCTCGAAGAGAAGTGGGGCGTTTCGGCTGCTGCCGCTGTTGCGGTTGCTGCTCCTGCCGCTGGCGGTGGTGGTGCTGCTGCCGCTGAAGAGAAGACCGAGTTCTCGGTTGTTCTCGCTTCGGCTGGCGACAAGAAGATCGAAGTCATCAAGGAAGTCCGCGCCATCACCGGCCTGGGCCTCAAGGAAGCCAAGGACCTCGTCGAAGGCGCACCGAAGCCCGTCAAGGACGGCGTTGCCAAGGACGAAGCCGAGAAGATCAAGGCTCAGCTCGAGAAGGCTGGCGCCAAGGTCGAACTCAAGTAAGTCGTTATGTTTCCCGGCCGGTCCTTCGGGGCCGGCCGGACACTTTAATGTGTGACGGTTCGATGATTGACCCCCTCGAATCGCCGCGATGACCGCCTACATAGGCGGAGGCACGAAAGGACGGATCGCCCTTTGAAACCCGGATCGATTTCAAGGCGGGACGTTGGGAGACGAGATATTTCGGGCTTTAACAGGCCGTAGGGATTGTTTTGACGGGCAGAGCGCCACTAACGCTCCGCGCGTCATTTTGCGTCTTGAGATTCGGAACGGGAAAGCCCGCCGCCTGAAGCTCGGATGCCGCGAGGCCGGGACGGTTGTCCGGGCGATTTGAAATTCAACCCGGATGCGGTGCCCATCGCACTCCGGAAGCGGCCGCCAGTCAAGGGCGGCAAAAATGAGAGGCCACGATGGCGCAGCAGACGTTCACCGGTCGCAAGCGAGTTCGCAAGTTTTTCGGACACATCAAGGAAGTTGCCGAGATGCCGAACCTCATCGAGGTTCAGAAGGCGTCTTACGACCAGTTCCTGATGGTGGACGAGCCTCAGGGCGGACGGCTTGATGAAGGCTTGCAGGCGGTTTTCCGCTCGGTGTTCCCGATCAACGACTTCTCGGGAACCTCGCAGCTTGAGTTCGTTCGTTATGAATTCGAGCAGCCGAAGTATGACGTCGACGAGTGCCGCCAGCGCGGCATGACGTTCGCTGCGCCGCTCAAGGTGACGCTGCGCCTCATCGTGTTCGATATCGACGAAGAAACCGGCGCCAAGTCCGTCAAGGACATCAAGGAGCAGGACGTCTACATGGGCGACATTCCGCTCATGACGATGAACGGCACCTTCGTGGTCAACGGCACCGAGCGCGTCATCGTCTCGCAGATGCACCGTTCGCCGGGCGTGTTCTTCGATCACGACAAGGGCAAGACCCATTCGTCGGGCAAGCTGCTGTTTGCCGCGCGCGTGATTCCATACCGCGGTTCGTGGCTCGACATCGAGTTCGATGCCAAGGACATCGTGTTCGCGCGTATCGACCGCCGCCGCAAGATTCCGGTGACGTCGCTGATGTTCGCCCTCGGTCTCGACGGCGAAGAAATCCTGTCGACCTTCTACAAGAAGATTCAGTACAAGCGGATCAAGGAAGGCTGGCGCGTGCCGTTCGTCGCCGACCGCTTCCGCGGCTACTCGACGATCAACGACCTGATCGATGCCGATAGCGGCAAGGTCGTGCTCGAAGCCGGCAAGAAGCTGACCGTCCGTACGGCGCGCCAGCTCCAGGAAAAGGGCCTCAAGGCGCTGCGCCTGTCCGACGATGAACTCGTCGGCATGTACCTCGCCGAGGATCTGGTGAACCCGAAGACCGGCGAAATCCACGCCGAAGCCGGCGAGGAAATCACCGAAAAGCTGCTGAAGGCGCTGAACGAGCAGGGCTACAAGGAGCTGCCGCTGCTCGACATCGACCACGTCAACATCGGCCCCTACATCCGCAACACGCTCTCTGCCGACAAGAACATGACGCGTGAAGACGCGCTGTTCGACATCTACCGCGTGATGCGTCCGGGTGAGCCGCCGACGCTCGATTCCGCGCAGGCCATGTTCCAGTCGCTGTTCTTCGACGCGGAGCGCTACGACCTGTCGGCCGTCGGCCGCGTGAAGATGAACATGCGTCTCGAACTCGATGCGCCGGACACCATGCGCACGCTGCGCAAGGAAGACATCCTGGCCGTCATCAAGACGCTGGTCGACCTGCGCGACGGCAAGGGCGAAATCGACGACATCGACCACCTCGGCAACCGCCGTGTGCGTTCGGTCGGCGAGTTGATGGAGAACCAGTACCGTATCGGTCTGCTGCGCATGGAGCGCGCGATCAAGGAGCGCATGTCGTCGGTCGATATCGACACCGTCATGCCGCAGGATCTGATCAACGCGAAGCCTGCCGCTGCCGCCGTGCGCGAGTTCTTCGGCTCGTCGCAGCTCTCGCAGTTCATGGACCAGACCAACCCGCTGTCGGAAATCACCCACAAGCGCCGTCTCTCGGCGCTTGGACCGGGCGGTCTGACGCGCGAACGCGCGGGCTTCGAGGTCCGCGACGTGCATCCGACGCACTACGGCCGTATCTGCCCGATTGAGACGCCGGAAGGCCCGAACATCGGTCTGATCAACTCGCTCGCGACCTTCGCGCGCGTGAACAAGTACGGCTTCGTGGAAACGCCTTACCGCAAGGTCAAGGACGGCCGCGTGACCGACGATGTGGTTTATCTCTCCGCGATGGAAGAGGGCCGCTACCGCGTCGCTCAGGCGAACGTGCCGCTCGATAACAAGGGCCGCTTCACCGATGACCTGGTGATCTGCCGTCACGCCGGCGAAGTTCTGCAACTGCCGCCGGACCGCGTCGACTACATGGACGTGTCGCCGAAGCAGCTCGTTTCGGTCGCTGCGGCGCTGATCCCGTTCCTTGAGAACGACGACGCCAACCGCGCGCTGATGGGCTCGAACATGCAGCGTCAGGCCGTGCCTCTGGTGCGCGCCGAAGCGCCGTTCGTCGGCACCGGCATGGAAGGCGTCGTGGCCCGTGACTCGGGCGCTGCGATCGCTGCCCGCCGCACCGGCGTGATCGACCAGATCGACGCGACCCGTATCGTGATCCGCGCGACGGAAGATCTCGATCCGACCAAGTCGGGCGTCGATATCTACCGCCTGATGAAGTACCAGCGCTCGAACCAGTCGACCTGCATCAACCAGCGTCCGCTGGTGAAGGTGGGCGATCAGGTCAAGAAGGGCGACATCATCGCTGACGGTCCGTCGACCGATCTCGGCGAACTCGCGCTCGGCCGAAACGTGCTCGTCGCGTTCATGCCGTGGAACGGCTACAACTTCGAAGACTCGATCCTGCTCTCCGAGCGGATCGTGAAGGACGACGTCTTCACCTCGATCCACATCGAGGAATTCGAAGTCATGGCCCGCGACACCAAGCTCGGACCTGAGGAAATCACCCGCGACATTCCGAACGTTTCGGAAGAAGCGCTGAAGAACCTCGACGAAGCCGGCATCGTGTACATCGGCGCGGAAGTCCGCGCCGGCGACATCCTCTGCGGCAAGATCACCCCGAAGGGCGAAAGCCCGATGACGCCGGAAGAAAAGCTTCTGCGCGCCATCTTCGGTGAAAAGGCCTCCGACGTTCGCGACACCTCGCTGCGCGTGCCTCCGGGCGTGCAGGGCACGATCGTGGAAGTCCGCGTGTTCAACCGCCACGGCGTCGACAAGGACGAGCGTGCGCTGGCGATCGAGCGGGAAGAGATCGAGCGTCTTGCCAAGGACCGCGACGACGAACAGGCGATTCTCGACCGTAACGTTTACGGCCGTCTTGCTGACCTGCTCGAAAACCGCCAGGGCATTGCTGGCCCGAAGGGCTTCAAGAAGGACACCAAGATCACCCGTGCGGTGCTCGAGGAATATCCAAAGTCGCAGTGGTGGCAGTTCGCATCGCCGAACGACAAGCTGATGGCTGAAATCGAAGCCATGCGGAAGCAGTACGACGAATCGAAGAAGGGCCTTGAACAGCGCTTCCTCGACAAGGTCGAGAAGCTGCAGCGCGGCGACGAGCTGCCGCCCGGCGTGATGAAGATGGTCAAGGTCTTCGTCGCGGTGAAGCGCAAGATCCAGCCTGGCGACAAGATGGCCGGACGTCACGGCAACAAGGGCGTGGTGTCGAAGATCGTGCCGATCGAAGACATGCCGTTCCTCGAAGACGGAACGCATGCGGACATCGTGCTCAATCCGCTCGGCGTGCCGTCGCGCATGAACGTCGGCCAGATTCTCGAAACGCACCTCGGCTGGGCCTGTGCGGGCCTCGGCAAGCGGATCGGGCAGGCTGCGGAAGCCTACTGGTCGAAGCAGGACCTCAAGCCGCTCAAGGAGACCTTGAAGAAGGTCTACGGCGACGACGAGACCATCAAGACGCTGAACGACCAGGAGCTGCTCGAGCTGGCGCGCAACCTCAAGCCCGGCGTGCCGATCGCAACGCCGGTGTTCGACGGCGCCAAGGAGAAGGACATCGAGGATATGCTCGACCTCGCCGGCATGAACAAGTCCGGCCAGTCGGTTGTCTACGATGGACGCACCGGCGACCAGTTCGATCGCAACGTGACGGTGGGCTACATCTATATGCTCAAGCTGCACCATCTCGTGGACGACAAGATCCACGCGCGTTCGATCGGTCCTTACTCGCTCGTGACCCAGCAGCCGCTGGGCGGCAAGGCGCAGTTCGGCGGACAGCGTTTCGGCGAAATGGAAGTGTGGGCGCTCGAGGCTTACGGCGCGGCGTACACGCTCCAGGAAATGCTGACCGTGAAGTCGGACGACGTGGCCGGCCGTACCAAGGTGTACGAGGCCATCGTGCGCGGCGACGACACGTTCGAAGCGGGTATCCCGGAGTCGTTCAACGTGCTGGTCAAGGAAATGCGCTCGCTCGGCCTCAACGTCGACCTGCACAATTCCAAGCTGGGTCCGACGCCGACGTCCGAAGCGGCCGAGTAATCAAGATTTCATGCCCGGCTCATGCAGCCGGGCATCCGCGCCTTGTCTGAACGTCGGGCAGGGCGCGAGACAACTGACAAGTTTCGAATTTGCTGCCGGTGACGATCGGCACGCGAGGAGAAGACGATGAACCAAGAAATTATGAATCTCTTCAATCCGACGACTCCGGCCCAGGTCTTCGACCAGATCCGGATTTCGATCGCATCGCCTGAGAAGATTCTGTCGTGGTCCTACGGCGAGATCAAGAAGCCGGAAACCATCAACTACCGCACGTTCAAGCCGGAGCGTGACGGCCTGTTCTGCGCGCGCATCTTCGGGCCGATCAAGGACTACGAATGTCTTTGCGGCAAGTACAAGCGCATGAAGTACAAGGGCATCATCTGCGAGAAGTGCTCGGTCGAAGTGACTCTGTCGCGCGTCCGGCGCGAGCGCATGGGCCACATCGAGCTGGCCGCGCCGGTTGCCCACATCTGGTTTCTGAAGTCACTGCCGTCGCGCATCGGCCTTCTGCTCGACATGACGCTGAAGGATCTCGAGCGGATTCTCTATTTCGAATACTACGTCGTTCTCGAGCCGGGTCTGACCGCGCTCAAGGACCGTCAGCTGCTGTCGGAAGAAGAGTATCTCCGCGCCCAGGACGAATACGGCCAGGACAGCTTCACCGCCATGATCGGCGCGGAAGCGATCCGCGAACTGCTGAAGGGTCTCGAGCTTGAGAAGCTCGAAGGCCAGCTTCGTGCCGAGATGGGCGAGACCGAGTCCGACATCAAGCACAAGAAGCTCGCCAAGCGCCTGAAGATCGTCGAAGCCTTCCGCGTATCCGGCAACAAGCCGGAGTGGATGATCATGACCGTGGTGCCGGTGATTCCGCCGGACCTGCGTCCGCTGGTGCCGCTCGACGGCGGCCGCTTCGCGACCTCCGACCTGAACGACCTGTACCGCCGCGTCATCAACCGCAACAACCGCCTGAAGCGGCTGATGGAGCTGCGCGCGCCGGACATCATCATCCGCAACGAAAAGCGCATGTTGCAGGAGGCCGTCGACGCACTGTTCGACAACGGCCGCCGCGGCCGCGTCATCACCGGCGCCAACAAGCGCCCGCTGAAGTCGCTCGCCGACATGCTCAAGGGCAAGCAGGGCCGCTTCCGTCAGAACCTGCTCGGCAAGCGCGTCGACTACTCCGGCCGTTCGGTCATCGTGGTCGGTCCGGAGCTGCGCCTGCATCAGTGCGGCCTGCCGAAGAAGATGGCGCTCGAACTGTTCAAGCCGTTCATCTACTCGCGGCTCGACGCCAAGGGCCTGTCCACCACCGTCAAGCAGGCGAAGAAGCTCGTTGAAAAAGAGCGTCCCGAGGTCTGGGACATCCTCGACGAGGTCATTCGCGAGCATCCGGTGCTGTTGAACCGCGCGCCGACGCTGCATCGTCTCGGCATTCAGGCGTTCGAGCCTGTGCTGATCGAGGGCAAGGCGATCCAGCTTCATCCGCTGGTCTGCGCCGCGTTCAACGCCGACTTCGACGGCGACCAGATGGCCGTGCACGTTCCGCTGTCGCTCGAAGCGCAGTTGGAAGCGCGCGTGCTGATGATGTCGACCAACAACATCCTGCATCCGGCGAACGGTCAGCCGATCATCGTGCCGTCGCAGGACATCGTGCTCGGCCTGTATTACCTCTCGATCATGCGTGAGGGTCTGCAGGGCGAGGGCAAGGTCTACCGCGACATGGCGGAGATCGAGCACGCGCTGTTCTCGAAGGTCATCCACCTGCACACCAAGATCAAGTACCGGTGGACCGGCGTCGACGAGGAAGGCAAGACGATCTCGAAGATCTACGACACCACCGCCGGCCGCGTCATGCTCGGCCAGGTTCTGCCGAAGCACGGCAAGGTGCCGTTCGACACCATCAACAAGCTGATGACGAAGCGCGAAATCTCGGGCGTGATCGATCAGGTGTACCGTCACTGCGGTCAGAAGGAGACTGTGATCTTCTGCGACCGCATCATGGCGCTCGGCTTCTACAACGCCTTCAAGGCGGGCATTTCGTTCGGCAAGGACGACATGGTCGTGCCGAACGGCAAGTGGAAGATCGTCGATGACACCCGCACGATGGCGAAGGACTTCGAGCAGCAGTACAACGACGGCCTGATCACTCAGGGCGAGAAGTACAACAAGGTGGTCGACGCCTGGGCGAAAGCCTCGGAGAAGATCGCCGAGCAGATGATGAAGGAAATTTCGTCCGTCAAGAAGAACGCGAAGGGCGAAGATTCCCAGATCAACTCGATCTACATGATGGCTCACTCGGGCGCGCGTGGTTCGCCGGCCCAGATGCGTCAGCTCGCCGGCATGCGCGGCCTGATGGCCAAGCCGGACGGCTCGATCATCGAAACGCCGATCGTGTCGAACTTCAAGGAAGGCCTGACGGTTATGGAGTACTTCAACTCCACCCACGGCGCCCGTAAGGGCCTCGCGGATACGGCGTTGAAGACCGCGAACTCGGGCTATCTCACCCGCCGTCTGGTGGACGTGGCGCAGGACTGCATCATCACGCAGGACGATTGCGGCACCAAGCTCGGCATCAAGATGCGCGCCATCATCGACGCAGGCACGGTCGTTGCTTCGCTGGCTTCGCGTATTCTCGGTCGCACCGCGGGCGAGGACCTGCGCGATCCGGCGACCAACAAGGTCGTCGTCAAGCGCGGCACGCTGATGGAGGAGACTCACGTCGACGCCATCCAGCAGGCCGGCATCCAGGAAGTGAAGATCCGCTCGGCGCTGACCTGCGAACTGGTCAACGGCATCTGCGGCAAGTGCTACGGGCGCGATCTCGCCCGCGGTACGCCCGTCAATCACGGCGAAGCTGTCGGCGTCATCGCCGCGCAGTCGATCGGCGAGCCGGGCACGCAGCTCACCATGCGCACGTTCCACATCGGCGGTGCGGCGCAGATCAACGAGCAGTCGTTCATCGAGTCGAACTTCGAGGGTAAGGTCGTCATCAAGAACAAGGCGATCGCAACCAACAGCGAAGGCTTCAATGTTGCAATGGTCCGCAACATGGTCGTCGCGGTTGTCGATGCCGACGGCACCGAGCGTGCGACGCATCGCATTCAGTACGGCGCGCGCATGCGTGTCGAGGAAGGCGATATGATCAAGCGCGGCCAGCGCATCGCGGAGTGGGATCCGTATACCCGTCCCATTCTCACCGAAGTCGAAGGCACGATCGGTTTCGAGGATCTGGTCGAAGGCCAGTCGATCTCGGAAACGCTCGACGAATCGACGGGCATCGCCAAGCGCGTGGTTATCGACTGGCGTACGACCGGCCGTGGCGCGGACCTGCGTCCTGCCATCGTCGTGAAGGGCAAGGACGGCAAGGTGCTGAAGCTGCCGCGCGGCGGTGACGCCCGCTACATGCTGTCGGTGGACGCCATTCTGTCGGTGGACGTGAACGCCAAGGTGAAGGCGGGTGACATCCTCGCGCGTATCTCGACGGAGAGCGCGAAGACCCGCGACATCACCGGCGGTCTGCCGCGCGTCGCGGAACTGTTCGAAGCCCGCAAGCCGAAGGATGCCGCGATCATCGCGGAAATCGCCGGCACGATCCGCTTCGGCCGCGACTACAAGAACAAGCGCCGCATTTCGATCGAGCCTGTCGACAAGAACGAGGAGACTCGCGAGTACCTCATTCCGAAGGGCAAGCACATCCATCTGCAGGACGGCGACATCGTCGAAAAGGGCGATTTCATCGTCGAAGGCAATCCGGCGCCGCACGACATCCTGGCGATCAAGGGCATCGAGGAACTCGCTGCCTATCTGGTCAACGAAATCCAGGAAGTTTACCGGCTCCAGGGCGTGCTCATCAACGACAAGCACATCGAAGTGATTGTCCGTCAGATGTTGCAGAAGGTCGAGATCACCGATCAGGGCGAGACCGACATGATCTCGGGCGAGCAGGTCGACAAGATCGAGTTCGACCAGCTCAACGCCAAGGCGAAGGACGAGGGCAAGAAGCCCGCGACCGGAACTCCGGTGCTGCTCGGCATCACCAAGGCGAGCCTCCAGACGCGGTCGTTCTTCTCGGCAGCGTCGTTCCAGGAGACCACTCGCGTGCTCACCGAAGCTGCCGTCAACGGCAAGGTGGACCCGCTGGAAGGCCTCAAGGAGAACGTCATTGTCGGTCGCCTGATTCCGGCCGGTACCGGTGCTTCGATGGCGAAGATCCGCGAAGTCGCGACCAAGCGCGACAAGCTGATCCTCGACGAGCGCGAGAAGCAGGCGGCGATTACACCTGCGGCTCCGGAAGCGGAACCGCTGGCTCTGCCGCCGGCGGAGTAATTCCGCAGCACATGACATATGTCATATGATGAAAGGGCCGCCCCGAAAGGGCGGCCTTTTTGTTACGGTAGCGGACTTTTCAACGGCCCCACGTGTTTACGCTTATGTGATCCTCCTCACACAGGCGTTTGGAATACAGTGCTATTTTTAAAGTACTATATTTGACGCTTTTGACGCCTTACGTCCTTGCGAGGCCCGTTTGCAGCAGCATGACCGCCTGATTGCGGCGATTGAAGCCATCTATGCCGCAGCGTCCGATCCCTCTCGCTGGCCCTCGACCCTCGAGATCGTCACGGAATGCTTCGACGATTTCGGGGCAATCCTTATTTATGGCCGCGATGACGGTAGTTTCGGTGTCATCGAATCTCCTTCACTGAGGGAAGTGAGCGCCGAATACGCCCAGAATTGGAGCGATCGCGATATCCGGGCAATCCGGGCGCGGGAGCGCGGCTATTTCTTCAAGCGGGACATCATTACGGATCGCGATCTTCTGACGCCTGAGGAAATGGAGACCGATCCGTTCTACAGCGACTTTCTGCGGCGGTATGGCTTGAAATATTTCGCCGCCGCGACCGTCTCTCCGGACCCTCATATTGAGGTCGCGTTGAGTGTGCAGCGCGCGATCGGCCGCCCGGAATACTCGGAAGACGAGTTGCACATACTGGAGCGGCTTGCCCCGCACGTGGAAACATCGCTGCGATTGAGCATTCATCTGATGGACTCCCAGGCCGTCAATGCCGGCATGGGTACTGCGATGGCCCGGATCGGAATCGGCGTGTTTGCGCTGGACGCGATGGGCCGCGTGGTGTCATCGAATGCGGCCTCTCAGGCGCTGCTCGGCGACGGATTGAATATCGTGAACGACCGCCTGGTGCTGGCAAATCCAGCCGCGAGCGGGGAGGCCGTGACCGCGATCCGGAATGCCCTCGACGGGAACCGGATTATTCTGTCACAGGAAACCAAACCGATCCTGGTCCATCGGCAGCACGCCAGCCGGCCGCTGGCGCTGTATGTGCTGCCGATCCCGGCGAAGAATGTCGGCAACGGTTTTCTCACCCGTGCGCGGGCGATTGTGCTCTTGATGAATCCGACGGCCGACGGCATTCCCGATCCATCGCTGATCCGCGATGTTCTCGGTGTAACGCTGGGCGAGGCTCGCATTGCCGCACTGGTGGGTTCCGGATTATCGCCAAAAGACGCTGCGGAGCGGCTTGGAATTGCCGAAGAAACCGCGCGATCGGTCCTGAAGCGAGTTTTTTCCAAGGTGGGCGTGTCGCGCCAGAGCGAGCTTGCCGCCATGATGGCGCGGCTCGTCATCAAATAGCGCAGGCGGGTGCTTCGGGACCTGATGTTCGTCCTGAGCAATACCTCTTACGGCTTTGACCCATTTGGGGGATGTATCGCCCGGCGGCCGTATTACTGTGTGGCTATTCTGTGACCAACTCACACGCGCACACGATTGGGCAGGGCGATTAGAAACGGGCGATTAGTTTGAAGCCATAGGACATGATCGCCTCGCGGTGATTATTTTGGTGTTCGTGGCTCGGAATACTGAGGAACACCTCCATGGGCCGGCGCCAGCCGGCCTATTTCTTTTCCGGCATGCGGTCCCCCGCCACCTGAGCCGCCCCTCCCGGGCGGGTGCTGCCGGGTGCTGCGATGCCGGCGCTCTGATTGCCCTCGCTCCCGGCAAGGCCAAGCCGGAACAGCAAAAAACGCTGTTCTTTTAGGCACCGCAGGCCTTTTTTCATGCCGGATCGTGCTTTGTTCATCTTCCCTTCAGATGAAAAACGCATTTGTTTAAGCTGAGTTAGACCGGCTTAAAACCCGAACGGGCACCCGGCGAGGGGCGAAGGACGACATGCTCGATCTTGCGATTGTAGGCGGTGGCCCGGGTGGCCTGATGAGCGCCTGGTACCTCAAGAAGAAACTTGGGGCGCTTTGCCGCGTCACGATCTATGAGGCGTCCGACCGCGTCGGTGGGAAAATCCTGACCAAGAAATTCGATACCGCGCCGGCGATGTACGAAGCGGGCGTGGCCGAGATCTATGACTACTCGATGACGGGTCCTGATCCGCTGCGGGAGTTGATTCAGCATTTCGGCTTGCAGACCATCCCGATGGACGCCGAGCAGGTGCAGCTTGACGGTGAACTGCTTGAGGACATCCCCGGCATGCGGCGCAAGTACGGACCGCAGACCGCCAAGGCGATCGAGGATTTCCGCAAGCTCTGCACCAAAATGGTGTCACCGACGGAGTACTATGAAGGCGTCGGCGCGCACGACAACGAACATCCCTGGGCCTACATCAGCGCCGAGGAACTGCTGGACCGCGAAGTCGCCGATCCGGTCGCCAAGCGCTTCCTGAAAGTGATGGCGCGGTCGGACATCGCCACCGAGCCGCACAACACCAACGGGCTCAATGCGCTGAAGAACTTCGTGATGGATGTGGACGGCTACATTGGCCTCTACTCGATCCAGAACGGCAACGAGCAGCTCATCCACAGCCTGCGAAGTGAAATCGAGGCCGACATTCAGTTGAACCATCGAGTTCTCAAAGTCGGCAAGGCGGATTCCGGGCGCTACGCCATCAACATGATGAACGGCAAGGGGCCGATCACCAAGGAGCACGACCTCGTCGTGATGTGCCTGCCGCATTCGTGGCTGACCACCATGAACTGGGACGGCGAACTGCTGCGCCATTCGATGATCAAGCACATCGCTTACTTCGATCGTCCGGCTCACTATCTGCGCGTCTCTATCCTGTTCGATGAGCCGTTCTGGGGCGACAAGGTTCCGGGCGCGTGGTGGATGTCCGAGGCGTTCGGCGGCTGCTGCGTTTATGTCGAAGGCGCACGGCATGATGTCGGCCGACACGGCGTGCTGAACTGGCTGATTCCGGGCTCGGACGCGCTGGCGTTCGCCAATCTCAGCGACAAGGAACTGATCGACGCGGCGATCAAGTCGTTGCCGAAGTCGTTTGGCAATGCCCGCGCGCATTTCCTCGAAGGCAAGACCCACCGCTGGCTGTCGTCGGTGAACTGCATTCCGGGCGGATTGCCTGCGCGCGACGTGATGACCAACCATCACCCTGAGCCGACAGATCATCCCGGCTTTGTTGTGGTGGGTGATTATCTGTTCGACTCCACGCTGAATGGCCTGCTGGACTCGTCGGATGCGGCGACCGACATCATCCTCACGCAGATGATCAAGCTGCGTTATGAGCGCGGCGAGAGCGGCAACGTGCCGTCCGACAAGATCGATCGCGCCTATTTCGACAACTATCGCAACACCGGCCCTTACGGGGAGGTGTGGAACAAGTTCACCGATCCGGACTATCTGATGAACCTCATCAAGATCGTCTGGAACCGGGCCAAGGGCTACAAGCTGCTGGTCGCCGGTTCGGCGAGCGGTGAGTTGGTCGGTGCGCTGCGCGAACGCGGCATCGATGCCTGGGGTGTCGAGAACAACCGGTACATCCACGGCAAGACGCCGAAGGCGCTGCGCAAGTACAACAAGCTCGGCTCGCTCACCAAACTGCCGTTCAAGGCCGAAGAGTTCGATTTCGTTTTCGAGACCAGCCTCTGCCACGTCTCGCCCAAGCAGGTGACGCGTGCCGTCCGCGAACTCAATCGCGTGGTGAAGACTGGTTTCGTGTTCGGATCGATCACCAGCGACATGGCGCCGGCCCTGATCGACCGCTACGACCTGCTGCGCGGCGTCAAAAAACTGGGCACCTGGTGGGAATGGTCCGAACTGTTCTTCGGCAACGGTTTCGACCTGTCCATGCATCGCCGCGATACCACCGACGCGGTCTGGGACGCGACGCTCGCGGCGAACAAGGGGCCGGGCGACTGGTACGCCGACGCCGACAGCCTGCGTTATTCGTTCTTTGACAAGATTGCCGACGACGACTAATCGCTTAAGGCGCACCGGCCGTCCGGCCGTTGCGGCGAGTGATTGCGGCCGTTTGGCCGCGCAGCGACGGTTTTAGATGGCAACGAAGCCGCCCACCCCGGATACCGAGGAGCCAGCGTCGGGCAAGCCGCTCGACGATGAAGCTGCGCGCCTTGCTGCGGCACAAGCCGATATTCCTGCGCCTCCCGAGCCGGACGATATCGACGACGATGATGACGACGACGATGAGGATCTCGTCGCCTATACCGCGAGCGAGGCCGCGGGCGCGTTCGCGACCCTGTGGCGATTCACCTGGCCGCACCTTCGCAATTACAAGACCTGGCTCAGCTTCGTCGCGATCGGCCTGTTTATCGAGACGTTGTTCAACGTCATCATGCCGCTCAGCCTGAAATTCCTGATCGACGACGCGCTCGGCGAGGAGGATTTCCAGGCACTCTACACCATTCTGGGTGTGCTGGCTGCCGCGGGCATCATTACATCCATTGTCGCGGTCTGGTATGAGCGCTGGGATGCGCGGCTGGCGGCGGCGGTTATCTCCGACGTCCGCTCCCGGCTGTTCGAGCACGTCCAGAACCTGCCAGCGGCATTCTTCGGGCGCACCAAGCGCGGCGAGATCCTGTCGCGTTTTTCCGTCGACATGGCGGGCTATGAATCATCGGTCAAGCATTTCGCCAACAGCGCGATGCTGCCGTTCCTCGAACTGATCGCTGGCATCGGCCTGATGATCTGGCTGAACTGGCAGCTCGCTGCCGTCGCGCTACTGATCTTTCCGATCACGCTGATCGGCCCGCGCATCCTGACGCCCAAGGCCGTTCAGGCAAACTACGAGCAGAAGGTCAACGAGTCGGCGATCCTCGGCGTGGTGCAGGAGAATGTCGCCGCGCAGATGGTGGTGAAGGCGTTCGGCCTGCAGCGCAAGGCGTTCGGCTGGTTCACCTTCCGCAACAATGCCGCGCGCCGCTCGATGGCGGATGCGACCTTTCTTTCGACCATGGTGGAACGCACCGTCACCGTCTCGGTGCTGCTGCTGCATCTGATCGTGCTGGCGATCGGCGCCTATCTCGCCACCATCGGCAAGATTTCCATCGGCACATTCGTCACCTTCGAAAGCGCGTTCTGGGAAATTTCCTACAACATCGCGCATCTGATGCACTTCATTCCTGTCGCGATTCAGGCCGCCGCTGCTGTGCGCCACATGGAAGAATTGCTTGACGAGCCGACGCGCGGCGCCGACCGGCCCGGCGCGCCGGATCTGCCGCGCATTACCGACAACATCGCCTTCGATCGGGTGGTCTTCAAATACGAAGGCAGCGACAACGCGGTTCTGGACGGTCTCTCGCTAAAGCTCGGGGCAGGAAAGAACATCGCCATCGTCGGACCGAGCGGCTCGGGCAAGAGCACGCTGCTGAATTTGATCCTGCGCCTTTACGAGCCGAACGAGGGCAAGGTCACCATCGATGGCGTCGATGTCCGCAGGGTGACGCGCGACTCGCTGCGGAGGAGCATGGCGGTGGTGTTCCAGGAGAACATGCTGTTTAACATGTCGCTCCGCGAGAACATCCGTCTCGGCAAGGACGGCGCGACGGATGCCGAGGTCGTGGACGCGGCGAAGAAGGCCGAGATTCACCAATACATCATGACGCTGCCGCAGAAGTACGACACGGTGGTCGGCGAGCGTGGCGATACGCTGTCCGGCGGCCAGCGCCAGCGCATCGCCATCGCGCGTGCCATTGTGCGCAATCCGTCGGTGCTGCTGCTGGACGAAGCCACGTCGGCGCTGGACCAGACCACCGAGGCAGCGATCAATCGCACGTTGCTCAAGGTCGCCAAGGGCCGCACCATGATCTTCTCGACCCACCGGCTGACGTCGGTGGTCGACATGGACGAAATCATCGTCATCAGCAACGGCAAGGCCATCGAACGCGGCCCGCACGCCGAGCTGCTCAAGGCTGACGGCATGTACCGGAAGCTCTGGGACGACCAGCTTCACCAGTCGCATCATCCGGCCGAGGACGACGATGATGATGATGATGACGACGAGTGATCGCGCGTTTTGCGGCTGATTGAAACATCGCGGCGCCCGCGATCTGCTCCCTCTCCCCACGGGAGAGGTGGGTTGAACGATAGGCAGGCTCATTCAATCTCAATTGAAATGTGAGATAAGTGTTACGGCTGCGCCGTCCGCCGGACCGACAGCGTTTCGCGCAGGTGGCGCGTTGCGCCAAGCCCTGCGCGATGCAGGAAGCGGACCCAGCGGCGGACATGCCACGGCAAGCCGGTATCGATGGAAATCGAACGCAGGTCGTACGCCTGGCGCTGTGACGAGGCGTCGTTCGCGCACTTTTCCGGATCGTTGTAGAATTGCGAAATCTTCGCCGCGCCCATGCCCTCGCTGGCAAGCCACGCCGGAATGTAGGCGTTGCACAGCCGCTGCACGTCCATGAATACTTTTCCGGTGCCGGTGCCGGCGGCAGGGCAGGACGTACAGAAAGCGTCGCCGACCAGGACGATGCCGGCCTGCCGGTGCCCCTTGGTGACGTAAAGATCGGCCGGACGAATCTTGATGATGCCGTCGACCTTGAACTCGCCGGAGAGGGCGCGAAGGTTCGGCATCAGTTCGTGGATGGCCTGTTCCGGTGTCTGGCGCATGCGCCGCAGCCAGGGATCGTCCATGCCGCGATAGACCATGAGATTGGCCCGCATCGCGGAGCCGATCGGGAACAGCGTCAGATAGGACATCTGCGCCGCCGAACTCTCCGTGAAATAGGTCAGTGCGGGAAATTCAAACGCATCGCGGCCGACGGGGACGACGTTGAAGCCTACAGTGATGGAGTGGCACGGGCTGATGACCTCGCGCTCGATGCCGAGCGTATGGCGCAGGCCGATGTTCAGGCCGTTTGCCAGCACGATCAGCCGCGCGGAAATTTCTTCGCCGTTCGACAGCGTCAGCGTCTGCCGATCGGCGCTGGTTGCAAGGGCGGTGACCTTGGCCTCGATGAAATCCACGCTGCCGGGAATCTGGCGGCGGACGGTGTTCACCAGGTCGTCGTAGATGATGCCGTGCTGATCGCTCGGCTTCTTGTCGAGCAGGCGTCCCAGCCGGGCGGTCCATGCGCTATGATCGAGCGTTGTAGCGGCAAGCACTGCATCCGCGATGCCAGTCTTGCGCAGCAGGTCGAGCTGATAGCCGCCGAGCTTTTCGCAGCGGAAGTCGGGTGGATAAATCTTGTGAGGATCGATCAGGATCGTGGAGATCCTGGCGCGGCCGAGCATCGCGGCTGCGGTCGATCCCGCGAGTCCGCCGCCAACGATGGCGATGTCCGTGTGCCGCATGTTTCGCCTCTTGTTCGAGCTACTTAGCACTACGGCTGCAAACTCGACTAAAGCTTGAACGAAACGTGGTGAACATCCGGTGAGGTTAATGCTGCGAAAACGCGAGTATTAACGATTAAAATGGTTGCGGCTTGCCTGCGACTGGCCGCCGCAGCATTAATGGAACCGGGGGGTGGCTTTAGTTCTTGGATTGCAGTCGTGCACCCGCAATTTGGCACCGCGAGAATGCGGCCTGGACGCGCTTCGACGCAGGTTTGGCCTTCATGATTTCAGTTACCGTCGCAAAGCCGGGCCAGAATATCAGCGCGCAGTGGGATGATCTTATCCGGCGTGCGCCCGGCAACGCATTCATGAATCCCGTCGCGTTGAAGGCGGCCTTCGACACCGTGTTCGCTGCCGTCTATGTGCTGCTGGCCTGGGAGGAGGGCGTCGAGTCCGCGCGGCTCGTGGGTCTGTGGGCCCTGCAGCAGCGTAGCGTCATGATGTTCTGGCCGGCGATGCTCGAGGCCCGGCCTTACAACTATGCATTCCTGTCGACGCCGGTGGTCGATCCTGCCTTTGCGGGGGAGGTGATCCCGGCGTTCTTTGCCGCAATCCGCAACCATCCCGCGCTGCCCAATGTGGTCAGCCTGAAGGAGATGGATGCCGACTCGCAGGCCTATGCGGCGATCCAGAAAACGATAGCGGAGGAACATCACGCGCATCTGACCTTGACCCGCACCTTGCGGCCGTCGGTGACGCGCGAGAAGGGCGTGAAGAATTCGGGCTCGACCCGCAAGAAGCTGCGGCAGGACTGGAACAGGCTCTCGGCTCTCGGCACGCTTGAAGTGGTCAATGAGCGCAACGTGGACGCGGCGAAAGCGGCCTACGAGCAGTTCCTCGGCCTCGAAAAGCGAAGCTGGAAGGGCGCCGAGGGCACCGCGATTCTTTGCAGCGAGCGGGACACGGCGTTTACCCGGCGGCTGATCGGGGACCTCGCGGCGGAGGGAAATGCTTCGGTGGCGCTGCTGCGGCTCGACGGCCGGGTCATTGCCGCCCAAGTGGTCATGTATTGCGGGCCAACGGCCTACACCTGGAAAATCGCGTTCGACGCGGAGTTTGCGAAGTATTCGCCGGGCGCGGTGCTGATCGACAAGCTGACCGAGCAGCTCTTTGCCACGACGGACGTGCAGGCCATCGATTCGTGCTCGGCGGAGGGCAGCTTTATGGCCCAGCTCTGGACCGGCCGAAAAACCATGGTCGATATGGTGATCGATGTCGGCTCGACTCGCTCGCTGGTGTTCGCCCTCGAGGCCGCCCGGCAGTACGGCTATGAGCGCCTGCGGGATCTGCGGGACTGGTTGCGGGCAACGTCCCTGATCCCGGCGAAGCGGCGGCTGGCTCCGACTCCATGAACCGCGATGTCCGTAACTCCTTGTAAGTTATTGAAATAAAACTATATTAGACATCGGCAAGGGTGGGATGCTGCCCGTTCTGCCGGGCCGCGCCGGGTGTTTGCGGTCTGCGCAGATCTCTGCTGCAGCCGCGGAGGCAGGGTCCCACGGCGCAGAATCGGCCGGATTTCATGCGGCGGGGATTCGCGCAAAGCGTCACAGTCGGCAGCCTCGGGGCGTCGCACGGTGCGCAAGAAGTGGCTCTGGCGCTTGCTCTTTTCGCATGTCGTTTGGTCTTGACTTGAGTGTGCATGGCTTATAAAACCCGCCCACTTCACGACAGGCGGTGAGCTTCCCTGCGTCGGAACGGATCACCTTTTCAGCCCCGCGCTTTATCCGGGATGAAACGGCACCAACCTCGACGAATGTCGCTCAAACGCTGTCGGCACTAGCCAGGCAATGCCAGGACATACTTGATCTCTCGGGCCACCGCGCTTTCGCGCACGCCTTAAAAGATCAGTCTCGGATGCATGACCACAGTTTCGATTGTGGTCCTCTGTGGCGTTCAAGCGCTTTCCATTCGGACCCGAATGGATGGCGCCGTTTCGTTTTGCGCATGCTGAGTGCGCGGTGCGGATCGATGAACCCCGGTGTGGTGCCGGCGTGAAGCGGGTGGGGCAGTTGCTCCGAATGAATTTGCGAGGCCGATAAGGCTTCGCGCGAACAAGGGTGAAGGCGAACGATGCCGACGATCAACCAGCTGATCGCGAATCCACGCGAAGCGCAGAAGTCGCGCAAGAAGGTGCCAGCGCTGCAGCAGTCGCCGCAGAAGCGTGGCGTTTGCACGCGCGTCTATACGACGACTCCGAAGAAGCCGAACTCCGCGCTTCGTAAGGTCGCAAAGGTGCGCCTGACTAACGGCTTCGAGGTCATCGGCTACATTCCGGGTGAAGGCCACAACCTTCAGGAGCACTCGGTGGTCATGATCCGCGGCGGCCGCGTGAAGGACCTTCCCGGCGTGCGCTACCACATCCTCCGCGGCGTCCTCGATACGCAGGGCGTCAAGAACCGCAAGCAGCGCCGTTCGAAGTACGGCGCGAAGCGTCCGAAGTAAGCGGGAGCATTTTCGATGTCGCGTCGCCATTCGGCTGAAAAGCGTGAAGTGAACCCGGATCCGAAGTTCGGGAACATCATTGTCACCAAGTTCATGAATTCGATCATGTACGACGGCAAGAAGTCTGCCGCCGAAAACATCGTTTACGGTGCTTTCGACCTGATCGAGCAGAAGACCAAGCAGGGCCCGCTCACCGTGTTCGAGCAGGCGCTGGAAAACGTCATGCCGACCATCGAAGTGCGTTCGCGCCGCGTCGGTGGTGCGACCTACCAGGTGCCGGTCGAAGTGCGTTCGACCCGCCGTCAGGCGCTCGGCATCCGCTGGCTCATCACGGCTGCCCGTGGCCGCAACGAAAAGACGATGACTGAGCGGCTCTCCGCTGAGCTGCTCGATGCGTCGAACAATCGTGGCAACGCAGTCAAGAAGCGTGAAGACGTGCACAAGATGGCGGAAGCCAACCGTGCCTTCTCGCACTATCGCTGGTAACGGCGAAACGAACGGAAATTAAGGACAGCCGCTATGCCCCGCCAACATGCCATCGAGGACTACCGTAATTTCGGTATCATGGCGCACATCGACGCCGGTAAAACGACGACGACCGAGCGCATCCTCTATTATACCGGCAAGAGCCACAAGATCGGCGAAGTGCACGAAGGTGCCGCGACGATGGACTGGATGGAGCAGGAGCAGGAGCGTGGCATCACGATCACCTCGGCTGCGACCACCGCGTTCTGGAACGGCAAGCGCCTGAACATCATCGACACCCCCGGCCACGTCGACTTCACCATTGAAGTCGAGCGTTCTCTGCGCGTGCTCGACGGCGCCGTTTGCGTTCTCGACTCCAACCAGGGCGTCGAGCCGCAGACCGAAACCGTCTGGCGCCAGGGCGACAAGTACAAGGTTCCGCGCATCGTCTTCGCCAACAAGATGGATAAGACCGGCGCTGACTTCTACAAGTGCCTGCAGGACATCATCGATCGTCTCGGCGCGAAGCCGGTTGCGATCCAGCTTCCGATCGGCTCCGAAAACAATTTCGTGGGCATGGTCGATCTCGTGATCATGAAGGCCTACGTCTGGAACAACGAAGCGCTCGGCGCGAAGTTCGACGTTGTCGACGTTCCGGTCGATCTCGTCGACAAGGCGAAGGAATACCGCGAGAAGCTCGTCGAAGCCGCTGTTGAGCTCGATGACGACGCCATGGCTGCCTACCTCGACGGCAACGAGCCGGACGAGGCGACGCTGAAGAAGCTCATCCGCAAGGCGGTGCTGACCGGCGCGTTCTATCCGGTGCTGTGCGGTTCGGCCTTCAAGAACAAGGGCGTTCAGCCGCTGCTCGACGCCGTCGTTGAGTACCTCCCGTCGCCGGTCGACGTGCCTGCGATCAAGGGCACCGACGAGGACGGCAATGAGGTTCTCCGCAAGGCCGACGACAAGGAGCCGCTGGCTCTGCTCGCGTTCAAGATCATGGACGACCCGTTCGTCGGCACGATCACCTTCTGCCGCATCTACTCGGGCATCCTGATGAGCGGCACCGGCGTCGTGAACTCGACCCGCGAGAAGAAAGAGCGTATCGGCCGCATGCTGCTGATGCATGCGAACAACCGCGAAGACATCAAGGAAGCCTATGCCGGCGACATCGTCGCCCTGGCTGGCCTCAAGGAAGCTCGCACCGGCGACACGCTGTGCGACCCGGATCATCCGGTCATCCTTGAAAAGATGGAATTCCCGGAGCCGGTCATCGAAATCGCGATCGAGCCGAAGTCGAAGGCCGACCAGGAAAAGCTGGGCGTTGCGCTGGCGAAGCTCGCTGCGGAAGATCCGTCTTTCCGCGTGTCGACCGATCACGAGTCCGGCCAGACCATTCTGAAGGGCATGGGCGAACTCCATCTCGACATCAAGGTCGACATTCTCCGCCGCACCTACAAGGTCGACGCCAACATCGGCGCGCCGCAGGTTGCGTTCCGCGAGAAGATCACCAAGCCGGCCGAGGTCAAGTACACCCACAAGAAGCAGACCGGCGGTACGGGTCAGTTCGCCGAAGTGTCGCTTGTGGTCGAGCCGAACGAGCCGGGTGCCGGTTTCGTGTTCGAATCGAAGATCGTCGGCGGCGCGGTGCCGAAGGAATACATCCCCGGCGTCGAAAAGGGCCTCAACAGCGTGATGGGGTCGGGCGTTGTCGCCGGCTTCCCGGTGGTTGACGTCAAGGTCCAGCTCGTGGACGGCAAGTACCACGATGTCGACTCGTCGGCTCTCGCCTTCGAAATCGCGTCGCGTGCTGCATTCCGCGAAGCGCTGCAGAAGGGCAAGTCGGTCCTCCTCGAGCCAATCATGAAGGTCGAGGTTGTGACCCCTGAGGATTACACGGGTTCGGTGATCGGCGATCTCAACTCTCGCCGTGGCCAGATCCAGGGTCAGGACATGCGCGGCAACGCCAACGTCATCAACGCGATGGTGCCGCTCATGAACATGTTCGGTTACGTGAACAACCTGCGCTCGATGAGCCAGGGCCGCGCCACCTTCACGATGCAATTCGATCACTACGCTGAAGCGCCGGCGAACGTGTCGGCAGAAGTCCAGAAAAAGTTTGCTTGATTTCTTTGACGCGAGTCAAAGTTGAACGGAGAACGTCATGGCTAAAGAGAAATTCGAACGTAAGAAACCCCACTGCAACATCGGCACCATCGGTCACGTCGACCATGGCAAGACGTCGCTGACCGCGGCGATTACGAAGGTTTTGGCCGAAGCAGGCGGCGCGACGTTCACCGCTTACGACCAGATCGACAAGGCGCCTGAAGAAAAGGCTCGCGGCATCACCATCTCGACCGCTCACGTCGAGTATGAGACCCCGAACCGCCACTACGCGCACGTCGACTGCCCCGGCCACGCCGACTACGTGAAGAACATGATCACCGGCGCTGCCCAGATGGACGGCGCGATCCTGGTCGTGTCCGCTGCCGACGGCCCGATGCCGCAGACCCGCGAGCACATCCTGCTCGCCCGCCAGGTCGGCGTTCCTGCGCTCGTCGTGTTCCTCAACAAGTGCGACATGGTCGACGATCCGGAGCTCCTCGAGCTCGTGGAAATGGAAGTCCGTGAACTGCTCTCGAAGTACAACTTCCCGGGCGACGACATTCCGATCGTTCGCGGTTCGGCGCTCGCCGCTCTCGAGAACAAGGATCCGAAGCTCGGCCACGACGCCGTTCTCGAGCTGATGAAGGCTGTTGACGCCTACATCCCGCAGCCGGAGCGTCCGATCGACCAGCCGTTCCTGATGCCGGTCGAAGACGTGTTCTCGATCTCTGGCCGCGGCACCGTCGTCACCGGCCGTGTCGAGCGCGGCATCGTCAAGGTCGGCGAGGAAATCGAAATCGTCGGTCTGAAGGCCACCCAGAAGACCACCGTCACCGGCGTCGAAATGTTCCGCAAGCTGCTCGATCAGGGCCAGGCTGGCGACAACATCGGTGCGCTGCTCCGCGGCACCAAGCGTGAAGAAGTCGAGCGCGGTCAGGTTCTCTGCAAGCCGGGTTCGGTCAAGCCGCACACCAAGTTCAAGGCTGAGGCTTACATCCTCACCAAGGAAGAGGGCGGACGTCACACCCCGTTCTTCACCAACTACCGTCCGCAGTTCTACTTCCGCACGACCGACGTGACGGGCGTGGTTCACCTGCCGGAAGGTACCGAAATGGTGATGCCGGGCGACAACATTGCGATGGAAGTGCACCTGATCGTGCCGATCGCGATGGAAGAGAAGCTTCGCTTCGCTATCCGCGAAGGCGGCCGCACCGTCGGTGCAGGCGTCGTCGCAAGCATCATCGAGTAAAGACGCGAATAGAGGGTAGCGAGTGGGAAACCGCTCGCTACTCACCACTCACTACTCGCTCTTAGAGAAAGACAAACGGCAATGAACGGCCAGAATATTCGCATTCGTCTCAAGGCGTTCGACCATCGGATTCTCGATACGTCGACCCGCGAGATCGTGAACACGGCAAAACGTACCGGTGCTCAGGTTCGCGGACCCATTCCGCTGCCGACGCGCATCGAGAAGTTCACCGTCAACCGTTCGCCGCACGTCGACAAGAAGAGCCGCGAGCAGTTCGAGATGCGCACTCACAAGCGTCTTCTCGATATCGTCGATCCGACCCCGCAGACCGTGGACGCGCTGATGAAGCTCGACTTGGCCGCCGGTGTCGACGTCGAGATCAAGCTGTAAGATTTTTGTTAAGTCCGCAGGTCGCGGACAGAAAGAACAGGAAGCACGCCGATGCGCTCCGGAGTGATCGCACAAAAGGTCGGGATGACGCGGGTCTTTACGGAGACCGGTGAACATATCCCTGTGACCGTGCTGAAGTTGGGCAATTGCCAGGTTGTTGGCCATCGCACCACTGACAAGAACGGTTATGTCGCTTTGCAGCTCGGTTCGGGCTCGCGCAAAAGCGTCTATCTGCCGAAGGCTGAGCGCGGCCAGTTCGCCGTCGCCAAGGTCGAGCCGAAGCGCAAGGTCGCGGAATTCCGCGTCTCGGAAGATTCGCTGATCCCGGTCGGCGCTGAAATCCAGGCGGACCATTTCGTTGTCGGCCAGTTCGTCGACGTGACGGGCACCTCGGTCGGTAAGGGCTTCGCGGGCGGCATGAAGCGCTGGAATTTCGGCGGCTTGCGTGCAACCCACGGCGTCTCGGTCTCGCACCGTTCGATCGGTTCGACCGGCGGCCGTCAGGACCCCGGCAAGACATTCAAGAACAAGAAGATGCCCGGCCACATGGGCGTCGATCGCATCACCACGCTGAACCTGCGCGTTGTCCAGACGGACGTTGCGCGCGGTCTGATCCTCGTCGAAGGCGCCGTTCCCGGCTCCAAGGGCGGATGGATCACGATGCGCGATGCGGTGAAGAAGCCGCTTCCGAAGGAAGCTGCGAAGCCCGGCAAGTTCAAGCTGGCTGGCGGAACCGATGCTGCTCCCGAAGCGGCTCCGGCTGAGGAGGGCGCGTGATGGAATTGAAGGTCACAACCCTTGAAGGCAAAGCCGCTGGTTCGGTGCAGCTGTCGGACGCGATCTTCGGCCTCGAGCCGCGCAAGGATCTGATCCAGCGCGTCGTCAACTGGCAGCTCGCCAAGCGTCAGGCCGGCACGCACAAGGCCAAGGGCCGTGCGGAAGTCTGGCGCACCGGCAAGAAGATGTACAAGCAGAAGGGCACCGGCGGTGCTCGTCACGGTTCGGCTCGCGTTCCGCAGTTCCGCGGCGGTGGACGTGCATTCGGTCCGGTCGTTCGCTCCCATGCGCACGATCTGCCGAAGAAGGTTCGCGCGCTCGGCCTGAAGCATGCCCTGTCGGCGAAGGCTCAGGACGGCGGTCTGATCGTGATCGAGAATGCCGATCTGAAGGACGCCAAGACCAAGGCGCTGCTCGGACATTTCTCGGGTCTGGAGATCACCAACGCGCTGATCATCGACGGCGCCGAAGTGAACACCGGTTTCGCGCAGGCTGCGCGCAACATTCCGCACATCGACGTGCTGCCGATCCAGGGCATCAACGTCTATGACATTCTGCGCCGTCAGAAGCTCGTTCTGACCAAGGCCGCTCTCGATGCGTTGGAGGCGCGCTTCAAATGAAGACTCAGGATGCGCGTCATTACGACATCATCGTTGCGCCGGTCGTGACCGAAAAGGCGACCGTGGCCTCCGAGCACAACAAGGTTGTGTTCAAGGTCGCGTCGAAGGCGACCAAGCCGCAGATCAAGGACGCGATTGAGAAGCTGTTCGACGTCAAGGTGAAGAGCGTCAACACGCTGGTTCGCAAGGGCAAGACGAAGGTCTTCCGCGGCCAGTTCGGTTCTCAGTCGGATACCAAGCGCGCTGTTGTGACCCTCGAAGAAGGTCACCGCATCGACGTGACCACCGGGCTGTAAGGCGAACGACGATGGCATTGAAAACATTCAACCCCACGACGCCAGGCCAGCGCCAGCTGGTGATGGTCGATCGTTCGGCGCTCTACAAGGGCAAGCCCGTCAAGGCTTTGACCGAAGGCAAGCACTCGTCCGGCGGACGCGGCAATACCGGCCGTATCACCGTGCGTTTCCGCGGCGGCGGCCACAAGCAGGCTTATCGCATCGTCGACTTCAAGCGTAAGAAGGTCGACGTGCCGGCCAAGGTCGAGCGCCTCGAGTACGATCCGAACCGCACCGCGTTCATCGCGCTGATCAAGTACGCCGATGGCGAGCAGGCCTATATCCTGGCGCCGCAGCGTCTGGCCGTTGGCGACACCGTCATCGCCGGCAGCTATGTCGACGTGAAGCCGGGCAACGTCATGCCGCTCGGCAACATGCCGGTCGGCACCATCGTGCACAACGTCGAGCTGAAGATCGGGAAGGGCGGCCAGATCGCCCGTTCCGCGGGCACCTACGCCCAGATCGTCGGCCGCGACCATGACTTCGTGATCCTGCGTCTGAACTCGGGCGAACAGCGCCTGGTTCATGGCCGCTGCATCGCCACCATCGGTGCCGTGTCGAACCCGGATCACATGAACATCTCGATCGGCAAGGCCGGTCGTACCCGCTGGATGGGCCGTCGTCCGCATAACCGCGGCGTCGTGATGAACCCCGTCGACCATCCGCACGGCGGCGGTGAAGGCCGCACCTCGGGCGGCCGTCACCCGGTTACTCCGTGGGGCAAGCCGACCAAGGGTAAGAAGACGCGTTCAAACAAGTCGACCAACAAGTTCATTCTCATCAGCCGCCACAAGCGGAAGAAGAAGTAAGGATCGCCGGACATGGTTCGTTCAGTCTGGAAAGGCCCGTTCGTTGAAGGCTCTCTGCTCAAGAAGGCAGATGCCGCGCGTTCGTCCGGCCGTCACGACGTTATCAAGATCTGGAGCCGCCGCTCGACGATCCTCCCGCAGTTCGTGGGACTCACCTTCGGCGTCTACAACGGTCAGAAGCATGTTCCGGTCGCAGTGAACGAGGAAATGGTCGGTCACAAGTTCGGCGAGTTCTCGCCGACGCGGACCTTCCACGGCCATTCGGGCGACAAGAAAGCCAAGAAGTAAGGGCTTGAGGACTTAGTCATGAGCAAACCAAAGCGCGAACGGGTTCTCCCGGACAACGAGGCAAAGGCGGTAGCCCGCATGCTTCGCGTCAGCCCGCAGAAGCTGAACCTTGTTGCGCAGCTGATCCGCGGCAAGAAGGCATCCTCTGCGCTCGCCGACCTGCAGTTCTCGCGCAAGCGGATCGCCGGCGACGTCAAGAAGTGCCTGGAGTCCGCGATTGCGAACGCCGAGAACAACCATGACCTCGATGTCGACGCTCTGGTCGTCGCAGAGGCGCATGTTGGCAACGGCATCGTGATGAAGCGTTTCGCACCGCGCGGCCGTGGCCGTTCGGGTCGTGTTTTTAAGCCGTTCTCGCAGCTGACGATCGTCGTTCGTCAGGTCGAGGCCGAGGCGAGCGCCTAAGGGCGGGAGAGAACGATGGGTCAGAAGATTAATCCAATCGGGCTGCGTCTGGGCATCAACCGGACCTGGGATTCCCGTTGGTTCGCCGGCAAGAACGAGTATGCGAAGCTCCTCCACGAGGATATCCGCATCCGTGAAATGCTGATGAAGGAACTGAAGCAGGCTGCCGTCGCGCGCATCGTGATCGAGCGTCCGCACAAGAAGTGCCGCGTGTCGATCCACTCGGCGCGTCCGGGCGTCGTGATCGGCAAGAAGGGCGCCGACATCGACAAGCTGAAGAAGAAGGTCGCCGAGATCACCGACTCCGACGTCGTGATCAACATCATCGAAATCCGCAAGCCGGAACTCGATGCGACCCTGGTCGCCGAATCGATCGCTCAGCAGCTCGAGCGCCGTGTTGCGTTCCGCCGCGCCATGAAGCGCGCCGTTCAGTCGGCAATGCGTCTGGGCGCCGAAGGCATCCGCATCAACTGCTCGGGCCGTCTCGGCGGCGCCGAAATCGCGCGCATGGAATGGTATCGTGAAGGCCGCGTGCCGCTGCACACGCTGCGCGCCGATGTGGACTACGGTGTTGCCACCGCGTTCACGACGTTCGGCACCTGCGGCGTGAAGGTCTGGATCTTCAAGGGCGAAATCCTTGAGCACGATCCGATGGCCCAGGACAAGAAGATGGCCGAAGGCGACAGCGGACGTCCGTCACGTCGCGATGCAGCCTGATTGAAATTCGAAGAAGGTTTGAGGGCGTAAAGCCATGATGCAACCAAAGAAGACGAAGTTCCGGAAGGCGCATAAGGGCCGTATCCACGGCGTCGCCTCGTCGGGCGCGACGTTGGCCTTTGGCCAGTTCGGCCTGAAGGCGATGGCGCCAGAGCGCATCACGGCGCGTCAGATCGAAGCCGCGCGCCGCGCGCTGACCCGTCACATGAAGCGTGCCGGCCGCGTCTGGATCCGCGTGTTCCCGGATCTGCCGGTGTCGAAGAAGCCCGCCGAAGTGCGAATGGGCTCGGGCAAGGGTACGCCTGAGTTGTGGGTTGCCCGTGTCAAGCCCGGCCGTCTCATTTTCGAGATCGACGGCGTGACCCAGCAGACCGCGAAGGAAGCGCTGTCGCTCGCCGCCGCCAAACTGCCGATCAAGACGCGCTTCGTTGCGCGCATTGCGGAGTAACGATCATGGCCCAACTCAAAATCGAAGACATCCGCGCGATGAGCCCCGATCAGATGGACGAAGCCGTCCTCAATCTGAAGAAGGAGCGGTTCAACCTGCGCTTCCAGCGCGCCACCGGGCAGCTCGAGAACACCTCGCGCCTGCGTGAAGCTCGCCGCGATATCGCACGCATCAAGACCATCGCCGCGCAGAAGCGCGACGGCAAGAAGTAAGGGGCGAAAGATGCCGAAGCGTACTCTCCAGGGCGTCGTCGTCAGCGACAAGCAGGACAAGACCATTGTCGTGCGTGTCGACCGCCGCTTCACCCACCCGATCTACAAGAAGACCATTCGCCGGTCCAAGAACTACCATGCGCATGACGAGAACAACCAGTTCAAGGCAGGCGACACGGTCTGGATCGAAGAAAGCAAACCACTCTCGAAATTGAAGCGCTGGACGGTTGTTCAGAGCGACAAGAAAACAGCTTAAGCGCAACTTCGCGCATCAGAAAGAGGACGAGGTGCATCAATGATTCAGATGCAGACCAACCTCGACGTGGCCGATAATTCCGGCGCGCGCCGTGTCATGTGCATCAAGGTTCTTGGAGGCTCCAAGCGCCGCTATGCAACGGTGGGCGACATCATTGTCGTCTCGATCAAGGAAGCCATTCCGCGTGGAAAGGTGAAGAAGGGCGACGTGATGAAGGCCGTCGTCGTTCGCGTTGCGAAGGATATTCGCCGCGCTGACGGCTCCGTCATCCGTTTCGACCGCAACGCGGCTGTGTTGATCAACAACCAGTCCGAGCCGGTCGGCACCCGTATCTTCGGGCCGGTGCCGCGCGAGCTGCGCGCCAAGAACCACATGAAGATCATCTCGCTTGCGCCGGAGGTGCTGTAATGGCTGCCAAGATCCGCAAGGGTGACAAGGTCATCGTTCTGAACGGCCGCGACAAGGGCCGGACCGGCGAAGTGTTCGAGGTGCGTCCGTCGGACAACGTCGCGCTGGTGCGCGGCGTGAACCTGGTGAAGCGTCACCAGAAGCAGACGCAGGCACAGGAAGGCGGCATCATCTCGAAGGAAGCCCCGATCCACCTGTCGAACATTGCGCTCGTCGGCAAGGACGGCAAGCCGACCCGCGTCGGCTTCAAGATCCAGAAGGACGGCACCAAGGTGCGCATCGAGAAGCGCTCGGGAGCAGAGATCAATGGCTGAGACCGCATACGTTCCGCGCCTGCGCGCGCAATTCGACAAGGAAATCCGCGGCAAGCTGGTTGAGCAGTTCGGTTACACGAACGCTCTGCAGGTGCCGGTGCTCGAGAAGGTCGTGCTCAACATGGGCATCGGCGAAGCCGTCAACGACCGCAAGAAGGTCGAGCTGGCTGCTGCCGATCTCGCGCTGATCGCCGGCCAGAAGCCGGTCGTCACGCATTCGCGCAAGGCGATCGCGACCTTCAAGCTGCGTGAAGGCCAGGCCATCGGCGCCAAGGTGACGCTGCGCAAGTCCAAGATGTACGACTTCGTCGACCGTCTTGTGAACATCGCGCTGCCTCGCGTCCGCGACTTCCGCGGCCTCAATCCGAAGAGCTTCGACGGCATGGGCAATTACTCGCTCGGCCTCAAGGAGCATCTGGTGTTCCCGGAAATCGACTACGACAAGTCGGGCGAGACCTGGGGCATGGACATTACGATCTGCACCACCGCGACCACGGATGACGAGGCGCGCGCGTTGCTGATCGCATTCAATTTTCCGTTCCGGCAGTGAGACACTGAACTAGTCAGCGTCTCAAACGCGGAAAGGTATGGAGACTACTCGTATGGCGAAGAAAAGTTCAGTCGAGAAGAATAACCGGCGTCAGAAGATGACGAAGAACGCTGCTGCCAAGCGCGCTCGCTTGAAGGCGATCATCGCCGACAAGAACAAGCCGATGGAAGAGCGTTTCGCGGCGACGATCAAGCTTGCCGAGATGCCGCGCAATTCGTCGGCGACCCGCGTTCATAACCGCTGCGAAATCAGCGGCCGGCCTCACGCGGTCTATCGCAAGACCAAGATGAGCCGCATCGCGATCCGTGATTATGGCTCGAAGGGCCTGATCCCGGGCCTCGTGAAGTCAAGCTGGTAAGGGGAGGGTCGGACATGTCTACGCACGATCCCATCAGCGATCTCATCACCCGCATCCGCAACGCGCAGATGCGCAACAAGTCCAAGGTTTCGACCCCGGGCTCGAAGATGCGCGCCAACGTTCTCGAAGTGCTGAAGACCGAGGGTTACATCCGCGGCTACGCAGCGGTCGAGCATGCCGGCGGCCACAACGAGCTGGAAATCGAACTGAAGTATTTCGACGGCGAGCCGGTCATCAAGGAGATCGAGCGCGTGTCGAAGCCGGGTCGCCGGGTCTACGCGTCGGTGAAGAACCTGCCGCGTGTTCGCAACGGCCTTGGCATCTCGGTTCTGTCGACGCCGAAGGGAATCATGGCTGACCACGACGCGCGTGACGCGAACGTGGGCGGCGAAGTTCTCTTCACGGTGTTCTAAGGAAGGAAGATCAATGTCACGCGTAGGCAAAAAGCCCGTCGCGATCGCCTCCGGCGTCACCGCGAACATCGAAGGCCAGACCGTCAAGATGAAGGGCCCGAAGGGCGCGCTTCAGTTTGTCGTGCATGACGACGTTTCGGTCGAGATGAAGGACGGTGCGATCACCGTTGCGCCGCGCTTCGAGACCAAGCGCGCGCGTTCGCTGTACGGCACCGCTCGCGCCCAGATCGCGAATCTGGTCGAAGGCGTCACCAAGGGCTTCGAGAAGAAGCTGGAAATCACCGGCGTCGGTTACCGCGCCGCGTTGCAGGGCAAGAACCTGCAGCTCGCGCTCGGCTACAGCCACGACGTGATCTATCCGATCCCGGAAGGGATCACGATCACCGTGCCGAAGCCGACCGAAATCACCATCGTCGGCAACGACAGCCAGCGCGTCGGCCAGGTCGCCGCCGAGATCCGCAGCTATCGTCCGCCGGAGCCCTACAAGGGCAAGGGCGTGAAGTACGCCAACGAATTTATCTTCCGCAAGGAAGGCAAGAAGAAGTAACGGAGCCGGTCATGTCGAAACTCAAGGTCACGAATGCCCGGCGCAAGCAGCGCGTACGTCTTGCGCTGCGCCGGACGGCGAACGGGCGTCCGCGCCTGTCGGTGTTCCGCTCGTCGAAGCACATCTACGCTCAGGTCATCGACGACCTGAAGGGCGAGACGCTGGCTTCGGCCTCGTCGCTGGAAAAGACGATGCGCGATGCCGGCAAGACCGGCGCGAACATCGATGCAGCGAAGGCCGTCGGCAAGCTGCTTGCCGAGCGCGCCGTGAAGAACGGCGTGAAGGAAGTGGTTTTCGACCGTGGTGGCTATCTCTACCACGGCCGCGTCAAGGCGCTCGGCGAAGCCGCGCGCGAGAGCGGTTTGAGCTTCTAAGCTCAGCCTTTGAAATTGGTTTGAACGGACACAAGGTCAGAGGCGAGAGCCTCACAAGGATTGGAAAACACCATGGCAGGTGAACGCGAACGCGGTGGACGCGAGCGGGGCGGTCGGGATCGGGAAGAGCGCGACAGCGAGTTCGTCGACAAGCTCGTCCACATCAATCGTGTGGCGAAGGTCGTCAAGGGCGGCAAGCGCTTCGGTTTCGCGGCTCTGGTCGTCATCGGCGATCAGAAGGGCCGGGTCGGGTTCGGCCACGGCAAGGCCCGCGAAGTGCCTGAAGCGATCCGCAAGGCGACCGAGTCCGCCAAGCGCAACCTGACGCGCGTCGCTCTGCGCGAAGGCCGCACCCTGCATCACGATATTGCTGGCCGTCATGGCGCTGGCCGCGTCTATCTGCGCGCCGCTCCTGCCGGTACCGGCATCATCGCAGGCGGCCCGATGCGCGCCGTGTTCGAGACGCTCGGCATCCAGGACGTGGTAGCGAAGTCGATCGGCTCGTCGAACCCCTACAACATGGTTCGCGCGACGTTCGATGCGCTCAAGCACCAGGATTCGCCGCGTTCGGTTGCAAACCGCCGCAACATCAAGGTTTCCACATTGCAGTCCCGCCGTGTCGGCGGCGACGCGGAAGCTGTCGCGGAATAACTAGGGCATGATCCGGAAAAGTGGTCTTCCGGTTTTCCGATAAGATCATGCCAGTCTGAAAAGACGTTTTGGAGTTAGGACAATGGCCAAGGCCGCAACGAAAACCATCAAGGTCGAGCAGACGGGTAGCCCGATCCGCCGTCAGGCCGCGCAGCGTGCGACGCTGATCGGTCTGCGTCTCAACAAGATCGGCCGTGTCGCTGAGTTGCAGGACTCGCCTGCGGTTCGCGGCATGATCGACCGGGTCAAGCACCTCGTTCGCGTCGTCGACGAGAAGTAAGGAAGCAAGCGATGAAGCTCAATGAGATCGCCGACAACAGCGGCTCGCGCAAGAAGCGCATGCGCGTTGGCCGTGGCATTGGCTCCGGCAAGGGTAAGCAGGCAGGCCGCGGCGGCAAGGGCCAGACCGCGCGTTCGGGCGTGCGCATCAAGGGCTTCGAGGGCGGCCAGATGCCGCTGCATCGTCGTCTGCCGAAGCGCGGCTTCAACAACATCTTCCGGCTCGACCTGACCGAGGTCAATCTCGACCGTCTTCAGGAAGCCATCGATGCCAAGAAGCTCGATGCGAGCGCGACCGTCAACGCGGAGGCGCTGGTGAAGTCCGGACTGCTGCGCCGTTCGAAGGACGGCGTCCGGCTGCTCGGCCGGGGCGAACTGAAGGCCAAGCTCAACGTCGAAGTGCACGGCGCGACCAAGTCCGCGATCGAGGCAGTCGAGAAGGCCGGCGGTACGGTGAAGATCCTGGCGCCGGCGAAGGACGCAGCCGCGCAGAAGGCTGCTGCCAAGAAGCCGAACAGGAAGGCTTCGTAAGGTTCGGCCGATCCCGCCTTTGTGACCGGCACCTGCGGCAAGGCTTCCTATATGGTCTTGCGAAGTCTTTAAAATCGCAGGTGGCGGGTCCATTAAGGCTCGGTACTGACGAATAGAAGGATCGGAGCCTCGGATGGCCTCTGCAGCGGAACAACTGGCGGCAAACCTCAACTTCTCGGCATTCGCCAAGGCTGACGAACTCAAGAAGCGCATCTGGTTCACACTGGGTGCGCTGCTTGTTTATCGGCTGGGCACTTACATTCCGCTGCCGGGCATCGATCCCAACATCTGGGAGCAGGTGTTCAAGTCGCAGGCCGGCGGCATTCTCGGCATGTTCAACATGTTCGCCGGCGGCGGCATCCACCGCATGGCGATCTTCGCGCTGAACATCATGCCGTACATCTCGGCATCGATCATTCTTCAGCTGCTGACCACGGTGTCGCCTCAGCTCGAAGCCCTCAAGAAAGAGGGCGAGTCGGGCCGCAAGATCATCAATCAGTACACCCGCTATCTGACCGTCGTGCTTGCGACGTTCCAGGCCTACGGCATCGCCGTCGGACTTGAGGGAGCGGGCAACGTCGTGTCCGATCCCGGCATGTTCTTCCGCATCTCGACGGTGATCACGCTGACCGGCGGCACCATGTTCCTGATGTGGATCGGCGAGCAGATCACCTCGCGCGGCATCGGCAACGGCATCTCGCTGATCATCATGGCCGGCATCGTCGCCGAACTGCCGTCGGCAATCGCCGGCACCCTCGAGCTCGGCCGTCAGGGTGCGCTGTCCACGTTCCTGATTCTTGCGATCATCATCATGGCCGTCGCGGTCATCATGCTGATCGTGTTTGTCGAGCGCGCGCAGCGCCGCCTGCTGATCCAGTATCCGAAGCGCCAGGTCGGCAACAAGATGTTCGAGGGCCAGTCCTCGCATCTGCCGCTTAAGCTCAACACCGCGGGCGTGATTCCGCCGATCTTCGCGTCGTCGCTGCTGTTGCTGCCGACCACGATCGCGAGCTTCAACGCCGGGAAGGGACCAGAGTGGTTCCAGTGGCTGACCACACAGCTCAGCCACGGCCGTCCGCTGTTCCTCGTTCTCTATCTCGGCATGATCGTGTTCTTCGCGTTCTTCTACACGGCGATCGTGTTCAACCCGACCGAGACCGCCGACAATCTCAAGAAGCATGGCGGCTTCATTCCGGGCATCCGTCCAGGCGAACGCACCGCCGAGTACATCGACTACGTGCTGTCGCGCATCACCGTGATCGGCGCGATCTATCTGGCGGTCGTCTGTCTGATCCCGGAAATTCTTATTTCTTACGCGTCGGTGCCGTTCTATCTCGGCGGTACGTCGCTGCTGATCGTCGTCAGTGTGACGATGGATACGGTCGCCCAGGTGCAGGGCTATCTGCTCGCGCACCAGTACGAAGGGCTGATCCGTAAATCGAAACTAAGGGGCCGCCGTAAATGAGGTTGATTCTTCTCGGGCCGCCGGGGGCGGGCAAGGGAACGCAGGCGCAACGACTGGTTCACAAGCACGGTATCGTTCAGCTCTCCACCGGAGAGATGCTGCGTGCTGCTGTGGCAGCCGGAACACCGATCGGCCTCAAGGCGAAGGACATCATGGCCAGCGGCGCGCTGGTGCCTGATGACGTCGTGGTCGGGATTATCGCCGACCGCATCGAGGAGCCGGACGCGAAGAAGGGCTTCATCCTCGACGGCTTTCCGCGCACCGTGCCGCAGGCGCAGGCGCTGGACGAACTGCTGAAGAAGAAGCACCTCAAGCTCGACGCGGTTGTCGAACTGCGCGTCAACGAGAGTGCGTTGCTCGAGCGGGTCGAAACCCGTGTCGCGCAGATGCGCGAGCGTGGCGAAGAGGTCCGTATCGACGATACGCCGGAGGTGCTCTCGAAGCGCCTCGCCAGCTACCGCGCCCAGACCGAGCCGCTGGTTCACTACTACTCGGAGAAGCGCAAGCTCATCACCATCGACGGCATGATGACCATCGAGCAGGTGACGGCGGCGATCAACCGGGTGCTGGCGGCGCTGGAAGCCGATTCGGTGGCCAAGGCGGAGAAGAAGGCCGCGACCCGGAAGTCCTCCAAGACCGGGAAGACGGGCGGCAAGGCCAAGGGCGCCAAAAAGGCGGTCAAAAAGGCTGCCAAGAAAGTCGCCAAGGCACCCGCCAAAAAGGCCAAAAAAGCCGCCAAATCGGCGGGGAAGGCCTCCAAAGGCGGGAAAAAGACCGCCGCCAGGACCAAAAGCCGGTCCGGCGGAACCAGGGCGGCGAAGACCCGAAAGACAACCCCGAAAGTGGCCAAAAAGGCCACGAAAAAGAGCGCCAAAGCCGCCAAGCGGTTGACGAAACGCCGCTAAATACATTAATAAGCCCGCATCCAGTCGGATAGTTCAGACGATGCCGGGCCCCGAAAGAAAAGTGGGGAGGGCGTCGTGTTTGCGTTTGTGAACACCCGCCCGACGCCAGAGACCTAACAACGACAAGCTGTCCGGAGCGGATGGCGACAGGAGCGAAGACCGTGGCCCGTATTGCAGGCGTCAACATTCCGACCAACAAGCGCGTTCTGATCGCGCTTCAGTACATTCATGGCATCGGCCAGAAGAACGCCGCGACCATCGTGGAGCAGCTCAAGATTCCGGCTGACCGCCGCGTCTCGCAGCTCACCGACGCGGAAGTTCTGCAGATCCGCGAAATGATCGACCGCGACTTCCTGGTCGAGGGCGATCTGCGCCGCGAAGTCGGCATGAACATCAAGCGCTTGATGGACCTCGGCTGCTACCGTGGCCTGCGTCATCGCCGCGGCCTTCCGGTGCGCGGTCAGCGGACCCACACCAATGCGCGCACGCGCAAGGGTCCGGCCAAGGCCATCGCTGGCAAGAAGAAGTAATTTCGTTTCGACCACTGAACTGATCCGGCTCGCGAGGGCCGGATGATCACCTGAAATTCCCCAGCGTCTGGAATCACGGACGCGCTTGAAGGAAGAGAAGAGACCAAATGGCTAAAGATGCTACCCGCGTACGTCGCCGTGAACGCAAGAACATCGCATCCGGCATCGCGCACGTAAATTCGTCGTTCAACAACACCACCATCACCATCACCGACGCGCAGGGCAACACCATTGCCTGGTCGTCGGCTGGAACGATGGGCTTCAAGGGATCGCGCAAGTCGACTCCGTACGCGGCTCAGGTTGCCGCCGAAGACGTGTCGAAGAAGGCGCAGGAACACGGCATGCGCACGCTGGAAGTCGAAGTCGCGGGTCCGGGTTCGGGCCGTGAATCGGCTCTGCGCGCATTGCAGGCCGCGGGCTTCACCGTCACCTCGATCCGTGACGTGACCACGATCCCGCACAACGGTTGCCGTCCGCGCAAGCGCCGGCGCGTCTGATTGTTTGGACTGCCGCGGGCGATATGCGCCCGCGTTGTTTTTGAGATGCGATGACGCGGGTCGCTCCCGCGCCGCCAGACCTCCAACGCCAGTGATTTTGATGGCATGGGTGAACAAGTGACGATCCAGAAAAATTGGCAAGAACTCATTCGTCCGAACAAGCTCAACGTGACGCCTGGTTCGGATCCGACCCGTTTCGCAACCGTCGTCGCAGAACCGCTCGAGCGCGGCTTCGGCCAGACCCTCGGCAACGCGCTGCGCCGCGTGCTGCTGTCGTCGCTGCAGGGCGCTGCCGTGCAGTCGGTCCACATCGACGGCGTGCTGCATGAATTCTCCTCGATCGCCGGCGTGCGCGAGGACGTGACCGACATCGTGCTGAACGTGAAGGATATCTCGATCAAGATGCAGGGCGAAGGCCCGAAGCGCATGGTCGTGAAGAAGTCGGGTCCGGGCGTCGTCACCGCCGGTGACATCCAGACCGTCGGCGATGTCGTCGTTCTGAACCCGGAGCTTCAGATCTGCACCCTCGACGAGGGCGCTGAAATCCGCATGGAGTTCACCGTGAACTCCGGCAAGGGCTACGTCGCTGCCGAGCGCAACCGTCCGGAAGACGCGCCGATCGGCCTGATCCCGGTCGACAGCCTGTTCTCGCCGGTCCGCAAGGTCTCCTACAAGGTCGAGAACACCCGCGAAGGCCAGATCCTCGACTACGACAAGCTGACGCTGACCATTGAAACCAACGGCGCGATTTCGCCGGACGACGCGCTCGCTTACTCGGCGCGCATCCTGCAGGATCAGCTCAACGTGTTCGTCAACTTCGAGGAGCCCCGCAAGGAGGTTGCCGCCGAGATCATTCCGGATCTCGCCTTCAACCCTGCGTTCCTCAAGAAGGTCGACGAACTCGAACTGTCGGTTCGTTCGGCCAACTGCCTGAAGAACGACAACATCGTCTACATCGGCGACCTTGTGCAGAAGTCGGAAGCGGAAATGCTCCGCACTCCGAACTTCGGCCGCAAGTCGCTGAACGAAATCAAGGAAGTGCTCGCCCAGATGGGTCTGCACCTCGGCATGGAAGTGCCCGGTTGGCCGCCGGAGAACATCGACGAGCTGGCCAAGCGCTTTGAAGACCACTACTGAGCGAAACCGGCGCGAGGGCAGGGCGATCCTTCGCTCGCGCTGATTGTTACCCGGGCGAACGCAGGCAGCCCACCTGAGCAACATGTCCGACGAACCGTCGCGGCAACTGACTAGAGGACTATCATCATGCGTCACGGCAAGGTTCATCGGAAGCTCAACCGCACTGCGGAGCATCGCAAGGCGATGTTCGCCAACATGTGCGCCGCGCTGATCAAGCACGAGCAGATCGTGACCACTCTCCCGAAGGCGAAGGAGCTTCGCCCGATCGTCGAGAAGCTGGTTACGCTTGGCAAGAAGGGCGGTCTCGCGCTGCGCCGTCAGGCGATCGGCGAGATGCGCGATGTCGATCAGGTCAAGAAGCTGTTCGACGTTCTGGCGCCTCGCTACAAGGATCGTCAGGGCGGTTACACCCGCATCATCAAGGCCGGCTTCCGCTACGGCGACAATGCGCCGATGGCCGTGATCGAGTTCGTCGACCGCGACGTCGATGCCAAGGGCCAGGATTCGGGTCCGGTGCAGGAAACAGCGTCGGAAGCGGCGTAAGCCTCATCCCTTCGAGAATTCAAAAGCGGCGCCTTGTGCGCCGCTTTTTTATTGCGTGGATGTTTCCTCAAGGGACACGATGCCATGAATCGGCGGACACGCGCGGGGACTGGCCTGTGAGCGCTGCTGCACCTACCTGAACCGGACAGGAGCAAACAGATGAAAATCGATCTTTCAGGCACTACCGCAATCGTAACCGGCTCGACCGGAGGCATCGGGCTGGCTATCGTCCGTGGACTGGCCGGCAGCGGCGCCAGCGTCGTGGTCAACGGCCGCACCCAGGCCAAGGCGGACGCGGCGGCAGCGGCCATCGTCAAGGCGGTGCCGGGCGCCAAGGCGCGGGGCGTCGCAGCGGACGTGTCCACCGCCGAGGGCTGCGCCAGGCTCGTCGCTGCGGCTCCGGATGCCGATATTCTCATCAACAACGCAGGCATCTTCGAGCCGAAGGACTTTTTCGATATTCCCGATGCGGACTGGACCCGTTTTTTCGAGGTCAACGTGATGTCCGGTGTGCGGCTGTCGCGCGCCTACATGCCCGGAATGCTGAAGCGCAACTGGGGCCGCATCGTTTTCATCTCGTCGGAATCCGGACTGAACATCCCAAAGGAAATGATCCAGTACGGCGTCAGCAAGACGGCGCAGCTTGCCGTCTCGCGCGGGCTCGCGGAACTGACCAAGGGCACCAACGTCACGGTCAACTCGGTGCTTCCGGGGCCGACCATGTCGGAAGGTGTCGAGACGTTCGTGAAGGATCTGGCGAAGCAGAACGGCCAGTCGGTGGACGAGGCGGCCGCGCAGTTCGTCAAGCAGCACCGCGGAACGTCATTGATCCAGCGATTCGCGAGCGTCGACGAGATCGCCAACATGGTGGTCTATGTCAGTTCGCGCGAAGCGTCGGCCACCAACGGCGCGGCGTTGCGCGCCGAAGGCGGCATCATCCAGACCATTGCGTGAGCCACCGTCGTGATGCGGGCGAATGATTCCCGATTTGCGGGATCATTCAGAAAGATATTCTCCCGAGACGTCGTGTCGCACGCCTAAACCATGCGAATAGCGGCGTTGTCACACGACTGTAACGTCACTGTCGCATTAATGCGGCCATGCTCATGGCTGCAATGCAACAAGCTGGCTCGTCTTGTCCGCGACATTTGTCGCTTTAAATCAAGCGAATACGGCACGACTTTCAATGATCGGCTGACGTCATCGTGTGGACGACTGTTTTGGATGAAAAACCCGCCAACCTCCTGTCTCCTCGTTTCGAGCCGGGCGGCTGGATGCAGTGGCCCGACAACGAGGATTACAGCCTTCAGTTCATGCGCGTGCTGGGGTCTGCGCAGGAGGGCGGCAGCACGGTTTCGGAATGCTTCCTGACGGCGGGCCGTATTGCAGCCGGCGATGACGAGAGCTGGTACCGCGCCTGGAAGGCGATTGCCGACATCAACAAGGAGCGGGGCGACCTCGCCCAGGCGGCCGGAAACATTCCGTCCGCCCGCAGCAACTGGCTCCGGGCATCGAACTACTACCGCACATCGGAAGTCTTTCTGAAGCTGGATGACGTCCGGCGCGGGGAAGCGCTGGAGCAGATGCGGACCTGCTCGCATCGAGTGGTCACGCATCAGCCGCAGGGAGGCGAACTTGTTCGCATTCCCTGTTTCGAGAGCGGCTACGTCGAAGCCTATTATCTGCCGGCGCCCGGTTCGGATTCGCGGAAGCCCGCCGTTGTCTGCGTCGGCGGGCCGGGACATTTCAAGGACGAGCATCTGCATACGTTGCTGCGGCAGGCCCATGCGCGAGGACTGTCGCTGCTGCTGGCCGACCTGCCCGGGCAGGGCGCATCGCCCAGAATCAAGGGGCTGGTGCGCTATGAAATCGAAACGGCGATCAGTTGCTGCGTGGATTACCTGATCGCGCGCGGCGACGTCGACGAGCGGCGGATCGCGATTTTCGGCGACGGTCTGGGCGCCGCCTTTGCGTCACGCGCAGCCGATCTCGACGACCGGTTTGCGGCCGCTGTTTGCGATGCCGGCATGTGGGACATGCATGAGCGCGTGATTGCCGAGCAATGGATGTCAGGCGACGACGGCAAGGACGCCATCGGCGAAGAGATCCGCAGAATGCAGCGTCATGGCGGCGTCACGAGCATCAAGTGTCCGATCCTCATGACGTTCGGGGAGCACGACTGGCTCGACATCCGCCATGCCAGCAAGCTGTGCGATGCGCTGAGGGAAGAGGGCGCGGACGTGACGCTGAAGGTGTTCTCCGCCACTGAAACGGCCGCGGCTCACGGGCAGACCGACAATCCCACTATCGGCCGCGAATACATCTTCGACTGGATTTCGGCACGGTTCGCCATCGCTGCTGTGCCATTAAGCGCGTGAGCGTCACAGCTCCGCGGCGAGCACCTGCGCGGCCTTCGCGACGCGCTCTTTCATCGTTGAGAGTTTGGCGTTCAGGTCGCGCATCGTCTGATCGGAGAAATCCGCATAGACGAGATTGTCGGCGACGACCTGCCGCGAATAGAGATTCGCGATCTGCTTGTGCGCCTTGTCGGTCAGCGACATCAGAACGACTCGCGCATCTTCCTTCGATGCGACACGGCGCATGAAGCCGTGCTTCTCCAGGCTTTTCGTCTGGGTGGTCACGAACGACGGATCGACATGAAGCTTTGTCGAGACCTCGCGGACGGAAATTCCCTTGCCTTGGTCGAGATCGTTCACCGCCATCAGGATCAGCCACTGCGGACAGGTGATGTCCAGCATGCGCGCCCAGATGGAGCGAACTTCTTCAAGGTGGGTGTTGATTGAAATGATATTCCAGACGAACTCGCGAAGCAGGGCGTCATCGAGTCCGCGTCCGTGCGCGTTGCGCGGATCAGCAAGATGACCGGTAGATGAAAGTTTCTTGGCGGGAGTTCTGCCGGCCATTCAAATCTGCCTTGCGCGAGGAATGTAGGAAATTATGTCAGCATTTGCCTCTTTGCAATCGCTGCGCGTGTTCATCCAGCTGACATGATGTTGCGGAGAAAGCACATGATCCTGGTCAAATAAAAGCATGAGTAAATCAATTATTGTAATCACCTGATCCTTGAAGGCATTGTCGCCCTGTCAGCCGGAGACGTCGGGTGACTCGTTGGTGGCATTGCCCGGAAGGCAAGGCAACCGGCGGTAAGCGGGGATCAAGGGGCTGATTGGGGTGGCTAGCGCCACGGGAAGCGGACCTTTCCTCAATTGAACAATTTTGGAGGTTTTATGAGCAAGATTAAGAGCCTTATCCTGGGTTCGGCGGCCGTACTGGCTGCTGCCTCGGGTGCACAGGCGGCTGATCTTCCCGTCAAGGCGAAAGCGGTCCAGTACGTGAAGATCTGCTCCCTGTATGGAGCTGGTTTCTACTACATCCCTGGCACCGACACCTGCATCAAGCTGGGCGGCTACGTTCAGCTCGACGTGACACTCAACGGCAGCGCCCACGGTCAGCCGGCCTGGAACAACAGCGCCAACACCGGCCTGCAGAACCGGTCGTCGGACGCTTTCGTGACCCGCACCCGCGCTCAGCTCAACATCGACACCCGCACCGCGAGCGAGTGGGGTGTTGTCCGCACCTACTGGGCGAGCAACTTCCAGCACACCTCGGGTGACGGTCCGTCCTCCGGCGTCCTCACGATGGACTACGGCTTCGTTCAGTTCGCCGGCTTCACCTTCGGTAAGGCCGTCTCGGTGTTCCAGACCCCATGGGGCGCGAACCCGGTCAACGTGAACACCTCCAACCTGATCGGCGGCTACGACAACTCCACCGGCATCACCCAGGTTGCCTACACCTGGCAGTTCGGTAACGGCCTGTCGGCGTCGGTCGCTGTTGAAGACAACCGCGTCATCAACCGCGCTCCGCTCTACAACGGTGCGGTTATCCCGGGCAACGCGACCCTTTTCACGGGTGCTTTCGCCAACGCTGCTGGCGGCCAGGTTTCGCCTGACTTCGTCGGCAACATCCGCCTCGACCAGGCTGCCTTCACCGCCCAGCTGTCGGGTGGCGTGCACAACATCCACGCTGGCTACTACGGCACGACCGAGCCGACCGGCCATCCGAGCGATGAATGGGGCTTCGCGATCCAGGGCGGCATTCAGCTGAAGAACCTGCCGACCGGACCGGGCGACAAGCTGTCGTTCAGCGCGATCTACACCGACGGCGCTCCGAAGTATGTGATCGGCGGCACCACCGGCAACAGCTTCGATGCCTTCAACAACGAGGGTGCCAGCCCGGCGTTCTATCAGTCGTTCGCTGTGGCCACGCTGCTCGACGGCGTCTACACCACCGGCGGCTCGATCCAGAAGACCAAGGTCTGGGGCGTGCAGGGCGGCTTCGAGCACAACTGGAGCCCTGAGTGGCAGACCGGCGTGTTCGGCAGCTACACCAACGTCGACTACAACGACACGGCGTCGGCGATCCTGCTTACCGGTTACGCTCCTGCGCTCGTCGCGGGCAGCACCTTCAACCCGGACTTCAAGATCTGGCAGGTCGGTTCGCGCACCGCGTGGACTCCGGTCAAGAACCTGACGCTCTCGGGCGAAGTGCTCTACACCACGATCGACCAGAGCAGCACCGGCGGCGTCACCGCCACTGCTGCCGGCAACGCCGGTCTCTTCAAGCCAGCTGGCAACTACGAGTTCAAGGATCAGGGCATCCTGTCCGGCAGCTTCCGCGTCCGCCGCACCTGGTAATCGCCTGACGGCGACTATCACCTGAACAAGGAAACCCCGGCAGGAAACTGCCGGGGTTTTTCTTTTGCGCATCGGAAGCGGAAAGCGTTTGCGGGATGACCATGTCTGAGCTGAGGCGGGCGCAGCGCGATTGCCGAGATCGAACAAACAGATGCCGCGTCGCACACGCAAACGTGACGGGAGATATGCATTCCGATTGTTTGACTAAATAAGGTAATTGAGGCATGTTCCAGTCACAGCGCGACGATCAAGTCGTCGCTGCTTGATTGCGGATACACCAGTTTTTCTCAGAAAATCTCCCGACCTCCGGCAATGCCCTGCCGGAGGTTTTTATTTTGAGCGACAGGAAGACGCGCTGTGCGCGTTACCAGCCTTCCAGCACCAGCTTGCCGGTGGAGCGTCCGCCTTCCAGCAGTGCGTGGGCCTGCTTCAGATTCGCCGCGTTGATCTTGCCGAGCACCTTGTCGAGCGTGGTGCGCAGCACGCCGTTCTCGATCAGGCTGGCGACGTCATCCAGCAGCTTGTGCTGCGCGATCATATCGTCGGTCTGGAACGATGAGCGCGTGAACATCGATTCCCAGTGCAGCGACACCGCCTTGCCTTTGAGGAGATTGACATTGAGCGCCGCCGGATCGTCGATCAGCCCGATCTTGCCTTGCGGTGCGACGACGTCGGCAAGTGCCGCGAAGTGCTGGTCGGTGTTGGTGAGGGCCGCGATCAGCGCAACTGGCGGGCTTTTCAGCGCGGCGATCTGATCCTTTATCGGCTTCGAATGATCGATCACGTGATGCGCGCCGAGCTCAAGACACCACTTGCTGGATTCGGGACGTGACGCGGTAGCGACGACGGTGAGTCCGGTCAGCCGCCGCGCGAGCTGAATCAGGATCGAACCGACGCCGCCGGCGCCGCCGATGATCAGCAGCGTGCGCGGATCGACGCTCTTTCCCGGTGCAACGCCGAGGCGATCGAACAGCAGTTCCCATGCCGTGATGGAGGTCAGGGGCAGGGCGGCCGACTGCGCGAATGACAGCGTCTTCGGTTTGTGGCCGACGATCCGCTCATCCACGAGATGAAATTCCGAGTTGGTTCCCTGGCGCTGGATCGAGCCGGCGTACCAGACTTCGTCGCCCGGCTTGAACAGCGATACATCGGCGCCGACAGCGTCGACCACACCAGCGGCATCGAAGCCGAGAATCTTGGTCTCGCCTGCGGGCGGTTCTGCGCGCTTGCGGACCTTGTAGTCCACAGGGTTGGCGGAAATCGCTTTCACCGCGACGCGGATGTCGCGTCCTGTCGGTTCGGGCTTCGCGATCTCGAAATCGAACAGCGCCTCTGCCGCATCGATCGGCAGTGACTTCTTGTAACCTACGGCCTTCATTGTTCTTGCTCCATCTGGACCATTGTGGTCGCCGCGACTTACCTGTCGCGCTTAGGCCATATTTGCAAGTACTGTCATTTCAGGGATATAGTCACCGTTCGGATACTATTGGAATTCAACCCATGAAACGACAGGATTTCGGCTGCGCTCCGGGCTGTTCGGTTGAGGTCACGCTCGATCTGATCGACGGCAAGTGGAAGGGCGTCATTCTCTATCACCTGCAGGAGGGACGGCTACGTTTCGGCGAACTGCGCAAGAAGCTGCCCCGCATCACCCAGCGGATGCTGACCAAACAGCTTCGGGCCCTTGAGGAGGATGACCTGATCGTCCGCAAGGTGTATGCGGAGGTTCCGCCCCGGGTGGACTATGAACTCTCCGAGACGGGCCAGCGGCTGCGGCCGGTGATTGATGCACTCAAGGCGTGGGGCGATGCAAATCGCGCCCGGGTCGATGCCGCATTGGAAAACAAGGCTGCGGGAGCAAAGAAGACCCAACCACAATCGGACGCTGCATCGCGTTCCCCAAAGCGGCCCAAGGCGGCGTGACATCGTTTCCTGCTGCACCGGGCGCGACTACATCTTTGACATCAAGTTCAGGATTGCTTTCATGACCGTTATCCGTGCGCTTTCCGCGCTTATCGTTTCGTCCGTCCTTGCCGCACCAGCGCTGGCGCAGGATCGCGTCGTTCCGCAATCGCCAGCGCAGCTTCGCTTCTCTTATTCGCCGATCGTTCAGCGCGTACAGCCGGCAGTGGTGAACGTCTACGCCGCCAAGATCGTGCAGAACCGCAACCCGCTGCTCGACGATCCGGTGTTTCGCCGTTTCTTCGGCGTGCCGGGCAATCAGCCGGAACAGATGCAGCGCTCGCTGGGCTCGGGCGTCATGGTCGATGCGTCGGGTCTCGTGGTCACCAACAACCACGTTATCGAAGGCGCGGATCAGGTGAAGGTCTCGCTCTCCGACAAGCGCGAGTTCGAGGCCGAGATCGTGCTGAAGGACAGCCGCACCGATCTGGCGGTGCTGCGCCTGAAGGATACCAAGGAAAAATTCCCGGTGCTCGAGTTCTCGAACTCCGACGATGCGCTGGTCGGCGACGTGGTGATCGCCATCGGCAATCCGTTCGGCGTGGGACAGACGGTGACCCATGGCATCATCTCGGCGCTGGCGCGCACACAGGTTGGCATCACCGACTATCAGTTCTTCATCCAGACCGACGCGGCGATCAATCCCGGTAACTCAGGCGGCGCGCTGGTGGACATGACCGGCAAGCTGGTCGGCGTGAATACCGCGATCTTCTCGCGCTCCGGCGGCTCGCAGGGCATCGGCTTTGCCATTCCGGCCAACATGGTGCGCGTTGTCGTCGCCTCGGCGAAGGGCGGCGGCAGTGCGGTGAAGCGTCCGTGGCTCGGTGCACGCCTGCAGGCGGTGACTCCGGAGATCGCCGAGACGCTCGGGCTGAAGCGTCCGACTGGCGCGCTGGTGGCGAACATCTCTGAGGGGAGTCCGTCAGCGAAGGCCGGATTGAAATTGTCCGATCTGATCGTGTCCATCGATGGCCAGGTCGTCGACGATCCGAATGCGTTTGACTATCGCTTCGCGACACGTCCGCTCGGCGGGACGGCGCAGGTCGAGGTGCTGCGCGGCGGCAAACCGGTCAAGCTCTCGGTCGCACTGGAAACCGCGCCGGACACCGGCCGCGACGAACTCGTCATTAAAGCGCGTTCGCCGTTCCAGGGTGCGAAGATCGCCAACATCTCGCCGGCGCTGGCGGACGAGCTGAAGCTCGACAGCAGCATCGAGGGCGTGGTCGTGACCGATTTGCCCGACGATGCCATCGCGGCTAATGTCGGATTCAAGAAGGGCGACGTGATCGCCGTCGTGAACGGTCAGAAGATCGGCCGGACCAGGGATCTCAACAAGCTCGCCACCGAAGGCTCGCGGCTCTGGCGTATCACCGTGATCCGCGGCGGCCAGCAATTGTCCGTTGTGCTCGGGGGATGAGTCCGAAGCGACCACAGCCTTCCGCGAACCTCTTCGCCGCCGCCGGCATGGAGCAGGACGCACCGCGTCCGCTTCCTGACAAGCTGCGGCCGAGGACGCTTGCCGATGTGGTCGGGCAGGATCACATCCTTGGACCTGATGGTGCGCTGACGCGGATGCTGGAGACGCGCACGCTGGGCTCGCTGGTGTTCTGGGGACCGCCGGGCACCGGCAAGACCACGGTGGCGCGTCTTTTGGCCGATGCGACCGAACTGGAGTTCGAGCAGATTTCCGCGGTGTTCTCCGGCGTTGCCGATCTCAAGAAAGTGTTCGATGCCGCGCGTGCCCGCCGCGAGATGGGCAAGGGCACGTTGCTGTTCGTGGACGAGGTGCATCGCTTCAACCGCGCGCAGCAGGATTCGTTTCTGCCGGTGATGGAAGACGGAACGGTGGTGCTGGTCGGCGCCACCACCGAAAATCCGTCGTTCGAACTCAACGCGGCGCTTCTGTCGCGCGCGCGGGTGCTGGTGTTTCACTCGCTCGATGTTGCTGCAGTGGAAAAGCTTTATGCTCGCGCGGAAGCGGTTGAAGGCAGGAAGCTGCCCCTCGACGCTGAAGCCCGCGCCGCGCTGGTGCGGATGGCGGACGGTGACGGCCGCGCCGCGCTGACACTGGCGGAGGAAGTCTGGCGTGCCGCGCGCCGGGACGAGATTTTCAACGCCGCGCAGTTGCAGGAGATTCTCCAGCGCCGCGCGCCGATCTACGACAAGTCCGCTGACGGTCATTACAACCTGATCTCGGCGCTGCATAAGTCCGTGCGCGGCTCAGATCCCGATGCCGCACTCTATTATCTCGCGCGGATGCTGGACGCGGGCGAAGATCCACTGTTTCTGGCGCGGCGTGTGGTGCGCATGGCGGTGGAGGACATCGGCCTGGCGGATCCGCAGGCGCTGGCGATCTGCAACGCCGCCAAGGACGCCTATGATTTCCTCGGCAGCCCGGAAGGCGAACTCGCCATCGCGCAGGCGGTGATCTATCTCGCTACCGCGCCGAAATCCAACGCGGGCTACGTGGCCTACAAGGCGGCGATGCGCACGGCGAAGGAGGGCGGTTCGCTTTTGCCGCCGAAGCACATTCTCAATTCGCCGACAAAGCTGATGGAAGCCGAAGGTTACGGCGCGGGCTATCAGTATGACCACGATATGCCCGACGCGTTCTCCGGGCAGGACTACTTTCCCGAAGCGCTCGGCCGCCAGACGTTCTACGATCCACCGGACCGCGGCTTCGAACGCGAGATTCGCAAGCGGCTCGATTACTGGGCCAAGCTGAGAAAAGACAGATCATCATGAGCCGCCGTTTCAGAAAACCTCTCGCCAAGAAGTCCGAGCGCGGCGACAAGCGCGGCCCCGCGAAGCGTGGGGCCGACAAGCGGGACTCTGGCAAGCGTGCTTCGGGCAAGCCCGGTTCAGGCAAACCGTTGTTCGGCGAGCGCGGATCGGAGAAGCGCGGTCCGGCGTCCGCAGGCAAGTTTGCGTTGCGTCCGCCGGTGCGTGAAGCGCGTCCCGAGCCGGTCAGGGAAGAGAAGCCCGCGCCGCCGCCGTTGCCGACGAAGGTGCAGACCGTTGTCGTCACGGCCGACGAAAACAACATGCGTGTGGATCGCTTCCTCGAGCATCGCTTCCCCGGCCTGTCGTTCTCCCATATCCAGCGCATCGTCCGCAAAGGCGAGTTGCGCATCAACGGCAAGCGCGCGGACAGCAAGGACCGGCTGGAAGAAGGTCAAAGCGTGCGCATTCCGCCGCTGAAGCTCGATGCACCGAAGGCCGGCGGCGAATTGTCCGAAGCCGCGAGCAAGACGCTCGACGAATTGCGCAAGATGATCCTGTTCGAGGACGATGACCTGATGGTGCTCAACAAGCCCGCCGGTCTCGCGGTGCAGGGCGGTTCGGGCATGACCAAGCATGTCGACCAGATGCTGGAAGCGATGCGCGACGCCAAGGGACAGAAGCCGCGTCTGGTCCATCGTCTCGACCGCGAAACGTCCGGCTGTCTTTTGATCGCCAAGACGCGCTTTGCGGCGAGCGCGCTGACCGGTTCGTTCCGCCATCGTTCCGCGCGCAAGATCTACTGGGCGCTGGTGGCGGGTGTGCCGAAACCGAAGCAGGGGCGCATCTCCACTTATCTCGCCAAGGAAGAGAGCGAGGAAGATTCCATCATGCGCGTCGCCGCCCATGGCGACGAGGGAGCGGCGCATGCGGTAACTTATTATGCCGTGGTGGAGGCCTCGGCGCAGAAGCTGGCCTGGGTGTCGCTGAAACCTGTCACCGGGCGCACTCACCAGTTGCGCGCGCACATGGCGCATATCGATCACGCCATCGTCGGCGATCCGAAATACTTCAACAAGGAAAACTGGGAACTGCCCGGCGGTATCCAGAAGCGGCTGCATCTTCTGGCACGGCGCATCGTGATCCCGCATCCGCGCGGTGGATTCATTGACGTGACTGCGCCCTTGCCACCGCACATGCTACAATCGTGGAATCTGCTCGGCCTCGAGGCCGATCGCTTCGATCCGATCGAGAACGCGCCGGAGGAGTGATCACGCGAGGGTGATCCTCTTGCTGCCGCTGTCCGGGATAACGATATGATCGTGATGAAGAGAACCACATTCGCAATCGTGCTCGCGCTGTCGGCGCTGGCGTCCGGCGTCGCGCAGGCGCAGCTCTATCCGCCGGGCGGCGTCGGCGCGCAGCCTGTCATTCCGTTCCCGGTCGCACCGCCGGCGCCTCCGCCGCCGCCGATTGTGGTGCCGACCGTACCGCAGATGAATTCGCCGCCGCCGTTCGCGCTGCAGAACACCACGCCGGGCCGCGTCGTGCAGGACACGCCGCCGAAGCCAGTGTTGAAGCGTGACCGCCGTCCGTCATTCAGCGACCGCGTCGCGCGCTGTCTTGACGACGGCGCGGCGTGGGGGCTTAACCCAAATCAGCGCGCGGCCTATTCGCGCCAGTGCGCGAACCAGTAGAGTAGATGGATGCGCGAACTGTTCGATGAGGTTGCCGGCAAGTCACCGCTCGATCCGCGCGAGGCTTCGCGCAAGTCGTCGCGCACACCGCTGCGCAAGCGCTTCTACACCAGCGCGGGCGTTGCCGAAGGCCCCGATGGTTTTGGGGTCACGCTCGACGGCAAGCCGGTCCGCACGCCGGGGCGCAATCCGCTGGCTGCGCCGACGCGCGATCTCGCCGAGGCGATGGCGGCGGAGTGGGACGCCCAGACCGACGACATCGATCCGATGGCGATGCCGCTGACGCGCCTCGCCAACAGCGTGATTGATGGCGTCGCCGGAAATGTGCAGGCTGTGGCCGACGATGCTGCGAAATACTTCGAGACCGATCTTTTGTTCTACCGCGCCGGTTTTCCCGACGCGCTGATCGCGCGGCAGGCCGAACACTGGGACCCGGTGCTGCGCTGGGCCGCCGATGATCTTGGCGCGCATTTCATTCTCGCCGAGGGCGTAATCCATGTGGCGCAGCCGGAAACGGCCGTCGCCGCTGCGCGCAGTGCGCTGCCGACGGATGCGTGGCCGGTCGGCGCCTTCCATGTCGCAACCACACTGACCGGCTCGGCGCTGCTCGCGCTGGCGCTCAAACACGGCGTGCTGGATGCGGCGCAGGTCTGGGCGGCTGCCCATGTGGACGAGGACTGGAATCGCGAGAAGTGGGGCGCGGACGAGGAAGTCGACGCCCGGCGCGCATCGAAGTTCAGGGATTTCGAGGCCGCCGCGAAGGTATTGAAGGCGCTTCCTTAACGCATAAGCCTCTCCACGATGGTTTCGGTTAACGAGAGGTTTACGACGCTGGGCTAGCTTGGCGGCCGAACAAGGCCTCCATCATGTCGATCGCCATCAATCCCGTGTTTCCGGTTGTCGCTGCCCAGCCCGCGGCGGCGGTTGCGTTGCAGCCGGGCACCGTGATCGACGCGACCGTGCTCAAGCAGCTCGATGCCAATCTGGTCCGCATCGCGATTGCGAACCTGACTATCGAAGTGCTGTCCGAAGTGCCGTTGCAGCCGGGACAGTCGCTGCAACTGGCGGTGTCGCAGACGCCGCAGGGTGTGCGGCTTCAGATCGTGCCGGGCGAGGGCGCGGCGCCATCGAGCGTCTCCACACCATCATCCGCCGGTGCGGCCGCAAAGGCCGATACCGTCAGCGTGCCGAAAGCCGATGTGCCCGTGCAGGCCGCAGCCGCAGGCCGCGTGCTGACCAATCTTGAAGCGCTTGCGGTTTCGGCAGCAGTGCAGAGCGCCGCGGCGCGGCAGGGCAGCCTCTCGCCGCTGTTCGCAAATCTCGGCGTTGCGGCGTCATCGCCGACGCTGCCGCAAACGCTGCAACAGGCCGCGGCGCAACTGCTCGCGCAGCGCACGCCGCTTGGTGAGAATCTGACGGGCGACGCGCTGAAAACCGCATTCCGCAATTCCGGACTGTTCCTCGAGCAAAGTCTCGCATCATCGCAGACTTCCGGTGGCCCCGACCTCAAGGCCGCGCTGATTGTATTCCGCCAGACCGTCGCATCGTGGCTCGGCACGGCGGCAGCACAGGAGTCCGCAGCTGCGCCGCAGCCAGCCACTGTGCCGCCATCCGCGTCGCCGCCGCTCGCGCCGAACATGGAAGGTGATGTTTTGCTGCCGCAAGCCGCAGCGCGTATCTCCGAGGACGCGGCCGAACTCGATGGAAAAATTCGCATCTACGCGCCGAACGAACCGCTGCCGACGGCGGCGAACCGCGCAGCCGCAGCCAGCGCGGGGCTGACCGCATTGCAGGAAGTCTTGCAGGCATTTCCGAAAGGCGTCCAGGACGAGGTGGCGAAGCTTCTCAATGCGGAAACCCATGCAGGCGTCACCCGCATGCAGGTGGATGACGATGCGATTGCGCGCACCAATGTTCCGCCGCCGCCGTTTCGCGGCTCGGAAACCGCCGCGCAGTCCGTTGCGCTGCCATCGCTCGCGCCGGACGACGCGCCGGTCGCGGTCGCTCATCGCCTGATGGAGGATGCCGACGCTGCTTTGGCGCGGCAGACGCTGTTGCAGGCGGCCTCGTTGCCGCTGGATGTGCCCGGCGTCCGCAACGATCCGACCGTGCCGCGCTGGAATTTCGAGATTCCATTTGCGACACCACAGGGCACCGCAGTGGCGCAGTTTGAAATATCCCGCGACGGTGCTTCGAGCGAGGCGGAAGCGGCCAGCCGCGCCTGGCGGGCGCGGTTCTCGCTCGATGTCGAGCCGACCGGACCGGTGCATGCGCTGGTGTCATTGAGCCATGGAAGAACGTCGGTGCGGATGTGGGCCGAGCGGCCTGCCACTGCGGCGCAGCTCCGCATCAATGCGCCGCAACTGTCGCATGCGCTGCGCGAAGCAGCGCTTGAGCCGGGAGACATCGTGATCGGCGAGGGCGCGCCGCCCAAAGCTGCACCGCCGCCGGCAGGACATTTTCTGGATCGCGCGCTGTGAGCATCGATATCAAAAACCGTCTCGCGGTCGCGCTGCACTACGACAAGAAGGGTGCGCCGCGCGTCGTCGCCAAGGGCAAGGGCACGCTCGGCGAGAAGATCATCGAAATCGCCAAAGAGAACGACATTCCCATTCAGGAAAATGAAGTGCTGGCGGGCGCGCTGTCCAATGTCGAACTCGGCGACGAGATTCCCGCCGAGCTTTACAAGGGCGTCGCGGAGGTCCTGATTTTCGTCATGCGGCTGACGGGACGGTTGCGCTAACCGAAGTTAGCACAGAAGCTTACGCATTCGACGCATGCTTCGCGCGCCACTTCGGACCCGGACCGCGCATATAGTGGTCCTCCGGGCGATACCGTGTGGCAAATCGGCCGCCCAACAGCAGGGCTGCAAACAGCTGGCTGAAAAATTTCATGTCCGCACCTATCGAGCGTTCAAGGGAAACAGGTGCGCTGTCAGTCATAGGAAATCGAGATCGTTCGCCGCCCGAAGTTATGTGTTTTCTATATAAAGGGATGTCCGGATGGTATTCGGTGCCGCATGAATTCGGCCCCGCTCGTCAAACCGATTTACGACTGCCGCCCTAGTAAGGGCGTGATTTTTTCGGAACACGTTCCGGCCTTCGAAATCATGCCTTCAGGAGCCTCCCTTGCTGTCCCGCCGTCATGTCTTGTCGCTTGCCGCCGCTGCGGCCGTTATCCCCGTACCTGCGTTCGCCACGGGCGTGCCGCGATATGAAGTCCGCAAGAATTTGCAGAAGTATTTCAACGACGACGGCACCGTTGGCGCTTTCGCGGCATTCCGGGCCGACGATCAGCAGGTGATCGCCAGCGACAATTCCCGCGCCCGCGAGGCTGTCCTTCCGGCGTCCAGCTTCAAGATTGCCAATTCCGTCATTGCGCTGGAAACCGGCGTCGTCACCGATCCGGACAAGGACATCTTCAAGTGGGATGGCGTGACGCGCAGCATTCCCGAATGGAACAAGGACCACACCTTGCGCACCGCCATCGCGGCCTCTGTGGTGCCGGTCTACCAGCAGATCGCGCGGCGCATCGGCGCGAAGCGGATGCAGACGTATGTCGATGCGTTCGAGTACGGCAACCGCAACATCGGCGGCGGCATCGATCGCTTCTGGCTGACGGGTGACCTGCGTATCTCGCCGCTGGAGCAGATCGCATTCGTGGACAAGCTGCGGCGGCGGACGCTGCCGGTGTCGAAGCGCGCGCAGGATTTGACTGCGGACATTCTGCCGGTGACGAAGGCGGGCGACAGCATCATCCGCGCCAAGACGGGCCTGATCGGCGTCGATGACAGGACAGCGGTCGAGGGTGTGAAGGCGAGCCTCGGCTGGCTGGTCGGCTGGGCCGAGAAGGGCCGTGCGCAGACCGTGTTCGCGCTGAACCTCGACATCCGCGAGGACAAGCACATCGCCAGCCGGATGAAGATCGCGCAGCAATGCCTCAGCGACATAGGAGCCATCTGACACTTTGTCCGGTTTTGCGCCCGCGCGAAACCGGCTAGGCTCGCGTCAATTCAAAAGAACAATGAGCCCAGGGAGTGAGTTGATGTCCTCTTCAGCAGCCGCGAAAATTGCGCCGACCTCGTCGTGGAAAGACCTCGCCACGCGCTATAACGCCGCGTGGAATGCCCACGACGTTGCAGCGATCATGGCGTTTCATGCCGACGACACCAGCTATCAGCGCCACGGCAGCCCGAAGGTCTACAAGGGCAAGGAGTCGGTCGCCGAGCAATTCGGCAAGGACATCTCCGGATTGCCGGGCATCAAGTTCGAGCCGGTCGCGCTCTACGGCAGCGACGATCATTTCGTCTCGGAATCGATTCTGACCGCGACCTCAGCCGACGGCAAGCCGGTGACCATGGAACTGGTCGACGTCATTACGCTCCGCGACGGCAAGGTGGTGCACAAGTCGAGCTACTTCGTTCAAAGCCGCCCGCCGAAGGCGTGAGGGTTTAGATCAATCGTGATTGTCCGCCACGGATCGCTTGGACTTGTTCAGCAGAGCAAGGGCAGCCCTGATCAGGACGATAATGCCGTAAGCGGCCAGGCAAAGAATCGAAACGAATAAGAAAAATCCTACGTCCTCAATAGGATATTTAGCGCCGTAAGACTTGTAAGTTCCTAGATAGACATGGCGCGATGTAGTGAACAGCGCAAGAGCGACGAGTATATGGAGAAAAAGGAAAGCATACGAAAATCCTCGGTTTCTAATAATAAACATCACCAGCACCGGGACAAAACTGGCGATCCAATCGGACCGATTGTACCAGCCGAAAATATGATAAATAATATATGCGCCTTCTATACTGATGATGATTGCCAACACCAGCGCGCAGATATTGAGAATGAGAGTCGTGCGTCCGCCTGTGAGGTTCATCGCATACCGGCTCAAATCGGAAATCAATAAAATCAAAGCCTGACTGAAAAGCCGTCGAATGGCTAGAGGCAGCCCTCAATCCTCCGCCGGCTTCCCCTTCACCTGTGCCGCCAGCACGGCCTTGGTCGCGGCGAGATCGACCAGCGGATAGGTGTCGAACCGGGCGGGGATGATGTCCGCCCATTCATTCAGAATCCGGTGCAGCACCTCGTTGCTCTCCACATCGAAGATCGCGACTGCGCCGCGCCCGACGCGCGGATAGATGTGCTTGCAGATGCCCTGCGCCTGGTACCTTTCCATCCACGGCCAGAAGCCCTGCCGCGCCTTGGCGACATCGGATGGCCGCTCGGGCCGCGGTTCGGAAATGACAAGAAACAGCATGGCGTGGCCTTTCGAGGCGAGGGGATTAGGCGTTGGCGTCCTTCCCGATCCGCCCCAGATGGGTGAACGTAAATCCCGCGTCGTATTTCAGGCCGTAGCCGAGCGCGCGGTCGATCCCGATATGCGCGCACCAGATCAGCGACAGGTGCATCGCCAGCGCCGAGGGCATGACCATGGCGAAGATGCCGAGCAGCATCGGGATGATCGCCGCATGGGCGGCGTTGTAGGCGGCGGCTCCCGCGCGGGGACCGGCGAGATAGCCCAGAAAGCTCAGGTCCGGCGCCAGCAGCAGGATGGCGAACATCCACCAGGAGCCCTCGAAATAGCTGTAAAACACCATGCAGGCGGCGGCGAGCGCCGCGCCCTCCAGCCGCAGCAGGGTGCGGACCCCGCCGGTGGCGCCGCCTGGGGCCGGGGTCGTCGTAGTCTCGGTCATGGCTTGCGAATCCCTGTAAAGGACGCCTTTTAGCACGCGCCACGGGCCAGCCAGCCCCGCTATTTTTGACGCCGCCGGGCCATTTTCCCCCGCCCAAACAGCGTGCTAGAAAGCTGCCCAACCATCCAAGAACGGCGGCGTCCGCCGCCCGTGAAAACCGGGACGAAATCCATGAAGCACATCCTCGAAGCACTCGATCAACGCCGCGCGGGCGCAAAAAAGGGCGGCGGCGACAAGCGCATCGAGGCGCAGCACGCACGCGGCAAGCTGACCGCCCGCGAGCGCATCGAGTTGCTGCTCGATAAAGGCTCGTTCGAGGAGTTCGACATGTTCGTCGAGCATCGCTCGGTCGAGTTCGGCATGGACAAGACCAAGATCCCCGGCGACGGCGTCGTCACCGGCTGGGGCACGGTCAACGGCCGCACCACCTTCGTGTTCGCGAAAGACTTCACCGTGTTCGGCGGCTCGCTGTCCGAGACCCACGCGCTGAAGATCACCAAGCTTCAGGACATGGCGCTGAAGGCGCGGGCGCCGATCATCGGCCTCTATGACGCAGGCGGCGCGCGAATCCAGGAAGGCGTCGCGGCGCTGGCGGGTTACTCCTATGTGTTCCGCCGCAACGTGATCGCCTCGGGCGTCATCCCGCAGATCAGCGTCATCATGGGCCCGTGCGCGGGCGGCGACGTCTATTCGCCGGCGATGACCGATTTCATCTTCATGGTGAAGAACACCAGCTACATGTTCGTCACTGGCCCCGACGTCGTGAAGACCGTCACCAACGAAGTGGTCACCGCCGAAGAACTCGGCGGCGCGAGCGTGCACGCGACCAAGTCGTCGATCGCCGACGGCGCGTTCAGCGACGACGTCGAGACGCTGCTCCAGATGCGCCGGCTGCTGGACTTCCTGCCGAGCAACAACACCGACGGCGTGCCGGAGTGGCCGAGCTTCGACGACATCGAGCGCACCGAAGAGTCGCTCGACACCCTGATCCCGGCCAATCCGAACCAGCCCTACGACATCAAGGAACTGATCCTGAAAGTGGTGGACGAGGGCGACTTCTTCGAACTCGCCGATACGTTCGCCAAGAACATCGTCACCGGCTTCGGCCGCATCGCGGGCAAGACGGTGGGCTTCGTCGCCAACCAGCCGATGGTGCTGGCGGGCGTGCTCGACTCTGACGCCTCGCGCAAGGCCGCGCGCTTCGTCCGCTTCTGCGACGCCTTCAACATTCCGATCGTCACCTTCGTGGACGTGCCGGGCTTCCTGCCGGGCACCGCGCAGGAATACGGCGGGCTGATCAAGCACGGCGCGAAGCTGCTGTTCGCCTACAGCCAGTGCACCGTGCCGTTGGTGACCGTCATCACGCGCAAGGCCTACGGCGGCGCGTTCGACGTGATGGCCTCGAAGGAAATCGGCGCGGACATGAACTATGCCTGGCCGACCGCGCAGATCGCGGTGATGGGCGCGAAGGGCGCGGTGGAGATTATCTTCCGTCAGGACATCGGCGATGCGGAGAAGATCGCCGCGCGCACCAAGGAATACGAAGACCGCTTCCTGTCACCGTTCGTCGCCGCCGAGCGCGGCTACATCGACGACGTCATCATGCCGCACTCGACCCGCAAGCGCATCGCCCGCGCGCTGGCGATGCTCAAGGACAAGCACGTCGATGTGCCGATGAAGAAGCACGACAACATTCCGTTGTAGAGGGTGACGTTCTTTAGAGATGCCTGACGTCGCAACACTCCAGCTAACAGCTTACGCTACCCTCACTTTCGTTGGTGTGTGTATCGCAAGCGCGGCATTATTGTTTTCATACCGTCAAAATTTTGGCTGGAGTCCCATTGTCCTTGTTACCTCACATGGGCTCGGTGGGGTCGGCGGCGGGGAGGAGTTTATCGTTCATCTCGATTTTGAATTTTGGAACAGGCAGAAATACCCAATAGTTATTCGGAATGTTGAAGTAGGTTTTGGTGAACTTCGATTGCACGAAAAGCAAAGTCATACTGGTGAAATGCTGACGTGGAATACATTTCGGGGCAATGCGATATTCCGTGACGATATTCGGGTAAATCCATCGGATCAGCACCAGTTTAAATGTCGAGGCGCGTTTCCAAAACGGACGCTTGATGATCTTGACGTAACGGCAACTATATCAATTCTCTATTTCGATCCCGTGTCCAACAAAACCAACACAAAGATTGTCGCTTACCGCTACTCATTTTCTAGCGAAAGTTGAGAGCCATGCCCCACATCCTCGTTGTCCGCGCCATTGTCCCCGATGAATCGAAACGCGCTGCGTTCGATGCGTGGTATTCGCGCGAACATCTGCCTGACGCTGTAAAATCGTTCGGCTGCAAGCGCGCGTGGCGCTACTGGCTCGCCAACGATCCTGCCGTGCATCTGGCGATGTATGAATTCCCGGACCGCGCGTCGCTGGATGCTGCGGTCGGCGGGGAGGAAATGAAGCGCTTGATCCGCGATTTCGACCGCGACTGGCCGGATGTGAAGCGCACGCGCGACATCATGGTGCAGGCGGAGAGCTGGCCGGCCTAACCGCCTTTGTCATCACCGGACCCGGTTCCTGTGGCCGCGTCGTCATTGCGAGGAGCGTAGCGACGAAGCAATCCATCTTTAAGCGTGGATTGCTTCGCTGCGCTCGCAATGACGAAGAAGGGTTAAAGACGTGGATGGCCGGGCCAAGCCCGGCCATGACGGCTGTGGTTGCCGAAAGTGCCCGGCGAAAGCTTGACTTTCCTTTATCAAGAATATAATCCTATGTTACTTTTTACTTCCTCCGCGCTCATGACGCGGAGGGCAACGCGGCCGCCGCCCAGAACATTGGGCGCGGCTGGTGGAGCGCCGGGAGGCGCTGCGTTCGGACGGAAGGCTTCGCAAACCTCTCCGTTGCAGAACGCGCGCGCCTCGCGAGACGGATTCGCAACCCGTTTCGTCAAGGTTCGCGGACGAACCTCTCGCAAAGGTTCGTCATGAGGGGCCTCGCCAGCCCCTGGCGCCTCCCGGCGCTCCATTCTCGCGTTGCGCGAGGAGGAAACGGGACAGGGTGGTCCGCGCCCTCATGTGAAGCGGATGCTTTGGCGCGCATGGCGCCGCGATTGCAGCCGCGCCGGACTGTGCTACGCCTCCACCATGGAGCCCGCAGAATCAGTCCTCTTCTTCTTCGGATTGTTCGCCCTGGTCGCCGAGGCGATGACGGCGGCGCTGGCGGCCGGGCGGCGCAAGATGGACTGGTTCGGCGTCGCGATGCTGGGCTGCGTCACTGCGCTCGGCGGTGGTTCGCTGCGCGATGTGCTGCTCGGGCATTATCCGCTGCTGTGGGTGAAGTATCCTTCGCTGCTGTTTCTCACCGGAGGCGCGGCGCTGCTGACTATCGCGCTGGCGCGCGTGGTGCATCGCTTCCACATGCTCTTTCTGGTGCTGGACGCGATTGGCCTTGTCGTCTTCACGATCATCGGCTGCAACGTCGCCATGAGGATGGGCCATCCGCTGACAATTGTGGTGGTGGCGGGCATGATCACCGGATGCGCCGGCGGCGTGCTGCGCGACATTCTCTGCACCGAGGTGCCGCTGCTGTTCCGCAGCGAGCTTTACGCCAGCGTTTCGCTGATGACGGGCGCGATCTATGTCGCCGCCACGCATTTCGGCACCGAGCATGTCGCGGTGGTGATCGGCTCCGTCGCGTTCGGCCTGACGTTCCGCCTGCTGGCGATCCGCTACAAGTGGGAAATGCCGAAGTTCATCTACGAGCGGGAAGGGCCGCACTGAGCGCTGCGCTCAGGGGCATCTGGGTCGCCGCGGCATTTTGTTCCAGGAAACTATTGGGCAGGTTGCGCGTTTATGTGGCATGTCATCACGCAAACCTCCTCCCATGATCGTCCAGCCGCCTGCCGATGGCAGTTATCTGCCCCGGCAAATGGTGTCACGCGTCGAAGCGGTCGGGCCGAAGCAGCCGACGCCTCATGACAAGGCGATGTGTGCGAAGGCGCGGGGGGAAGCGCTGAAAAAACAACGCGAAGCGCTCGGCGCGTCCGTGGTCATCAAGACCGGCGCATTGCACCGCGATCGCGAAAAGACGTCGTGAAGTCCGCACACGTTTCTGTGCGAGCCCCATTCCGTCGAAATTCGTTCAAGTTTTCCGCATTCGCGCCGTCAGACCCGCCACGATCTGTATTGTGACACCAAGCAGCCAGCCAAACGCGAGCAACGACGACGTCGCCGTGGATGTATCGGCGTCGGTCACGATGGAATAGACCGCAATGAAAGCCGTCGTGGCTGCAAGGAAGGTTCCGGCCGAGCTCAGAAGCTCGACAGGATCGGTCGAGGGCGGATCTTCGACGGCGGACGTTGCGGTGCGGGTCAGATGCAGCCTCGCGGAGCGGTGAGGGGGGACATCGATCCCGAGATAGAAGCCGATGGCGCCGAGAATCATCAGAGCAAGACTCATGCTGACGGAACTCAGCGCATCGACGCGCGCGTTCGAAACATGCGCGGCCACGAACAGGCCGCATGACGCACCGGCCATGGACAGTCCGACGCGTTCGATGACGTGGGCGCACCGGCTGGTGCGGGAACGGAATGTACGGTGGGCGATGATGCTGTCTACCATCTTGTACCAACCACGGAACCGCGAAAGGTTCCTTCAGCATCGGGGAAAAATTGGCGTGGTCTGTTTAGGGCCGTCGCGCGCGTCCCGGAAGATACCCATTCGATACCTCCCGTTTGACAACCCGTTGTATAGGATTATATTCCGAGATGGTTACCAAGGTGACTTGCACACGGATGAGGGGAATGGCGATCGCGAGCGTGCAAAGAAAAACCCCGCCGGAGCGGGGTCTAAATGACGTAACCGAAGCGCTTAGCGCCAGCGGCAGCCGTAACGGGTCATGAACTGTCCGGGAGGGCAACGACGCACCACGGGCGGACGAACAACGACGGCCGGACGGACGACGACAACGCGGCCACGATTTGCACGGCAGCCGCCATACGGGCCGCGATGAAAGCCGGGACCGCAACCGCCCGCCACCTGAATCACGTCAGCACCGCCGCTCGAGGCGGGAGCCACAGGCATCGCGTTGGCTGTACCGAAACCGGCGACAGAAACTGCGAGGAGTGCTGCTGCGAACAATGTTTTCATGGATGTGTCCTTCCTTGGGGATGAAATCGCGGTGCGTTTCGGCTTCGGCCAGGGCTGGTCGCGCGAACCGAAATGATTCGCCGGCAGCGGGCCGGCGGACGAACATTATTCTCCCGAACATTGACGCAAGATGAACCGAATGTGGTCCGATTGGGAAACCTGAGACGGTTCAGTTTCCATTCATGCGCGCTGCTGAATTCTGCCATTCGGGCAGAACATCAGGAGGACGCAAGATGGATCGCCGCGTTTTTCTCAAGTTCGCATTCGGATTGGCGGCAGCGGGCGTAGCTGCTGCATCGGCTGCGCGCGCCGCGCCGCTCACGCCGCAGCCAATTGCCGGCAATCCGATCGAACCCGATCAGCTTCCGCAAAATGCCGTCGCCAACGATGACGATCTGAATGAAGCGCAGATCGAGCAGGTCAGGTGGGGACGCCGCCGCGGCTGGGGCCGTCGCAGGTGGGGATGGCGCCGCCGCCGTTACTGGGGATTCCGCCGCCGCAGGTATTGGCGCCGCCGAAGATATTGGGGATGGCGTCGCCGCCATCGCTTTTATCGCCGTCGGTATTGGCGTCGCCGCTACTGGTGACGAGGTACCGCATCGTTCGATGAGCGCAAGACAATGCGCTCTGTTGTGAGCGAGGAGGGAACCATCAAGTTCACACGACGTTCATTGTCTCCGCGAGATGTTTGCTCCGTTGCAATCTCGCTTCACCAGGAGAAATGAAGAAATGGAACGTCGTGATTTCCTGAAATTTGCGTTCGGCTTTGCCGCCGGCGCTGGAGCCATCGCCGCCGCTGCATCCGCAGCGAGCGCTGCTCCGATGCTGGCCCCGCATCAGGATTTGATGAATGGCCCGAAGCCCGAGCCGGACGCCGCCGCGCAGCCCGCGGTTGCAGATCAGGATGATCTCGCACGTGGCGAACTGGAGCAGGTCCGCTACCATCACAGGCATCATCGGCACCGGCACCATCACCGCCGTCACTGGCATCGCCGGCGTCATTGGCATCACCGCCGCTGGTAATCGGCGGTTGAGTTCACGGGCCCCGGCTTCAACGAGCCGGGGTTTCGTTTTTTCCCGGCGGCAACCCAGCGGACAGCATCGCCTGAATGGACGTGCCGTCGATGCCATCGTTATGCGATGACGTGACCTCTCAGAGCTTCGGGGCGTTGCCGAGCGGGGTCTTGTTGAGGGCTTCGTTCTTCTCGGCGGCAAACGCATCCGCATCGATCTTTGCGGCGCTGATGATCTGCTTGAAATCGATCAGCGTGAATTCAGCCTTGCTGACGCGATCCGGGGTAATGCCGGAACTGATTTCGACGGAGACCAGCGCATCGCAATTCGCGGCCTTGGCCTCGGTGACAAGCTTGTCGAGCGTCTTTTCCAGCGCTTGCACGCGCTTCAGTTCCGCGACGCAGCTGCCGCGGCCGTTGGCATCGTTGAGCGCGACAGCGACCTTCGGATTGAGCGGTGCGTTGAGCGCTTCGAGCGCGGTGGCAGGGGTATACTTCTGCTTCACCGACATCAGCTTGCCGGCCTTGTAGAAGTAGTACATACGCCCGTCGCCGATCGCTGTTGGAGCACCGTATTTCGCGGTCACGCGCTCGATCATCTCGGCCTTCGACGGCTGCTTCTCGCTGGAAAAGCCGAGCAGGCGCGAGATGTAATAGGCGCGGTTGGCGCTTGCGGGAGATGAGAAAACAGCCAGCATCGATTCACCCGGATGGGTGCTGGTGGGGGCGAGGGTGAACTTCATCGCGGTGACATAGGTCACGTTGGTGCCGCCGAACTTCTGCTGCGCTGTCTCCGGTTTCACGCCCGGGAGATCTTTCAGATAGGATTCAAAGATCGGCGCGGCCTTGCTGCCTTCGGTCGCGCTGGACAGGCCGACAACGTCAGGCTGGAGCTTTGCGGAAAACGCAGTTTCGGGAGATTTCGGCTTGATTTCGTACGCCCAGCCGGTCGCCGGAACGGTAACCGAAGACAGCACGGCAAATGCGATTAACCCACTGCGAAACATGGAACACCCTGTCGGAAATTCGGGACATCAAAAGCGCAAAAAGCGCGGCGAATTACGCCAATTTTTGCTCAAGTCTGTCAACTGCGGATTGTTGCATTAATCGCCCGGAGCGCCGAACAAGGCGTTAAAGCGGGCGGTGCCCTTCGGCGAAAAAGATACGATACGGTTGCCTTTTTCGCGCTTCGCCCAGTTGAGCTGGTAGAATCGCGACAGCATCGCCGCACCCAGCGACCCGGCGAGATGACTGCGCCGTACGCTCCAGTCGAGACAGGTCTTGCACAGCGGACGGCGGCTGCCGCCGAGTGCGGACAGGTCGATGCCGAAATCGGCGACGAAGCGCTCGCCCTGGGATGTCAGCGTCACGCTGCCCTTGTGCGCGCGCAGCAGCTTCTTTTCAGTCATGGCGTCGAGCATCTGGACGCCGAAATCGCCGGCGAGATGGTCGTAGCAAACACGGGCGCGACGCAGCCCCGGATCTGCAGGGCCGGTCCTGACGCGCAGATGGCCCGCCCGCGCGGCGAGGCCCATCAGGCCCTCCAGAACGGCTGCGACATCGGCACCTGAGAGACGGAAGTAACGGTGGCGGCCCTGCTTCTCGGGCACAACGAGGTGACCAGCTTCGAGTTTGGCGAGATGTGAACTCGCAGTCTGCGGCGTGATGCCGGCTTCCTGTGCCAGTTCGGTCGCGGTGAGGGCGCGGCCACTCATCAGTGCCGTCAGCATGTTCGATCGCGCCGGATCGCCGACAAGCGAGGCGATCACGGCCATGTCCGGTCCTGCTTTCATACTTCGATCTTAATCGAAGCATTTGCGGCGGGCAACGGGATAGCTTGCGATCCAGTCAGGGAGCGCTCTAATGACAATTACCGTTTTCATCCGCTACCAGCTTGATCCGTTCAAGCGGCATCTGTTCGAGGCCTATGCACAGCGCTGGCTCGCCATTATTCCGAAGTGCGGCGGCGATCTGCTCGGCTACTGGATGCCGCACGAGGGGACCGACAATATTGCATTCGGGCTGATCTCGTTTGCCAGTCTGGCGGATTACGAAGCCTATCGCGCGCGGCTCAAGTCGGATGACGAAGGCGTCGCGAACTTCAATTTCGCGCAGGAGCACAAGTTCATCCTCTCGGAGGAGAGGACCTTTCTGCGGCAGGTGCAGAACTGACACCACACCAGTCCGATTGATTTCAACTGACATCAGCGGCATCGTTCGCCGCAGCGTCAAAAGACATCGAAACAAACTCGCTGGGAGAACAACGAATGCCGATTTCAATTGCGCAGAAGCGTGCCGAGTTCAGGAAACTTCACGAGAGCGGGTGTTTCGTCTTGCCCAACCCATGGGATGTCGGCAGCGCGCGTCTACTTGCCGGCATGGGGTTCAAGGCGCTGGCGTCGACGAGTTCGGGCTTTGCGTGGTCAACCGGGAGGCCGGACAATGATCTGCCGGTGGAGCAGGTTCTGGATCATCTCAAAATGATCAACGACGCGACGGATTTGCCTTTGAACGCCGATTTCGAGGCCGGTTTTGCGGATGATCCGGCCGACGTGGCCGCCAACGTCACGCGCGGGGTTGCAACGGGGGTCGCGGGATTGTCGATCGAGGATTCCACTGGCGACGCGAAGCAGCCGCTTTACGAAATGAAACTGGCCGTGGAGCGCATGCAGGCTGCGCGTGCCGCAATCGACGCGACAAAGCAAGACGTTATGCTGATCGGGCGTTGTGAGAGTTTTCTGATCGGCCAACCCGATCTCAATGCGACCATCGCGCGCCTGACGGCCTATGCGGAGGCGGGCGCGGATTGTCTCTACGCACCCGGTATCAAGACCAAAGACCAGATTGTCGCTGTCGTCAAAGCCGTGGCGCCGAAGCCGGTCAACTTGCTGATGGGTGCACCGGGCATGTCTGTCGCGGAGATTGCTGACCTCGGCGTTCGTCGCATCAGTGTCGGCGGCGCGATGGCGCGCGCAGCGTGGGGAGCATTTCTGCGCGCGTCACGCGATATCGCGCAGAACGGGTCGTTTGCCGAATTCGCCCACGCCGTTTCCTATGCCGAGATCAACGGCATGTTCGGCGGTGAGCCGTTTTAGCCGCAAACGAAAACGGCGGGCATCACCGCGGTAATGCTCGCCGTTGCCGCTGGAATTGTTGCGGTTAATTGCTCGTAGATGGCGCGCTAGCCGGAGCCGAATTGTTCTGCGGTGCTGCGGGTGCCGGAGGATTCGCCGCTGGTGGGGCAGGCTCTGCCGGGCGCATTGCCGAGCCGGTGGTCTGGCCAGCCGGAGCGCGAGGCGCCTGGGCTGTCCCGCCGCCTGACGGTGCGGCGGGTGCCGTCTGCGCGGTCGGTGTCGTCTCGGGCGATGTGCTGGAATTATTCAGTCCATAGAATACAACGCCAAGTATGGCGACGAGCGCGATCGCGAAGAGCGCAATACGTCCGCCGCTCGCAGGACCTTCCGCCAGTTCCGGATCTGCCTGCAGCTCGTTATCCAGTTGCTCTGACCGGCGACGAAGCACTTCATCGTTCGTGGCCGCAGCATAAGGATCGTTGGGATTACGCTCGATTGCCATGGTCGTTTTCTCCAGTGGTTTATCTTTGAAGACAATCTCTGGATGGCTCAGACGTTCCAACGCGCCGTCCTGCGGGGGCGAGGAACCGCCGGCAGCTACTTTACCCCGGAACCGGTTGTCTGGTTTGTGGTCCAGGCAGGCGCGCTGGTGGTCTCGTGCGGCGTAGGATTCATCCGTGCAAGAACGACTGCGAACACAACAAGAAGCGCAATACCAATCAGCGCTTTGACGGGTTTGCCTTGCTGGTTCTCGAACTCGTCCGTTGCTGACCGCTCGTCATAGACGCTTTTCTTGCCGTCGGATGACCAATCGTTTCCTGACGTGAGGGTCATGGTTTTCGTCCTCCTTGAGGATGCACCCGTTGAAATCGGGTTGTGGTCAGGGCGATGGGCAACGGTTCTGCGGCGAGAACCGTTCCGGCGGAGCGTTGCATGGAGCGAGGGGCAGCATTGCGGGGGAGCCGGCCGTACCGCAGCGGTCCGAACAGGGGCGTTTCCACCCGGAAGTCGTTCGCAATGTCCTTTCGGCCATGGGCAGACACGCGACACAACAGGTCTGGAAGGAGGCGAAAACCAGCCTAAAATTGCGTTTGAAAACAAAGGTCTGATGAATGCGATTTCTTTTGTGCAGGAAACGAAAAGCGACATAGACTGGTTCTAAGTAGACTCGTCACAGCGCAACAAGAGCCCGGCAAAGAGGCAAACGAATATGGGAATCAACCAAGGGCCGATCAGCCTCGACCAGAAATATACGCAGGCATCGGGACATGTTTTCCTTACCGGCATTCAGGCGCTGGTCCGGCTGCCGATGGCGCAGGTCAGGCGCGACCGCGCAGCGGGGCTGAACACCGCAGCATTTGTCTCCGGGTACCGCGGGTCACCGCTCGGCGGCTACGACCAGCAGCTTGTCGCCGCGCGCAAGCATCTCGAACAGTACAACGTGAAATTCCAGCCGGGGGTCAACGAGGACCTCGCCGCCACGGCGATCTGGGGTTCGCAGCAGCTCAATCTCTCGCCCGGCGCCAAATACGATGGCATTACCGGGATCTGGTATGGCAAGGGCCCCGGTGTCGATCGTTGCGGGGACGTCTTCCGCCACGGCAACGCAGCAGGTTCGGCCAGGAACGGCGGCGTGCTCTGTCTCGCCGGTGACGATCACGGCGCGAAGTCATCGACGGTGCCGCATCAGTCGGACCACGCTTTCATCTCCGCGCTGATGCCGTATCTCTATCCATCGAGCATCCACGAGATGATCGAGATGGGACTGCTCGGCATCGCCATGTCGCGCTATTCCGGCTGCTGGGTTGGCATGAAGGTCATCACCGAGACGGTGGAGACCACGGCGGAAATCGATCTCACAAATGAACTGACGCCGTTCATCATTCCTCCTGATTTCGAGATGCCGCCGGGCGGCCTCAATCTGCGCTGGCCGGACGACCGCTACGCGCAGGACAAGCGGCTGCAGGATTACAAGGGTTTTGCTGCTGTCGCCTTTGCACGTGCCAACAAGATCAATCGCGTGACAATGGATTCGCCGAACGCGCGGTTCGGCATCATGGCGTCGGGCAAGAGCTATGAAGACATTCGCCAGGCGCTGCGTGAACTCGGGATTACGCCGGAGGTGGCGGCAAAAATTGGTCTGCGGCTTTATAAAATCGGCATGCCGTGGCCGCTGGAGCCGGAAGGCGTGCGCGCCTTCGCCGTCGGTCTCGAGGAAATCTTCATCGTCGAGGAACGCCGCGAGATCGTCGAAAACCAGGTCAAGCAGGAGCTGTTCAACTGGCGCGACGATGTGCGCCCGCGCATCATCGGCAAGATGGACAATCACGACAAGCGCTTCCTGCCGTTCGCAGAAGAGCTTAGCGTTGCCTCGCTGGCAAGTTCGCTGACCGAGCGACTGCTGCAACTCGATCTCAATCCTGAAATCGTCGCGATGCTCCGTGCCAAGGCCGATTGGTTCAATGGCCGGCAGGCAACGCAGGTTCAGGCGGTCGCGCCGGTGACGCGCACCCCGTATTTCTGCTCGGGCTGTCCGCACAACACATCAACTAAGGTGCCGGAAGGCAGCCGTGCGATGGCCGGTATCGGCTGTCACTTCATGGCGTTGTGGATGGACCGCAACACGGAGACCTTCACGCACATGGGCGGCGAGGGCGTGCCGTGGGTCGGCATCGCGCCGTTCACCAACGAGAAGCACGTTTTCGTCAATCTCGGCGACGGCACTTACTTCCATTCCGGCAGCCTCGCGATCCGGCAGGCGGTCGCGTCCAAGGCCAACATCACCTACAAAATTCTTTACAACGACGCGACGGCCATGACCGGCGGCCAGCATGTCGACGGCGAGCTTTCGCCGCAGCAGGTGACGTTCCAGCTTCACAGCGAAGGTATCCGCGACATTTATCTTGTGTCGGAAAATCCCGAAGCCTATCCGGCGTCCGACATCGCGCCCGGCACCAAGGTCGCGCACCGCGATCAGCTCGACGAAGTCCAGCGCACGCTGCGCGAGACGCCGGGTTGCTCGGCGATCGTGTTCGTGCAGACCTGCGCCGCCGAAAAACGCCGCCGCCGCAAGCGCGGATTGATGGAAGACCCGTCAAAGCGGGTCGTCATTAATGCCGCGGTCTGCGAAGGGTGCGGCGACTGCTCGGTGCAGTCGAACTGCATCTCGGTGGAGCCGCTGGAAACCGAGATGGGGCGCAAGCGCACCATCAACCAGTCGACCTGCAACAAGGACTATTCCTGCGTAAAGGGCTTCTGCCCGTCGTTCGTCACCATCGACGGTGGCACACTGCGCAAGCGTGCGCCGGTCGATATCGGCAATATCGGCGAATTGCCCGCGCCGGCCTCAGTGCCATCGCTGGACCGGCCATACAATGTTGCTGTCGGCGGCGTCGGTGGCACCGGTGTGCTGACCATCGGCGCGCTGCTTGGCATGGCCGCGCATATCGAAGGCAAGGCCAGCATGATCCTCGACATGTCGGGGCTTGCGCAGAAGGGCGGCGCAGTGCTGAGCCATGTCCGGCTGTCCAGGAATACAGCGGACGTGACCTGCTCGCGCATTGTCACCGGTACCGCCGATCTGCTGATCGCGGCCGATGAAGTGGTGGCCGTTGCCAAGGAGACGATCACGCTCGCGGAGTCGTCGCGCACCTATGGCGTCATCAATACCCATCTCATTCCGATCGCGGATTTCATCCAGAACCGCGATTTCGATTTCCAGCGCGGCAAGGTCAATCGCGTGCTGGAGAATGCGTTGCGCAAGGATTCGGCATTCCTCGACTTCACCAAACCCGCCGAGACGCTGCTGGGCGACTCGATCGCAACCAACATGATGATGCTGGGATACGCCTATCAGAAGGGCTTGCTGCCGGTTGGCGCCGAGGCCATCGAACAGGCGATCGAACTGAATGGCGTGTCGGTCAAGATGAACACGCAGGCGTTCCGCCTCGGCCGCCTCGCGGCCCATGATCCTGCGAAGCTTGCGGCCATGATGAAGGGCGACGAGCCAGAGGCGCCAAAGACGCTCGACCAGATGACGCTGGACGAGATCATTGCGCACCGGACGCAGTTGCTGACCGATTATCAGAACGCGGCCTATGCCGCCCGGTATCGCAGTCTCGTCGATCAGGTGAGGAAGGTAGCGTTCGACGGCGGCTACGGCGAAGCGCTGCCGCGCGCCGTTGCGATCAACTATGCGAAGTTACTCGCTTACAAAGATGAGTACGAGGTCGCGCGGCTCTATACCGACGGTCGCTTCGCGGAGAGCATTCGCAAGCAGTTCGACGGCAATTTCAAGCTGAGTTTCAATCTCGCGCCGCCGATATTGAGCACTGGCACCGATGCATTGGGCCGTCCGCGCAAGCGGGCCTTCGGTCCCTGGATGATGAGCGCATTCGGGGTGCTGGCGAAGTTCCGCTTCCTGCGCGGCACGCTGTTCGATCCGTTCGGCTACAGCGAGGACCGCAAACTCGAGCGCGATCTGATCAAGGGGTACGAGCAGGATGTGGTGACGGCGGTGAAGCTGCTGTCGCCGAAGACGCATGACATCGCAGTCGAGTTGCTGTCGCTGCCGGATCAGATCCGGGGCTATGGCCCGGTCAAGGAAGCGTCGATCGCAAAAGCGAAGGCGCGATACGAACAGCTTGCCAAGGACCTTGTCAATCCGCCGCCGATGATCGAGCCCCAGATCGCGGCGGAATAGAACGCTCGTTCGCACGGCGAAACTCAAGATGCTTGCCAAGCGCCGCTTGGCGGGTCAGAAAATCCGCTGAGTTGAAGCAGCGGAGATGACTTTGAGCATCAAGGGAAAAGCCTATATCGCCGGGATTTACGAACATCCCACCCGGCATGCGCCGGATAAGTCCACGGCGCAACTTCACGCCGAATGCGCCAGGGGAGCGCTGGAAGATGCCGGCCTGACAAAGGCCGACGTCGACGGCTATTTCTGCGCCGGAGATGCGCCCGGCGGCGTGATGCCGATGGCCGATTATCTTGGCCTCAAGCTGCGTCATCTGGATTCGACCGAAACCGGCGGATGCTCTTACATCATCGCGCTCGGGCATGCGGCCGAGGCGATCGCAGCCGGAAAATGTTCCGTGGCGCTGATCACTCTGGCCGGAAAGCCGCGCACTGGCCCGATGCCGCCGCGCGCCGCCGGTCCCGAGATTGATTTCGAGGCGGCTTACGGAGCGACTACCCACAATGCTTACGGCATGTGCGCCATGCGTCATATGCATGAGTTTGGCACCACCAGCGAACAACTCGCCTGGGTGAAGGTCGCGGCCTCGCATCACGCGCAATACAATCCGCACGCGATGCTGCGCGATGTCGTCACTGTGGAAGACGTTATCAACTCGCCGCTGATTTCCGATCCGTTGCACCGGCTGGACTGCTGCGTCGTCTCCGACGGCGGCGGTGCGCTGATCGTGACCACGCCGGAGATTGCGAAGTCGCTGAAGCGGCCGCTGGTGCGGCTGACCGGCCATGGCGAATCCCTGAAAGGCCCGAACGGCGGCCGCAAGCTCGACCTGACCTATTCCGCGGGTGTGTGGAGCGGTCCTCCGGCCTTCGCTGAAGCAGGGGTGACGCCGAAGGACATCAAGTACGCTTCGATCTATGACAGCTTCACCATCACCGTGGTGATCCAGCTCGAGGATCTCGGCTTCTGCGCGAAGGGGCAGGGCGGCAAGTTCGTCGCCGATGGCAATCTGATCTCCGGCGTCGGCAAGCTGCCATGGAACACCGACGGCGGCGGACTGTGCAACAACCATCCGATCAACCGTGGCGGCATCACCAAGATCATCGAGGCGGTGCGGCAGTTGCGTGGCGAAGCGCATCCGAAGGTTCAGGTTCCGAATTGCGATCTCGCGCTGGTGCACGGCACCGGCGGATTACTCGGAGTGCGTCATGCGGCTTCGACAGCTATTCTGGAGCGCGTGTGATGACCGACAAACCGAAGTATCCAGCGCCCACGGGCAATCCGGAAACGGCGCATTTCTGGGACGCCGCCAGGGAAGGCAAGTTCCTGATCAAGCGCTGCACTGCGTGCGGCGAGCCGCATTATTTCCCGCGCTCGATTTGCCCGGTGTGCTTCTCCGACCAGACGGTGTGGGAAGAGAGCAAGGGCGAGGGCGTGATTTATAGCTACAGCCTGATGCGCAAGTCGCCGACCGGGCCCTATGCCATCGGCTATGTCACGCTCGACGAGGGACCGTCGCTGCTGACCAATTTCGTGGACTGCGATCTGGCGACGCTGAAAATCGGTCAGCGCGTGAAGGTCGTGTTCAAGCCGACGGACGGCGCGCCGCTGCCGTTCTTCACACCCGTCGCATAGCAAGAGCAACAGCGAGGAAACATGCCGATCAAGTACGATGAGGTGATGGCGCTCAAGAACGTCGGCCAGAAGTATTCATGGACCGACCGCGAAGTCATGCTTTATGCCTATGGCATCGGCATGGGCGCCGATCCGATGGACGAGAAGGAATTGTCCTTCGTCAATGAAGGGTATTATACGCCGCGCGAATTGAAGGTGGTTCCGACTTACGCGTCGGTTGCCGCGTGGGGGGCAAGCGCAGGTCCCATCGATGTTAACCGCGTCATGGTGGTCGATGGCGAGCGTGACATCACCTTCCACAAGCCGTTGCCGGTTACGGCGAACATTACCGCGGATTCCAGCATCCTTGGCGTGTTCGACAAGGGCAAGGACAAGGGCGCGGTGATACTGCGCAAGACCGTGCTCAAGAACGAGAAGGGCGAGGATCTCGCCACGCTGATCGCTTCGCAGTTCGCGCGCGGCGATGGCGGCTTTGGCGGCCCGGCGGACGGTCAGCCCGAACCGCATGCGATCCCGAAGCGTGCACCGGACATGACGGTCGATATTTCGACGCGGCCCGATCAGGCGCTGATCTACCGGCTTTGCGGGGACCGCAATCCGCTGCACTCCGATCCCGAGTTTGCGAAGAAGGCGGGATTCGATCGTCCGATCCTGCACGGCATGTGCACCTATGGCCTGAGCTGCCGCGCGGTGCTCCAGACCTATGCGGACTACGATCCGGCTGCATTCAGGCAACATGTCACGCGCTTCTCGTCGCCGGTGTTTCCGGGAGAGACGGTGTCATTCGACCTGTGGAAGGACGGCAACGTTATCTCGCTCGAAGGGCGCGTGAAAAGCCGCAATGTCACCGTTATCAAGAACGGAAAAACCGTTCTCGCCTGAAGCAAGAAAAAGCGGGAGGACTCGATGGGTTTGCTCGACGGCAAGGTTGCGATCATCACCGGCGCAGGCGGTGGTCTGGGCGAGGCCTATGCCAAGCTGTTTGCCCGCGAGGGCGCTGCGGTGGTCGTCAACGATCTCGGCGGGCCGCGTGACGGCAGCGGCGCCGACAAGTCGATGGCGCAGAAGGTCGTCGATGGCATCAAGTCCGAAGGCGGGAAAGCCATCGCGAATGGTTCGGATATTTCGACGATGGCGGGTGGTCAGTCGGTGTTCGACGATGCGATCAGGCATTTCGGTCGCGCGGATATTCTGGTCAACAATGCCGGAATTCTGCGCGACGGCACATTCGCCAAGATGACGGAGGAGAACTGGGACAAGGTGATGACGGTGCATCTGAAAGGCACCTTCTGCGTCACTCTGCCGGTCTTCAAATGGATGAAGGACAACGGCGGCGGCGTCATCGTCAATACGTCATCGACCTCCGGGCTTTTCGGGAATTTCGGCCAGAGCAATTATGGTGCGGCCAAGGGCGGTATCTTCGGCCTGTCCAATGTGCTGACGGATGAGGGACGCAAGTACAATATCCGCGTCTGGACGCTGGCGCCGGGCGCTCTGACCCGCATGACAGCGGATCTGCAGCGCTACATCGACAATCCGGGGGCCGCCATGGGGCCTGACGAGATTGCGCCGGCGGTGCTTTACATGGTGAGTTCCCTGTCCGGCGAGCAGACCGGAAAGGTGTTGGGCGTTTCCGGCCCGCGAGGTATCCGGGAGATAAAACTCCTGGAGCGGGAGGGGTGGAAGCCCGGCGGCCCGTGGAAACCGCAGGACATTGCGGCCCATGCAAGCGAGATTTTTTTCGACGAAGGCGTTAGAATTGTGCCGCGCAGCTACTGACACAAAAACAAGAAAGCAGTCCTCCTCTCATGAAACTAACTCACGAAGCGAGCGGTACGTTCGCCATCGCACCAACCCCGTTTTTCGACGACGGCCGCATCGATTATGAGTCGATTGACCGCCTGACCGATTTCTATGGGGAAGTCGGCTGCAACGGCGTGACGGTCCTCGGTATCCTCGGTGAGGCGCCCAAACTCGAAGGCAATGAATCCATCGACGTTGCGACGCGCTTCATCAAGCGGGCCAAGGACAAGCAGATTATCGTGGGCGTGTCCGCACCGGGTTTCGCACAGATGCGTACACTGGCGCGCGCATCCATGGATGCCGGCGCTGCGGCAGTCATGATCGCGCCGCCGACCCATCTGCGCACCGATGAGCAAATTCTCGGATATTTCCGGCAGGCGAGTGAGGCCATCGGCAGCGATGTGCCGTGGGTGTTGCAGGACTATCCGTTGACGTTGACTGTCGTCATGACGCCATCGGTGATCCGCAAGATCGTCATGGACATCCCATCCTGCGTGATGCTCAAGCACGAGGATTGGCCGGGGCTGGAAAAGATCTCGGCGCTGCGCGGTTTCCAGAAGGACGGCTCGCTGCGGCCGTTGTCGATTTTGGTGGGCAACGGCGGACTGTTCCTCGACTTCGAGATGGAGCGGGGTGTCGATGGCGCCATGACCGGCTACGCGTTTCCGGACCTGCTGGTGGATGTCGTCAACCTGTCGAAGGCCGGCAAGCGCGATGCCGCGCACGATCTGTTCGATGCGCATCTGCCGCTGATCCGTTACGAGCAGCAGCCGGGCGTCGGCCTTGCGGTTCGCAAGTACGTCCTGAAGAAGCGTGGCAAGATCGCGTCGGACGCCCAGCGCAAGCCGGGATCGAGCATGAGCGCGCTGGCGCGAAGTGAAGTGGACTATCTTCTGTCGCGCGTGGGGCGCATCGACAAACGGGCCAACATCTGATGAGCAGCGGCAGCAAGAGCGTTCCGGATCCATCGAAGGCGCTGCGGACCGCGTCCACAGTGCTCCTGTTGCGGGAAGCGGCCGGCGGCATGGAAATCTTCATGGTGCAACGGAATCGCCAGATCGAGTTCAGCTCCGGCGCGCTGGTGTTTCCGGGCGGCAGCATGGACCCAGATGATCGGGAGATCGCGGCCGATCCGGCGCTGGTTGCTGATCGCGGCGGTCTCGACATCGAGACCGCGGCCATTCGGATCGGCGGCATTCGTGAAACATTCGAGGAAAGCGGAATCCTTCTGGCACGTCAGCGCGGATCGGCATCGCTGGTCACCGCGGCGAAGGCTGCGGAACTCGGTTCGCACCGCGAGGCGCTCGATGAGGGCAAGCTGCGTTTCGCCGACATTCTTCGCCAGCATGATCTCGTTCCCGCCATCGATCTGCTGGCGCTCTTCGCGCACTGGATCACGCCGGTGAATCTGCCGAAGCGTTTCGACACGCATTTCCTGCTGGCGCTCGCGCCGCCGGATCAGATCGGCAAGCACGACGGAAGGGAATCCGTGGATTCCGTCTGGCTGTCGCCGAAGGCCGCGCTCGAAGCCGCCGAGTCCGGACGTTACAATCTTCCGTTTCCGACCATCCGCAACCTGATCAAGCTCGACAAGCTGGGCACCGCGCAGGCGGCGATGGACCACGCCCGCACGATGTCTGTCGTGACCGTGGTGCCCGAGATCAGCCGCAATGCGGACGGAACCACGCGCCTGCGCATTCCGCTTGAGGCAGGATATGACGGCGATGTCTTCGACGTCGCGCGGCCCTGAGGCAAGCCTTCTGGCGGCCCGTATCGACTTTTGTCGGGCGGCGGGTGTTGTTCTGGTATGACTGCATTTCCGCCACGCCGCATCGTGTGCCTCACCGAAGAGACGGTTGAGACGCTCTATCTGATCGGCGAGCAGGATCGCATTGTCGGCGTGTCGGGATACGCGGTGCGGCCACCGCAGGTGCGGCGCGAGAAGCCGCGCGTCTCGGCGTTCATATCAGCCGACGTCCCGAAGATACTCGCGCTCCACCCCGATCTGGTTCTGGCATTCTCGGATTTGCAGGCCGATATCGTCGCCGAGCTGGTGCGGGCAGGGGTTGCGGTCCACGTCTTCAATCAGCGCGACGTCGCCGGCATTCTGGCAATGATCCGCACGCTCGGTGGACTGATCGGGGCAGCGAAAAAGGCGGACGCGCTCGCATCGCAGTTCGAGCGGCGGCTCGCCGGGGTCGCCGCGATCGAAGGCGCGAGACGGATACGTCCCAAAGTCTATTTCGAGGAATGGGACGATCCCCTGATTAGCGGCATCGGCTGGGTCTCGGAACTGATTTCCATCGCCGGCGGCGAAGATGTGTTTCCGCATCTTGCCAAGGCAAAGTCTGCGAAGGACCGCATCGTTGCGCCCGAGGCTGTGATCGCAGCCAATCCGGATGTGATCCTTGCGTCATGGTGCGGGAAGAAGGTCGTCCCGGATAAGATCCGGCAGCGGCCGGGCTGGGACGTGATTGCTGCCGTGCGCGACGATCGGATCGTGGAGATCAAGTCGCCGCTGATCCTGCAACCGGGACCTGCAGCCTTGACCGACGGTCTCGATGCCATCGTGGCTGCGCTGCGATCAAACCGATGAGAGTGGCCGGAACAGGGCTTTTCAATCAGGTCTGATCGTATTAGTAACGACTATGAATAAGAAGAACTGATCGATGGTCTCTCTCAAGCAGCTCAAATACTTCGACGCCGTGGCCCGCTCAGGCCATTTCGGCAAGGCTGCGGAGCACTGCGCGGTGACCCAGCCTGCGCTCTCGATGCAGGTGCAGGAGCTGGAGAAATCGCTCGGGATTCAGCTTCTGGAGCGCGGCCGTAACGGCGTGATGCTGACCGAAGGCGGCAAGGAGATCGCCCAGCGTGCCGCGCGTGTTCTTGCCGATGTGCGTGACATCGTCGATGTCGCGCGGCGGCAGGGAAATGTGCTGTCCGGCCCTCTGCGCCTCGGCGTCATCCCTTCGGTGGCGCCATACATCCTGCCGCAACTGCTGCCGATGATCCGGGACAGGTTTCCCGATCTCGATCTGCATATTCGCGAAACCCAGACCCAAACCCTCATCAGCGAACTTGCCGACGGTCAGCTCGATCTGTTGTTGCTCGCGTTGCCGGTCGAGCACCCTGACATCCAGACGATCCGGTTGTTTGACGATCGCTTTCTGCTGGCGATGGCGACCACGCACCGCATGTCGAACAGGGTCAAGGCGACACCCGATCTTCTGGAAGACGACCGCTTGCTGCTTCTGGAAGAAGGGCACTGCATGCGGGATCAGGCGTTGGCCTTTTGCAATCTGCGGCGGATCGAGAACATCAACACCTTTGGCGCGTCGAGCCTGTCCACGCTGGTCCAGATGGTGGCGCACGGTCTCGGCATGACATTGCTGCCTGAATTGGCGGTGCCGCTCGAAAGCCGGCGAGGCGACATTCATCTGATGCGGTTCGCCGATCCGGAGCCGCAACGCGTGATTGGGCTGGCCTGGCGCCGAAGCTCACCCCGCAAACGCCATTTTGAAGAACTTGGTCAGATGATTTCAGCGGCGGCGGCCGGGCAATCACAATGACGATGCTGGGGCGCCAAGACCCCGAGGCTTATTGAAGAAGCGCTTACGCGAACGCTTTGTCGGATTGTTGCTGCGTCCAGTCGATCAGTGGAGCGCCGAAGGCTCTGCTCCACACGGTCAGAAAGCGGGGAAACCAGGAGTGCGCGATGGCGCCCCGGTAGGCCCAGGTGCGGTATTGCAGGCCATTTTCGGACAACAGTTCCTGGTATCCGCCATGCGTCTCCGTGGCGTGATGGATGTGGCGCAGGATTTCGCGGGCGTAGGGCCGGTACTTCTCGGTACCGGAGAATTCGTCATGTTCGAGCATGCGGTCGGCGAACTCGACATTGAATGTCGGCCATGCGGACCGGCCTTGATAGGACGGCGTGGCGATCCGGTGGATGAGTTTCTTGCGCGGATTATCCGCTGATACGAAAAAGTGGAACGTGTCTGGAATCCGGAAACGCGGTTCAGCGAGGATGAGATCGGTGGTTGCGCTGAACAGCGCGCGCTCGGCCTCGTTTCTGAAATCCCAGAATCCGTGCTGCACGTTGACGAAATCGAGCGCGATGGAGAAGGCGGGCGCTTCCGCCTTGCAGTCGAGGCTATGCTTGATGTAGCCGTCGCGGCCGAACAGCTGAAGCAATTCTGTCTTGTATTGCGAGAGACTGCGTCCGAGGATTTTCTCCAGTTCGCTTTCATCAACGATGCCGAGCCGGATGCTCTGCTGGAACGTTGCGTAGACGCTGGCATTGGTGACGAAGCGCAGCCGCTCCGCGCGGGTGTCCGTCGCAGCCGAGCGGGGAGCACGGACGTCGCAAAGCAGGGTTTGGATGTCGTCACCTTTGTAAGGCTCGAGACTGCTTGCAAGATCGAGAACTGATTTCTTCAGGTCGGCGCGATATTCGGCAAGCAACGCCCGGCCTGTATCGGCTGCTTTCGTCAGGTCCTCATAAGGCGAGGCTCGCCGGTCAGCGCGAACGATCTGCTCCAGACCACCCTGCACGCCGAGGAGCGTGTCCGACGGCAGCGCGAAATAGTTGGCACCGATATAGCGATTGCGTTTCACGGGAATGAGCGTCGTCGTGATGATGCCCGAGCGCACCGCGCCCAGCATCAAGCGCACGCTTTTTTCCAGCAGACGAACCCGGCGCGCCGCGTCTTCGGCATTGATGATGGTCTGCGGATCGAGAACATCCGGATAGAACCAGGCGAAGTCCCGCGGATAATAGGCCGATGCATGCGGCGCACCGGTGACAAGAAACGCCTCCTGCGCGGAAAAGGCGCTGTTCATCGAGTTGCGGTAAAGCTCGTCGATCTTCGCCGATGCATAATAGGCGCGCCGCAGGAAACGATCAGAGAGGAAGTTGGTGGCCTGAAGAAAATTGGCGACGCAGGTCGCGGCGAGGCCCTGATAAAACCTGTGCTCAGAGTTTGAAGGCAGAAGCCCTTCGTTGCCGCTCACCGTGTCCTCCCTCAATTGGAAGTGCGTCCTGAATAGCCCGGCGCCGCGATTCGTTTAAAGCGCCATATGCACGCAGGTGCCACCGCCGTGCAAAGCTCGGCAAGCCATGCCGAAAGATGCGTCTATTGGCAATTCAAAACGCCGGGTTTTGACTGTCATAATCGGCACCCGGCTTCGGCAAGGGCGATTCTGATCTGGCTCAAACCACGCGAATCCGCATCAGCAAGCCATGGCTGCGACGAGCGTGCGGGCAGGGTTGTAGGAAACTCTCGGTCCGACGATGCCGTCTTTGTGACCGGGAATGGCGCGCTCCGAGAGATTCGAACTCCCGACCCTCGGAATCGAAATCCGATGCTCTATCCAGCTGAGCTAGGAGCGCTTAGGGGCGCACCATAGCCAATGATGGCCTGAAATCCACCCGAAATCGCTCGAAAATTCCTGTTTTTTGCCGCACGCAGTGCAGCCTGCTTGGTGTCAAAACACAACGGAAAACACGGGAACGGGCTCATTGAACCCCTTCAAAGTCTGCGCGTCTAGTTCAACAAGAGGCACGCTCGAAGCCAATGCGGACGCTGCAATGCGATCGATCAGGATTTCGGAGTTTTTCGCGCTTGAGCATAGACGCGAAGCGAGATTCACGACGGTGCCGATCGCGCTGTAGTGAAGGCGCCCCTCGGAGCCGATCTTTCCAACGGTAGCCGGTCCCTTTGCGAGTCCAACGCCGAAGCCGAGCCGATGGTCGAGTGCGTGCCAACTGGTCAGGAGTTTCTGCACGTTTATTTGCATGTCGATCGCCGTATTGACGGCGCGTAATGCCGGGTCCGGGCAGGCAACCGGTGCGTTGACCAGCACCATCGCGCCATCGCCCGAGAAGCTGATCAGAGTTGCCTCGTGGGCGCTGACGACCTTTTCGAGCGTGTCGTAGTATTCACGCAGCACGCCCAGGATAGTTTCGGGCTCAGCCCGCGCCGAGAACGCGGTAAAGCCTCGCATGTCACAGAATATCGCGACCACATCGACACGGCGCCCGTCAAGAACGCGATCGTCTCCGATACGGTCAATCAGTTCGGCGACTTGGGGCGCGAGAAACCGTTTGAGTCTGCTGATGCGTTCTGAGCGTTCCTGTGAAATCGCCAGCTCACCCGCCATTTCGTTGAACCGGGTCGCAAGCCGTTCAAATTCATCCCTTGTCGCGAGCTGGATGCGGTGTTGAAAATTTCCCGCGCCAATCTGAGCGACCCCGTCTTCCAGCAGACGTATCGGCCCGATCATGCGCTGGGTCAGCCAGTAGGCGAGGATTCCTGCGAGGGCTGCGCCGGCGATGAGCAATGCCGCAGTTCGCCAAAGCGCCGCGTAGATCGGCCCGAATGCCTCGGCAACGGGTTGCTTGACGATGACATTCCAGTCGATGCCGGGAATCTGCGCCATCGCGGCCAGCACTGTCTTGCCCGCGATGTCCTGACCGGCCGCGGCCTGGCTCGGCCGGGCGAGAATGGCTGTCCGCAGGTCACGGAGTGGCTGCTGCGCGGTTTCATCAGCCCGCAGCACAAGGCTGATGTCTGGATGAGCGACGAGGCGGCCCGGCTTATCAAGCACGAAGGCCTCGCCGGTGCGTCCGACGCGTATCCCCGAGATAACCTCCCAGATGAATTTCAGATTCACTTCGGCAATGGCCACGCCGTCCGCCAAGCGGTTGCCCGCCACCGCGACGGTCATGAAAGGTTCTGAGCCGTGATAGAACGTCACCGGGCCAAACCAGATCCGGTCTGAACGGGCTGCGATCACAGCGGGTTTCGCGGAAAGATCGGCGCCGCCCTCAATCCTGTTCAGGCTGATGCGGGACACAAACAGCCGTTCCTTTCCGGCTGGGTCGACCAGGGTGAGGCTTTCGATGGCCGGGACCTGACGCAGCAGGCGCAAGGCGTCGAGCCTTCGCCTCTCGCCGGAATCTTCCGACCATGGCAGTTGGACAACCCAGCCAAGCTGATCCCGGATGCCTTCGATGAAGTCCTGAATGTTAACGGCCGCAAACCGCGCTTCCGCGTTCAGAAGATCATTCAACCGCGCACGCTGATCGTGATAGCCGAACCACGCCTCGCTCCCGCCCGCAATCAGGAGCGGTACGACCGCTGCCGCAAACAGCGCGCGAAAGTATTTTTTGAACAATGACGTGCGCGGAGCGACGAGGGGAGTGGACATCGACCTATCTCGTGTCACGGCCAGGCGGCCAAGTCATTCGATGACCTCGTCGGCGCTGCTTAAAAGCAAGGGCGGGAAGGATATGCCGAGGGCGCTCGCGGCTTTCAGATTGATGAACAACTCGACCTTGGTAACCCGCTGCACCGGCAAATTGGAAGGCTTCTCGCCTTTGAGAATGCGGCCGGCATACATGCCGGTGTGACGGTGCGACTGACTGAAGTCCCCGCCATAGCTCATCAGCCCGCCGGCAAGCGGGAAATCTCGGGATTGGGTCATCGCAGGTACGGCATGACGCGCGGCGAGGACGGCCAGCTGCTGACTGCGGTAGGTGAAATAAGGATCGGAGCTGAAGACAAGGCCACCCGCACGTGCATTACGCACGACGGCGAACATTTCGTCGAATTCCTGTTCGGAACTGGTTCTCAGCACCATCAGCTCCAATCCGAGGCTTTCCGCTGCGGTACGGAGGTTCGTCAACTGCGTGTCAGAGGTCGGACTCGTGGGATTAATGGCCACGGCGAACGTTTTGGCGTCCGGGCGCACCTCATGCATGAACTCCAGGCGCTTGCGCGAAACCTCCACGCTCAGGCTGGACACACCGGTGAGGTTGCCCCCCGGCCGGGACATGCTGTCCACCACGCCGAGTACGATAGGATCGCCGCCCATCTCAAAGACAATCGGGATTGTTGTTGTCGCCGACTTTGCCGCTAATGCCACCTCAGCGCCACCCGCCGCGACGATGAGATTCACCTGACGTTTCGCAAGGTCCGCAGCGAGCGCCGGCAACCGGCTGTATTGGCCTTCCGCCCATCGAAACTCGATCGCAACATTGCGCCCTTCGGTGTATCCGGCTTCTGCCAGGCCGCCGCGGAAGGCATTGAGGCGGCTGGCGTAGCGTTCCGGGTTTTCCGAGCCGAGATATCCTATGACTGGCATGGTCTGCGCGCGGGCCTGGGCCATCCATGCCAACGCACCGCCAACGAGTGCAACGAAATCGCGCCGCCTCATTCGATCAGTGGTTTTTCCGAAGGCGCGTGGCACCAAACGCATGGTTGTCCCTCCTGCAACCAACGTCGCCCAATCATTCGGTCACAGCATAGCCGTGGGACCTGAGCTACGGAACCGGATATCGGGCTGCCAGGGTGCGCACCAGTGACGCGCCGGGTGAACTGCCAGCGGCCGGCCAACCCGGGGCGGGCGAAGGCCTCCACGCCTTGTCCCTGAGGCTCGCGAGAGCGACGGGCGACCGCCGCGAGATGCTACGCGTTCGTGGCAAATGCGCAACATGGTTTTGTGGGCCGCCTATTGCGTCTAACATTCCCGGCAGCCTATGAGAGGCCGAGGAGGGATGTTCGACACGTCTTGCCGCCCCTCCGCCCGCAATGATTTTCAACAATCCGGTGCGCCACGTTGAACTTTGATAATTGCACGTATGCTGCACGCTTGCCGCCTTACCCGCGGCGGATTCAGAGCCGGGACTAGCTTAGGGCATGTCATTCAGTTCGCCGGGTTTCGTATTCGCCTTTCTGCCCGCATTCTTTGTCCTGTACTTTCTGATTCCGCACTCGATGCGGAACGGCTTTCTGATGTTCGCAAGCCTTGCGTTTTACAGCGCGGACGGAGGCTACGTTACGCTGGTCCTGATCCTATCGATCATCGGCAACCACATCATCGGGAATTGGATCGAGCGGACCGGAGGGGCGCGGGCGCGAATCTGGATACTTGCGTTTGGCGTGGTCCTGAATCTCGTGCCGCTGCTGTACTGCAAGTACTTCGGTTTCTTCCTTCACATGGTTTCGGATGTCGGCGTTGGCGCTCCGAATCCCGCATCGTTTCCGTTCCTCGCCGTTCTCCCTGCCGGCATTTCGTTTTTTACGTTTCAGGGGCTGTCCTACATTGTCGATATCTACCGGCGAGAGACAAAGCCGGCGCCGACCGGCATCGATTTCGGGATGTATCACTCCCTGTTTCCGCAATTGATCGCCGGTCCGATCGTTCGCTATCGCGAGGTCGAGGACCGGATCGTTCGCCGGCCCGTCAGCGTGGATGACGTCGAGTACGGCATCATCCGGTTTTGCATTGGCCTCGCTAAAAAGATCATTCTCGCCGACAATATGGGCGTAGTGGCTGACCGGATATTCAGTCTCGGGCCGGCCGAGCTGTCGATGACCGCGGCATGGGTCGGTATTGCTGCTTACACCTTGCAGATATTTTTCGACTTCTCCGGCTACTCGGATATGGCCATCGGATTAGGACGCGCGCTTGGCTTCAGATTCCCGGAGAATTTCGATCAGCCTTACCGGTCGCTGAGCATCACCGAGTTCTGGCGGCGCTGGCACATGACATTGTCACGCTGGTTTCGCGATTATGTCTACATCCCCCTTGGTGGGAATCGGGCAGGGCCGTTCAGGACCTACGCAAATCTCTTTATCGTTTTCGTTCTCTGCGGTCTTTGGCATGGCGCCGCCTATACATTCCTGATCTGGGGAATTTATCACGGCGCGTTGCTCGTGATTGAGCGGGTCAACCGCAGCGCGATCGGGATTTCCCTGCCGGCGGCCCTGAGCTGGCCGGTCACACTGCTGCTTGTGATGATCGGGTGGGTCTTCTTCCGCGCCACGGACATGGTTCATGCCGCTCAGTTCCTGCGCGCGATGGGAGGTTTTGGCGCTTCCGATGTTTCGTTCAATCTTGCGGCGCTCGTGACATCCGACAAGCTGTTCTTCTTTGTCGCAGCGGCGGTGCTGTCTCTCTGGCCGGTGTCATTCGTCGGCATTGGAGCGGGGATCACGCGAGTTGTGCAGCAGATGGCTGCGCTTGCGATCTTCGTCTACTCGATGTCGCTGATTGCGACGAATGGCTTCAACCCGTTTATTTATTTCAGGTTCTAGGGAATGTCGGCGAGGCTCTTCATCGCGATCTTCTTCCTGCTGACCGTGCTGCCTTTCGCGCAGATGGTCACGCGCGCCATTCCGGGAGATGCGATCAACGAGAACAGGAACTTTGCGAAACGTCCGGATTTGTCGAAAGGGATAGAGCATTTTCCGCGCCTGGCGAACGAATGGTTCAACGACCATTTCGGATTGCGTGCGCTGCTGATCAAGCTCAAAACCCAGATCGATTTTTCCGTTTTCGGCACGTCGGACAAGGTTGTCGTGGGGCGTAACGGCTGGCTGTTCTATCGGGCGGTTATCAGCAAGGAGGAGCCTCTGGTCGAAAGGCTGTTGTCGCAGGGGCTCGAGGATCGCATCGTCAACGGAGTCCGCAATTTCACGGATGCGCTGCAGGCCGCCGGTATCAGGTCGGTTTTCACCATCAACATGATGAGCGACAGGTTTTATGGCGACCAGTTGCCGTCCTGGGTTGCACCACGTCCGCAACGGCCAAGAATAGATCATCTGGTCGACAGGCTGCGCGCGTTACCCAATGTGACGTTTGTCGACAGCACTGCGATTCTGCGCGAGACGATGAAAAGCCGTCAGGTGTTCTTCAAGACGGATTTTCATTGGAACGATCCGGGCGCGTTTCCGGTGGCGAAGGATATCGTCGACAAAATCAGTTCGGCTGAAGGTTTGCAGGCGTCGCTGTGGTCCCACAAGCTTGAAACCACAACGGAAACATTCAGCGGCGGCATTGCGACATTCATGCCCCTGTTTTCCTCGCCATCGGAGCAGGCGTTGAAGGTGAAGCCGAACTTCAAGGATCCGCCCGGTGCTCGCCGACGTTACGACGTGGGCGTGTTTGAAAAGGTCATGACCTCCGATGGAGCGTCTCCCGCATATCTGCCGCAAACGGTCGTTGTGGGAGACAGTTTCTTCGATGGCCTGGAGAAATCGGGGATCGAGAGCTACTTCTCGGGGCTGTCGCGCGCGCGCTGGCGTCCGGGTGTCAAGTTGAGTGTTGTCGCGGAACAAATGCCAGGCAACACAAACTGGGTGATCGTTCAGTTCATCGAAACCAGCACGCATGCGATGGACGCTCTTGCCGATGCTGCGGACGTGCAGAAGGCCGTTCAGATCATCAAGCAAAGAACGGCCCGTCCAGAACAGAACACGCGCTAAGCGCGCCACAGCAGCAATCTGTTTCTCAGCCTTTCGGCATTGTTTTAAACAGCGCGGTTTTCGTCGTGCAGTGCGCTGCGAAAACAAAACGCAATCTCGTTGCGCTGCGAAACAACAAAAGGGTTTGTCACAAACACATTCGTTGACGCCGGATTTTTCGCGCCTAACATTCGCACAGGCCCGTGAGAGGCCATGGGAGGAATGCATGATCCGTCTTGCCAGCCCGACTGCTCGCCCACAATTTTCAAGGACTGCCGAAACCCAGCGCTCACCGCTGGGTTTTTTGATGATCGCAACTGCAGTTGCAGCGCTTGCCGCTTTTTCAACAGCTTCCGCCCAATCGCCTCCGAAGGGATCGCCTGAGCATATCAAGGCGGTCACGTCGGCTGTCGACCAGAACTCCATCAAGGCCAACGCGGCGACGTCCAACGACTGGCCGGCGATAGGTCTCGACCACGGCGAGACACGTTTCAGCAAGTTGAATCAAATCAATACCGACAACGTGAAGGATCTGGGTCTCATGTGGACCTACAACCTTGAATCGTCGCGCGGTGTTGAAGCAACGCCTGTGGTTGTCGATGGCATTATGTATGTCACTGCCTCATGGAGCGTTGTGCACGCGATCGATGTGCGGACGGGGAAGAAGATCTGGACGTTTGATCCCGAAGTTCCGCGCACCATCGGCTACAAGGGCTGCTGTGACGTTGTGAACCGCGGTATCGCGCTTCACAAAGGCAAGGTCTTCGTGGGCGCGTACGACGGGCGGCTCATTGCGCTCGATGCCGTGACCGGCAAGAAGGTCTGGGAGAAAGACACGCTCGTCGACAAGGAACATTCCTACACGATCACCGGCGCGCCGCGCGTCGTGAACGGGAAGGTGGTGATCGGCAACGGCGGCGCGGAATATGGCGCACGTGGCTATGTCACCGCCTATGATGCGGAAACCGGCAACCAGGCGTGGCGATGGTTCGTCGTGCCCGGCGATCCGGCGAAGCCCTATGAAGATGAGTCGATGGAAGCGGCCGCCAAGACCTGGGATCCGGCCGGCAAGTATTGGATCAATGGCGGTGGCGGAACGGCGTGGGACTCCATCACCTTCGATCCTGAGCTGAATCTTGTCTACATCGGCACCGGCAATGGCTCGCCCTGGAATCGTCATCTTCGCAGTCCCGCAGGTGGCGACAACCTCTATCTCGCATCGATTGTTGCCCTGAATGCCGACACCGGAAAATACGTCTGGCATTACCAGGAAACGCCGGGCGATCACTGGGACTACACCTCGACCCAGCCGATGATCCTGGCGGACATCAATATCGATGGTGCGCCGAGGAAGGTCATCCTTCATGCGCCGAAGAACGGCTTCTTCTTCGTGATCGATCGCACCAACGGCAAGTTCATCTCCGCGAAGAACTTCGTCGATGTGAACTGGGCCACCGGGTATGACGCGAACGGCCGTCCGATTGAAGTGGCCGCAGCGCGCGATCCCGAAAAGGGGATGGACAGTATCCCCGGACCATATGGCGCGCATAACTGGCATCCGATGTCGTTCAATCCGATGACCGGTCTTGTGTATCTGCCGGCGCAGGGCGTGCCGCTCAACCTCACGCCGCAGAAGGGCTGGAAGCACAATGCCAATCAGCCCGGCGAGTTTGGCGGCAACACCGGCTGGAACACCGGCTTCGTGCTGAACGCGACGCCGCCCAAGAATCTGCCGTTCGGCCGGCTCATCGCATGGGATCCGGTCAAGCAGAAGGAGGCGTGGAAGCAGGAATACGTGGCGCCATGGAACGGCGGCACGCTGACCACCGCCGGCAACCTTGTTTTCCAGGGAACAGCCGACGGCCGCTTCATCGCCTACAATGCAACGAGTGGTGAGAAGCTCTGGGAATCGCCGACAGGCACCGGGGTCGTAGCGGCTGCCTCAACCTATATGATCGATGGCAAGCAATACGTGTCCATCGCGGTCGGGTGGGGCGGCGTGTTCGGAATCGCGGCACGCGCCACCGAGGCCGACAATCCCGGCACGGTCTATACCTTCGCGATTGGAGGCAAGGCGCCGCTGCCGCCCATCACGAAATACCAGATGGAGAACCTTGTCGAAGGCGTGAAATACAATCCGGCAGATGTCGGACCAGGAACGCTGCTGTATGTCAGCAGTTGTGTCACCTGTCACGGCGTTCCGGGCGTGGACAAGGGCGGCAACGTCAGGAATCTCGGCTATGTCGGCGCCGAGACCATCGCCAACCTGAAGAACTTCGTGTTCAAGGGACCGCACCTCGACAAGGGCATGCCCGACTTCACCGGCAAGCTGAGTGACGACGATGTGGTCAAGATCATCGCGTTCATTCAGGGCACCGCGGACGCCGTACGTCCTCCGAAGAAGTGAGTCGCTGGACGGTATAATGAGCGGGGAGCGGGCGGCTGACTGGCCGTCCGCTCCCTTTGCTTTTGCGGAATGATTTGCGTCGTTCGATTTCCAATTTTTCTTATATTTCAAATGGTTGTTGGGGTTACTTGAGGGTTTCTTGACGTCCACTCCGTCATGCTTAACGGTTTTTCAAACACAGTCCCGCCAGAGTCTTGGTGTTGATGGAGTTCATTAAAGCCGTCACCATTTGTTTCCGACTTCATCGCGCTCGGGCTTGCATGCGGATTGCCGTTTTTGTGTCTGTCGTTCTATCGCTGCTGGCCACGGTGCCGGCACGTGCGGACCTGCGCATCACGCGCGACCACGGCGGTTACGTCGAGGAATACAAGGCGAAGTACCAGCGCATCCGTGCTCGCGGCGAGCGCGTCATCATCGATGGCATTTGCAACTCGGCCTGCACGATGGTGTTCGGCATCGTGCCGATGAACAAGATCTGCGTCACGCCGCGCGCCAGCCTCGGCTTCCATCAGGCCTATTACGACAAGGCCTGGACGTTCGGCATCAAGGTCAACAGCAGCGAGGGGACATCGGATCTGATGTCGTATTACCCTCAGACGGTGAAGTCGTGGATCAGCCGCAACGGTGGCCTCACCAACGATATGAAGAAGATCAAGAACGGCACGGATCTCTGGCAAATTGTTGATCCGTGCCCGGAAGAGTTCTTCTGAGGATTTCCGCTGGTCGTCCCGGCGAATGCCGCAATTATCGCATCATTCTCCCGAAGCGGGGACCGAGCGTGTGCCACTTCAATTCCGATTCAATTTTCAAACAGCCACGCGAATTGGTTCTCGCGCATTGCGCGAGTTGAGCGTGTAGTCCTGCGCCCCTCACAGCGCGCGCGAGGCCTGCCTCGTTCGCGTCCTCAAAACGAGGGGCATGGAGCGCCGCGAGGCGCACCTTGTGTTCGTTTCGCTTCCGGCATCGCGTGCGAAGCGATGGTCTTCCGGAAGCGCATCGCCTTGCGGCGCTCCACTGCGGCGATTTTGGGCGAGGGGACCGTACTTCCGGGTGCGGACGGGGGAGGTACTCGACCCCTGATCCGGACGGCTTTCGCCGCCT